>Ga0214473_10012223_pt1 | contig 10083 bp, 9 predicted proteins | sample RVTome_7_FD_203509 | JGI IMG/M metagenome (GOLD analysis project Ga0214473, IMG submission 203509) | Soil microbial communities from uranium-contaminated site in the Upper Colorado River Basin, Wyoming, United States - RVT98D197 | ecosystem: Environmental > Terrestrial > Soil > Contaminated >... | reverse complement strand
AGCCCTTTTGCGATACAAACACATTCCATTGAGTGCTTACGAATCGTCAAGGAGCCGCCGGTGAACCTCCGGCGAGCATTCTCGTTCCCTTGACGCTTATTTCAGGACTAGTCCGGATTGGTCAGACTGTGACGGTGCCCTCGGAGCGAGCCCTCCGAGGCGAAGGCAATGGAGCTGAGCCTTGAACCAGGCTGTAAGCTGGCGGTGGTGGTGCGCAGGCAGGGAATGAGTTCAGCCATTCAGCCAAGCACCAAAGAAGTCATTGGCCATTTACGACCGGATGCCTTCGCCTCTCCGGGCTCACTCCTCGGTCTACAGAGTGTCCTGATGTGTCGTTGGGTCATGAGTAATGAGCGCTAGTCTTTTCCCCGCCGATTGGCTAAATTAATGATCGTTCATATCACAGATTTCGGTCGGGTCAAAAGTTTCTTGTCCTATGGTGGCCGATAAAATTCTTAAGGCGCTAAATTCCCGGTCGCCACAAACCATTGTGGGCGACCATTTCAAACCGGCCGCCGTGTTGATTCCGATTCAAGAAGGCGAAGACGGCGACTACCTGGTGCTCACCAAACGGGCCGACCACTTGAATCATCACAGCGGCCAGATCGCCTTTCCGGGCGGGCGCGTAGATGATTCTGACGCCGATGAATTAGACGCGGCGCTGCGCGAGAGCCACGAAGAAATCGGCATTCATCCGCGCGACGTGCGTATTTTGGGGAAGCTCGATCAAATCAATGCGGCCTATGGCTATGGCGTGACGCCGTTTGTCGGCGTCATTCCCGCGCACTATGAGTTTCGCTTGAATCCGGCGGAGACCGCGGCGGTCTCGTCGCTGCCAATCACCGCGTTACTTGAGCCGGCCAACTTCGTCGTCAACGATTATCTCTCGCCGCGCGGCCAGCCGAGTTATCACTTTTACGTCAACGGCTGGGATGTTTGGGGAGTCACCGCGCGAATCCTCGTGCAATTTCTGGAGCTGGTCTATGACTTTAAGGTTAAGCGGCCGTGATCGGATGAAATTCGTCATCGCGCTTTTCTCCTTGCTTACCGCCTGCGCGCCGGTGCCGCGCTTTTACCTTCAATACGGCAACGATTTTAAGCAGAGCGACTTAGAAAAAATGCTCGCCGAGAATCCATTACCGACGGCAGAAAATATCAAGGTTATCACCCTCGGCCAGGGGCCCGTGGCGAGCCATCATGTCGTGCAGATCCGCGATCGCGAAATCCCGCATGTGCACAAAACCCACGACGCCACGGTGATGATGCTGAAGGGCCAGGGCTTTCTCATGCTGGAGCAGCGGCGCATCGACCTCACGGTCGGCGACGTGGTCTATATTCCGCGCGGCGCGGCGCACTATTTCACCAATACCGCCCGGGAGCCGACGGTTGCTTTTGCGATTTATACGCCGGCATTCGACGGGAAAGACAACGTTCCCGTAAAATTTCCCTAGGACCAATGGATTCCCCAATTCTGGTTGGGTAACTTTGTTTGAAAAATTTTCCAATCCTCGTGTCGCGTTTGTAGAAGCGGGCTGCGGCTGGGTGCCGTTTTGGATGGAACACATGGACGAGGAATGGGAGAAGAGAAAGTTTGACGCCCCGCTGCTTAAGCGGGGCGCAGTCCATATTCAAAGCACCTCGGCGTAAGCTCCCCCACTGAACGCGTCAGACCTTCGTTCCGATCGCACACATCTTTCAATCATTCACGTGCTCCGGGTGTTGTTTCGTTCGAGGATGATGGGATTCAAAGCCGTAAAAGCGCCGCGGCGTTCTCGCCGAGAATCTGTCGTTTAAATATTTTTCTCACCGGAAGACCGTCGACAGCCTGACGCGCCTCGGTGGGACTCTGGCCGACGGGAAAATCACTGCCGAAAAGAATCTTCATCGGCACAGTTTGCTCGAAGAGGGACCACGGAATCAGGGCGCGGTATGCCGGGTGCAAGGGCCAGAAGGAGAGGTCGGCGTAGACGTTGGGGTGGCGCACGAGCAGGCTGTGGGCGTCCATATAGTCCTGCATGCCCATGTGGGCGAGGACGATCTTCATCTCGGGAAAGTCCAACGCGACGTCGTCGAGGGCAGACGGATTCCAAAATTTGGTCCGGGTTCCCAGGAACGACGGCCCCGTGTGAAACAGGATCGGGACTCCGAGCTGTTGTATTTTTTCGTATACGGGATAATAACCAGGGTCGTTATATGCGAGCTCGACATTCTGCGCGATGATTTTGATCCCTCGAAGCCGCAGCTTTTCAACCGCATGCTCGACATCCGCCACCGCCTTCTCGCCCGTGTTGGGATCGAAGCTGGCGAATCCGATGAATCGGTTCGGGTGCTGTTGGATCAACTCCGCAGTCGCTTCGTTTCGGGGCCGCGCCGGCTGGTTTTTCCAACAGGCGGTCAATAGAACCGCTCGATCGATTTCCGCTCGGTCCATTTCCTGGATGAATTCAGCCGCTGATAACTTCAATGCGTCGCGACCGTAATAGGCCTGCGAGAGCCGGTCCACGCCGGGATGAATCGGCGTGCCTGAGAAGACCGGGTGAGCGTGAAAATCGATGATCATGGTCGCGGTTTCTTCTGAGCTCCGGCGGCCTCGCGTCGGACTTCTCGGAGAAAAGACAAATCGACGAGCGACTTCGGCTCCTGGACGTCAGGAGGGGGCTGGCCCAATTCCCGCGCCAAGTTCAAGACGTGGCGAACTTTGTCCAAGCCGATCTCCCCGTTGGGAGTCAACATGGCCGAGGCGTTGGCGTAGACTTTTTTCGCGGTGGCCGGATTGAGATTAAACTCCGATGCGAGAAAGGCTACGGCCAGCTCCTTCTTTTGTCGGTAAAGATGAACCGACGTCAACGCGGCCCGCACCATTCGCCGTACTTCGCTCGGCCGGGTGCGGATTTTTTTATCGCTGGTGATAATCCCATTGATCGTTGGGGCGTCCGGAACCTCCTCGCCAAGAAAAGCCAGCGAATAAAATCCTTTTTCTTCGGCCAGCACCGAATGGGGAGGCGCCATGACCGCGCCGTCCAGGACGCCCGCGGCCAGCCCCTGAAACCCGATGGGAGAGATCTGCCCGGCAACGTACATAACGTCCTTGTCCGGATCGAGGCCGCGTTTTCTCAGAAAGCGCTTCAGGACCAGATGGGGAGTGTCACCGGGAAAACTGACGCCGATCTTCTTGCCTTTGAGCATGGCGGCGTCGCGAATACCCGGTTGGGTCAGCAACCAAAATGCCGCTTTGTCGTCCAAGGCGAAAATAAGCTTTAGCGGGAAACCGCGCGTCGCGCCGCGCAGCGCGGCGCCGCCATGGGCGATATAATCGAGCCTTCCGGTATTGAGGCCGGCGATCGCCAAATCGGTGCGCAGGACGTGAATTTCCACCGCCAGGCCTTCGGCGGCGAATACCCCTTCTTTTATGCCGAAATAAATGGGCATGTATTGCACCGCCACCACGGGCACGGCGAGACTAACTTTGTCCAAGGCGAGAGCGATCGGCACAATACCGACAACGCAAAACAGGCATAATAGCAGCTCCTGGCGGATGAACTGCGCGGAACGGATGTTAAATAGCTTCATGGGCGTTCGTGAGGACAAAGCGCGGGCGAATCCAACTGATGAGCGCGGGTATGAGCAGCAGCCCGCCGAGCATATTCATCGTTAGGATGATGAGTAGTTGATAACCCATCTCCGCTTGGAAACGCAGCGGAGAGAAGGCCCAAAACGCGATCGCGGCGGAAATTAAGAACGCGGTATAGAGAACCGCCTTGCCTGCCGTCGCTACGCCGTCGATTAAAGCGCCGTCGAGATCGTTGCGTTGGCGTCGCCGGTATTCCTCGATCGCCCTGGAAACAATATAAATCCCGTAATCTTCGCCAAAGCCGATGCCGAGACTGATGACCGGCAAGGTGTTGACGTTGAGCCCGACGTTCCAGTACGCCATCAACGCCATGCCAAAGGTATTCGACATCAACACGACGCCGACGAACAAGAGGCCGGCCGTTAGGGAGCGAAAACCAAGGGCGCAGAAGATCAGCTGCGCCACGAGCATCAGGCCCAGCGTCATCTTGTCGGAGCGGGCAATAACCTCGTTGGCCGCGGCCAGAACGCCGACGTAACCGCTGGCCAGTTTGAACTCGGCGCCGGGCATGGGATGGGTGCGAATGAATTCATTGGCCCGCTGGATCACCTCGCGTATGGTGTCTCCTTTGTGGTCGTAAAGAAAAAACGTCACGCGACCGTGCTGAAAATTGTAGTTGACCCAGCGGTCAAAATCCCCCGGTTCGCTGCCGTGCTCGGCGACCATGACGATGCCGCCCACGTCATCGGCGGAACGGGGCAGGAGACCCCAACGCGGGTCATTGTAATGCAGGACCGTATTGATTTGCCGGGTAAGATCGGCCAGCGAATCGGTTCCGCCGATGTGCGGCGAGCGCAGCATGTGACGCTGAAAAGCTTCGATGGTCGACAATACTTCGGGCGATTTCAAAGTGTTTTCCGCCGCGCCTTTGACGATAACGTAAAGATGATCCGTCCCCTGAAATTTTTCATTGATGTGCCGCACGCTCTGATTGTAAATGGAATCGGGCCACAAAAGCGGCGAGCCGGGGCGAGAATCGCCGACGGTGAGGAATCGATACCAATAGAAACTCCAAACGATAATACCGCCAAAGCAGGCCAGAACGACGATTCTCCCCACCCGATGGATACACCATCGCGTCAGCCAGCGCAGCGGAGCATCCAGCCAGTGCCCCTCCCCGCCTTTAGGAATCCGCCGCGGTGTTGGAAAATAGCAGCAGAGAATCGGATCGAGAATAATCACGGTGACGAGATTGCTCAGCACCCAGAAACTGCCGGCGATGGCGAGCTTGGTGAGAATCGGCATAGGCGCCACAAGCAGAACCGTGAGCCCGATGGCGTCCGTAATAATTGAGACACCGCCGGGCATCATCAGGCCCGCCGCCGACTCGATGGCCGCTTTCTCCTTGCTGCCGTAGCGCTCGAGCTCCTCGAAGAATCTTTCCCGAAACTGGATGGAATGGCTGATGGTGCGCGCAGCAATGAGAAAGGGGACGACCAGGACGAGCGGCTCAAAGTTGTAACCCAGCAGCGCCGTAAATCCCGTTCCCCAAATAAACGTGACGAGAGCGGAAAGCACCGGGATCATGACGCCGTTGAGATTCCTGTAGTAAACCGCGAGAAGCGCGAGAATGCTCAGGCAGGTCAAGCCAATGATGACGGTGATGTCTTTTAGATAATAATAGATCCAGCCGTAAAGAATCGGCTCGCCGACGGCGTAAACACGGGTTTTGGAGTCTTCTACCTCTTTGATCGCCTGCTGAACGCGTTGAAATAAAGCGGCATAATCCAATCGCTCTTCGTGAAATGCCGCGGTAATCAAAGCCGCCTTGCCGTCTTCCGATACCAGCCGCCCGACGATGGTCGGGTTCGCATAGACGGTGTTGCGCAGACGCTCGATCCCTTCCTGAGTGCGCGGAACATCGGGCCACATGACGGGTTGAACTTCGATTCCCCAGGACGTGGCCCGCACGTCCTTCACTTTCTGCCGGGCGATGGAGAAAATCTGGTAGTTATTGACCCCGGGAATGCGTTCGACGGTTTCCGTCAGCTTCTTGATCTTAGCCAGCGCCGCCGGGTTAAAAATGTCGCCGGCGGTGGTCTCCAGCGAGATCAGGACGACGTTGGCGCCGCCGAAAGTTTTCCAGAACTCATTATGGGTTTGGATGTACGGATGGTCCATCGGCACAAGATCCGAGAAGGCGGTGTACATCTCGATCTTGACCGCGTGGTAGCCGAAGAAAAGCGTGAGCAGAACGATGACGAGGAGGACGGCCAAGCGTTTCTTGACAATCCATTCGGCCAAGCGGGCCATCGGCTCAATGAACTCCGGTCGCGGGTCCGTTCAGAGCGATTTTAACCGGTGTCCATTGTCGACCGGTGTTGTCGCTCCGTAAAATCACCCCCCGGTTGCCGACGATCAGGCCCGTGTCCTCTTCGCCAAAGGCGATGCCGTTCAGGTTTGACGGCAAGGAAGGCGTGCTCAACGCATCCCACTGGCGACTATCGAATTGGGATACGAGAACCGTGCCCCGTTCGCCCACGGCAAATTTCTTCAAGCCCACCGAAGACGCAGAAAATAGGTGATAGCGTCTTGAATCGGCGGCGGAGGCACCGTCTTGACTGGTGAGTTCCCACTTCTTGCCGTCGGGGCTGGTGAGAACGACTCCATCCAGACCAAAAGCCCAACCCCCGTGGGGATTCGATAGAAGAAGCCGAAAAAGGTTACGGCTGGCGCCGCTGATGAAAGGAACCTCGATGGGACTGTTTTGCTTGGTCCAGGTGATACCACCGTCCTCGGTATGGTAAATGCGGCCGAATTCCCCGACCGCCCAGCCTTGCCGCGCGTCGACAAAGCGCACGTCGTTGAGAATAATGTCCGCGCCGATGGAGCGGTCCTTCCAAGTTGCGCCGCCGTCATCGGTGTTCAGGATGGTGCCTCGACTTCCGACCGCCCAGCCTTGGCGCTCATTGATAAAATCGAGGCCAAAAAGATGCTCCTCGGTGGGCGTTTGCTGTTTGTGCCAGCTCTTTCCACCGTCGTCCGTGTGGAGAATGGTCCCGTAGCCGCCGGCGATCCATCCTTCATTTTCGGTGACGACGCTCACGCGGAAAAGGGCTTCCTCGGTGCCGCTCGGTTGCAGTTCCCAGGTCAAGCCCCGGTCCTGGGAGCGCAGGATGGTTCCATGATAACCCACGATCCATGCGAAATGGCCACGCATCGCGACATCATAAAAATTATCGCGCAAGGCCGGCTCGCGCTCCGACGATCGAACACTTTCCGCGTGGTTCGCGAACGGGGAAGAGAAAAGGCCCCAGGCGAAGAGAGCCAGGAACATCGCCGCAATAGTAACTGTACGGAGTAACGTCATATTCGTTCCAGGATGACCCACATTTCTTCTATTCGATGCTGCCGCCGCGCATGACGGTTTCCAACGTCGCGAGGCTGAACATGCTCGCCGGGTAACCCTGATTGTAGGCCCGCGTGGAGGTGACAATCGTCGAGCGGCCGTTCTGCACGTTGACGATGGTCACGTCTCCGACCGACCAGACTTCACGGCCGTCGGCGAGCTTTACCGGCGTGAACATGCCGAATTGTTCCTTCCAGTAGTCGCCCTTTTTGTCCCAGATGAGCGTCCAATGGGTATCGAAAGTCATTTTGTTGAGGTGCAATAGCTTTCTCGGATAGCAATAGTTCGGGTCCTTAGGCGTGATCTCCAGGACGTAGGTATCCACGACTTCCCATTTCTCATTCAACGGTAGATAGTCCCCGTGCTTGCGGTCAAAGGGGAGCTTTTGCTGGCTCAAGTTGGCCAGAATTTTTTTCTCGCCGAGAAACTTATAATTGAAGTCCGTTATCTTGCCGTTGAAGCTATTGATGTCGTCCAGGTTGAACTCGCTGGGCGCAAGCGTCTGACATCGCTGCGTGGTCGTCGCGCGGCGAATACGCCGGATGCTGGGTATATAGATATAGAGATCGTCTGACTTTTTTGGATCGTCGTAGCGAATTTCCAAAGTCGTTGTGCCCGCGGCATCGCGGGGGTAGCTATCGACGCGCAGCTGCATATAGTCGATGTGCTCGTAACCGGAAATGGCGGGTTTCGGATTCGATGTGTAGCGAGTTCGGGGAAAAAGAAAATAAGACACGAGATCCGCCCGGCGCTCCGAGCCGTCCTTTTCGATAACCGAGCGGATAATCTTGCCGCCTTTAACCGCACCGCCGGTTTTGTAGTCGTCGCCTAGCCAGCGCCAGAAAAAATTCCAGGCGAGCTTTTGTCCGATCTGAGCATCGTTCAGATCCAATTTGGGAAAGGGCTGACCGGCCACATAGTTTAAGAGTTCGCCGTTCGGTCCTAAGCTCACCCGACCCGAGTATTTATCCGTTGCCTCGATATACTCTTTGAGCGGTCGATAGATCTTCGGTGCTTTGATCTGGATCGTGTGGCCCTGCTTGATGCGGTTGAGGAAATTTTCACCGACCATTCCTTGCGCTCTTTGCCAGTTTTGCGGACCGATGGTATCTCCGGGCTTGAGGTCGACTTCCGCCGCATGAGCCATCAACGCGAGTGACAAAAGCGTGATAGCGGAAGCGAGAACGCGGCAGATTGCGGATAAATTCTTGGTCATGGGTTCACCTTTCATAGCTAAGTTCATTATTGGCGTCCGCGTCCTATGCCTAGAATTGGTAGCGCATTTTCAGAAAGACCGAATCTTTTTCGTCAAAAAAGCCGAACGACTTGAACTTGTTGCGACCGCCGTAGAAAGCGCCGACCAGGCTCAGTTTGATCTTCTCATTTCCCGGCGGCACGTAACTGATGGCCGGGTTCGCCGCCCAGTAACCCTCGGGATCATAAGCGACAAAAACGTCCGGCAGGATCGTGTCGCCGAAGTAGCCGGTGCCGATCCTAAAGGTGAGAGCTGTCGAGACTCCCTTGATCTTTTCTGCGGTGGAAAACGGATGAATCCCGTCTTCATGATCGAAGATGATGCTTTGGAAGATCTGGAACGAAAGACTAAACGCTCGCCAGGGATCGTCGGGGTGAAGGAAGGGAATTAACGTCGTACGATCGAAGCCCAACGCGTATCTAAGGGTATTTTTTTCTACGACGCCGCTGGGGTGGCGCGGATCCAGGGTGGCTCTTAGACCGAATGCGCCTGGAAATTTTGCGATGTTATAAGGCTTATCGGGCAAGTAAGCCACTTCTCCTCTGACCGTGGTGTTGACCGGGATATCCAAAATATCGCCTACCGGATAGTTAAACTGGCCGGCAAATACATTTGTACGATCGTTGACCAGCCGCAGATTGACCACGCTTGGAGCAACACCTAGCACGGCGCATGGGAAAGTGGAGCCGGCCGAGCAACGCACGCCTTTAACCTTAAAAACCATGTCCGTTGACTGCGGGTTAAACCCCCAAATGTATCCCAAACCAAAATTTAATTTTCCAAGGTTATTTGTAATCCTCGCGCCGATCTTCCAACTATCCCCGGCATCTGGAAGTTCTCTACCTGTGCTGGGAATGACAAGACAGCCAATTTGGGTTGGGGTTGCCGTTTGGCACGTTACTGGATTCAGCGGGTTCGCGTACATGTTGCCAAAGGCGTTTCGCCCGGCAAGAATCAAACGTGTTTCGGGATGCGCCGACCACCTTCCGTACCTAACTTGGCGATCGTTGGTATCATTACTACCGACAATTTCATCCACTCGCTGCTTTGCCTCATCGAAAAACCCGGGCAGAGCGAAGAACTCAAGGATCGTGTTGCTTACCGGTCGTATTGTATAAAGGGTTCTCAACCCCACCGAGGGTATTCGCGTCTCATCGAGGCTAAAAAGATTAGGCGCTACAGGGGGTGAAAACGTAAGATCTTGAGGGTTGATTAAGTCCAGGAGCCGGATACCATCGGTTTCGCCCCAGGATATAAATTGCCTGCCTACTCTGACTTTGAGAGTATCGGTAGGCAATAGGTCCAACACCGCCTCCCAGGGCTTGGGACGATATTCGTCGTAGTAAGTGTTCGGCAACGGTTTGACGGGCGCAGGCGGGAAGTAGGACACGCTTCTTTCCCGGCTCTTGGCCTCCGAGCTGTAACGAATCTCTTTGACGAATCGCCAAGAGATAAAGAACTTGGCCCAACTGGTCGCGTCTACGTTGATCTCGGGCTGGATGGTGAAGCGTTGCATGTCCAGCCGGTTCGCTGTATTGAAGAACCTGCTTCCGTGGCTGACCGACAATCCGGTTACGTTCTCGACATAACCGCGAAACGAAACCTTCTCTCTAAAAAACGTTTCCCAGTCATCGCCAAGAAGAGACGCTGACGAAACGGGTGTACTTGAGGCAAATACACCCGCCAGGCAAGCGATCAGCCAAAACATTCTTAAACGCCTTTTCGCCATCCCGCCACCTCCATTTGTTGATTCTGCTGAAAAACCCTCCGTTCATCCTTCGAGAGCCTCAGGACGAACGGAGGAGCGTGTGAAATCATTGGAGATTTTCCGTTCATGCTGAGCCTCGT
>Ga0214473_10012222_pt1 | contig 10083 bp, 11 predicted proteins | sample RVTome_7_FD_203509 | JGI IMG/M metagenome (GOLD analysis project Ga0214473, IMG submission 203509) | Soil microbial communities from uranium-contaminated site in the Upper Colorado River Basin, Wyoming, United States - RVT98D197 | ecosystem: Environmental > Terrestrial > Soil > Contaminated >... | reverse complement strand
GGTGTACGACCGGCTGGCGCGCTCGAAAAACTGGGTGACGGTGGAGTGCTACGACGCGTCCCGCCGGCAAATGCGCGCGCCGGAGGAGATTCACGCCGACGTCGTGCAGGCGGTCGCGAAACGCCTGCCGCAACTGTTCCGTGCGCCTCGCGGCAAGAAAACGTCGCGTCGCAAGTGAGTCGTGGTTGTCATTCCGAGGCCCGGTTTAGGTTCTCGGGCCGAGGAATCTGCACTTGATTCTTGAATCCGAGCCCCCAGGCTCCGGCCTGGGGGCACTTCGGCAGGCAACGGCCCCGAGGCAGGAGCCTCGGGGCTGGGACAGTCTCTTGCTGGAGTAAGCGAGACGAATCATGGGTTTCAGCGAATTCATCGGCAACGGGCGGATTGTCGCCGCGCTGCGCTCGATGCTCGCGGGCAGCCGCGTGCCGCACGCGTTGCTCTTCTCCGGGCCGCGCGGCATAGGCAAGTACACGCTCGCGCGCATGTTCGCGCAGGCGGCAAACTGCGAGCGGCTGCCGGACGATTTCTGCGGCGAGTGCGCCCCCTGCCAGCGGATTGGTCTGCTGGCTGATACGCTGCCGCTTGTCGAGCAGGGGCTGACCGAGCGCGGCGAGAGTCCCGACGCGGCCACCGTCGAACGCGTGCCGCTGATTTTGCAGTCCCATCCGGACGTCTGGGCGGTAGTGCCCGACCCGGTGCGGCTGCGCAACCCGGTCGCGCGCCCGATGATCCGCATGGGCCAGCTCCGCGCGGTGCAGCGGGCCGCCTACTTCCGACCGAGTGGCCGCCGACGTGTCTTCATCGTGGACGGCGCGGAGACGATGCGCTGGAGCGACGCGGATGTTTTCTTGAAGGTCTTGGAGGAGCCGCCGGAATCGGCCACGCTGGTCCTGCTGGCTCCGAATCCCAACCTGCTGCTGCCGACCATCCTCTCCCGCTGCATGCAGTTCTTCTTTGCGCCTCTCGCGCTCGGCGAGATGGATCATTTCCTCAAAGAGCGCACCAAGCTGAAGGCGCCGGAGCGCAAGCTGGCCGCACAACTGGCTGGCGGCTGCCCCGGAGCGGCGCTCCAGATGGACCTCGCCGAATCCGAGCGCCTGCGGCGGGAAGTGCTGCGGCTGATTGAGCTGGCCGTGGAGGGAAAGTCGTTCGGGCAGGTGTTTTCCCAGACCACGCAGCTGGCCAAAAACGAGCGGGAACGGTTTGAAAATATCCTGGAACTGTTCTATAGTGTCTTCCACGACCTGCTAGAGCTGTCGCACGGCCCCCAAGAGCCAGCCCTGCGCAACCCAGACCTGAAGCGGGAATTGGAGGCCCTCAGCCAGCGAGCCAGCCTGGAGTGGGTTCAGAAAGCAGTGGGGGAACTCGACCTGCTGCACGGGCGGTTGAGGCGAAACATCAACCGGCAACTGGGCCTGGATGCCCTGGCGGTTGCCTTGGGTAGCCGGTGATACAAAATCCTGGGTCGGGCGGGCCAGGACGCCGCTACCTGCGGCGCGTTGGCCGCATCTAACGAAATGCGAATTACCTGCCATTGAAGAGGGTAGCCTTATGAACGAGAAGGAGCCAGTGATGGTGCATCGCAAGCTGATCCGTCCCTCCCTGACGGAAGTGAAGGAACAGATGGCGCGGCCGTCGCACGGCCATGCCGGCCCGGGCGGCCCGGGCGGCCCGCGCAAGAAGCCCGCGCCGCCGGAGCAAACACACGCGGAAGAGTTTTACTATGTGAAGCAGATGCAGGCGCGCACGCCGGTGGCCGTGGTGCTGACCGATGGCGAAGTGCTGCGCGGCACGGTGGAGTGGTACGACAGGGACTGCATCAAGCTGACGCGCACCGGCAGCCCGAACCTGCTCATCTACAAGCGCACCATCAAGTACATCTACAAGGACGGCGAGGAGGCCGCACAAGGCGGCTCCAACGGGCAGTAATCAGGGAACCGTTTTTAGCGGCGCCGGGAAGACTCTTTGCTTCCGGCGCCGCTGCTTTTCCCGATGGAATAGGTGATCAGCGCCTTGGCGACCAGGCGGTGCTGCTCGTTGTGGATGTCGCACTCGGAAACCGCCAGGTTCCTGCCCCGGCGCAACACCCGGCCTTCAGCCAGCAGCGTCCCTTTCGCCACCGGTTCCAGGTAGTTGATCTTCAGTTCGATGGTGGCCAGGCGCGTGCCGCGCGGTACCATCAGGTAGATGCCCAGCGCGCCGGCCGTATCGGCGAGCGCGGCCAGGATGCCGCCGTGCACCACGCCGTGCACCTGGATGTGGCGTCGCTGCACCCGCATGCGCAGCACGGCGCGCCCCGGCTCCGCCCCTTCGAGGGAGAAGCCGAACAGGCGCGCGGCGTTGGTGGTCTGCAAGCGGCGGGCCAGCTCGCTTTCGGCCCGGTGCGCCAGTTGCTCAAAGTGAAGTCGCATGTCACCTCGGTGTAGCTTGCTGCGTCTAACCGGGAGGCGGAAAGCGGCAATCTAGCATCCGGCCGCACCCGGTGCAAGGCGGGTTGGAGCGAGAATGAAGATCGGAATCACCTGCTATCCGACGTATGGCGGCTCCGGCGTCGTGGCCACCGAGCTGGGACTGGAGCTGGCGGCGCGCGGCCACGAGGTGCACTTCATCAGCTACGCGCCTCCGATCCGGCTGAACAACTCCAGCCAGAACGTCCATTTCCACGAAGTTGAAGTCACCACCTATCCGCTCTTCGATCATCCGCCGTACGCGCTGGCGCTCGCAGTGAAGATGCAGGAAGTGGCGGAGGCCGCCGACCTCGATCTGCTGCACGTCCACTACGCCATCCCGCACTCGGTGAGTGCCTTGCTGGCGCGCGCGATGGCCGCGCCGCGGCGCCTGCCGTTCATCACCACGCTCCACGGCACCGACATTACGCTGGTGGGCGCCGACCGCAGCTACCTGCCAATTACGAAGTTCTCCATCGAGCAGAGCGACGGCGCTACCGCCGTGTCCAACTACCTGAAGCAGAAAACGGTGACAGAATTCGAGATTCGCCGGCCGATCGAGGTGATTCCTAACTTCGTCAACTGCGACACCTACCACCGCGTGGAAAACCCCGCGTTGCGCGCCGAGTGGGCCCCGGACGGCGAGCCCATCCTGATGCACCTTTCGAACTTCCGGCCGGTAAAGCGCGTCACCGACGTGGTGGAGATCTTCGCGCTCGCGCGGGAAAAGATGCCCGCGAAGCTTGTGCTGATCGGCGACGGGCCGGAGCGGGGCGCGGCCGAATACCTGGTGCGGAAGAAGAAGCTCACCCATGACGTGCACTTCCTCGGCAAGCAGGACCGCGTGATGGACAAGCTCGGCATGGCCGACCTGTTCCTGCTGCCCAGCGACCTGGAGTCGTTCGGGCTGGCGGCACTGGAGGCGATGGCCTGTGAAGTGCCCGTGATTGCGACGAACGTCGGCGGGCTCCCCGAAGTGGTGACGCACGGCGTGGACGGCTTCCTGGTTCCCCCGCGTGATGTGGCTGCCGCGGCGGGTCACGCCCTCGAACTGCTCGCGGACCGCGACCACCTGCGCGAAATGGGAAAGAAAGCCCGAGAGAACGCCTTCTGGAACTACTGCTCCAGCAAAATTATTCCCCGCTACGAGGATTACTACCGCCGCGTGCTTCAATCGGCGAATGCTGCCCGCGCCTAGTCACACCCGCCTTCAAGCATCGGCAGCATCATCCCGCTTCTCCCAAACAGTGGCGGCGCTCGGCGAGCCAGCGGTAAGCCGCGGCCAGCAGCGCGCGCACGCGGGGAATCTGCGCGAGCGCGTACACCGGCCGGGCCCACCAGATGTTTCGTGCAAGGTGAATCAGCGCATCAGCCCCGCCGAGCACGCTGCCATCTGCCGTCAGAAGCCGCATCTCGCGGAGCAGTTCACCGTCGGGCAGGCTGAGCAGGGCACGCACGCGCGGGCTCTGGAGCGGGGCCAGACCGAAGCCGCGGGACGCGAGCATTGCGTGCAAGCGGCGGGCCCAGGCGGAGCAGAAGGCGCAGTCAGCGTCGAAGAACACCCAGCCGCGGGAAGCGCTTCTTCCCTTCGCATCCGTCAGTTCAGAAATGAGTGAAATCATGGCGCGAACAAAAAGCCGGCCTCACCCGGCTGGCTTGAACCCCACGAGCTTGCGCAGCTTCCCGCGCATCTTCACAATTCCCTTCACCGTCCCGGCCGGCAGGTTGCGCACCTCGTAGTACATCGTCGTCAGCGTCTCAAAAAATTCCAGCATCTCGAGGAGTCGCTCACGGGTGTAGGCCTCCGCCGGGCCGCTGCGCTCCAATTCCTCAGTCCACCGGCGCAACGACTCCAGCGTCGGGTCGATCTCGCGGCGCTTGCGCTGGTCGATGATCACGCGGAACATCTCCCAGACATCCTTCATCGACTCGTAGTGCGTGCGGCGGTCGCCCAGGACGTGCACGGGGCGGATGATGCCCCAGCTCTGCAGCTCGCGGAGGCTGGTGGAGACGTTTGAGCGCGCCACGGCGAGCGTGCCGGCGATTTCCTCAGCGCTGATGGGGTCGGGCGAAAGAAACAGCAGGGCGTGGATCTGGGCCACGGTGCGGTTCACACCCCAGCGGGCACCCATTTCGCCCCAGTGGAGGATGAACTGCTTTTTGACGGGAGAGAGGGCGGACATTGTTGTTTTCCTTATTTCTGTCACGACAGAAATTACCGTAATCCCGTACACATGTCAAGGGGAAAATGATCCGCCTGCAATCCTTAATCCTTCAACTACTTAGGGCGTGCCGCCTGCCCCGGTTTGCGGAGAACGTTTAATCCCACCGCTCGCCACCGGGCGAGCCGAACGAAATTGCGACGTACGTGTGACAGGCTGCGGTTAGGAAGAAGGAAGAATGGGCGGGGCGAGCCCCGCCCCTACGAGCGAAAAACTCAAACGGGCTCGAAAGAGGCACTGCCGTCGGCTTCGAGGCGGGCCCAGTAGAGTTCGATGGACGCGCCGCTGAAGCGCTCGCTGATACCCGCGCGGGCGCGCTGCAGATCCGCGGTGATTTTCTCCCGCAGGCGCGCGGGGTCGTGGCCGAAGCGCAGGTCAAGGTACCAGCGGCAGTCGTCGTGGCCGATCAGGATGATGCGTCGCGGCTTGGTCAGGTCCACCACGAACTTCACCCAGCGCCAGCCCACCCAGGAGAATTTCGGCAGGTAGTCCACCAGCGTCAGGAACTGCGCGCCGCCGGGGACAGCAATGAGCGCGTAATTCGAAATCCCCAGGCCCTTGCGAACGAAATCCTGGAAGTGCGGCTGGTAGCGCGGGTCGCTGCAGTGGATGACGACGACCCCAGCGGATTCTGCCTTCGCTTCGAGCGGCGCGGTGCGGTGAGAGACATTCATACGGCTTCTCTAGGTGAAGCGGCTTTCGTTCCGCATGTGGCGAACTGCGTTCAGGAAGCCGAGGCCCGCGAAAGCGAGCACTCCGGCCAGGGCGAAGAAGAGGTACGCCAGCCAGGCTTCGTCCCGTTCCAAGATGGCATTGGCGGGGTCGTCCGGATCGTAGTAAACGGCGACCTTCTTGCCGACCGGGTACTTCGCAAGCCACGTGCCCTCATAGCCGGCGTCGGCCGTGCCGGAAAAGGTGTCGGCAAACTGGTCGAACTTCTTCGCGATGCTGATTTGGGTGGAGACGTACTCTTCTCCGTCCACCGTGTAGCTGTAAGCGATGCGCGAGCTGTAGCGGTAGCGATCGGTGCGCGGACGGCCGCGGGCGGTGAACTGCCGCACTCGATGCTGGGTCACCTCGCCGCTGAGAATTGCTCCCTCCGTGCTGGGCCACTGGCGAATCGTTTGCACGTCCCGGTAGAGAGTGAGCCCCGCCAAGCCAACGGCGAACGCCACCGCGAACAACAGAATCGCGGCGAAGATACCTCCACCGGGGCCGAAGCGAATCGTATCGGTCACGTCAGCACTCCTGGGATCAGAAGCGAACCAAGCGGCGGTCGAAATCGCGGACGCGTTTCCCGCGATCCAAGAGGAAGCCCTCGGCGCGCAGGCGCCGCGTCTGTTGCTTCACGCCGCCGGGGAATTTCTCGTTCAGGGTGCCGTCGTCGCGGACCACGCGCCAGTAGGGCGTGACGCGCCTCTTGCCCGCACGACGGTCCTCTTCAGCCACCTCGGCGACGATGCGCACGAAGATGCCGGTGGTGAGCGGGCAGGTGGTATCGGCACGGTGCGTGCGGGCCAGACGCTTGCGGAGCTGTGCCACAGTGACGAGCTTGCCGCGCGGGACTTTCCGGATCAGCGCGTCCACTTCCAGCGGATGGGCAATCAGCATGGTGCCGCTGCCGTACTGCTTCCGCCATTTGGGCGGCACGCGAACGATCTTCGGAAGCTGCACGCTTGGCTTTTCGAGTTTCGTGCGCCACGGGATGCGAGAAGTGAACTTAGAAGCCATAAGCAGCTCCAAAGAGAAACCTAAACGCAGAGGTCACCCTTCGGCTCCGCTCAGGGCAGGCAGAGGCGCAGAGGGCGCAGAGAAGAGAGAGAGCCTACGGTTTCTCGCGCTTCTTCGGCGCTTCACTCTCTGCCGGCGGAGGCGTTGGGCCCGCGGAAGACTGGCCGCCGTTGGTTTGCACGCCAAGCTGGTTCAAGATGCCGGGCAGGTTCAGGCCGAGCGCCTCAAGCTGCTGCAACAGGTTGAAGACCACCGTCGGGCCGGTCTTGGCCAGGCGTGCCAATCCTGTGGAGCCGCTGTCGGAGCCACCGTTCCCCTGGTCAATCACCACCAGCTTGTCAATGTTGCCGAGCGGCGCGGCCACGGCCCCAAAGACGCCCGTCGAGGCCTGAATAATCGCCGGCAGTTTCTCCAGGACGGTCTGGAGCTTGGCGGCGTCGTTGAACTGTTTCCACGCTTCGGCCTTGCGAAGGATGGCGGTCGCTTCGGCGGTGCCCTGCGCTTCGATGGCCTTGGCTTGCGCCAGGCCAATGGCCTCGATCTTCAACGCCTCGGCTTTGCCTTCGGCCTCAACGGCGGCGGCGCGGCCCATGCCTTCCTTGCGGAGTTTTTCCTGCTCGGCCTCGGCCATGGCAATCAGCGCGCTGCGCCGGCCTTCCGCCTCCAGAATGGCCGACTGCTTCTCCCCCTCGGCTCGCACGATGGCGGCCTGCCGTTCGGCCTCGGCCGGCTTGATGACGGTGGCCTCCAGCTCCTTTTGCCTGCGCGCAACTTCCTGCTCCTGCACGGCGATCATTTCCTGCGTACGGATGCGCTCGACCTTGACTTCTTCGGCCACCACTCCCTGCCGGGCCTGCGCGTCGGCCAAGGGGCCGGCCTGCGCGGCCTTGGCCTTCTGCGTTTCTGTCTCGGCCTGGTACTGCGCCTGGCGGATGTTGAAATCGCGCTGCGCCTGGGCGATTTCGGCTTCGGCGCCGTACTTGGCGCGCTCGCCTTCCTGGAGAGCGAGCGAGGATTTGATTTTGGCGTCGCGCGTCGCTTCGGCTTCTCCGATCGTGCCGTCGCGCTTCACTTCGGCCGTGCGTTTCTTGCCGAGCGCGTCCAGGTAGCCTTCCTCGTCGCTGATCTCCTGGATCGTCAGCACGTCCACGCCGAGGCCCATCTTCTCCAGGTCGGTGGCGGCTTCGCTGGTGAGTTTCTGGGCGAAGCTCTGGCGGTCGTTATTGATTTCCTCGACGGTGAGCGTGCCGAGGATGGAGCGCAGGTGGCCTTCGAGCGTTTGAAAGATGACGCGTTGGATCTGATCGTGGCTCATGCCCAGGAAGCGCTCGACGGCCGAATAGAGCGACGTCTCGTCGCTGCGAATCTTGACGTTGGCCACCGCTTTCACGGAAACGGGCACGCCCTTCAACGTGTAGGCGCGCTTGATTTCCAGCGGGATGGTCATCACGTTCAGGGAGATGTAGTCCACTTTGTGCAGCAGGGGGATGCGCAGGAAGCGGCCGCCGGTGACGGTGCGGTAGCCGACCAGGCGCCCGTCGGGCAGGCGGCGTTTGGAACCGCTGACCACCGCCACTACGTTGGGGGCCACCTTGATGTAGTTCCGGCTGATGATCCACAGCGCGAAGAAGACAGCGAGCGAGACCAGAAGGACCACGAATGGAGCGGAAAAAAAGGTCATAGGTACCTCCCCCAACTAGGCCTGCCGACGGACGATGACGGTTTCCCCGAGGACTTCCTCGACTTTCACCACAGAGTTTTCGGGCGCGGCGCTGCCGTCGTGCGTGCGCGCAATCTTGTCAATGAGCTGCTCGCCCACACGGCAACGCACCTGGCCAATCCCGCCCGCCGGGATGGCCACAATCACGCGCGCCGTCTGGCCCAACAAGTCCTCGGTATGGACCTCGGTGGACGACTGCGCCGAATAGAGGGCACGTCCAAAGGCGAACACGACACCACCCAGTGCGACGCCCCCGACAAAGCCAATGCCGGAAGATGCCATCGGCGTCAGCCCGTACTGGATGGCGATGGCGCCGAAACCTCCGAACGCGGTGACGAAGACACTGATCACGCGGGTGCTGAAGAAGCCCGGCCCGCCGTGGTCACCGTCGTGGCCAAAGTCGCCGTCGTGGCCGAACATGTCGAAGATCTCACCGAAAAGAAGCGAGACCAGCAGGAACAAGAAGCCCACCGCCCCAATAGACACGAACACCGTGAAAGCAGAGAATTGACGGAACCATTCCAGCATTGGCTGGGTCCCCCGGCTGCGCTAACTCTAGGAAAGGTTCACCGGGAAGTCAATTCGAAACGGATAGCACCCCCGGCAGAGGGGTCACGGGGCGGCGGATTCCAGAACGGGGACCAGTTCGGGGACGCTGATGCGGATCAAGGTGCCGATGCCGGCCTGGCTCTTGATGTCCAGGTGAAAATCCTGGCCATAGAGCACCTTCAGCCGCTCGTGCACGTTGCTGATGCCGATGCCGTTGGCGTAGACCTCCGGCATGCGGTGCTCGGGGATGCCGATGCCGTTGTCTTCGACTTCGATCACCAGCCGGCCGTCGCGCTGGAAGGTGCGGATGTGGATCTGGCCGCCTTCCAGGCGGGGCGCCAGGCCGTGGCGGATGGAGTTCTCCACGATGGGCTGGAGCAGCATGCTGGGCACGAAGGCCTCGAGCGTGTGTTCGTCAATTTCCTTGAAGATTTGCAGCTTGTCGCGGCCGAAGCGGGCCACTTCGATGTCCAGATAGTCGTCCACAAAGTCGAGCTCGTCACGCAGTAGGACGAAGTTCTCCTGCTTGCGCAGCAGACGGCGCAGGATGTTGGAGAGCTTGACCACCACGACGCGAGCCATATCCGGATCCACGCGGATCAACGAGGAGACGGCGTTCAGGGTGTTGAAGAGGAAGTGCGGGTTAATCTGGCTGGTGAGCGCGTCCATGCGCGCCCGGAGCAGGAGTTGCTCGTTCTGCTCGAGTTTCTTCTCAATGCGCGTGGTGTTCCAGATCTTGATGGGCACGGCCACCGCCATCAACGTGGCCACCAGAACCATAGTGAGCTCAAGCGAATTCTTAGGTGCCGTGGTGACCAGCCAGTGGCTCGGCACGGCGCGGTCGAGCGTCAGCCGGCCCAGCTCGAGGACGATCACCGCCGTCAGCGGCAGCATCTCCCACTGGCCGCGCGTCTCGCGAACCAGTTGCAGCAGCCAGCGCGGAATCCCCAGGAAGGTGAACGGGCCGAAGTTCCAGATGATCTCTTTGTTCGGCAGCACCTGGCGGATCAATCCGCCCAGCAGGCCGGCGGCCGCGGCCACCGGTGTCACCAGCCACTCGTGATTGAAGAAACCGGGCAGGCTGATAATCGAGCCGCCGATGGGACCGGCCACGCGCCCGCCCAGCAGGCCGAGCAGAAACGCGCCCTCGAGCGTCAGGTCGGCGAAGCCGTAGCCGACCAGGCGCAGCATCACGCCGAGCACGAGCGGCGGCGTCAGGAACAGCATCAGACGGACCTTCAGGTCGGAATCGCGCTCTTCGGTGAACAGCACCTGGCGGAAAGTGGCCGAGCGCGCCAGCAAAGCGGCCAGCGAACCCGCCACGCCCACCTTGAGCACCAGGAAGAAAATCAGGTCTTTCGTGGTCAATGCCGAGCCCTCTTCAGGAGCGCTGTGGCTAAGGTAGCGAATCGCC
>Ga0214473_10012221_pt1 | contig 10084 bp, 7 predicted proteins | sample RVTome_7_FD_203509 | JGI IMG/M metagenome (GOLD analysis project Ga0214473, IMG submission 203509) | Soil microbial communities from uranium-contaminated site in the Upper Colorado River Basin, Wyoming, United States - RVT98D197 | ecosystem: Environmental > Terrestrial > Soil > Contaminated >... | reverse complement strand
TCATGGTGGGTCCGCCTTTAACCATCGAAGAGAATCAAATCGACGAGATCATCGATATCCTGAAGAAGACCTTCTCAAAACTGGAGAAAGAATGATGTCCCTACTCTCAAGGGAATAGGTGGGAAGGTGTTGGGGGATATGGAAAAGCTAATCATCAGTGTAGGCATCACAGGGTCGCGGATTACCAGGCTACAAACTCCATCTATTCCCATTACACCGGAAGAGATCGCCCAGTCGGGAATCGAGGCATGGAAGGCCGGGGCCTCCATCCTCCACATCCATGTGAGGGATCCGAAGACGGGGCTGGGGACCCAGGAACTTTCCATTTTCAAAGAAGTCGTGGAGCGAATTAGAAATGAGACCGATGCCATCCTCTGTCTGACCACGAGCGGGATTCCAGGCCGAAATCTCCAATTTCAAGAAAGGCTCATCCCCTTGTCCTTAAATCCAGAATTGGTCTCCTTTGACGCAGGCTCTATCAATATGAGAGAGAATGTTTTTCTCAATCCCCCGGAGTTTTTGGAGATGCTGGCCAAAGAAACACTGGCAAAGGGAATTAAGCCTGAGCTGGAAGTATTTGAAGTTGGAATGGTTGAAACCTGCAACAGGTATTTAGAAAAAGGCCTTCTTAAACCTCCCCTCCATTTCCAATTCGTTTTGGGCGTTGTCGGCGGCATGCCCGCCACGGCAAAATCTCTCCTCCATCTTTCGGAGGTTCTCCCTCAAGGATCAACATGGTCTGTGATCGGGATCGGTCCGGGTCAGCTCCCCATGGCCGTGATAGGGATGGCTATGGGAGGCCATGTGCGCGTTGGGCTGGAGGATAACATCTACTATTCAAAAGGCGTTCTTGCCAAAAGCAATGCCCAGCTGGTGGAGAGGGTAGTAAAGATTGCAAAAGAATTTGGAAGAGATGTGGCAAAGCCAGAGGAGTCAAGGAAGCTCCTGAATCTGGCGTAGGATGACTTTTTGTCGGTGAAAATTTTCATTAATGATTTTAATAGGTTTAATAAGCATTCCTGATCGGTTTATACCAACCATGACATTTTATACCCTCTTGTCCATCCGGGGTTAATCCCGCCTCAATTAAAAATCGTTATCAAATTCAATAAGTTATATATTTTAGGTCCCGGCCTAATTTTTGGTATGGGTCTTGCTTTTACATAAGACAAAATTCAAGAGGAGGAGATCCGATGAACGTAATGGTGAGAGAATTGGCCCAGGTTAACTTCTTCGTAATCTGGTTGGTTGTTGTCACAGGGTTCGCCTTTATTAAAATGGTTAAAAACCGACTTCAATAAGAGACAGGGGCATCTATGAACGGGTCACTTTCAGTTGAACTCAATAGGTCCGATGAGATAAGAAGGATCGATCTCAATCTTGAGAGAGTGGCCACTCTGGTCCTGCTCTTTGTCAATGCCTTCTACGTCTCTTATTTCTTTGCCAAGCTTCTGAACTTGATATAACGAGTATTCACTCTCCAGTCCCAGCCTCCTTCAAAATAGGCGGTGACCTCAGTCGTCGAGATCACCGCCTTTTTTTATCTCCATCCGGCGACTTTCTCCTCTTCTACGACATCACAATTCAATTGACGAAATGTCAAAGATGAGAAGAAAACCACCATTGCCTCTCTGCCTTTAGAAGAGACCCCGAATCATAGGGATTTGCATAAATTCAACAATTTCTTATAGTTGCATATTAATCGGACAAAGTTATTTAGGTCTTTTTCAATATGGTATGCTTTTTGCTATAACTTCAATAACGGATAATTTTTTCCCAAGAATTCTTATGTTACTTGAAATAAAAGATAGAGATAGGAAGAAGACAATCTTAACCCTCCGATGGGCCGCTATCATTGTCACCTCATACCTCATCCTGCTTGGTAAAGGGAGGATTACAGACCCTCAATTAAGCAACCTTCTTGTCATTGGATATGTTCTGTCCAATCTTTTGCTCAGCTTTCTCCCAAGACCGCTCTTTTCGAATTCGAAAATTTTCTACTCCTTGGTTGTCATCGACACAGGCATTATATCTTTCGGAATGTATCTTTCCGAAAAAATGGCAACCGACTTCTACCTCGTTTTTTTCCTTCTCATCATCTTTGCCTCATTGAGTCGCAATTTTAAGTTGTTAATGACGATCGGAGGAATTGCTGCAATTCTCTACGGAATCCTTCTCTATTATTGGGGACTTCTCCTGTCAGAACATGGCAGCACCTACACGCTCCGTATCCCCTTTATCTTCATTATGACAGCCTTCTATGGTTATATCGTTCAAACCTTCACCAGAGAGACACGCCAGAAGCTGACCATATCCGAAGATAAGTACCGTGGCCTCTTTGAAAATGCGAAGGATGGAATCATTATCCTGAGAGATCCCCAATTACAAATCGCTGATGTGAATAGAGAAGCGGAGACCACTACCGGATATGCGAAAGGGGAACTGCTTGGGCGAGAGATTTTCCTTCTTTTCGGTCCGGTGGAAGAAGGCAGACCCTTCGATTACTTTGGAGAGGCGCGGGAAAAGGGCGAAGCGAGGACAGATTCCATTTCCCTGTTGAGAAAAGACGGGAGATCGGTAGAAGTGGACCTTTCAACCAAGAAGATCGATTTAGGAGACGAGTCTTTCTATCAGGTCATCTTTCGCGACCTCACAGAACAGAGAAAACTCGAAAAGAATATCAGGGAGAGCAAGAGAAGTCTTGAAGCTATCTTCGATGGCATCCAGGACCTCCTCTCCATTCAATCTCCTGATTATGAGATCCTCCGGGTAAATCGGGCGGTGGTCAGGAGATACCAGACCACGTTCAACGAATTGCTTGGTAAAAAGTGTTATCAAGCCTACTACCAGAGGACCTCTCCCTGTGATAAATGTCCGGTAGCGGTGACCCTTCAAACGCAGCAGCCCTCCGTCTCAATTATGAAGTTCCCGGATGTGGACATCACCTTGCGGACCTTCTCTTACCCTATTTTGGATGAGAAGGGACGTGTGACTTCGGTCATTGAATATAACCAGGACATCACCGAGGAATCTCGGCTTCAGGAGCAACTCATTCAGTCTGAAAAATTGGCCGGGATAGGGATATTAGCCTCTGGCGTGGCCCATGAGATCAACAACCCGCTAAGCGGGGTCATCGGGATGGCAGAGATCGCCCTGGAGGAGGAAGACCCTTCCGAGAATAAGAATCATCTGACGGATATCCTCAATTGCGCTCATCGAATCAGCGAAATCGTCAAAGGATTGCGGTCCTACTCGCGACTTGCGAAGAACGGAGAGCAGAACCTTATGGATATCAACGAGGTTCTTGAAGAATCCCTGAAGATGGTTCGCTTAGCGGACAAAAACACCTCTGCGGAGGTGACGAAGGCGTTGCAACCCATTGGGAAGATCGAGGCCAACCCGGGGGAGATTCAGCAGGTATTCACCAACCTGATCACCAATGCTTTCCAAGCCATCAAAGGGAAGGGAGGGAAGATTATCCTCTCCACTCGATCGTTGAAGGATTCGGTGGAGGTGAAGGTGGGCGATACGGGCATGGGGATACCCGCAAGGTATCTCAACAACATTTTCGATCCTTTCTTTACGACGAAAAACCCCGGAGAGGGGACGGGTCTCGGCTTGAACATCGTCTATCGGATCGTGACCAAATATGAGGGCACCATCGATGTGGAGAGCAAAGAAGGGATCGGAACGACGTTCACCATCAAATTTCCAATCAGGAGGGATGAACTATGTGCAGAAAGATCTTGATCGTTGATGACGAAGAGGTGATTCGGAAGTTCTTGAGAATCAATCTGATCAAATGGGGTCACGATGTCACAGAAGCTTCAGATGGAGTAAAGGCCTTGGAACAATTAGCCAAGGGTGATTTTGATCTCCTTATCTGTGATATCCTCATGCCCCATAAGAACGGTTGGCAGGTCTTGAAAGAAGTTAAGTCGAACCCCAAGACCATGGATCTTCCGGTGATCATTCTGACAGCTAAGAACGAAGATACGGACATGTTTAAGGGATACGACTCGGGCGCGGATTATTATATGACCAAACCCTTCACGAAGGCCCAACTCCTTCACGGATTAAAATTGATGTTTGGAGAAGCCTAAAAGAGATTGATCAGGGTCACAGGGTGAGCTTATCCTACATGGAGGAGTTAGTTCCGTTTGAGTAATCTGTTGCCAGCCTGATCATTTACCCTACCCCCGTTTGTTTCAAAGAGTCCACACCGCAGAACAAAAACGCCTGAATGGACAAAAATTGCCCAATCCTGGAAAAAATGTAGATTTTTATGTGCACTCCAATAAATTTGAATTCGAAGCCTCACGTTAAGTTGTCTTCTTAAATCAACTAGTTAGAAACTTTGCAAAACCTGAATGCCTTTGGCATATATTTTGCTGTAAAATCACGTAAAACCTGGTCAAAAGGGGTTAAATTCATGTCGTACTTGGACAAAGACTCTGTCTTGACAACCCGGGAAGCCATCGAATATCTGAAAATCTCGAAGCCCACCTTCTTGAAATATATCCGTCTCGGAAGGATCAAGGCCACCAGAGCGGGCAACGGATGGAGAGTCCACCAGTCCGAATTGCATCGGTTCTTAAAGATAAGGGAGGAGGACCTTCTTAAAGAAATTTCGGCTTCTTCGTCGATTGCGTGACGGGAAAGTTCGTGCCATTGTCAGGCCGCCGCCGGCACTACAAGGGTTGCTCATGGAAGCCTACGATCGAAGAGAAAGACGGCTGCTGAAGGCGCTTAGTCAAGCATGCGGTATAGTTACTGCCGGTTTCGGATTTGTCGCACTCCTTGGATGGATTGCAGGATTTCCTCTGGTGAGCACCTTCGGGCCAGACTGGATACCAATGGCTCCAAGCACGGCGCTCTTATTCTGGTTGTTTGGAGCCGGAGCAATCGTCTTTACCCGCTCACCGCTCGGCCGGGCAGCACACCGGATGGGCATGCTCATCGGTTCCCTGTGCACCTTGGCCGCCCTGCTGTTATTCATCTTGTCATACCACGGCATCCACCCGGAAGTTGAGCACCTTGGCATCCGAATCGTCGGGATGGTAAGCGGGGCGCCGGTTGGACATATGTCTCCGTTGACGGCCTTCTGTTTTGTGATCGCCGGGTTGTCGTTCCTGGCATCGATGTCGTCATCCTCCGGCCGGCGATGGCAGGCAGCCACGGCTTTCGGGTTTGCTTCTATTGTGGTATTGACCAGACTTGCTCTTCTTTTGGCCTATCTCTTTGGATCGCCTCTCCTTTACGGCAGCGATGCCATTCCGCCCGCACTGTCCACGTCCCTTGCGTTTCTGACGCTCGGGACAGCGCTCCTGGCGTTCTCGGGACAGAGGACTTGGCCGCGTGGCAGATTCTCGGATGCCTCGAGCATGCGAGTTGCGTACGCGCTGATCCTGATTTTTGTCGTCTTGGCAACCGGGATCGTCGCGGCCGGTTATTTCTATTTCCGGAGTTACGAAAAAAGCTACAGAGTTGAGATCCAGCACCAGCTTTCCGTCATTGCACGACTGAAAACGGGGGAACTCGTCCAGTGGAGAAAAGAGCGGCTTGGAAACGCCGCCGTCTTCCATGGGAATGCAAACTTTTCCGAGCTGGTCAAGCGCTATCTCGAAAGATCGGACAATGTCGATGCGCAAGTCAGACTTCGAACATGGATGGGTCATTTGAGGAAAGCGTATCCGTACGATCGAATCGGTTTGTATGATGCCAGGGGAATCAAGCGTATTGAGATCCCTCATCCCCCGGGTCCGATGGATTCCCTTTCTCCGGAATGGATTGCGGAGGTCCTTCGTTCGAGACAAATTGTTTTCCGTGATTTTTACAGAGACGAACATGATCGGCGAATATACTTGAATGTGTTAGTCCCCATTCTTGACAGGGGCAAAAAGAGTCCGGTAATGGCCATCCTTGAGATGCGGATTGATCCTGATCGTTATCTGTATCCTTTGATTAATCGCTGGCCCATCCCCAGCCGGACGGCGGAGACCCTTATCGTTCGCCGGGACGGCAATGATGCCCTGTTTCTGAATGAGCTGCGATTTCAAAAAGACACGGCGCTGAATCTGCGAAACTCTCTTGAAAATGTTCAAATGCCCGCGGTGAGAGCGGTTTTAGGACAGGAAGGGATCGTCGAAGGAATCGATTACCGTGGGGTTCCCGTGATTGCGTATGTTCGGTCCGTGCCAGATTCACCGTGGTTTCTGGTTGCCCGGAGGGATGTTTCTGAAGTTTACACGCCGCTGAGGAAGAGGCTCTGGGAGATTGTCATTCTCATAGGCGCCCTCGTGATTTGTGCAGGGGCAGGCGTTGGTTTGGTATGGAGGCAGCAACGCATGCGTTATTACCGCGAGAGGTCTGAGGCGGCGGAAGCGCTCCGGGAGAGTGAGGTGCGCTACCGGACGGTAGCCGACTTTACCTATGACTGGGAATACTGGCGCGCCCCGGATGGGAGAATGCTCTATACGTCTCCCTCGTGCGAGCGCATCACCGGCTATCGTGCCGAGGAATTCATTGAAAACCCCGACCTGCTGGAAACGGTCGTGCATCCCGATGACCGTCCGTTGTTGAAGCAGCACAAATCTCTTGCACTCCATCAAGAAAGCGGGAGTGCGGTGCACGAAGCGGACTTTCGCATCCTCCGGCGCGATGGCGGGATGCGGTGGATCGGTCACACCTGTCAGATGATCCGTCGCCCTGACGGAACAAGTCTGGGCAGGCGGGCAACGAATCGCGACATCACCGAGCGTAAGCGGGCGGAAGAGGATTTAAACCAGTTGAAAGAAAGATATCAAACGTTGGTGGAGGAGAGTTTCGATGGCATCTTTGTTCAAAAGGGTCAAAAAATCGCGTTTGCCAACCGCCGCCTTCACGAAATGCTCGGTTACGAGGGGGGCGAGTTAGAGGGAAAGGATCACTGGATCGTCTTTCATCCCGACTATCAGAGTTTAACTCGGGAGCGGGCGCAGGCCCGAATGCAAGGAAAGCCCATTCCACACCAGTACGAAGTCAGATTGCAACGCAAAGACGGTTCATCGTTTGACGGAGAGCTGAATGCCCGGAGAATTATGTTTGACAACGAGCCCGGGATTCAAGTCTGGATCAGAGATATTGCAGAGCGGAAAGCCGCGGAGGAAGCTCTAAAAAGAAGCGAAGAGAGATTCAGAGAGCTTTATGACAGCGCCCCCGTGGGATATCATGAATTCGATAGAGAAGGACGCATCACCAGGGTTAACCGCACCGATCTGGAGATGCTGGGATACACAGCTGAGGAGATGATAGGCCGGCCGTTGTGGGAGTTTAACGTTGAAGGGAAAATAGCCCGCCAGCAGATCCTTGAGAAATTGGCCGGCACGAGGCCTCCGGGCCGGGAACTCGAGCGAAGCTACATACGAAAAGATGGGACGACCTTTCCGGTGCTGATCGAGGACCGGCTCATCCGGGATGAAAATGGCCGGATCACGGGTATACGTTGTACCATTGAGGATATAAGCGAACGCAAGCGGGCGGAGGAGAGCCTTAAGCAAAGCGAAGAGAACGCGAGGCAGTTCGCCCAGGAAAACGCGATCATGGCGGAGATTGGCCGGATTATCGGCTCAACACTGAACATCGACGAGGTCTATGAACGGTTTGCCGAGGAAGTCCAAAAGATTATTTCCTTTGACCGGATTGTGATCAACGTGATTAATACTGAAGAGGGTACAGTAAAGAATGCCTACATCGCAGGAAAAGGGCTTCAAGATCGGAATGTTAAAGATGTCTACCCTCTCGAAGGTTCAGGGAACGCGGAGATGGTGCGGACCAAGTCAACTCTTCTCGTCCAAACAGAAGATTTCACTGAGTATAAAGGCCGTTTCCCGATGCTATGGTCCACTTTTCAGGCCGGGTTCCGATCGATCATGAATGTCCCTTTATTCTCAAAAGGAGAAATCATAGGGGGGCTCCTTTTGAGATCTCGTAAACCCTATGCCTATACGGAAAAGGATGTGAGGCTTGCCGAGAGAATCGGTTCTCAGATCGCCGGCGCCATCGCCAATGCACAGCTCTACATAGAACGTCTCCGTGCCGAGGGGGAAAAGGCGGCCCTCGAAGAACAACTCCGTCAGTCACAAAAGATGGAGGCTATTGGCCGATTGGCAGGGGGGATTGCCCATGACTTCAATAACCTTCTCACCATCATCAAAGGCTACAGTCAGCTTTCGTTGATGGAATTGAAAGAAAGAGATCCCTTGAGGGAGAATATAGAGCAGGTTAAAAGAGCCACCGATAAGGCCTCCGATCTCACTCGGCAACTTCTCGCGTTCAGCCGCCGCCAGATCATGGAGATGAAGGTCTTAAACCTTAACCGCGTTTTGATCAATCTGGATAAGATGCTGCGCCGTCTCATCGGTGAGGATATTGAGTTGGTTACAGTGCTTGCCGAAGATCTGGGAAAGACGAAGGCCGATCCGGGGCAAATTGAACAGATCGTTTTCAATCTTGCGGTCAATGCAAAAGATGCGATGCCCGGGGGAGGAAAGCTCACCCTTGAAACAGCCAATGTGGAATTGGATGAGGGCTATGCCCGGGCCCATGTTGCCGTGGCCCCAGGCCCTTATGTGATGCTTTCAGTGAGTGACACGGGGGCAGGGATGACCCCGGAGGTGAGAGAACAGGCCTTCGAACCATTCTTTACGACCAAGGAGAAAGGAAAGGGAACGGGATTGGGTCTTTCAACCGTTTACGGCATTGTGAAGCAAAGCAGAGGCAACATCTGGATTTATAGTGAGCCGGGGCAAGGGACAACTGTCAAGATCTACCTGCCAAGGGTTGAGGAGCCTCTTGAGGAGTTAAAGGAAAAAAAGATAGAGGAAGGTCTGCCCCGTGGGAACGAAGCGATCCTTATCGTCGAAGATGACAAAGAGGTCAGGAAGCTGACTGTCCGGATTCTCTCGAAGCAGGGTTATGAAGTTCTGGAAGCAGGTTCAGGGGGTGAGGCTTTATCGGTTTCTGAGCAATGGAAGAGGTCGCTGCACCTGATTTTGACTGATGTGGTCATGCCGGGAATGAATGGTCGTGAATTGGTCGATCGCCTTAAATCATATCGTCCCGGAATAAAGGCGCTCTACATGTCAGGTTATACGGATAACGCTATTGTCCATCATGGGATCCTCGAAAAAGAGATGAACTACATCCAGAAGCCGTTTACAATTGAAAGACTGGCGAGGAGAGTAAGGGAAGTCCTCGATGAATAGGTTCAGGGTTAGATCCGGAGCCCGGTGTGAACAACGGATTGACTCGTCGCGCAGACTGAGGGTGGAAAACGAGGTTGAGAAATTCCGGATTTGGAGCTGATTGCATTCCTGTCAAAAGCAAAATTTACTATATATTTCAAAATGTTATGGAATAATACCCGAACAGATCGTTTGCAACAGGACTTTTTGTACATTGTGCCCGATCCGGCCTCAATCCTTCCACCATTTAAAATGAATTTAATTTTCAAGAGGTTACAAAATTTTCATCACCTCCTCATTTTTGGTATGGGTCTTGCTTTTACATAAGACAAAATTCAAGAGGAGGAGATCCGATGAACGTAATGGTGAGAGAATTGGCCCAGGTTAACTTCTTCGTAATCTGGTTGGTTGTTGTCACCGGGTTCGCCTTTATTAAAATGGTTAAAAACCGACTTCAATAAGAGGCAGGGGCATCCATGAACGGGTCACTTTCAGTTGAACTCAATAGGTCCGATGAGATAAGAAGGATCGATCTCAATCTTGAGAGAGTGGCCACTCTGGTCCTGCTCTTTGTCAATGCCTTTTACGTCTCTTATTTCTTTGCCAAGCTTCTTAAGTTGATATAAAGAGTACTCACTCTCCAGTCCCAGCCTCCTTCAAAATAGGCGGTGACCTCAGTCGTCGAGATCACCGCCTTTTTTTATTCATTTTTTCAAATCCATCCGAAACTTTTACGTTGAATTTTCTGCCGATTTATTCTATTTGTAATTGATCTCATTGTGAATTTGAGAATTTAGGAATTGCGAATTGAGGAATTGTGAATTTGGAAATCTTATGTCTTAATTCCACAATTCCTCAAT
>Ga0214473_10012220_pt1 | contig 10085 bp, 8 predicted proteins | sample RVTome_7_FD_203509 | JGI IMG/M metagenome (GOLD analysis project Ga0214473, IMG submission 203509) | Soil microbial communities from uranium-contaminated site in the Upper Colorado River Basin, Wyoming, United States - RVT98D197 | ecosystem: Environmental > Terrestrial > Soil > Contaminated >... | reverse complement strand
GCAACGACGCCGAGTCGAGCACGCTCTCGTTCCTCCGGAAGGGGAACGCCGGCGACGCCGAGATCCTGGTCGTGCTCAACTTCACGCCCATCGCCCGCCAGAGCTACCGGATCGGCGTGCCGCGCGGCGGGTTCTGGCAGGAGGTCCTGAACAGCGACGCGCTCCGCTACGGCGGGACGGGATGGGGCAACCTCGGGGGCCAGGAGGCCGCGCCGGTGGGGGCACACGGGCGGCTCCACTCCCTCGTGCTCACGCTGCCGCCGCTCTCGGCGGTGTTCCTGAAGAGCAGTCCGGCGAGGTGATGTCACGCTGCGAAGCGGCGAACCTCGCTCGGAGGAGCCCCGTCCATCGCTCGAAGGCGCGGCGGAAGACTCTCGGCTCCGAGCAGACCTCGACGAGCCCCGCCACGATTCGCTCCGGGGCGTACCCGCCTTCCAGCACGGCGGCGACTCCGCGTGCGCGAAGGCAACCGATCGAGGAGGTCCACGGCAAGTACGCGCGAGTCGGGCCTCAGCGAAACCAGGGGGCCTCGGCATGTGACCCACTGTCCGGCACCACGACCCCTTCGATCTCGACCAGAAGTTCAGCCCGACAGACATCGGCGTGCAGGTAAGCAATCCGCCTCATCGGGCCGAAGGCCTCGTCGCAGATCCGCTTCACCAGGGGCAGGTCCTCGTCCGGGCGGCGAAGATAGACCTTGATGCCGCTCAGATCATGGGGAGTCGCGCTGCCGACGAGCCCATGGCGAGCCAGGTTGTCCCCGGCGAGAAGCAGCTCCAGGTTGTCGCAGGTCGCGCGGGTCTGTTGCTCCGTGTCCCCTCGGTACGTGCTCTTGTGCCCCAACACCGCTGCGGTTCCGGAGACGTAGATGGCGCAGCCGTCGCGGGCCTCGACACAGGTGGCGCGGGCGAAGCTTGGTGGTAGTGGCCCGTACTGCACCGGGTAACGGTAAGCGGGCACCTGGCGCGGATTCTCGATGTGACGGCACGCCGCCTGGCGCGAGCTGAGGAACGCGATGCAGATATCTCCACCCGTGCTGCCGATGCCGGTGGCGGCAGGGAAGCGGCGCGTTTGGTCCAGCGGATTGTTCACCTCGAAAGAGAGGGCACGCCCAAGACAGAAGGCCTTGTAGCGCTCGAGTGCGCCGTCCTTCTCGCGATTGATCTCGGGGAAGAAGTTCCACACCCGGAACAGCTGTGGGTGAGCCAGCGCCGTGATGCACGCGAATAGATCATCGTAGATCTCGCGAGCGGTCCTGGTCAGGTCTCCGGAACCCTCCGGGCAACTGCTGCACCCGAACACCGTTTCTCCGTCGCTTCCATAACGAAAGCGGCCATGGCTCCCGTACTGGACTCTCCCAGTGGAGGTCCACACCTCGGCGATGGCGTCCCAGTCGCACGGGTTCATATGCACCCGGACGTGCGGAACGCCGCGCGGGATGGTGAAGGTGGGACAGCCGTGGTTGAACTCGATCACCCCAAGCACGTTCGCACCCAACAGGGCTGCCCGGAGCTCCAGGTCGTCGAAGATGAACCGCGAGCGAATGCGACGCGGATCCCCGGATCTCGTGTCGACTGGGATGGGTGGGGTGGCCTCCCGAGCACCGGGCGATCTGCGATGTGCAGGGCCGTCAGTCATTGGGTCCTCCGCCTCAGAACACTGCGGCTACGTCGAATCGAGGAAAGTACTTGACCGCCTCCTCCACGGACTCGACCGCGCCTATGCACCGTGGAACGTCCCGGAACCGCTGCAAACCCTTGAGGCAATGCAACACATAGTTGAGATTGTTGTAGTAAAGCTTCATGCTGACGATCTGAACCAGGAGACCGATGAAGGCCTGGGGAAACAGGTTCGAACACATGAAGCTGTGCTCGTTCGCGGATTCGACGAAGGTCGGCTTGACTCGACCAAGGGCCTCCAGGGCGAGCGTCTTGATCTCCTGGCACACGGAGGTCGCACGCTTGCCGGCGACCTCGGTTCGAAGGATGTGCTGGTCGTCGATGTAAACGTCGACCGGGAAGGGCTCATTGGCGTAGATGGTGCCCTTCGCATCGAAGCGAATGTGATCGAAGGCGCCGTGGATCACGAGCGCGAAGTGGGTCTCCTCGAGCGTGTGGCTCATGCGCTGAGCCCCGGTGATCACGAGGCTCTTGCCCACTCCGTACGCGTCCATCACCTCGTCTTCGGCCAGGACTGGTAGTGTTCGCTGGTCGAGGGTCTCGAGGCAACTCAGGATCCCGCCGACCACTTCCACCAGGTGGAAACATTGCAACGCCCCGACCTGGATCCTCTTGAAGAATTGCTCGTCGACCGTGACCCCAGAGAGGGCGGACCGTAGGTTCTCGTCCAGGTAGGTATGGTGACAGAGTAGACCCTTGCTTCCCTGGAAGCAGGGGTCGAGCGCCACGCTCCGGATTCGACGTGCCTCGTCGAGCTCCATGGTAATGATCGTGAGATAGGAGACGTCCGTCCTCTGGAGTCGCGCGATGTTTCGCTGCCACCCCACGACGCGAAAGCCATCGCTGGATTGCTTGACGAGCGTTCCGCGGAAACGACAGGTGGGCGTCTCGGGATCGAGCGAACGGTAGGGCCGTCCCCTGGCGTCGGCGACGAGTCGATCGGGATCGAACTGGTGGTTCTCGAGCAGGTAGCTCGGCTTCCGCAGCGCTGGCGCGGTCTCGTTGGTCATGATCCAGTTCCGTTCATCCGACTGGCCCGCTTCTCCAGCCCGCTAGGCCCTCGCCACCGCGAGTTCCGCGGCGAGCCAGTCAAAAGCACTGGGTACCCAGCGACCGAGATGGTCGAGCACGGCGTTGTAGTGATTGCGCAGGTGGTTGGCGTAGCAGTTGGGGCCCGGGACGACATCCAGCTGCGTAGGACCCCTGATCAGACCGAGTACCGCGCGGGCGACGCTCAGCGGCACGAGCTCGTCGGTCTCGGCGTGGATGAGGTAGACTGGGCATCGGATCTGCGGTCCCGCCTCGGCGAGCACTTGACCGGACTCCACGAACAGTGATAGGTCGCTCTCCAGCAGGTGGTAGAGGACGAGCGGGGGGATGGGCCCGGTGCGGGCGGTGTGAGCGGGGTCGTCGAGGATCGCCTCGAGCGCGGCACAGGCCTTGAAGCGGCGATCTCTGCTGGCCGCTCGCAACGCTAGCAGACCGCCGAAGCAATCGCCGAGCAGGCCGACGTGGTGTCCGTCGAGCCGCTTGTCCCGGGCCAGGAACTCGAGCACACCTTCGAGGTACTGGTCGAAGGCGGAGGCTCCCAGGCGCTCGCCCCTCAGGGTGCGGGCGTCCCCGTAACCGGGACCATCTCCGACGAAGACCGCCAGGCCGCGCCGCGCGCCCTCTGTGCACCAACTGTGCATACTCTCCTTCGTATGCCCCAGGCCGGGGATACACACCACGCAGGGTGGCCTGGCCTGGCCCGTCGGGAAGTGCAGGTATCCGTTCGCGAACCGGCCGGCGTACGGTATGGTCACCGCCTCGACCCGGGGTTCGCCGAAGGCGATGCCCGCTCCGCAACAGCGGTTCGCCCCGGCGACCAGCGAGCGCCGTTCCTCGCAGTCCCGCATGAGGAAGTAGTGCGCCAGCCGGTAGTAGTACCCGGCGCGGAGATAGCGCTGGCGCGCCGTCGTGAGCCGATGCTCCTCTTGCGCCAGCCGCGCTGCCCTCTCTTCCGAAGAGGCGAGCACACCCCATTGCGAGATCCAATCGGCCTCCTCCTCAATGGTCGAGAGAATCCGTGTGAGATCGCCCGGCAGCGCGCCTTCGAACAGGATACGGGAGGTCTCCTGCTCGATGAAGGCGGAGTAGCTCAGCCGGTCGGGAAGCTGTTTCATGGCTGGCGATCAGTCGCTTGCGAGGATGCGTATTCCTCGGGCCCCTCGACCAGGATCCTTATGGCCTCGTAGAGTTCGCCCATCTTGCGGATCTCGATCACGGCCGCAGCCGGGATGGAGATATTGAACTTCTTCTGAATCTTGGTGCCGAGGTTCACCAGGCCGAGCGAATCGATCCCGATGTCCTGGTAGATGCTCGACTGGCGCTGTATCTCTCGGGGTTCGACGCCGAGGAACCCGGCTACCACGCTCTGGAACTCCTCGAAGCTCAGTGTGCGCATGCTTGGCTCCCTGTCTGTTGTCGGTGGGGGTGAGGCTATCGCCGGGTTCCGAGTTGCTCCGCCACCCAGTCAAATGCGACCGGAAGGACCCAATGGATCTGCTCGTAGATCGGCACCAGGTGGCTCATGGCCGTGCCAGAGAAGACCGGCTCTCCCTTGACCGGGGTCAGGGTGACCGGACCGTCGACGTACTTCGCCATCAGCTCAGCTTGTGCCCAGTCGACCCAGTTGTCTTCCGTAGGCTGGAAGATGCGCGTCGGGCATGTGACCTTTCGATTGGCGCGATCGAGCGCAAAGTCGGTGCGGTACTTCGCGAAGGCACCTGGTGTGCCGGTGCTATCACCGGTGAAGAACCGGATCATGTCGAAGAACCACTTCGGAACGTCCCAATCCCCCGTCTTGTTCTTGAACTCGGCGATGGCCAGGATGATCAGGCAGCAAGCGAAGTCGTGGTCGTAGGCAGCGGCCTGGAACCCGTAGTTCGACCCCAGGCAGTTCCCGAGCACCCCGATGCGATCCGGGACGACGTCGGCGCGGCCGGCCAGATAGCGCCGGCACGCCGACGCAGCCGCCACCAACTCCGGAATGTCGAGGAGCATGCGCCCGAAGTGTCGTGTCTCTCCGTGGCCGGGCGTATCGACACAGAGCAATGCGAATCCGCGCTCGCTCGCATACCGTCCCCAGCGATGCCACTCCTCCTTGGAGCTGTCCATGCCCTGGATGAACAGGAGGCAGGGGAACCTCGAAAGACCAAGGGGCTTGTGCAGGTATGCGGGGAGGGTGCCGGCCTGGTAAGGAACCTCGACCCGCTCGATCGGGTAGGGGCAATGCTCGACGACCTTCCGGTAGACCTCCACCATCCTCGAAAAGAGCCGTCTCTTGCGTTCCGATTCCTCGAACAGGGTCTTCTGCCCCTCGTACAAATAGAGCATCGCGTAAAAGTACATCTCGTGCGCAGTGTGCCGATGGCCAGCTCGCTCGGCATCGGCCCCCAGCGCCAGGTACTGCTCGGCAGTGCGCCCCCACTCCTCGGGCCAGGAATCGGTGCTCGTGATGCGCCCCAGTGTCCGCTGGATGTCGGTGATGTGGCATCCCGCCATCGTCATTCGCGGGATCATCCACTGGGTCAGGTCTCGAACTGTCAATCCAGTCATTGCTTTCCTCGTTCGTTGAAGTACGAAGCAATATCAGCCAGCGCGCTGCTCATTTCTCAGGCGTCGCAGCAGTGTCGGGTTGACCTTCCCCACGGTGGTGGGCACTTCCTTGGTGAAGAAGAACTCGTCGGGAATCTTGTAGGAGGAGATCTGTCCCCGGCAGAACGTGAGGAGCTCCTCGCTGGTCACGGTCTTGCTTTCGGCCGGCTGGACATGGGCGATGATGCGCTCGCCCATGATCGGGTCCGGTTCGCTCTCGACCACCACCGCCGCGCAGGCCGGATGGGTGCGGAGAAACTGCTCGATCTCCTCGGGCGAGACCAGATTCGAGCCCCGCTTGATCACGCGTTTCCGGCGGCCGACGAAGCGGATCCGCCCCACCTCGTCCCGGATCGCCAGATCCCCGGTCGAGAGCCAGCCATCCGCGCCGATCGTCTCGCTGGTTACATCCGGCAGGCGGAAGTAGCCCGTCATGACCGATCGCCGCACGTGGACGATCCCCTCCTCGTTCGGCTGACACTCGGCGCCCTTCTCGTTCCGGACCTGCACCTCCACGCCTCCGCTCGGGCAGAGGCTGTTGGCCGATGTCCCGGCATCGCGCTCCGAATCCCAGTCGAGGAAGACGAAGGTTTCGGTCATGCCCAAGGCATTGACCACGTGGAGCTTGAGCGCATCGGTGAACTTCTGAGCCAGGGTATCGGCCAGGTACTCTCCCGTGAACACCACCTGGCGCAGCGAATCCAGACGCACCTGGCCGAACCTCGGATGGGTGAGGAGGATCTTCGCCACGGTCGGGGTGAGCAGCAGGCAACTCGCCTGCTCTCGCCCGATGGTCTCGAGGAACGAGGTCGGCGCGAAGTCCTCGCCGTAGTAGCTGGATCCGCCTGCGCTCAGGCACGACAGGCCCCAGCCGAAGCCGGCGCAGTGAAAGAGCGGCATCGAAAGGAGAAGCCGATCCCCTTCGCGGAATCCCCATCGACCGGCATTCTCGGCCACGTTGTCGTCGAAGATGCGGCACGGGAGGTCCACGATCTTGGGGTTCCCGGTGCTGCCGGTCGTGCAGAAGAAGATGTTGCTGTCTTCCCGGTCCAGAGATGGCATCGGAGGAGGAGCTGGCGGGGCGACCCCTTCCGCGACCAGCTGCCCGAGCGAAATCATGAAGCCGTCGTCGGGCACGTCCCCGTCCACGATCACCCGCCTGAGATCAGGGAGGTGCGGACGCAGTCGGTCGAGGATCTCTCCGTGACGCAGAGCTCGGTACCGCGGCGAGATCAGCACTGCCCGCAGGCCAATGCGCTCGAAGAGGTGCTTGATCTCGAACTCACCCATCTGCGGGTCGAGGGGCACGGGCACGGCGCCCAAGCGCACGGTGGCGTACAGCAACAAGTACCAGCTCACGCTGTTCGGCGTCATGATGCCGACGCGGTCACGCCTCCGGATTCCAATCTCGTGCAGCTCACCCGCTAGCCGGTCGCCTCTCCGGAAGAGCTCAGCATACGTGAGCTTGTGAGAACCGACCGCTACCACTACGCGGTCCGGCGCCTCTTCGCCTTGGCGCAGCAAGATTCCGAGGATGCCTGGAGGGAAGGAAGCCTTGGACGAGCTCATTGGAGATCCATGTGGAATGTGGTGAACGCTGGACTGGACTGATCAGAGTGGCTGCAATTCGTCGTGCGGCACCTCCGTGTTCGCCCATTGCCTGAGGACGTTCTTGAGGATCTTGCCCGACAGAATGGTCGGCAATTGCTTCAGAAAGAAGATGTCATCCGGAAGCTTGTTGTTTGCGAGGTTCTCGCGGAGATGGCGCATGATATCGCCTTTGGTGAACCGAAAGCCGGGCTTGGGCACCACGAACGCGACGATGGCCTCGCTGAGGATCTCGTCGGCCCGACCGACCACGGCTGCATCCTGGACGCCGCCTAGCAGGAGGAGCTGTTCCTCCAGGTCGACGGGGTAAACGTTGAAGCCGCCGCGAATGATCATGTCCTTGACTCGCCCGACAATCTGGATGTTCTCGCCGCCCTCGTACTGACAGGCGAGGTCGCCGGAGTAGAGCCAGCCTTGCTCGTCGATGACCGCGCGGGTGCGCGCTTCGTCCTTGTAGTAGCCCTTCATCAAATATCCCCGGACCGCCAGTTCGCCGGTCTCGCCTGGCTTCACGGGCCGCCGGTTCTCGTCCACGATCCGGACCTCGACCCCAGGAATGGGTCGACCCACCGTCGAGAAACGGACTTCGGGTGGATCGTCGGGACGGGTCACCGTCACAACGCCGGTCGCCTCGATGAGCCCGTATCCATTCAAGAGGATGCTTCCGGTGGTCTGCTCGATCCGCTCAGCCAAGCTGCGGGAACAGAGGGACCCGGAGACGATCGTCTTTTCGATGCCCTTGAAGCTCGCGAACTTCGCGAGCGGAGAGGAGAGCAGCAGATTCCACATGGTGGGCTGGGTGTGGAAGACCTTGGCACGCCCCTTGGAGATGGCTCGAATGATCTCGTTGGGGCTGAAGGAGGAGAGCCAGTACATGGGTACGCCGCTGCAGAGGTCGAGCAACACCGCCAGGAAGCCCTGGGCCGCATAGAGCGGGGCAATCGAGAGTACGGCGGCATCGTCGCGAGGCTCGAATTTCCAGAGCTGACCTGTCAGGTGAGAGGTCTGGACCAGACCGCGGTGGGTGATCATCACGCCCTTGGGCGAGCTGGTCGTACCCGAGGTGTAAGCGAGCAGCGCCACGTCGTCCTCGCTCAGCCCGGCCGGAGCGAAGTCGCGTATCTTGGGCTCCGGGTTGTCCATGACCTCGAAGAACCGGTCCATGGCCTGCATGTCCGCCTTCGGATTGTCCCTCCTCACGATCAGGTCGCGGAGCAGGGGCAGTTCGCCGCGCATCTCGTGGACCATCTCGGCGAAGTTCTGATTGTCCATGCTCTCTTGAACGAACAGAGTGCGCAGATCCGAGTTCAGGAGAATGTTCCTGAGCTCATTGCGCTTGATTCGAGAGTTGATCGGGACCACCCATGCGCCGACCAGGAATGCGGCCATGTAGAGGCACAGGTATTCGAAACAATTGGGCATGAGGATGCCGACCTTGTCCTCCTTGCGAACCCCCAGCTCTCGTAGCCTGATCGCGATGGAGTATGCGGTGGCCCGGAGCTCTCGATAGGTGATGGTTCGATCTTCGAAGATGACGGCCGCTCTGTCGGCGAACGCAGTCGTCATGGCATTGAAGACCGTGTCCACAGTGGCCTTCTCGAGTGGTGTGAACATAGGGTCCCCATCGCTCGCCGCGCCGGCAGGATCGGTCCACGCCAAACCTGCCCGACGGAGAGGGCTCGTTGTCATTCGCTTGGAGTCGCGACACCGTCCGATGCTGCGAGTGTCTACACTCGTAATGAAGACCTAGCATGGGACTACCCGCGCTACACGTGAAAAGTGGACGGCGATTCCCTGACGGTTGCGTGGCGAAGGGAATTTCCATGTGTCTACGCGAACAACGAATACGATTGGCCCCAACTGAGCCGGCCCTGATGTCGCGGCATCTGAACGCAACGGCAATTCACGCGAAGGCGACGCGCACTGTCGGCGTAGTGCGGATTGCGTAGTCCATGACGGGGTTGGCCTTTCGGGTCACCGAGTATGGCCAGCCGAGCTTTTGCCTGGCGCACCTCGAGCGTGAGCTCGGCGTGCCGCACAGAGTGCGTGGCGGGCGCCTCGCGAGGCGCGATTGGTCGATGTACCGCGGCTTGGGTAGTGGCTGCCGCCTGGACATCCGGCGCCCGACCCGGGGGTGGCGTGGGGAGTCATCGCCGGCCGTCACCTGAAAACGCGTGACGCTCCGAGAGCACCTTGGGGGCCGCGCCGTGTGGATGCGATGCGTCCTGAACCTGGCCATCGACCCATGGGGACCGGATCAACACTACGGCTCACCGTTATCGGCTCACATCCAGGGCCCAGCGCACCGGCCGGGCTCTCATCGCCTCGAGCAGAGCCTGGGCGCCGAGGCGAGCGCACCACTCCTCGAACCCACGGCGCGGGACGCCGGCCCAGCACAGGTCCCCGAGCGACTCGGACAGGGGCACGTCGCTCACCAGCGTGGCGAGCCGCCGGTAGAACAGGGCGGTCTCGCGCGCGGACTCCAGCACCGCGGACAGCTGCGCGGCGCCGCGGATGAGCGAGGGCCACCGCGCGGGATCCCGCGGGACGTCCTCGAGGTGGACATGCTGCGCGAGGAGCGCCCCGGCGGTCTTCTCGCCGAACCCCGGCAGCCCGGGAATGCCGTCGGCGTCATCACCGACCAGGGCGAGGAAGTCGGGGACGCTCGCCGGGTGGATGCCGCGGCGCGCGAGGAGGGCGTCCTCGTCGATCTCGCGGCGCCGAATGCGATCGACCTGCACCACGCGCCGGCCGCACAGGCATTGGCCCAGGTCCTTGTCGGGGGTGAGGATGCGCACCTGCTCGACCGCGTCGCGAAAGCGGGCGGCGCCCGTCGCGAGCGCGTCGTCGGCCTCGAACTCACGCATGGACCAGGTGGTGATGCCGAGCGAGCGGGTCGCTTCCTCGGCGGCGTCGAACTGCGCGCGCAGCTCTGCCGGTACGCCCTCGTCGGACTTGTAGCCGGGCCAGAGGTCGTTTCTGAACGATCGGATGGGGTTGTCGAACGCCACCGCGACGTGGGTGACCGCCTCCCGCTCGTCGTGCAACAGCGCGAGGAGCGACGCGGCCAGGCCGACCGTGGCCTTGGCCTCCCAGCCGGCCGGCGCGAGGTGACGGGGTCGCCTGGAGAAGTGCGCCCGGAAGAGCTCGAACGTGCCG
>Ga0214473_10012219_pt1 | contig 10085 bp, 10 predicted proteins | sample RVTome_7_FD_203509 | JGI IMG/M metagenome (GOLD analysis project Ga0214473, IMG submission 203509) | Soil microbial communities from uranium-contaminated site in the Upper Colorado River Basin, Wyoming, United States - RVT98D197 | ecosystem: Environmental > Terrestrial > Soil > Contaminated >... | reverse complement strand
GGCTATCGGGTTCCCGACACGGCGGGAGGCGGCACCACGCCGGAGGACGTCCGAGCGGGACGGGTGGCCACCGTGCCCATCACCCGGATGCCGGTCCGGTCGTTTATCGTGTCGCCGGACGGCAGCGCCCGCGTGCCCACCGGACTGCCCACCACCGTGCGTGGCGTCGCCTTCAGTGGCAACGGGGCGATCACGCGCGTCGAGCTGTCGGAAGACGGCGGTCGCTCCTGGCGGGATGTCGCCCTGGGCGTCAACCACGGGCCTCACGCCTTCCGAACCTGGGAAGCCGCGTGGACCCCGCGCGCGCCGGGCGAGGTGTCGCTCGCGGTGCGGGCCACCGACGCGCGCGGCGACGTGCAACCGGACTCGGCCGTCTGGAACCCCGGTGGCTATCTGTGGCATCGAATCGAGCGGCAGCCGGTGACGGTCGGGAGGTCCGGGTGAGGGGCTCGAAGCTTGCGGCGTCGCTGGCGGTGGTGCTGGCGGGGAGCGCTCCGGCAGTCCAGCAGGCGACCCAGCCGCCCGGCTTGGTGCGGGCGGGCGAATACCGCGTGGGCCCGCCCGCGCCCCCGGTGGCGGCGGGGTCGGTGTACGATGTGGGAGCCTTTCCCCTCAGCACGCCCGAACTGCCGCCGGGTGAGGGACGAGACGCTACCGTCGCGATGTGTTCGGTGTGTCACTCGGTGCGGTACATCACCATGCAACCGCCGCTACCGCCCGCGACCTGGGCCGCCACGGTGGGCAAAATGATCGATGTGCACGGGGCGGCCATTCCGGAGGATGTAGCGGTGCGGATCACCGGCTACCTGCAGACCCAGTACGGAGTGCGTTAGCGCTTCACCGGCCAGAAACGCGGTCCCACCATTCGTTCCAGTATTGCCACCGCCCGTTGCAGGCTCGAGCGGTCCCCTCTGGGCAGGGCCGACAAATCCGACGCCAGGGCTTCGACCCGGAGGCGGCGGGCTTCCTCCAGCACGGTGCGGCCCTTGTCCGTGGCGCGAACCCGCACGACGCGGCGGTCCCGCGCGTCCTTCAGGCGCTCGACCAGACCCGCGCCCTCCATTGCGGAGACCAGGCGGGTCATGGTCGGCACGCGCACCTGCTCCGCGTCCGCCAGGTCCGTGACGGTGAGGGGGCCGCGGAACACGACCACCGACAGGGCGGAGCCCCAGGGGGCGGACACGCCGGCGGCTGCGTCCTGCCGGCGCACCCGGCGCAGCAAGTGGATGGCCGCCGAGTGGAGCCGGTCGGCCAGGTCGAGCGCTGCTTCTCTGGGTTTGCGGGCCATTGCGCCGGTTCCCCACAAAATATATTGTTAGCTACGCTAAGTAATATACCACCAACCACCGTGGGTCGGGAGGATGCATGCGTACCGGCGACGTGTCACTCGGGGAGCTCGGGCAGATCACCTTGACGGTGCAGGACGTGACGCAGGCGGTGGCGTTCTATCAGGATACTCTCGGCGTGCCGCGGCTGCCCATCGCGGCGCCGCCGACGCTGGCGTTCTTCGATTGCGCGGGCGTCCGCCTGATGCTGTCGCTGCCGGAAGGCGAATCGACCGGGGCCGGCGGTGCCGTGCTGTATTTCCGGGTGCGGCGGATTCAGCCGAGCTACGCCGAGCTGCGCCGGCGGGGCGTCACGTTCCTGGGCGAGCCGCACCTGATCGCGCGCCTGCCGGACCACGATCTCTGGATGGCGTTCTTCCGCGACCCCTCAGGGAATTTGCTCGCCATCATGAGCGAGGAGCCGAAGGCCCAGACGTAGGCCCTGGACGTGCGAGAGCCCCGGGCGCCGGCGCCACGGGGCTCTCATCTATGAAGACGGCCAGGCCTGGACCGATTACCCCCGGACGATGATCAAGAACCTGGAGCCCACCCAGAACTTCTGGGGTTCCGCGATCCGGATGACGCTTCCCTTGATCCGCCCCCTGTCGTCGGGCGGCGTGGCCAGGGCTTCCACGTTCTGGCGCGAAGCCACCCGGTACTCCGCCTCTTCGGGCAGTGGGATCTCCGTCACCATGTTCTTGTCGATGGGTGTAAAGAGCGACGGCTCGAGATCGCGCGCCGGGACCAGCGTCTTACCGGCTTTGCCGAAGATGAACAGGACCCGCGAACCCCCCTCTTCCGTGATGATCCCGCGCTCCAGGAGCTCGTCCTTGGTCCCCACCACATAGTAGACCGTGCTGTTCTCGTGCTTCAACGTGCCCACCGTGTCCTCGAGTGCCGCCTTGGCGACCGTCAGGACGGAGTTTTCCGACGCCAGCTGCTGCATCTGGGTGTTGACCTCATCGAGCGTCACCTTCTGGCTGGCGATCGTGCTCTCGTAGTTGGCGATGGTGCTCTCGATGGTGGCCTTGAGGCTGTCCGACAGCTTGGTGAGGCTGCTGACGCGCCGCCGGCTGTCCCTGAGCTGCCGTTCGGCCGTGGTGAGCCGGTTCGTCACGTAGCCGATCCGGGCGAAGATGCTGTCCCGCGCGGCGGTGCGGGGCGATTCGCTCTTGATCTCGAGCTGTTTGCCCTCGATCTGCACCTTGGCCAGCTCCGCACCGATGTCGCTCATCAGGCGCGACTGCTCGGCCACCTCCTGTAGCAGGCTGTCCTTCTGGGCCATGATTGCGAGCTGTTCGGGCGTTGGACCTCGCTGACAGGCGATGACCGAAAGCCCCATCGCCATCAAGCCGGCCCCAGTGGCGTTTCTCAACAGTGCCATAGCATCCTCTCCTGACTCTTGTGGCGGCCTATGTGAGTGTGCTGCTCATACCACGCTACGGCATGAGAGTTCCGAAACCCCATCCTCCCGCTTATCTTCCGGCCCCCGCAGAACTTAGGTGCAGGAGTTGTCCATGAAGGCGACCGATATCCGGCGCGGCCACATCGTGATCATCGAGGGGCAGGCATGCCGCGTCATGGATTTTCAACATAGAACGCCGGGCAACCTGAGGGCGTTCGTACAATTGAGACTGCGGAACCTGGTCACCGGTAACACATTCGACCAGCGGGTCAGCGCCACCGACTTCCTGGACGAGGCCCGGGTCGACACCCGGGACTGCCAGGTGTTGTACCGCGACAACACCGGGGTGCACGTAATGGAGGTGCACTCGTACGAGCAGTTCAGCCTGGATCAGGAAACGGCCGGGGACGCCTTGCCCTGGCTCGATCCGGAGATGCACTTCCAGGTGGAGATGCTGGACGGCAGGCCCATCGGCATTCAGCTCCCGGCGGTGGGGGAGTACACCATCGTGGAGACATCTCCCGTGATGCGGACGGCGACCAAGACGTCCAGCGCCAAGCCGGCCAAGCTCAACAACGGGGTCACCATCCAGGTGCCCGATTTTCTGGGGGAGGGCGACCGGGTGCGGGTGGACCCGCGCAGCGGTACCTACCTCGAACGCGCCAAGTAACTTCATCATCCTTTCATAACCGGCGCCCTAGGTTCCTGGCCGATCCCCCATCGGCGGAGTTGGGGCGTGCCGGATCGGTTTCTCGGGCTCAAGAACCTCATTGGCAACACGCCGCTCTTGGAAATTGACTGCACGTTCCGGGGGCGCCGGCGGCTGGTGTACGCCAAGGCCGAGCACCTGAACTTCACCGGCAGCGTGAAGGACCGGATGGCGTGGCACATCCTGCGCCGGGCGCACGCCAACGGCACCCTTCGGTTGGGCGCTCGGATTGCGGAAGCGACCAGCGGGAACACCGGGATCTCGTTCGCGGCGCTGGGTCGCGCCCTGGGGCATCCGGTGGAGATCTTCATGCCGGATTGGATGAGCGCCGAGCGGGTCAACCTGATCCGGTCTCTGGGTGCCGAGGTGCATCTCGTGAGCGCGGCGGAGGGCGGCTTCCTGGGGAGCATTCGGCTCGCCGAGGAGCTGGTCGGGCGGGATCAGATGGTGTTCTTGCCGCGCCAGTTCTCCAACACGCATAATATCGAGGCGCACGAGCAGGCCACGGGTCCCGAGATCTGGTCTCAGCTCGCCTTCCGGGGGATGGTCCCCGACGCCTTCGTGGCCGGCGTGGGTACTGGCGGGACCCTCATGGGCGTGGGACGCTACCTGCGCGGCATGATTTCTCGCGTGCGGCTCTTCCCGGTGGAGCCGGCCAGCTCCCCCACGCTATCGACCGGTCATTGCGTAGGTCGGCACCGGATCCAGGGCATGTCGGACGAGTTCATCCCGCCGATCGTGGACCTGGATTACCTCGACCCCCCGGTCGCCGTGGATGACGGCGACGCGATCCTCATGGCCCAACGCCTGGCATGCCAGCTGGGCCTGGCGGTGGGCATATCCTCGGGGGCCAACTTCGTGGCCGCGCTCAAGGCCCTGGACCTCCTGGGCGGCGATGCCGTGGTCGTGACCGTGTTCCCGGACGACAACAAGAAGTACCTCAGCACGGACCTGATGCGCGAGGAGCCGGTGCGCGGAGGGTATCTCGCGCCGGACGTGGAGCTCACGGCCTTCCGTTCGTTCAAGCGAACGTGCGAGATCTGCTGCGACCCCGAAGAGTGCGCCGACGGCGTCCCGCTGGGCGTGGTGGCGCCGGGAGAGCCCATACCCCGCTGCCCCAGGCAGTTGCCGAGGCCAGTTCCGGCGGACTACCTCACCGTGGTTTCCACGCCCCCTGCACGTCCCGCCTGTTCGCTGAGGAGCGGTCGCGGCGAGTAGCGTGTAGCTTGGTTCTCCATGGGCCGGGAACACGTCATCCTGGTGGACGAACGCGACGCGCCGGTCGGCGAAGCGGAGAAGCTGGAGGCCCACCGTGCGGGCGCCCTGCACCGGGCGTTCTCGGTGTTCGTTCAGGACCGCGCCGGCCGGGTGCTGCTGCAGCGGCGGGCCCAGTCGAAGTACCACTCCGGCGGCCTGTGGTCCAACACCTGCTGCGGACACCCCCGCCCCGGAGAGGATACCAGGGCCGCAGCCACCCGGCGGCTACGCGAGGAAATGGGGTTCGAGTGCGCGCTCGAAGCCGTGGGTGGGTTCGTCTATCGTGCCCGCCTGGGTGAGCTGACGGAACACGAGTTCGACCACGTGTTCGCGGGCCGCTTCGACGGCGATCCCCGGCCCGACCCCGCGGAAGTGGTGGAGTGGCGCTGGATGAACCTGGATGCGCTGACCCGGGACCTCGAGGCCCGCCCGGAGCGCTACACGGTCTGGCTGGTGAACGCGCTGTCCGTTTACTCCGCCACCTCCCGCCGGGACTCGGCGTAAGCCCTGGCGGCGTGGGCCCGGCTGGCGGCGTCGCCAAAGATCTTCTCGCCGTCGAACCGCCCGTTTTCGATGAACACCTCCGACAGCTTCCGGCCGGCCGTGAGGCTTCCGGCGAGGTACACGCCGGGGACGTTGGTTTCCAGCGTCTCCGGGTTGAGCGTGGGTTTCCCGCTGGCGTCATCGAAGGCGATGCCGATGCGCTTGAAGAGATTGAAGTCCGGGTGGAACCCGGTGAGCGCGTAGACCCGGTCGGCCTTGACCCGCTCGGTGACGCCGTCCGCCCGGCGAACGGCCACGTCGCACGGCGTGATCGCGGTGACCGTGGCGCCGAGCCGGGCGGCGACCTCGCCGGCCTTGATCCGGTTCTCGAGGTCCGGGCGCAGCCAGTATTTCACGGTGGGGGGAAACTCGCTGCCGCGGTACACCAGGGTCACGCGGGCGCCGGCGCGGAACAGTTGCAGCGCGGCTTCGGCCGCGGAGTTCTTGCCGCCGATGACGACGACGTCCTGGCCGTAGCTCAAGTGGGGGTCGTCGAAATAGTGGCTCACGTGGGGTAGACTTTCGCCCGGCACGTCGAGCCGGTTGGGGTGGTCGAAGTATCCCGTGGCCAGGACCAGGCGATCGCAAGTGAGCAGGGACGTGCCCAGTCGAGCACCGACCTCGCATTCGATGCGGTGGTTCCGACGGGCTGCACTCGCCAGCCTGGTATAGGTCCGGAGCCGTAGGCCCTCCGCCCGCGCCACGCCGCGATAGTACTTGAGGGCTTCTTCGCGGGTGGCTTTGGGCCCGGCGCACACCAGGGGATGGCCGCCGATCTCCAGCCGCTCCGGCGTAGTGAAGAACACCATGCCGGACGGATACCGGACGATGGCGTGCGCCACCGCGCCGGCGTCGATCACCAGGGGGTCGAGCCCGCGCCGCCTGGCGGAGAGGGCGCAGGCCAGGCCGATAGGACCCGCCCCGACGATCAGGACCGGCTCGTGCGTCGCGTCCATGGCGAAGGGAATGTAACCCGTGGATTATTCATGCCATGCAAGAACGTTCCCCCATCACCCGGGGTGCCCGGTTAGCGGGCGCCGTGTTCCTGGCCGCGTTGCCCGCGGCCGCCCAGCAGCTCCCCACCGGCGAGCGCCTCGAGCCCGCCGGCACCTCCATGGACGTCGGCTCGTTGCCGCTGGCCATGGCATTGTCGCCTGACCGGCGCTACGCGGTGCTGCTGCTCAACGGCTGGCGAGAGCAGGGAATTCAGGTGGTGGACCGGGCGGCCGGACGGGTGGTCCAGACCATCGAGCAGCCGGCGGCGTTTCTGGGACTCGCCCTCGCGCCGGATGGCCGGACGCTGTACGCCTCCGGCGGCAATCAGGACGTGGTGTACCGGTACGTCTGGGTCCGTGGCCGCGCGGCGCTCCGTGACAGCCTGGTGATCGCGGCCAAGGAACCGCGCGCTGCCGGGCGGCGCTATCCCAGCGGCATCGGCGTCTCGCCGGACGGGCGGACCCTGTATGTGGCGGAGAACCTGGGTGACTCCTTGGCCGTGGTTGACCTGGCCACCGGACGAGTCACCGGGCGGTTCGCCACGGAGCGCTATCCCTACGGCGTCGCCGTGGCGCCGGACGGCACCGTCTACGTGTCGGCCTGGGGGGCCCACACGGTTTCGGTGTTCCGGCCCACGGCACGCGGTCTCGCCGATGACGGGCGGATCACCGTGGGCCGCCATCCCTCGGCGTTGCTGCTCAATCACGACGGGTCGCGCCTGTTCGCGGTCTCGGGGAGCACCGACCGGACGGCGGTGGTGGACACGCGGGCGGGTAAGGTGATCGCCGAGCTTGTCGACCCGGCGCCCGAGGGTCCCAGCGAGGGCAGCACGCCCAACGCGCTCGTGCTGTCGGCCGATGGCGCCCGCCTCTTCGTGGCCGAGGCGGACAACAACGCCGTGGCCGTGTTCGACCTCTCGCCGGCGACGGGTGGGTATGCCGCCCGGCCCAACGCGCCGCGGATAGATCGGCTCGCTGGCCGGATTCCGGTGGGCTGGTACCCCGCGGCGTTGGCACTGGCCGGTGACACATTGCTGGTCGCGAACGGGAAGGGGCGGGGCACGCGACCCAACCCGGATTTCCCGACGCCCGACGTCCGTCGCCTGCCGGGTGAGCCGAGCTACACCATGGGGCAGCTCTCCGGAACGCTCACCACCCTGACACCCGCCGAGATGCGGGGTCCGGCCCTGGTCCGGCACTCGGCCACCGTGCGGCGCGCCAATCGCTGGGACCAGCGCGCCCGGACCGGTGCCCAGTATCCGCCGTTCCGGCACGTGATCTACATCATCAAAGAGAACCGCACGTACGATCAGGTCTTCGGCGACATGTCGGAGGGAGACGGCGACTCGAGCCTGGTGTTCTTCGGTCGCCCCGTCTCGCCCAACCACCATGCCCTGGCCCGCCGCTTTGGACTGTTCGATCGGTTCTTCGTCAACGCGGAGGCGAGCCCGGACGGTCACAACTGGTCCATGGCGGCCTACACGACGGACTATCTCCAGAAGACGGTGCCGTCCAACTACTCGGGCCGCGGCCGCACCTACGACTGGGAAGGGACCAACCGCGGCCGCGTGCCGTCAGACAGCGGCCTCGAGGACGTGAACGAGCCCGCCAGCGGCTACCTGTGGGACCTGGCCCAGAAGGCGGGCATCACCTTCCGGAACTACGGGGAGTTCGTGGTGCCGGAGTACGTGTCGGAGTCCGAGCGGATGCCGCCGGGGTATCGCGGCAACAAGCCGTTCCTCGCCGCCAACACCAACCGGCGGTTCCCGGGCTACGACCTGGGGATTCCGGATCAGGTCCGCGCCGACGTTTGGATCGACGAACTCCATGAGTTCGCCGCCAAGGGCGAGCTGCCCAGACTCCAGATCGTCCGGCTTCCCAACGACCACACGGCCGGCGGTTCCGCGGGGCAGCCATCGCCGCAGGCGTATATGGCGGACAACGACCTGGCCCTGGGCCGGATCATCGAGGCCCTGAGCCGGACGCCCTTCTGGAAGAACACGGTGGTGTTCGTCCTCGAGGACGATTCGCAGAACGGCCCGGATCATGTGGATTCTCACCGCTCGCCATTCCTGGTGATTTCGCCCTACAATCGTCCGGGCGTGATCCACCGGTGGATCAACACCACCGACGCGATCGCGACCATGACCGAGATCCTGGGGCTGGGCTCGCTCTCCCAATTCGATTACTTCGGCCGGCCCCTTCGCGACATCTGGGCGGCCACGCCCGACCTGACGCCCTACCAGGCGCTCACGCCCGCCGTCCCGCTGGATCAGCGGAACCCGACATCCGGGCCGGACGCCGCGGCCAGCCGCGGGCTCGACCTTCGGTTCGAGGACATCGCGGACGAGGATCTCTTCAACCGGGTGTTGTGGCGGATCATCAAAGGTCCCGCCGTCCCGTACCCGGGGATTACCCGGATGTCGGCGCTGGAATGGAAACGGGGGCAGTGAAGGCCTGTATCCGCCGTTACTAAGGCCCTTTCATAGCAGTCTCTCGCTATGAGCGGCCGGCCGGTGTATGATGCGATGCCGGCCGTTCGGGCAAGCGTTGGTGACCCACATCACATGGAGACCTGAGCCACCTTATGACCGCCGTGCGACCGCTGGGCACCAAAAAGCGTCGCCCGCGACAACGCAGTCGCGGGCAGGCGCTGGTGCATCGCGCCGCCCGGGACGTGGCGCCGGTCACCGTGATCGTGCCGGCCTACAATGAAGGCGCGTCCGTGGCCGACACGATTCAGAGCCTCTTGGCCCAGACCCGCCCGCCGGCCGAGATCATCGTGGTGGACGACTGCTCGACGGACGACACCGCGGAGGTGGCGCGCGCGTTTGGCGTGACCGTGCTGACGCCGCCCGCCAACACCGGCTCCAAGGCGGGTGCGCAGACCTTGGCGTTGCCCTACGTCCGCACCGATCTCGCCATGGCGATTGACGCGGACACGACCCTTGCGCCGGACGCGATCGAGCGGCTCCTCCCGGCGCTGCTGGATGATCCCACGGTCGCTGCCGCCTGCGGGTTCGTGTTGCCCAGGCGCGTGAAGTCGATATGGGAGCGGGGCCGCTATATCGAGTACCTATTTGCGTTTACGTTCTATAAGCAGATCCAGGACTATTACGGGAAGCCGCTGATTTCTTCCGGCTGTTTCTCCATGTACCGCACCGGGGCGCTGCGGCAGATGGGGGGCTGGTCCAACCGCACCCTCGCCGAAGACATGGATCTCACCTGGAGCTTCTACCGCGCCGGGATGGGCGTGCGATTCGTGCCGGAGGCGACCAGCTTCCCCATTGAGCCGCACAACTTCACGTTCATGTCCCGCCAGCTTCGCCGCTGGTCGCACGGATTCGTGCAAAACGTCAAGCTCCACTGGAAGGACGTCCTGGACGTACCCTTCCTCCGCTCGTCGGTGGCCGTGGCGTTCTGGGACGCGCTGGTGGCGTCGGTAGTTTATCTGTTCCTGCTGCCGGTGCTGGCCGTGGTGCTGGACGCGCCCTGGCTCTTGCTGGGCTACGTGATCGACGTGCCGGCCGTGATGGTGCCGGTGTTGGCCGGGGCGATTCCGCGGCGCGAGCTGCCTCGCGCGTTGGCCAGCTTGCCCGCGTTCTTCGTGCTGCGAACCGTGAATGGAGTGTTCTTCCTCCGCGCGGCCTGGGCCGAATTGCTCGCGGGGCGCCCGCTCCGCGTATACGAGAAGGGGCACTGACATGTCAGTTGGACTTCCGGGCACCGGGGTGGGCGGGTTGTTCTACGTAGTGAGCGCTCTGCTCATGCCGTTCCGCGAGGCGTATCGCGTCACGACCGGCAAGAGCGACCGCCGTTCCCGGGCCGTTGTGTTCCGGCAAAGCCTGATC
>Ga0214473_10012218_pt1 | contig 10085 bp, 11 predicted proteins | sample RVTome_7_FD_203509 | JGI IMG/M metagenome (GOLD analysis project Ga0214473, IMG submission 203509) | Soil microbial communities from uranium-contaminated site in the Upper Colorado River Basin, Wyoming, United States - RVT98D197 | ecosystem: Environmental > Terrestrial > Soil > Contaminated >... | reverse complement strand
CGGTTTGCGTGCCATAGCCCTGTCACAGGCGATCCGCGCCGGCATCGACGCCGATTGGCAGGCCGCCACCGCCGCCGCCGGAATCGTCCTCGAACCCCTGCTCCACGAAGCGCTGCCCGGTCCGGGATTCTTCAGCGTCAACTTCCCCTCACCCATCCCCCCGGAGCCGGAAAAGCACATCCACCGCGTCCCCGCCGCCGTCCACCCCATGCCCATGACCTTCAACCGCTCCGACAGCGACGACGGCCGCACCATGCAGTTCGATTACGGCGCTTCCTACTGGCTCCGCGAGGTCAGCGGACCCAGCGACTACAGCGTCATCCGCGACGGCGGCATTGCCGTCACCGCCCTGCCGCTCTTCGGCCGCTTCTAGTGCGGTTGATCGCGCTGTTTGCACCTTATCCGAGCCGCGACCGTGAGGGAGCGGACGGGGGGGGGGTCACGATCCAACCGCTTCCTGACGGGCGCGGCACTGTTTTGATAAGTTGCATTTGATGAATAACTACAACTAGGCCACACCGAAATCGACAACGGCCTTACCTCCCATCCCGTAAGGACTTGCGCCCCACCGCGAAGCGGACGCTTGACGATTCCCCACGGTCGGTATATGTTAGGTATATCGTCGGCGACCACGCCGACCCACGTCCAACCCAAGAGGAACCCCGGTCATGATGACGAACAAATGGAACACTTCGATTCATCGGCAACCCGCCGCGTCTACAGGGTTCTCCGCGTCCGCGACGGACGGCCCGTCTGCGCGGTTATCGGAAGACCAGCAACAACTCGTCCGCAACCATATCGGCCTGGTGGCCGGGCCTCTGCGACGATCCGTAGGGCGCATTCTTCACCCCCGCCGGCATCGGGAATGGGAGGACCTCTTCCAGGAAGGCTGTCTGGGGTTGATTCAGGCGGCCATGACCTTTGATCCCGCCCGCGGCATCCCGTTCCCCTCCTACGCCTTACCGCGCATCCAACACGCCGTCAGCCGGGGGGTCCGGCGCTGCTTTCAAACCGTGGCCCTCCCGGTTTTGCGAAAGAAACCGGCGGGCGCGGCGAAACCGGCTCACGAAACCCAAAACGCACCCGCGATCGGCGGGCCGGAAACGACGCTGGTCCGGGACGGCGCAGCGTTCGATGAATGGCCGGACGCCCCGCTACCGTGGCCGACCGTTCAAGCCCTCGGCGACGTCTCGCTGGAGGATGATTCCGCTCAGAAGTGCCACGAATATGGCACTTTTGATTTCGAAACCGTGGGCGATCGGCTGCGCGAAAAATACGATCGCGCCGCCCGCCGCGCCGCCCTGCACGTCGTCCGCACCCTGCCGCGTCGACGCGCCGCGCACGCGGCGATCGCCCTCCTCCTGCGCGAACGACTGCTCTTGCCGGAGGAGGAAAGCCGCCGCCCGCTGCGCCAAATCGCAAGGGAATCGCAAACGTCCTACGCCCGCGTGGCGCAGTGCGAAAAACGGCTCATCGAGGAAACACGGCGACTGCTGCTGGCCGATCCGGAGTTCGGCGAATTGCGCCGCCGCGCCCGCGCTCACCCGATCGGGGTCCATGCCCCGTTCGACGAGCGATTGGCCCGCGACCTCCGCACCCTCAGCGCCGATTCCTACGTGCGTTCGCTGCGCTGCGCCCCGCCCTCCCTCCGCGCCCGGTTGCTCATGGCCCTGGAGGATATCGCCGCCGTCGGTTGGGAGGACGTGGTCCGCGACCGCGTGGAGCGGCTCCCCGCGCGCCGACGCGAGCGGCTCTTTCACCTCGCCCGCGCCCTGTTCGACGACCCGTCGGAGCACCCTCGGCGCGGCCGCCGGCGGAATCCGATGAACCAACGAAAGCGACGTCCCGCCCGCACGAGTCCAACGCCTGACCGGCGATCCGCGCCTCCCTCAACCGCCCGCTCGACGCCCGTCGGAAGCACAGAGATGTGATCGAATCCGTTGAACGGTCTGAGGACCGATACCGCGCACTTTCGTCAGATCCGCCGCACTGCGAAAGATCGCTCGATCCTGCCGGCCTGGATCCTCTTCCCCAACGCCCGCGACGCCTTCCGCGGGGCCTCGGCTCATCTCGTTTCGTACCCGCCATTCATCCCGATAGGCCGCCACGTTACGCGCCGTGGCCACACCCAGTCGCGGCAGCAACGCCAACTCCCACCACGGGGCGACGTTGGCATCGACGCAATGTCGGGCCGGCGGCGGAGCGGCGGCGAACGCCTCCATCGTCATGACCGCGCCCGGCCACAGAGCCAGGAGCATGAGCAGGAGAAGAATGAACCCCCCTTGACGTGTGATCGACCCCCCGATCGGTTCTCGAGGAATCGCGTACCCTTCGCCGTTTTCGCCGGAGTCCCCCGGAACGATCTGCGGATCAACTTCGAGCGATTCACTCATCGTCGCGCCGAGATTGGTTATCCGGTGCTGCTGCGCGTCGCCCGCCCCGCCGGTTGGAAGGCCTGACGGTGGGCGATCCAGCGCTCCAACGCCGGCTTCGCTGACAAATCCTGATGAAGCAACCCGCCGTAGCGCGACCCATCCTCGGACCCATCCGCCAACATCTTCCACGACACGCAGTCCACATAGACCTTCCCCAGGACGACCTCCAGACACGCATCGATCCAGGCGGCCTGCGAGGCCTCGCTCCACGGCTCCCGCCAATATCCGCCGTCATGCGCATCACCGCCGCCGGGCAACCCGGACGGCGCCTGCACCGCCGTCACGTGGATCGGCTTCCCAAACCGGGAGAATAGATCGAGCTGCGCCGAGATCTGAAAAAGGTCGCGCATGAACATGCCGTCCACCGGGCGGCCGAACTGAAACTGCACGCCGAAGGCGTCGAAATTGACCCCGCTCTGCACGGCCATATCCGCATACAAGAGCGGCGGAATGGTTCGTTGATTCCGCGCGTAATACTCCCCCCACGGGGCGACCAGCTCGATGACCACCGTCCCCCGCCGCGAAAGCTGTTTGGTCAGTCCCGCGGTCATCCGCGTCAGCTCCATCAACTGCTCAAAGTTGAACGTGAAACAGTTGTTGGCGTGAATCCCGCTGATCACGTCCCACGTCTGAATGTGCTGGCCGTACCGATTGACCACGCGGCGGGCGTGTTCGAACGCCAGATCGCGGATCGTGTCGAAATCATGCTCCCAGATGTACAGCCAGTCGGGCACCTGCCGCTCATTGAAGGAAAGCAACGACGATCCGCGCATCGGCACCTGGGCCTTGTTCAGCGCCTCCACCCACGTGTCCAGCGGTTTCCAGTTGAAGGTCTGCTCGTTGGGCTCAATGTCTCGCCAGACGATGGGCACGGTCACAAAATCGAACACCCCCGCCAGGCGTTTGGCGATCAAGTCCGTCGAAAGATGCAGCGGAACGGTGACGCCGAACAGCCGACGGTTGGCCGCCGTCTGCCGGCGACGCTCCAGGACTTGCTCCGCCCGCTCGCGGGTCAGCGCCTCCGACGCCTGCGCCGCCCGGCTCAACGCCTCATCCCCCAGCGCCGCGGCCTCCGCCGGCGAATCCGCCTGCAGCGCGCGAATCAGCGTCTTGCGACTTTCCGCCAATGGCACGCCGATATCCTCCAGCCCGTTCAGATCCAGAACTCCCCAGTCCTCCAGCTTGTTGTGGATGCGCATCAGCCGCGCCCGGGCCAGTTCGACCTGTAACACATAGGGCTTGTCCCGCTCCGGTACGCGGACCGTCTCCACCATCACCCGCCCGACACGGGCCACGTCCCACAACAGGGCCAGTCCCGCCGGTCCCGCCGCCCGTTTCTTGCAATGGATCACCCCGTTCTTAAAGGAGATGTCCGCGCGCAGAGGAACGTCGTCCGTCCCTATAACGTAGGCGCCGTTCAAGTTCACCTTGTCGGCGGGTTCACCACGGATGTAAACGGCAAACGAAAGCATGCGCGCCTTTCCAGCGACTTTGTCTGCAAAGTTTCCGTGACCAACAGCGGACGAAAACCCTGACCCAGAGGCAAGCGACGAGCGCATCAACCGCACCGCCACCGTCATCGAAGCAGGGCGGGGCCAGTCTGAAAGACCCGCTCAGTCAACCACACGACCGTCAAGCGATGGCTCATTCACCAGGCCATTATGCCGAAGAATCCGCCCATCGTCGAGGCGCAGCGACCGTTCCGGTAGTGTCCTGATTTGGGATTATTCCGATAAGCCAGAAAAGGGCGATTTCAAAGCTGACCGCAAAACTCATCGACGGTTAGCCCCGCATCACGTATTAAGCCGCGCAATAACCCCTTCTTTAGCTCATCATGTTTTGGGACGGAAAGCAAAATCGCATACCCGTTTTTTTTCAAAACGACGTGGCTACCTCCAGTTTGGCGAACGGGGTGGAATCCGAATCGCCCAAAGGCCTTGATAGCTTCCTCGCCGGAGACTAGCGGCAGCTTGGACATGCAACAACAATCCGAAGCCGTTCCTCTTTTGGTTCTTTTGGCGGCGGCACTCTCCAGGGAATAGCCATTCCCTCGCGGCGGTAGGCATCAATAACGGCAAGGAAAGCCTCTGTTACGTTTTTGATCGCAGACGCGGCGTCGTCGCCTTCGCTGACAACGCCGGCCAACTGCGCGATCGATGCGACATATCCCCCCGACTCTTCATCTTCTACAAGTATTGCCTCCACGGAGTGGCCAAGCATCTTGCGAGGCGGATCTGCTTTTTCCCATTCGAGTCTCGATACAGAGTATCCTATGGCTCCGGTTTTTTGGGTTTTGTCCTCCGTTTCAATCATCTATATGATCCTCCTTACTTCCGACTAGGGGTACCACTTGGAGGCGAACCGACCCAATCATCACGTCATCCGTCCAACATTCGAAACTGTAGATACCGGCGCGTGGCAGCGGAAACGGTGGTATCTGAATGACAATATCGAGCGGCGTCAGCGGGCTGTCGCTCTTGATCTTTGCCTTTTTGCTTTCCATCAGGATTTCATTATCATTCAAGCTGACAAGCCGTAGCTGCAGCTCAACTTCGCCAACCACGTCAACGAGTAGAACGAAAGCGAAGCAAGAGAAGCTCGTCATCGTTGGAAACGTGCGGCAGAAAATCCGACTGAAAGTACCGCAGATGATGCGCTTCCCCGATTGGTCGGTATAAATATGGTCGGCCAAGAGCAAAGCCTGTAGAACAGGATACGAACGTTTCTTGGCTTGTGACTCGCCATCCATGTTCAATTCACTCGGTGGTTGCCTCTGGAGCGCTTCGCTGAGTGGTCTTGCGAGTCCACTCCGTTACCAGGGTCGGCGCTCTTCGCTTGGCACTTCGCAGCAAAATAGCTCGTGCCCAGGCGGAGGTATCCAATCCACTCAATCCCGCCGCAGCTTCCAGAATTCGGCGATCTTCCTCCGTCAATCGGATTCGAAGCATGTTCGTTTTACGTTCTGCATCGGCTTTTGTCGGTCTGGCCATTCAATTTATTGTAGCAACAAAATCCCAAGTAAGCAAGCTTGACACGGTTTGTTTTTGTAGCTACAATAACCATACATTTGATAAAAGTGTCCCAAATGTGGCAGTAACTGCAGACGGGGCTGGAACCAGGCAAGTGAGCCAATCGAAACCGCATGCGCTACCCGCGCCATCCTGACGAAACCCCCCGCATCGGGTATAATGCGCGACCGACCAAAGCCCATACCTGGGACAATTCGAATTTAGGGAGGTTGAAGATGTCGGCAAGCGACGTGGTGGTAGTGGTGGAACGGACCAACCTGCCCGGCTTCCCCGTGCGGCGGGGAAAGGTTCGCGACGTGTACGACCTCGGCGACGAGGTGCTGCTCGTCGCCACCGACCGCATCAGCGCCTACGACGTCGTTCTTCCCACGCCGATCCCCGGCAAAGGGGCCATGCTCACGCGCCTCTCCCAATTCTGGTTTCGATTCTTCGACGGCGTCGTTCCGCATCATCTCATTGAGGTTGTCGAACTACGCGCCCCGCGCGGTTTGGAAGAGCACCTCTCCGTGCTTCGCGGACGAACCATGCGCTGCCAAAAGACCGCCGTCGTACCCATCGAATGCGTCGTCCGCGGCTATCTCGCCGGTTCGGGATGGAGTGACTACCGGACATCCGCCGCGGTCTGCGGCGTCAGGCTGCCCACCGGGTTGCGGCAGGGCGACAAGCTGCCCGATCCGATCTTCACCCCCGCCACCAAGGCCGATACCGGTCACGACGAAAACATCTCCTTCGACCGCGCGGCCGAGCTCGTCGGTGACCAGGTGATGACGCTGCTCCGCGACCGCAGCCTCGATCTGTACCGCCGCGCCGCGGAGCACGCCCTGCCGCGCGGCATCATCATCGCCGACACCAAGTTCGAATGGGGATTCCGCGACGGACAATACCTGCTCATCGACGAGGCGCTCACCCCGGATTCGTCGCGCTTCTGGCCCGCCGACCGCTACCAACCGGGCCGCGATCAGGAAAGTTTCGACAAACAATACGTCCGCAATTATCTGACCACCCTGGTGGATGCCGGCCACTGGAACAAGACGCCGCCGGGACCGGCGCTCCCGCCCGACATCGTCGCCAACACCGCCGCCAAGTATCTGGAAGCCGTGAACCGCTTGACCTCGTAGCGTCCGGCGCCCCCGCCGGACACCGGTTTGAATGTGGCACCGGTTTGAATGTGGCACCGGTTTTCAACCGGTGCAACGGCCCGCTGGTTTGAAGTCCGCGCCATCCCGCGACGGCCGCCGTCCCGACCATCTATCCAAAGTCTCCCCACGCGGCTTTTCCGGCTTATTCATCCGCGGGAGGCAATGGCCACCCCTCGTCCGGGTGTCGCGCCGTGCCCCGCGCCGACTACATCCTTCGCAAGCGCGTCCGCCCGATCTGCCGATATTGACGGTACAATGGCCCCAACGTCTTTGCCAGCCGCCTTCGCCTTTCTTCAGGACGATCCCAATCCGGCCGTCGACCGCGCCCTGATCGAGGCCCTGCCCGACGTGGATGCTTTTGTTCAGGCCGCCGCGCTGGAACTCTTGATTCGAAGAGGGCACACCCCCGCGCTCGCCGATCTGGTCATCCGTTTTCCCTCCTACGCCGGTACGTGGTCGGAGATCATGGCCGCGCGGGCGGGCGAGTTGGCCCCCGGCATTCGCGCCGCCCTCAACGAACCGCAAACCGCTCATCGCCTCGCGGCCATCGAGTTGATCGAACGGGGCGACGCCGCGGAGTTGGCCTACCTGTTGTGCGACGCCTTGAAAACCGACGATCGACAGGTCCGGGAGCGGGCCGCCCAGGCTCTGCTCCACATGACCTGTCCCGCGGCGTCACCGGACGTCGAGGATCCTTCGCCGACCGCTCTTCAACGGCGCGAGACCAGACTCGCTCACCTCGCCGAGGCCGTCGGGGGCGCTATTCGGCTTTGGAACCTGCACCGTCAGGCATCCGTGCTGCAGGCCGCCATCGCCCTGGAGGATCGTGTTCTCGATGAGATGACCGTCACGTTAAAGGAACCCCAATCGACACTGGCGCGCGCGCTGTCCGAAACCCTCGAGTCGTCCGGCGAATCCTGGCCGGCGGCGTTCGCCCTGCGGTCCCTGGCGATTCCGGAGATGCGCGCCGCCGCCGCGCAGGCCATCACCAAGAACGAGAATCCTTCCTCCTGGCATGTCTTGGTCCGATCGTCCTGGTTGTTGGCCGATCCGGTCATCGAGAAGTCCTGTCGTCGTCTCCAGCCCGGACCCTGGATCGACCGCGCCGTCTTCGCCCTGACGGAAATGGACGCGGAAACCGTCGCCCAGGGTGTTCGCTGGCTTGCCGCTATGGGGGGCACCCCCGAACAGCGGATGGAAGCGCTGACCAGGTTGCTCAATGGTCCCCACGAGGCCGCGCGCCGCGCCGCTCTTTGGGCCGTGATCGCAGACGAATCCGACGCCGCGACGGAACTGCTTCGATGCGTGGCCTCGCGGGGAACGGCCGGCGGATCGACGATCGCCGCCCGCGAACTGCGCCGCCGCCGTCGGAACGCGGGCGGGGAGTCCCGCGCCACGCCATCGGTCGCGCCCACGAGTCATGCCGCCGCCGTCCACGCGGCATTCGAACAATATTGGACCGACGATCCGAACCTTAGCTCCCGCGAAAGGGACGAGAGCGAGGAAACCCTGCGGCTTCATCGCGCCGAGGCGCAGGTTTGCTTACGCCGAAAAATGGCTTCGGCCGAGCCGCTCGATCGCGCCCGCGCGCTACGCCTGATCTCCCAGCTCGGCTGGACGTCCGAACTGGCCGAAGTCGTCGAACGCGCCGCCCGCGATCCGCACCCCCTGGTGCGCAGCGCCGCGGTCGCCCGGCTGGCGGAGTTGCCCGGTCCCACGAGCGAACGTCTGCTCCGTGACGCGGCCCGCGATCCCGATGAACGCGTCCAGGCCGACGCCGTTGAGGCCCTGGATCGTCTCAACGTCCCCTCCCGGGCGGGCGTGACCGAAGCCCTGTTGTCGTCGCCCCATCCGCGCGTGCGGGCCAACGCCATCAAATCACTCCTGCGCATGGAGCTGCGGACCGCGGCGGAAGCGCTCCTGAAGATGCTGGAAGAGGACCAGCCTGCGCATCGACTCAGCGCCCTGTGGGTGGTGGAGCATTTCGGCTCGCAGGCCTTGTGGAAGCGCATCATGAGCCTGAGCCGGTCGGACGCGGATGCTCGTGTCCGCCACCGCGCCCATCGGGTCATTCGTTTCATCAATGAAACGACTCGCGAGGCGCCCGTGGGGAGCCCTTCACGTTCCCCATCCTCCTTCGGATAAGCGGCATTCCCAACAGGAAGAATCGTGAACTTCGAACTCTCCATCCTGGCGCAACTGGACGACGTGCTGTTCGGCATCCGCGAACGCTTCCAGAAGGGAGGATCGTGGTTCGGACTGGTCCTCGCCGCTCTGGCCATCGTCGGCGTTTTTGTCGTGGCCCACGCGCTTACCAAACGCCAGCAACGCGCCCAGCTAAACCCGCGGGCGTTTGATCCCGAAAGCGTTTTTTTGCAACTCCTGGAAAAGCTTCCCCTGACCGACCGACAGCGAAAGACGCTGGTATCGTTCGCCGCGGACCTGGAGATGGAACAGCCCGCCGTGCTGCTGCTCTCCCCGCACATGCTGAACCGTTGCGCGCAGCGTTGGCGCGAACGACATCCCCTCAGCGAGGCCAATGACCGATCACTGGCCGAGTTCCTTGCGGTCGTTTCGCCGATTCTGTTTCCCTCCACCGGCGAATCGACCCGTTCCGATGCCCCAACGCCATGTTCATCGCCGGCGACCGCCGTCGATTCCGCGGCGCGTCCGGCGCCCGCCGAACCGTAAACTTCTCGTACCACGTGGGCCAGTTGGCTGGGCAATGTGTTTTTCCCGCGTTCGACGTCCTCCGGATTCGCGGGTTCGCTCATGGGGTCCGTCTTCGCGGCGGCGCGGCGGTTTTCGGCCAGAATCTTGGCCAGACTCACGAGTTCCTCGGTGGGCATTTCCGTTTCGCCGACGGCCAGTCGTTCGTAGATCAGGCCGACGAGCATGAGGTACGTTTTGAGCCCCCAAAGGCGCGGGTCGGACTTGGCGGGATCTCCAAAGATGCGGTCGAGAATTTCAGCCACACAGAACTGGCGACGCCGGTGCGGGGAGACCGAGGCCGGCGCGATGGTCGGCGCCGCGTCGGGCGACGACGCAACGTCGGCCTCCGCCGATGGGTCGCCGGGGGCGGCGGTCGGGGGAGTTTTCTCAGGGGCAGCCATCATTCCTCCAGCGCCGGATCGTGAATGCAGCGGTCGGCCAGTTCCACGCCGGAGGCGGTGAGCTTGAACCAGCGTTTCCGCCAGGGTGTCATCCCGTTGTCACCCTCCTCCGTGAGCACGCGCCCCACATACCCCTTCTCCGACAGGTACACCAGGTCGCGGCGGAGGTGCTCGAATTCCAGCGTGGGGAACCTCGGAAGCAGGCTGCGGAGCAGGCAATCCGCGCGCAGCGCCGCCGGGTAGACGATCTTGAGCGCCACGAGAATCTCGTTGCGAATGCGTTTGATCAGTTGGCTTTCGCGCCCGTTGGCCATGATGGTTCATCCGTCGGTGGTAAGGAAAGACTCGAATCGCACGCCGTTTGCGCCG
>Ga0214473_10012216_pt1 | contig 10086 bp, 8 predicted proteins | sample RVTome_7_FD_203509 | JGI IMG/M metagenome (GOLD analysis project Ga0214473, IMG submission 203509) | Soil microbial communities from uranium-contaminated site in the Upper Colorado River Basin, Wyoming, United States - RVT98D197 | ecosystem: Environmental > Terrestrial > Soil > Contaminated >... | reverse complement strand
GACGTAGACGAGTCCCCACGTGCTGTCGGCAAAGAGATACGGGTTGCGCGTGAAGAACGGCGTGCGGATGCGCACCATCATGAACAGGCCGGTGAGGGTGGCGCCCAGGCCCGCGAAGACGAGGGCCAGGTGGTAGAGCCGATTGCCGAGCGGGTACTTCCCGTCCTTGGGTCCCGGGATGTCGTGGCCGAGCTCCCGCATGATCTCGTTCCTGAATTCAGGAATGTCTCTCGGCGTGACCCAGATCGACCAGAAATCCTGGAAAAACGTGGCGTGGACGAGATGGAAGGCGATCGACGCCGTGAGCACGAGGCCGGCCATCCAATGCCACTCCACCCACGCGAACCTGACGCCGACGACCGGAAGGAACGCCGTGAACAGCAGCACGAACATCGAGGCCGCCATCACCCAGTGGAACAGGCGCGCGCCGAGCCCGTGCCGCTCGATCCTCGCGGGCAGATTCCTGTGCTCGGCCTCGAGCGCATCGGTTTCCGCCGACGGCCGCTTCCGGTGCGCGGAGAACAGCATGTAGCTGGCGTGCGCCACCAGGAACAGGAGACCGGCGAACAGGGCTCCCCAGAACAGATTCCAGGAGACGTGGACGAGCACCCACTCGCCCCACGGGCTCCGTCCCCACGTTAGGAGATCCATGCACCCTCCGAACCGCGAATGGCTCGCTTCACGAGATTCCTCATCAGCGGCACCTTGTACCCGTTGTGGCGCAGCGTCTCCGCGCCTTCGACCGCCATGCGTCCGGCCAGCTCGGCGGTCTCTTCATTGCGCGCCTTGCCGGTGACGGCCGTTTCCACGGCCGTCAATCGGCGCGGCGTCGCGGCGACGGCATTCACGACGAGGCGGATCGCCTCGATGCGATCGTTCGAGATCCTGATCGCCGACGCCACGTTCATCAGCGGGAAGTCCCACACCTGCCGATCGCGGACCTTCTCGAAGTAGAACTGCGCGCCTGCCATCGTGGGCGGAATCCGGATCGCCGTGAGCAGTTCGCCCGGCTCGAGCACCGTCATGCGCGTGATGTCGAAGCCGGGGCCGACGAAGTAATCCTCGGCATCGACGACGCGCTCGCCGTTCCTGCCGCGGATGACCATCTTCGCGTCGAGCGCGACGAGCGCCGGCGCCGTATCGGAGGGATTCACCGCGACACATCGGTCGGCGTCGAAAATCGCGTGCTCGCGGTTCACCGCCGTCGGGGTGTCCGCGTAACAGATATTGCCGCCGGCCCGGTAGCAGTTCCAGCCGCCGCGGTAGTACCAGCAGCGCGTGTCCTGCGACACGTTGCCGCCGATCGTGCCCTGGTTGCGAATCTGCGGCGAGGCGACGAGCTCGGCCGCTTCCATGAGCAGGCTGAACGTGTCCCGCACCACCGGATGCCTGACGACCTCTGTGAGCGTCGTCATCGCGCCGATCTCGAGTCCGCCGTTCGCTTCCTTGATGCCGTGCAGTTCGCCGATCTGGCTGAGATCGATGACCGCCTTGGGTTTCTTGAGGCGATCCTTCAGCCAGTCCATGCTGTCGAGCCCGCCCGCCAGCACACAGGCGTCCGCGCCGTGCTTGTCGAGCAGCGTCCGGGCATCGTCCACACTCGCCGGCTGATAGAGCTCGAACACCGATATGACGTCGTGAATTACGGCCATAAATCCCCGCTAGTCTCGGAAGGCACTTGTGTGGCCGGTACTGGGCCGACTCGGAGCGGCGCGATGGGCGTCAGTTTGAAGCCGTGCCGGAGGGAGCGCCGATTTCGAGCGCGACGTCCGTAGGCCCTGCGAAGTCAGGCCGGGTAGGACTCGCGCGATGGGCGTCAGCACGAAATCGGTGCGGACGGAGGCGACGGCTTCGAGCGCCGGCGCCGCGGAGGCCGTGGACCGGCCACACAAGTGCCTTCCGGGATTAGACATGTGCGGTCAAGGCCTCGTGCGTCCGCGTTCCGTTGTTCTCGAGCGCGTTCAGGATGATGTCGGCGCTGACCGGCGACTTCCGGAAGATCTCGTCGCCGACCGCATCCGCGATCGCGTTCAGGATGGCGCCCCACGCCGCGCCGACCGGCGGCTCGCCGATGCCGCGGATGCCCGTCGGCGTCTCGGGATCGGGCAGGCCCACGGCTTCGCCGGTAAAGTTCAACGGGGCGTCGAGAATCGTCGGCGGCTTGTTCTGATAGAAGCGCCTGGCGAGCGCCAGACCGTAGTGCTGGTCGTAGGCCCAGCGCTGCGTCTGGGCGTGACCGAGGCCCAGCATCGAGCCGCCGAACATCTGCCCTTTCAGGCTGCGCGGGTTGAGCACCGTGCCGACGTCCGCGATTGCCGTGTAGTCGATCACTGTCACGACGCCCGTCTCGGTGTCCACTTCGGCTTCCGCGAAGCCGACCACGTAGGACTGGGACTGTCCGTCGCGCGGATAGGCGTCCTTGGCCACGGCCATCAGGCCCTGACCGACGAGATTCGTCGCCGACGTCTTCGTAAAGGCGTTGATGTCTTCCGGCAGTTCGTGGCCGTCGAACTTTCCGCCGTACTCAATGGCCTTCTGCGCGGCCTCGGCGAACGTCAGGCTGCCGCCGGGGCCGGACACGCGCTCGTTGGCCACGGTGTACGCCTCGGGCCTGCCGCCGCGTGCCCTGGCCGCGATCTCCTGCAGCTTCCTGATGCAGTCGGTGGCCGCCGCGTGCGCGGCGCGCGACATCGCGTGCGCCGTCTGGCTGCCGGCCGAAATGCAGGTCCACGGCAGGTTCTTCGCGGTGCTGCCGAAGACCACGTCGCACCTGTCCCAGGCGATGCCGAGCATCTCGGCGGCCTGGCGGTGGACGTCGATGACCGAATGCGTGCCGTGGTTGCCGATGCCCGACCGGAACGTGATGCGGCCGTCGGGCTTGATGATGAACAGGCCGTCGAACCCGATCGACCCGCCGGCGAACGGGCTCACCGCGACACCGATTCCGCGGGCCTTGTTCCCAGAGCGCCTCCTGGCCGCGAGCGACGCTTTCTTTTCATCCCACTTGAAGAGGTCGCGGCCTTTGACGAGCGCTTCCTTGACGAACGCGCTCGTGACGTACGGCCGATTGCCAGTCGGGGAGACCGGCCCAAATACGGCTTTTCCGGCCGGGGCGTTGATCGTGCGAAGGTCCACCTGATCGATGCCGAGCTTGTTCGCCGCTTTGGTGAGAATCGGCTCGATGATGGCGATGCCCTGCGCCCCGCCGGGCGCGCGCTGCGACGTCTTGGGCGGCGTGTTGGTCAGCACCGTCAGACCGCGCCACCGCATCGCCTCGGGCTGACAGGCCAGCGACATCGTCGTGCCGGCCGACCGTCCGTCGCCCTGCGGATCGTACGGACCGTTGTCGCAGATCGCATACATGTCGATCGCGGTGATGCGGCCGTCCTTCCTGAAGCCAACCTTCAGCCGGGCGAGAATACCGGGCCTCGCGCGGCCGATGAAGTGCTCGTCCTCGCGCGTGATGCGCATCATCACGGGCGCGCTGGCCTTCTTCGAGAGCAGCGCGGGAATCGCCATCGAGACGGCGCCCGGAATCTTGCTGCCGAAGCCGCCGCCGGTGTACTCGCTGATCAAGACCACCTGCGCTTCCGGGATGCCGACCCAGCGCGCGACGGCGGCAACGGTCCGCACGGTGCTCTGCGTCGAGCCGTGGAGGTACAGCTTGCCGTTCTGCCAGTACGCCATCGCGCTGCGCGTTTCGAGGGGCTGATGGCCCGTGGACTGCGTCATGAACGTTTCGTCGAGGACCAGGTCGGCCTTCTTGAAACCTTCGTCGATGTTGCCGAAGCTCCACTCATCGGTGGCCTTGCCCATTGGCATCTGGCCTTCCCCGGCCTGGGCGAAGTCCTCCTCCGTCCACTTCCACGGGATGACTTGCGGAGGCGAAGGCGCTCCACCGCCGCGGCCGCCACCGCCGGCCGGTGCCGCGCCGCGCGCACCCTCCGGACCGCGTCCTCCAGCCGGCGGCGGCGGCGCGGCCGGGCGCCTCCACACGTTGCCCTGCAGGCGCGCATTCGCGCCATTGGGCCGCAAACTCTCAATCGGATCGACGACGAAGGGGAGCGGCTCCCAGTCGATGATGATTCTTTCTATCGCCTCGGCCGCCGTCAGTTCGTCCACCGCGGCGACGGCCAGCACCGGCTCGCCGTAGTAGAGCGGCTCGTTCGTCAAACCGCGTTCGGACTGCGCCGTGGACTGGACGTTTTCTCCGAGCGTGGCGCCGACGACCGCGCCGGGCATGTCGTCGGCCGTGAGGATCGCTTTGACGCCGGGCATCGCGAGCGCCGCGCTCAGGTCCAGCTTCCTGACACGCGCGTGCGGCATCGGGCTCACCAGGAGCTTGGCGAACAGCATGCCCTCCACGCGGTAGTCTTCGGCGTACCTCGCCGTGCCGATGACCTTCGCCACCAGATCCGGCGTGGTGTAGTCCTGCCCGACGAGTTTGCCAACAGCCATGTCAGGCGTTCCTCATGTGCTCGGCGCCCTTCATCAGGGCGGTGAGAATCTTGTCGTAATCCTGGCACCGGCAGAGGTTGCCGGACACGCCGTGCGCCAGTTCCTGGCGCGTCGGGTTGGGATTCGTCTTGAGGTACCCGGTGGCGGCCATGACGAATCCGGGCATGCAGAACGCGCATTGGAAGCCCTGCTCGTCGACGACGCCCTGCTGCACCGGCGACAACCGGCCCGTCGCGGGATCGGCAAGGCCTTCGATGGTGACGATCTTCTTGCCGCGCGCCCTGTGCGCGAGCACCGAGCACGAGTAATGCGGCACATCATCGATGAGGACCGTGCACGCGCCGCACTCGGCGCGGTCGCAGCCCAGCTTGGTGCCGGTGAGCCCCAGTTTGTAGCGCAGGGTCCACGCGAGCGTGTCCTGCGGCATCAGGTCCACGCGACGGTCCTGGCCGTTCACGTTCAACGTGACCAGGCGCTCGACCGCGCCGGCCGCCGATGGCTGACCGTGCAGCGTCGTTGAGCGGAACAGGTAGGCCGAGGAGGAGGCCGCCGCTCCAGCAGCGATCACGCCCTTGATGAAGTTTCGTCGCGAGGCGGAATTCGGCACTTCTTCTGGCATCTTCATCTCGTCCATTGGAGGATCATCTCGGCGGATCGCGGACTGTCCGGATGGTATTGGTCTGTATATCATAATCCCTTTTGGGCTTCTCGTTCAACCAGCGTAAGTTGAGAGGTCCGGAGCCCTTGATTCCCGATTCCCGCAAGGTGCTCGAAAAGGGCTCCCGACCCCCTGCTTACGCGTTCTTTCAGTCTTGGCACGACACGCCGGCAAAGCAGCTCGTCACTAGATGTCGGCACGGATGGCCCTCCGCACCGCGAGCGCGGCGGGCACCACCATCCATAGCACGAGCGACGTGACGATCGCGGCTCCGGCGCCCGCGGCGCCATGCGTGAACCGCAGCAGCGCCAGCGACGCGGCGCCGAACGCCGCGGTTCCCTGGATGCCGAGCAGCGCGCCGGTACGCACCGCGTCGACCGGATTGACGAGCGCGGCGGCCATCAGCACCCGCGACGCCGGTCCCGATCGGAGCAGGGACGCGACGCCGAGCGCCGCGACGTCGAAGAGCACGACCGCGGCGAACCAGATTACCACCGCCAGCGCCAGCGCCCGTGTGCGCCGCCGGCCGTCGCCGCCGGCAATCCACGCCGACAGCGACAGGAAGATGGCGGTCAGGACGACCGAGCCGGCAAACAACAGGGCGAAGCCGCCGAGGCCGTCGACGCCCGATTGCGAGAAGATCACGAGGCCGGCCGCGCCGAAGCCGAGCGCCTGAGCTGCCGTCAGCCCCTGAAGCAGCCCCAGCAGCTTGCCCATGACGATCGTCGCGCGCGAGACCGGCTGCGAGAACAACAGCTCGGCGGCGCCGCGGTCGGGCGAGAAGGACGTCACGCCGACGAGCAGCGCCATCATCGGAATCACCAGCACGACGAGCTGCGTCAACGACGTCGCCGTGCGCGCGAAGTCCTGCACGCCGGTTCCGCCCGAGAGCACGTAGCCCGCCCCCGCGACGGCCAGCGCCAGAACGGCGAAGGTCGCGGCGAAGATCTGCGTCCATCGCGATCGGATGGCGACGGTCAGCTCCTGCTCGGCGCAGAGGCGAAGCGGCGAGTCCCGCCACGGCGTCATGGCGTTCCTCCCGGCGGCATGCGGAGGCCGAAGACGTCGGCGGTCGCGGCGGCCGATCCCCGCGCGGTCACGGCATCGTCCTGGCGCGACCGTTCGTCGGCATGGGCCACCAGATGCGAGCCCATCGGGGTGTCGAGGCCCGGCACACGCGTGTAGAGCGCGCGGTCCGCCGGCACCCAGGTGCGCGAGAGGTGATCGGCGACGTAGGCGATCGCGCCGGCGGGCTGTTCCGGGTGTTCCGTCAGGAACGACGCGAGACAGCCGATGTCATCGAAGAATCGGGGCTCCTCGCTCGGGGCGACCAGTTGCGCCGCAACACCGGCCGCCGACACCGTCATGCGGCAGAGCGCGCACGTGTCGCCCAGCGCGTCGAGCGTCACCGGCGGCAGCGGACCGGAGTCGCAGCCTGCCAGCGCGAGCATGGACGCGAGGACGGCGAGACGCATCACGGCGCCTCCTGCACGAGCTCGCGATAGAACGTGTCGAGCCGGCCTTCCTCGACCGTCAGCTCGCGGATTTCGGCGCCGGCCTGGCGCGCCATCTCGACGATCGCGGGCCGCGCGGCCGCGGCCCCGCGCACGAGGAGCTGATCGCCCACCCAGGACGCCTCCGGCGAGATCCGCCGGACCTGCTCGAGCAATCCGCCCGGGCAGGCGTCGAGCCGCAGCTTCAAGACGCCGCGCTCTGCGAGTCGATCGGCCAGCTCCCGGCCGGTCAGGACCGCCGTCAGGCGCCCGTTGACGAGGACGGCAAACCGATCCGCCAGGCGTTCGACGTCTCCCAGTTGATGCGAGGTGAACAGCACCGCCTGGTCATCCCGCTGGCGCCCTTCGACGAGTCCATAGAACGCGGCCAGGCCGTCGGGGTCGAGCGCGGCGGTCGGCTCGTCGAGCAGCAGGACCGGCGCCTGCGGCAGGATGGCAACAGCGAGGCCGAGACGCTGCGTCATACCGCCCGAGTACGTGCCGACGGTGCGGGCGCTGGCGCCGTTCAGCGAGGCGAAGCGCAGCGCGTCTTCCGTCCGCGCCGGATGGATACCGCGCAGCCGGCGATAGAACTCGACGACCTCGCGCCCGGTGAGCGACTCGGGAAACGCGACGCGCTGCGGCAGGAAGGAGACGGTCGCGCGCGCACCAGGCTCGGACGCCGGTCGTCCGGGCTGGCCGAGCAGCACGGTGCCCGACGAAGGCGAGAGGAGTCCCGCGGCGGCCTTGAGCGTGGTCGTCTTGCCGGACCCGTTGGGGCCGAGCAGCGCCACGACCTCGCCACGCGCGATGTCGAGCGTCAGCCGATCGACCGCCGGATGCCCGGCGTAGGTCTTCGTGAACCCGGCGAAGCGAATCATCGACGTCCTCGCCGCATCAGCGTCACCAGGCTGAGCGCGATGCCCGCGAACGAGACCGCCAGCCCCCGGGCGCTCGCCCGCCGCGGCGCCCCGCTGGCACGCGGCACATCGGGCAAGGCTGGCGGTCTGGCCAGCGGCGTGCGATCGGTGACGGCGATCGCTTCGAGGACGGGAAACGTGCGCTCGGCGAAGCCCAGCGCGGCCGCGGCGAACCCGGGCGTCATGATATCCGCCGCCGTGAGGTTCGACCGCAGATGGTCGAACACGCTCGAGAGGCGGTAGGGGCGATCGCTCCGGCCGTCGCCGTCCAGATCCGGCTCGTCGTTGCCGGACCAGTAGTTGCCGTCGAACCGCGTGTCCGTCCTGCGGCCCGACAGCAGCAGCGGCGTCAGGTTCCCGACGAACGAGTTGCCTTCGAAGATGTTCTTCGCGGAAGAGTCGTACAACACGATGGCCGCGTCGGACTCGGCCACGATGTTCCGGCGAAACAGGTTGCGGTAGGATCCTTCGAGGAAGATCCCGCGCGCGTTGTCCGAAATCAGGTTGTCTTCCGCCACCACGTCGTCGCACGCCTTGAGCAGCAGGCCGACCGAGGCGAATCCCCGGTTGTGCAGGAAGCGATTGCGCCGGAACGTGATGCGCCTCGAGTACATCAGCGCCGTGCCGGCGTCGCCGCGTTCGAACAGGTTGTCCTCGAAGACGTTGTCGTCCGAGAACATGTAGTGGAGGCCGTACCGGAGATCGCGCGCGGTGTTGTGCCCGATGAACCCGTGCGACGACGCCTGTATGTAGAAGCCGTCGCGCACGTTGACCATCTCGTTGCCCACCAGCCGGAAGCCGATCGTGTTCCAGACGTGAATCCCCGATCCCTTCTCGCCGGGATCCTTCCCGGGAATGCCGTAGATGGTCGAATGTTCGACCGTCGCGTCGTTCGCTTCGCGGAGGTAGATGCCGAAGAGCGTGTTGACGATGCGGCAGTCGCGAATCGTCGCGCGCACGGCAGCGACATGAATCCCCGACGGGTCCTCGCCAAGATCGCCGCCGCCGAGCCCGTCGATGTCGAAGCCCTCGATGAGGACATCGGCGGCGCGGACGCGCACGACGCTCCCGCGGCCGGACCCGACCAGCCGCGGGCGGCCGCGGCCGATCAGACGGATCGGGCGATCGATCACGAGATCGCCGCGATAGGTGCCGGGGCCGATCTCGAGCGTGCTGCCCTCTGCCGCGCTGTCGACGAGCGCCTGGACGGGAGACGCGTCCGCCCGCGCCGGACGGCCTTCGATCGTGTCCCTCGCCGGCGCGGCCGTCTCCGCCGGTGTCTGTGCGAGTGCAAGCAGGAGCAGCGCGCCGGTCAACATGGCTATCGCGCTCGCACGGCAACGTCCGGTCTATCGCGCCACGCCAGCCAGAAGGCGATCAGGAGCAGGACGATCGCGAGCCCCAGCGCGTACGAGCCGGCTGCGGGGTACGAGTAGACCTCGAAATTCGCCAGTTGCTTTCGGCCGAACATGGGCGGCATGAACGGCGGCACTTTCACGGCGGCCGTCGGCGCGAGGTTATGGCCGTAGCTGTACAACTTGAAGCCAAACGACCACAAGGAAAACGCCGCAAAGTATCCGTAGAGCACGATGACGTCGACCAGTGCCGCCATCTTCCCGTGCACGGCCGTTCGCAGGAACAGCAGCCCGATCGCGCCGACGACGAAGGGCATCCACTTGAACTCGCTGAAGTCCTCGGCGACCAGGTCCTTCATGCCGATGTAGTGGTTGAGAACGTTGATCTCCTTGACGTCCTGGCCCAGATTGCCCCCTTCGAGCTTGTAGCTGTAGATGTGCATCCGCAGCCCGTCGGGATACTGCGGCGCGAACATCGTCAGGGTCCAGAGCGGGAACACGTACACCGCCAACAGCAGCAGCGCTGCGACGACGACGAGCACCCGCTCCCTCAGAGCGAGCCTCCTGTCGAAGAATCGGTCGGCGCGTTCGAGCATGGCCCGCATGGCGTCCTCAGTCCTTAACCACGAGCGTAGAGCACCCTGAAAAGCCAGCTCGTCGTCCTACTTCCTGTTGACAATCAGATACCCCTGCATCTCCTGATGGAGCGCTGAACAGAAGTTCGTGCAGTAGTACGGGAACACCCCGGCCTTGGCCTGGAATGTCACGGTCTTGGTCTCGCCGGGATCGACGACGACGTTGATGTTGTAGTCGAGAAGGCCGAAGCCATGGAGCTCGTCCGTCGTCTGCTCGATGTTGGTGAGCGCGATGGTGACGGTGTCGCCTTCGTTGACCTCGATCGCGGTCGGCGTGATCGTCGAGCGCACGAGCACGACTTTTGCCGTGACCTTGTCGCCCTGGCGGGTCACGCCGGCGTCATTCACATCCCACACGGCGAGCGGATGCGTACTCTCTTCCTTCGGATACACCTCGATGGGGTGGATCTTGTCGGCCTTGACCATCTGTGCGTAGTGCGGCTCGGGCTCGGTGAACGCGTCGTACAGCAGCTTCATCTTCTCCTCGGTGATATCGACCAGCTGCGACGACTCCGGCTGCGACGGCCCGACCGACAGGTGGCGTCCGTGCGAGAGCTTGTTGAGCCC
>Ga0214473_10012215_pt1 | contig 10086 bp, 8 predicted proteins | sample RVTome_7_FD_203509 | JGI IMG/M metagenome (GOLD analysis project Ga0214473, IMG submission 203509) | Soil microbial communities from uranium-contaminated site in the Upper Colorado River Basin, Wyoming, United States - RVT98D197 | ecosystem: Environmental > Terrestrial > Soil > Contaminated >... | reverse complement strand
CGGCCGGTTCCGGGCGGTGTTGGGCACATAGTCCAAGTCGCACTCCGGGTCGGGCGTCACGTAGTTTATGGTCGGCGGGATCTCCCCGTCGCGCACCGCCAGAACGGAAAACACGCTCTCGATTGCACCGGCCGCTCCCAGGAGATGCCCCGTCATCGACTTCGTGGAACTGACCATCAGGCGGGAGGAGTGCTCCTTGAAAACGGTCTTGATCGCCATCGTTTCGTAAAGGTCGTTGTAGGGCGTCGAGGTCCCGTGCGCGTTTATGTACTCCACGTCCCCGGGGTCGACACGCCCGTCCGCGAGCGCCGCCTGCATGCAGCGCACGGCTCCCTCTCCTCCGGGGGCCGGCGCCGTTACGTGGTACGCATCCGCAGACGCGCCGTAGCCCAGCAGCTCCGCGTATATCTTCGCTCCGCGCCGCTTTGCCGCCTCCAGCTCCTCCAGGATGAGCATGGCGGCGCCTTCCCCCATGACGAACCCGTCGCGGTCCTTATCGAACGGCCTGGACGCCGCGGCGGGGTCGCCGTTGCGGGTGGACAGCGCCTTCATGGCGCAGAATCCCCCGAGGCCCATCGGAGTTATGGTCGACTCCGTCCCCCCGGCGATCACCGCGTCGCAGGCGCCGCGCCGGATCGCCTCCAGCGCCTCTCCGATCGCGTGGCTGGATGCCGCGCACGCCGTTGTGGTCGTTATGTTGGGCCCCTTCGCCCCGTATTTCATGGCTATATGGCCGGGCGCCAGGTTGGAGATCAGCATCGGAATGAAGAAGGGGCTTATCTTGCGCGCCCCGCCTTCCAGGTACGCCTTGTGGTAGTGCTCGAGCGTGGTCAGTCCCCCCAGGCCGCTGCCCACGAAAACCCCCGTTCTGGGACCGGTCCTATCGTCGAGGCTCAAACCCGCATCCGCCATGGCGAGGTGGGCCGCGCCCATGGCGATCTGGATGAACGGATCCATCCGCTTTATCTCTTTCCGGTCGACGAAGTCCTCGGGGTTGAACCCCCTGACCTCGGCGGCGATCCGTGTCGGGAATTCCGCCGCGTCGAACTTCGTGATATGCGAAACGCCGGACCGGCCGGCGAGTATCGCCTCCCAGGTCGGCGCCACGCCTATCCCGAGCGGCGTCACCGCCCCCATTCCTGTCACCACCACTCTACGCATCCGTCTACCTTCCCGTCGCGGACCGCGTCCGCCGGTCCCTTTCCTCCGGCGGATCGAGCGGATCCATCGTTATTTCGCGTGGGTCTTTATGTACTCCACGACGTCGTTCACGGTCTTGATCTTCTCGGCTTCCTCGTCCGGGATCTCGATCCCGAACTCCTCCTCCATCTTCATCACCAGCTCGACGATGTCGAGCGAATCCGCGCCCAGGTCGTCGATGAACGACGCACTCGTCGTGATCTCGCCCTCGTCCTTGCCCAGCTGCTCCGCCACGATCTCCTTCACTTTTTTCTCGACCGACATCTGCGGTCCTCCCTTCCTTTTAATATATTCTCACATGTACAGTCCGCCGTTGATCCCGATCACCTGCCCGGTGACGTAGCCCGCGCCGTCCGACGCCAGGTACAGCGCAAGCTCCGCCACTTCCTCCGGGGCGGCAAACCTCTTGAGGGGAATCTGCTCCATGAACGCCTTCTGCACGCCTTCCGGCAGGCCCGCCGTCATGGCCGTCTGTATGAAGCCGGGCGCTATGGCGTTGACCGTGATCCCCCGCGAGCCGAGCTCGCGCGCCATAGACTTCGTGAAACCCGCTATCCCGGCCTTCGCCGCGGAATAGTTCGACTGGCCCGCGTTCCCCATCGACCCCACGACCGAGCTCATGTTGATGATCCGTCCGCCCCTCTGCCTGATCATGTGCCGCGACACGGCTTTCGTCAGGAGGAACGTGCCTTTCAGGTTCGTCCGGACGACCGCGTCGAATTCCTCCTCGCTCATGCGCATCAGCAGGTTGTCCCTCGTGATCCCGGCGTTGTTGACCAGTATGTCGATCCGGCCCAGGGCGGCGATCACGGCGGCGACCGCGCGGTCGACCTGCGCCGCGTCCCCGACGTCGAACATCTCCACCCGGCCCCTTCCCCCGTTCTTCTCTATGCCTGCCAGCGTCTCCCGGGCGGCGGTCTCGTTTGCCACGTCGCTTATGACCACCGCGGCCCCTTCCGCGGCGAACCGCTCCACCATGGATTTGCCGATACCGCGCGCGGATCCGGTTACGAGCGCGACCTTGTCCGCAAGACGCATGGCCTTAATCCCCCTTCCCGAAGTTCATACCTTCAATGGAGCCGGTCGTTCAAGAGAAAACTTCACCCGGCGAGCGCGCGGACGCCGTCAAGGTCGCCGGGGGCGCAAAACGCCGCGACGCCTGCGTCGCGGTCGATCCTGCGGAGGAGGCCGGAGAGAACCTTCCCGGGCCCCACTTCCAGGAACGTGTCGGCGCCCATGGCGCGCATCTTCCGGATGCATTCCTCCCAGCGCACCGGGGCCACGATCTGGCGGATAAGCAATTCGGCCGCCGGCGCGGCATCGGCATACGGCTCCGCGGTAACGTTCGCCACAACGGGGAACCTGAACGGCCGCTGCGCCAGCGCGCGCAGCTCCGGGGCCAGCCGGTCGGCCGCCGGCTGCATCAGCGAGCAGTGGAAGGGCGCGCTGACCGCGAGCGGAAGCGCCCTCTTGGCTCCCGCCGACTTCGCCGCCTCGCATGCCGCGTGCACCGCGGCGGCGCTGCCTGATATCACGACCTGGTTCCCGCCGTTGAAGTTCGCAGGCTCGACGACGCCCTTCACGGCGCCCGCGCGGCAAGCCGCCTCAACTCCCTCCGGCGCAAGCCCGATCAGCGCCGCCATCGCGCCTTCGCCGACTTTCACCGCCTCCTGCATGTACCTTCCCCTGGATCGAAGGACCCGCGCCGCGTCCCCGGCGGACAGCGCGCCGGATGCGACCAGGGCGGAGTATTCGCCCAGCGAATGGCCGGCGGCGCACAGCGGCCGGATCCCGGTTTCCTCCTCCAGCACGCGGAATGCCGCGACGCTTACCGTGAAGATCGCGGGCTGCGTATTCTCGGTCAGGCGCAGCTCGTCTTCGGAGCCGCGGAAGCACAGCTCAGCCAGGTCCATCCCGGCCGCGCCGGACGCCTCCTCGAACACCGCGCGCGCGGCGGGAAACGCTTCGTACAGTTCCTTCCCCATCCCGGCGAACTGGGACGCCTGTCCCGGAAAGAGGAGACCGATCCCCATGGGGCTCCTCTCACATCCGGATGAGCGCGGAGCCCCATGTAAGCCCGCCGCCGAAAGCGGCAAGGAGCACCAGGTCGCCCTTGGAATAACGTCCCTTCTCCCGCGCTTCCGCCAGCGCGATGGGAATGGAGGCCGCGGATGTGTTGCCGTAGCGCTCCAGGTTGACGAACACCTTGTCCTCGGAGATCCCCATCCGCTTCCCGACCGCGTTGATGATCCGCAGGTTGGCCTGATGAGGGACGAAGAGATCCACATCCCCGATTCCGACGCCGTTCCGCGAAAGCGCTTCCTGGCACACCTCGGCCAATCTCGTCACGGCGAGCTTGAATACTTCGTTGCCCGTCATCCTGATGAAATTCGTCCGGACCTTCGTTGTCCCCGGGATGAAGGGTTCGACCGTGCCGCCGCCCGGGCAGTGAATCAGCTCCCACAGGTTGCCGTCCGAGTGAAGATGGCAGCTTAAGACCCCCTCCCCGTCGTCGCATTCCGAAATAACGACCGCCCCCGCCCCGTCGCCGAAAAGGATGCACGTGGCGCGGTCCGTGTAGTCCGTAACGGAAGAAAGTATTTCCGATCCCACGACCAGGCCCTTTTTCCCACGCCCCGCCCGGATCAGCGAATCGGCCACCGTGAGCGAGTATACGAATCCGGAACACGCCGCGTTTACGTCCAGCCCGAACGCGCGGTTAGCCCCCAGCTTCATCTGGAGGAAGCAGGCCGTGGAAGGCAGCGGCATGTCGGGGGTGCAGGTCCCGACCACGACGAAGTCCAGCTCGTCTGCATCAACTCCCGCATCCTCGAGCGCACGGCGGGACGCCTCCAGGCTCAAGTCGGAGTTCGCCGTTCCGGGCTTGGCGATCCTGCGCTCCTTGATCCCGGTCCGCGTGGAAATCCACGCGTCGTTCGTGTCGACCATCTTTTCGAGTTCGTCGTTGCCGAGTATTTTCGGCGGGGCATACATCCCCACGCCGATAATTTTGGATCCCACCTTTTCTCCCCCCCCGCCGCGCTGGCCCCCGCCCTATTCCGCGGCCGATTCCTCGCCCCGCTCGCGACCGCCCCGCGCGACCAAAACGGCGATCTCCTCTTCGACGCCGCACCGGTGGAGCGACCCTGCGGAACGGATCGCGTTTTTGATTGCTTTCGCATCGGATGCGCCGTGGCATATCACAACCCCGCCCTTGACCCCGAGCAGCGGCGCTCCGCCGTATTCCGTATAATCCATCCTCTTCCTGACCTCGCGAATCGCCCCGCCAGCCAGCAGAACGCCCAGCTTCGCCATCGAGGATTTCGCTATCTCGTTCTTGAGGAATTGCCCGAGGGCGGATGCCATCCCCTCCATCGTCTTCAGGGCTACGTTTCCAACGAATCCGTCGCATACGAATACGTCCGCCTTGCCGATGAAAAAGTCGCGTCCCTCGACGTTCCCCACGAAGTTCAAGCCCGTCTTCCTGAACAGCGCGCCCGTTTCGCGCGTAAGGTCGGTCCCCTTCGAATCCTCCTCGCCGATGCTCACGAGGCCGATCCGGGGATGGGCTATGCCGACGATCTTTTTTGCGTACGCGTCTCCCATGAGGCCGAACTGCACGAGATGGGCGGGTTTGCAGCCGACGTTCGCCCCCGCGTCGATCAATACGATCGGCCCCGAAGGGGTCGGGATCGTTGCCGTTATCGCCGGCCGGTCGATCCCCCGTATCTTCCGCAATACGTATAGCGCCCCGGCCATCACCGCGCCGGAATTCCCCGCGCTCACGAACGCGCTGGCAGCCCCTTGCGCCACCAGGTTCAATCCCACGCGGATGGAGGAGTGCTTCTTCTTCCGGATGGCCACGCCCGGGACCTCGCACATCTCGACGACCTCCGATGCGTGAACCACCTCGATCCTGCTCTCGCCTATTCCCAGGGAGCGCAGTTCGTCCCGGATAAGCTCCTCCCGCCCCACCAGCACGACAGGAATATCGGTCTCCTGCGATGCCTGGACCGCCCCCCGGATCACCTCCAGCGGGGCGTGATCCCCCCCCATCGCGTCGACTGCAATTTTCATCCGAGGAAGGCTTTAAAGACCGTCAGTCCTTCGCAACGACTTCCCGGCCTTTGTAGGTCCCGCAATTAGGGCACACGGCATGTGGGCGCTTTACCTGCTTGCACTGCGGGCAAATGCTCCGTGCGGGATTGGCGAGCTTCTTGTGAGTCCGCCGCTTGTCCCTGCGGCATTTCGATCCCCGTCTCTTGGGATTCGGCATCCTCTACTCCTTTTCTTTCTTCAGGTTCTTCAATGCGGCGAACGGCCCGGCCGCCTGCGGCTCCGGGCAGTTGCACTCCCCGCGGTTGCGGTTGCCGCCGCAAGTCGGGCAAACCCCCCGGCATTCCTCCGAGCAGAGGATCTTGACCGGCAAGGCCAGCGCAACCTGCTCCCAGAACAGGTCGTTCACATCGACCCCGGCCCCGTCGTAGAAGCCGATGTCCAGGTCGTCCTCGTGCAGCTCGACGTTCGTCGCCCCGGCGGGACCCTTGTCGCGGGGGACGAGAATCGTGGAAAACTCTTTCTCCAGGGTGACCGAGGTCGCCTCGGTGCAGCGGTCGCAGGACGCTTCCCCTTCCGCCACAAAAGACCCGTTCGCAAAGAGATTCCGCCCCTCGAGCGTCAGGACCAGGCCGGCGGAAACCAGCCGGCAGGCCCGCAGGGGGTAAGGATCCATGCCTTCCAGGATCTTGGGGATCCAGGCACGCCCCCTGTTCGCGACGACGTCGAGCCCCTCCCGGTGAATCTCGGATATTTTAATGTACAAGGACAAACTTCTCCGAAAATTGAAAAAGATACTATAGGAAACCCGTAAACGCCTGTCAATCGCGAATATTCCTCAATATGATAACATGTATGCATGATACGGCCCCCCGCTGTCGCAGGCCAATTCTACCCCGGAACGCAGAGGGAACTGGACCAGGAAGTCCGGCGCCTGACCCGGGACATCCCCGACAAGATCCGCGCCAGGGGAATTGTGGTCCCGCATGCAGGATACCTCTATTCGGGCGCCGTTGCCGGGGAAGTGTTCTCCTCTGTGGAAATCCCCGACCGCGCGGTGATTTTCTGCCCGAATCACACTGGGATGGGGGCGGACGCCGCCGTAATGATCCGGGGATCCTGGAGGATGCCCTGGGGAGACGTTCCGATCGACGAAGGGCTGGCAGGCCGGCTCCTTGCCGCCTCCGCTCTCCTCACGGAGGACCGGTCGGCTCACCTCCGGGAGCATTCCCTTGAAGTTCAGCTCCCTTTCTTGAGGCGGTTCCGGGAGACGTTCCGGTTCGTGCCCATCGCTCTGGGCCGCCTCTCCCTGTCCGACTGCCGGTCCATGGGAGAGGCCGTCGCGGGGGTCTTGCGCGACGATCCTTCGCAGCCCCTGCTGATCGCAAGCTCGGACATGACGCATTACGAGCCCGACGCGATCACGCGGAAAAAGGACGAGAAAGCGATATCGCGGATCCTGGCCCTCGACCCCGAGGGCCTCTTCAGGACGGTCCGGACGGAGCGGATCACCATGTGCGGGGTGATTCCCGCCATCGTCATGCTTTTCGCCGCCCTTTCCCTTGGCGCTTCCGAAGCCCGTCTGATAAAATATGCGACTTCCGGCGACGTCAGCGGCGATTACGGACATGTCGTCGGATACGCGGGCCTGGCCATCCTTTAGCCTTAGTTTACGCACTCCCCGCAGCGGCCGAGAAAGAGGTTCGAAGATGCCCTCCGTCGTCACCCGGTTCGCGCCCAGCCCCACGGGAGACCTCCACATCGGGGGGGCGCGCACCGCCCTGTTCAACTGGCTTTTTGCGCGCAGGCACGGGGGGAAATTCATCTTAAGGATCGAGGACACCGACCGGGAGCGGTCCACGCTGGAATTCGTCCAGGCGATCCTCGACGGGATGAGCTGGCTTGGGCTTGCCTGGGACGAGGGCCCCTATTACCAGACCGAACGGATGGATCTTTATCGGAAAGCGGCTGAAATCCTTCTCGCCGAAGGCAAGGCGTACCGATGCGTGTGCTCGCCGGAGGAGCTGGAGCGCCGCCGGGAGGAGATGAAGGCCCGCAAGGAGAAGCCCAGGTACGACGGCCGGTGCCGCAGCCTGCCTCCCGAGGCGGCGGCGGGGAAACCGTCCGTCGTGCGGTTCAGGACCCCCCATTCCGGGCAGACGGTGGTACGGGACCTGCTGCGGGGCGACGTGACATTCGAGAACAGCGAACTTGACGACCTGGTCCTGCTCCGCACGGACGGCACGCCGACTTACAACTTCGTCGTCGTAGTCGACGACGCCTCCATGGGGATCACCCACGTGCTGCGCGGAGACGACCACCTGAACAACACTCCCAAGCAGCTCCTGATATACGAAGCCCTCGGGTACCCGCTGCCGCGGATCGGCCACTTCCCCCTGATTCACGGGATGGAGGGGGGAAAGATGTCCAAGCGGGACGCGGAGACGTCCGTGATGAAGTACAAGGAGATGGGATACCTGCCCGAGGCCATCGTTAACTACCTGGCCCGCCTCGGCTGGGGCCACGGGGACCAGGAAATCTTTTCCGTCGGGGAGCTGCAGAGCCTTTTTTCACTGGAGCATGTGAACCTTTCCCCCAGCCGGTTCGATATAAACAAGCTTCTGCACCTGAACGCGCATTATATAAGGGAAGCCGACCCGGAAAGACTGGCTTTCCTTCTGATACCCTTCCTCAAGGAGCGGGGGATCGACGCCTCGCCCTCCGCATGGCTAACCCGCGTGGTGATGACTCTGAGGGAAAGGGCACGGACCCTGGCGGAGATGGCCGATGCGGCGATCTACTACTTCAGGGAGAAGGAAACCGATCCCAAGGCGGCCGCGAAGTTCCTGACCCCCGATATCGCCCCGGTGCTGGAGGAGATTGCGCAAGCCTTGTCGGCGCTCCCGGAGTTCACGCCCGCCTCCATGGAGGCGGCAATTTCCGCGGTCGTCGAAAAGCGGGGAGGGACGCTCAAGATTCACCAGCCTATCCGCGTGGCGCTCACCGGGGGGACCGCCTCTCCCGGGCTTTTCGAGGTCATGGATGTCCTCGGCCGCGAAGAGGTGATAAGACGCCTGACGTCGGCGGCGAAACGCATCAGGTCCAACTGAGGATACCGAACCGATGCAAAAATCCACGTCACCTCCGCAGGGGCCCGAGGACAGGGAAAAGCTGGATTTCCTACGCGAGATCGTTAAGCGCGACACCCTGTCAAACCTCTACGGCGGCCGGGTGGCGACGCGCTTCCCGCCCGAGCCGAACGGTTTCCTGCACATAGGCCACGCCAAGTCCATCTGCCTGAACTTCGGCATCGCCCTGGAGTTCGGAGGCGTCTGCCACATGCGTTTCGACGACACGAACCCGGAGACGGAGGACATGTCGTACGTCGAATCGATCATGCGCGACGTGCGCTGGCTGGGCTTCGACTGGGGGGACAAGCTCTTTTTCGCCTCGGACTACTATGAGCAGCTCTACGAGCTCGCGGTCCGGCTCATACGGGACGGAAAGGCGTACGTGGACAGCCTGAGCGAGGAGGAGATACGAAAGCATCGCGGCACCGTCACGGAACCGGGCCGCGAAAGCCCGTGGCGAAGCCGTTCAGTTGAAGATAACCTGGATCTCTTCGCCCGGATGCGAGCCGGCGAATTTTCCGACGGCGCTCACGTTTTGCGCGCGAAGTGCGATATGGCTGCGAGGAACATGAAGATGCGCGACCCGCTGCTTTACCGGATCCGCCATGCCTCGCACTACCGAAGGGGCGATTCCTGGTGCATCTACCCCATGTACGACTTCGCCCACCCCCTGTCCGACGCCATCGAGAACATCACGCATTCGATCTGCACCCTGGAGTTCGAGAACAACCGCGCGATCTACGACTGGCTGGTCGACAACCTGTTTCCGGAGCCTCGGCCGCGCCAGTACGAGTTCGCGCGCCTGAACCTCGATTACACGATCATGAGCAAGCGCAAGCTGCTCCAGCTCGTCGAGGAGGGGCTGGTCTCCGGCTGGGACGACCCGCGGATGCCGACGATCGCCGGCATGCGCCGTCGCGGGTACACGCCGGAGGGCATCCGCCTGTTCGCGGCGCGCATCGGCGTCGACAAGGCCAACAGCCGCGTAAGCATGGAACTGCTGGAAGACGCTATCCGGGACGACCTGAATGCCCGCGCACCGCGGGCCATGGCCGTTCTGCGGCCGCTTAAAGTGACTATCTCCAACTACCCGGCCGGCAAGGTCGAATGGCTGGAATCCCCCTACTGGCCCCGCGACATCGGGAAGGAAGGCTCGCGCAGGCTTCCGCTGACCCGGGATATCCGTATCGAGCGCACCGACTTCAGCGAGAACCCTCCGGAAGACTGGATGCGGTTCAAGCCCGGCGGAGAGATCCGGCTGTTCAGCGCCTACCTGCTGCGTTGCGAGGAAGTCGTCAAGGACCCGGCCACCGGGGAGGTCGTCGAACTGCGCTGCACATATGATCCGGATTCCATGGGCAAGGTCCCGGGCGCAAAAAGGAAGAAGACCATGGCCGTCCAGTGGGTGTCGGCCGCGCACGCCGTCCCCGCCGAGGTCCGGATGTACAGCCGCCTGTTCACCGTCGCCAACCCCGAGGAGGCGGAGGAAGGCAAGACATTCAAGGATTTCCTGAATCCGGAGTCGGCGACGATACTGCGTGGATGCCTACTGGAGCCTGGGCTGGCGGATGCACAGCCCGGAGAGCGGTTCCAATTCCTTCGCCACGGGTACTTCATCGCGGACGCCGTCGACTCGAAGCCGGGCGCCCCTGTATTCAACCTCATCGTAGGACTTCGGGACACTTACACGCGCCGGATT
>Ga0214473_10012214_pt1 | contig 10086 bp, 8 predicted proteins | sample RVTome_7_FD_203509 | JGI IMG/M metagenome (GOLD analysis project Ga0214473, IMG submission 203509) | Soil microbial communities from uranium-contaminated site in the Upper Colorado River Basin, Wyoming, United States - RVT98D197 | ecosystem: Environmental > Terrestrial > Soil > Contaminated >... | reverse complement strand
GCCCTCGGCCTCCCGATTAAACAAGCCACTGGACTGTTTAGCCCGTGGAGGAGCAGAAATGGTATGTAAAAGAATGATACCAAATTCTACAATATGTGGCGACATAAATAAAGCCGAAGACCCACACTCATCGCCCATAGCAGATGGCCTATTGCTGATAACGGACATCAAATAACCAATTGTTGGTTAAAGCTCGATCTTCACAGGCCCCCCTGGAAGGTAGGTCCTTTTCCCAAAGATATACTGCTTCTCCTCCTTGAAAATACATTCTTCACCTGATTCCTACTTGCATCCACTCTTGTTAGCATTAGCAACGCATTAAATCTCACTTCGGAAGGAGGCAATTATGGTCGAGGATTGGTTGGCAAACGCATACGAAGGCATGTCGAGGCGGCAGTTCCTGGCGCGGATGAGCGCTGCGGCAGGTGCGACCCTTGCGGGGTTCGCCATCGCTGCAAACCCGGTTGCAGGCGAGGTCATCACCACTTCCACCGATGGCCTTGCGGTCTCTGACGGCAAGGTTCCATCCGGAGACTTTCAGGTTCCAATCTACGAGGCACGCCCTGCGGCCCCCGGAAAATACCCGGTCGTGCTGGTCATTCCTGAAGTCTTTGGAATGCACGAACACATCAAGGATGTCACGCGTCGCTTTGCGAAGGAGGGTTTCCTCGGCATCACCTTCGAGCCTTACGCCCGGGATGGGGGTGTTTTGCATCTTGCTGACATTGCCGCCGTACGGAAGGTCGTCGATCCGGTTCCCGACGCGCAGGTGATGGGGGACCTGGACGCCATTTCAGCTTATGCCAAGCGCCATCCAGCAGGAAGGGCTGATCGAATCGGCGTGACGGGGTTCTGCCGGGGCGGAATGTACACCCTCCTCTACGCCGCCCATAATCGCGACATAAGAGCAGCCGTTCCCTGGTACGGCCAGATCAAGCCCGCTAAGACACCGGACGTCCGCACGGCCGGGCCCCTCGACGTCGCCGCAAAGATCAACGCGCCCGTCCTCGGTCTGTATGGTGAGGCAGATCTGGGCATCCCCGTGGCCGATGTCAAAGAGATGGAGGCTTCCCTCAAGGCAGCGGGTAAGACGGCTGAGTTCGTACTTTACCCCGGGGCACCCCATGCCTTCTTCGCGGACTACCGCCCCAGTTACCGGGCCGAGGCGGCCAGGGACGGATGGACCCGATGTTTGGCGTGGTTCAATAAGTATCTTAAAGCCTAGCAGGTTGCTGAAAAATGGCCATCTGTCCCGCGCTTCGCGGGATTGCTCTCATCCTCGCCCCGTTAGATGAGGTGAGCAAAACTTTCGAGACGGGTAATAATGACGGCTTTTCAGGAACAAAAATACCGTCTGTTTTCTATCTAACAGGGCAAGTCGTTGCGGCGTACACCCAAGTACGCCTCACTCCTCAGTCCCGCCAAAGGCGGGATTCGGGAACTTTAATATTCGGCCCTTTTTGAGCAACCTGGAAAAGATGGCTCTTTCAGCAGCCTGCTAAAGGACACTTGTGGGGAAGGAGAATATTGGGTTTTGTTTTCCGATGAAACCGGCTAAAAATATTTCTTTTTCCGCTTTTTCATGATATTTTTCTTATCATCTCTCTGAGGCCTAGGTCATTCCATGAACGTCAATTATGATGTCATAGTGGTGGGTGCAGGACCGGGTGGGTCGACGGCGGCCAGAGTTTGTGCCCAGGCTGATTTAAAGACCCTCCTCATTGAGAAAGAGAAATTCCCTCGCTACAAGCCTTGTGCCGGTTGCCTCTCGATGAAAGCGGCCCGTTTGCTTGGCTTCGATCTCGATCCGGTGGTGGAGAACACAATCAACGGTGCGAAATTTACCTACGCGTTGAAAGACTCTTTTTCTATTCGATCTCCTCAACCGATCGCGCTGATGGTGATGAGGGATCGGTTTGATCAATTTTTAGTTGAGAAGGCTTTGGAGGCCGGCGCAGAATTCGTAGAAGATGAAAAAGTGGTGCGGGTGGTAGAAAAGGATAAGAGAGTAGAAGTCACGCTGGCCCGGGGGGAGAGGGTATATTGTGAGTATCTGATTGGCGCAGACGGAGCAGGGAGCCTGGTTGCGAAGCTTCTCTCCTCTTCTCAACCCAAAGGGCGCGCAGATGGAGCAGGTCTGGAGAGTGCCATTCCTGTAGAATCAGCCATTGGTTTCCCGAAAGAGGAACTGCAAATGATGCACTTCGATTTTGGTCAAGTCCCTTACGGGTACGGCTGGGTCTTTCCCAAGGGGAAGTGGCTTTCGATCGGAATCGGAGGGGTTTTCAAAGGGGAGAAGAGTAAGCCCCGCCACCACTTCAACACCCTCCTGGAAGGGCTGCATTTCACCTCCGAGGGGAGCCCGGGGAGAGTTCTCGGCCATCCCGTTCCTTCTTTCTATAGCCTGGAGCAGAAAGTCTCCCAGGGAAGAATTCTTCTCGTGGGGGATGCGGCCCACTTGATCGATCCTTTAACAGGGGAGGGAATCTACTACGCTCTCCGAAGCGGATTGCTGGCTAGCGAGGCGATCCTCGGATCGAAAAAGAATGGAAGTGACGTATCGGCACACTATCAGAGGGCCGTGGAGGGTCTTCTTTTCGAAGATCTGAAATGGGCTCTCAATCTTTCAAGGTTCATTTACCGCTCTACCAAATTGGCCTATCAAACTTATAAACACTATCCGGAACTGGGGGCCATCTATATTCAGGTTCTGGAGGGAAAGGAAACCTATCAGGGCTTTGTGAAGAAAGTGAAGGACCGGGCGAGGGGACTTCTGAAGGGAAAACTGAGGGAGAAAATCAAAAAGCTATGGGTAAAACCATAGAGAGCTTTAGGATATTCTACGCTCTCTTGATTACACAGATTTTCTCTATTTTCAGTATAATTCTTATCTTTGGAATCATCTCATACGCTGTGTAATCAGAGATTATAGATTTCATGGCTCTCTCAAAGATTATCGCATTGCAGGAAAATCATCTCAAGAAATTAAAGGCGAAAATTCGGCGAGTCACATCTCTTCTTGAAAGAGCCTACGGTATTCCACGGAGGGAGAGAAGAGGGGATCCCCTCGACGTTCTCATTCAGACCATTCTCTCACAGAACACCAACGATCGAAATCGAGACCTGGCTTACGACCGGTTGAAGGCTCGATTTCCCTTCTGGAAGGATATCCTCAGGGCAAAGACGGGAGAGATTGCCCGGGCCATCCGGCCGGGTGGATTGGCCAACCAGAAAGCGAAACGGATCCGTGACCTTCTTCAATGGATCGAGGATCGCCAAGGGGAAATCGAACTTTATTTTTTAAGAAAGATGGGTTCGGAGGAGATCCAGGAAACCTTCGGGACCCTCAAGGGGATCGGACCGAAGACGTTAGCCTGTCTTCTCCTGTTTGGTTTGGGAAGGGAGGCCTTTCCCGTGGATACCCATATCCTTCGAATCGGGAAACGCCTCGGCTTCATCCCGGAGAGGCTGGATGCGGAAAAGGCCCATCCGTGGATGGTTCCTCTCGTCCCCAAGGGAAAGAGCCTTTCCCTCCACCTTAACCTCATCCAGTTTGGAAGGTCGATCTGTAGGGCGAAGAACCCAAAGTGCGAGTTCTGTTTTCTACGAGGGGAGTGCCTCTACGTCCGTAGGGCGGTCCACCGAGACCACCAGGCAAATTAAGAAAGAAATTTGGGTAGCCGCAGCCTTTACGGCTGCGAGAGGATGGGGCGATTTCTTGACGCAGGCTAAAGCTTGCGACTACCCGTCTAATTGCGAAGAAGTTTCTGAGGGAAGAAGGTCTTGCTAAATAAAGGCCACACGTGCGGGCCCTAAAATGCGAAGTCTGAAGGATCTGATCAAAGGGCTGCTTTATCTTGATGATACCCCGGAACGGACGGCTCTGGCCTTCTCCATCGGTATCTTCCTTGGGTTTTCACCCTTCTTAGGATTCCACACGTTGACCGGTTTGGCGATCGCCTTTTTATTCAAAATGAATCGGGTTGCCATCCTCTTAGGTGTGTGGTCCAACACCCCGTGGTGGATCGTCCCTTACTATACAGGAGCCACATGGATTGGAATGTGGATCACGCGATTTCGGATCGACTGGGTAACCTTAAAAGAAATCTTTCGTTTGGGAGTCGACCAGGGGTTTATCGGTTCGGCATTCTGGGTTCGCGTCGCCTCGCAATGGGGTTTCCTTCTCTCTTTCCTGATCGGCTCCTTACTCCTGGCCACGCTCTTTGCCTTCATCGCTTATCCCCTCTCCCTTCGATGGATCAAATTCTACCGCTCAAAACGAACCGGCCTGTAAGGTTAAAGCGAAGAGCAAAGAGCGAAGAGCAAAGGCGTAGGGTCAAGAGCTTAGGGTCATCCTGAAAACAGATTTTGATAATGAAACTCTATGCTCTTAGCCCTTTGCTCTCTGCTATTCGATCCTTGACATGGGTATCACTTTGAATAAAGATTAGACAGGTATGATCGAAGAGGCAAGAAACCTTCATCCCTTTCATCAGTGGCTCGACTCCGAACCCTGGAAAAAATCGAAATCGATCGGGTTGACCGGGCTCAAAGGGTCCTCTAAAGCCTACCTCCTTTCTCTTTGGAGAGAGAGGATCAGGAAGCCCCTGTTGATCATCGTCCCCCTTCCCCGGGATGCAGAAATCCTCCTCGAAGACTTACGTTTTTTCCAGAACGAGACAGATGACTCTCTCTACCTCTTCCCTCCATGGGAGACCCTTCCTTACGATGACATCCCTCCCCATCCGGAGATCATCCGAGAGAGAGTGAAAGCTCTCTTTTCTCTCCTGAGAGATGAAGCGGGGATGATCATCGCCCCGATCCGGGCCTTGATGCAGAAGGTCCTCCCTCCTCAAGATCTATCGGAGTCCACCCTTTCTCTCGCCGTCGGAGAAGAGGTGGAGCGGGATCAATGGGTCCAGTTCCTTCAAAAAGGAGGATACACTTCCGTAAGAATTGTTGAGGAACCGGGAGATTTCAGCCTCCGAGGGGCAATTGTTGATGTCTACTCTCCCCTCTATGAAGATCCTCTCCGGTTTGAATTTGACGGGGACCGCCTGGAGTCCATCCGCCGGTTCGAGCCTGAAAGTCAACGTTCTCTTTCGCAGGGTTCTATGGAAAAGGTTGTCCTCCTTCCCGCCAAGGATCTTTCAAAAGATTCGGACAGACCCCTGGTAACCCTTTTCGAATACCTTAGAGATAAAGGAAAGGTCTTCATTGCAGAAGGGGAAGCTGTTGAAAAAGAAGCAAACTCCTTCACCCAATTCATCGAAGAACATCATCAAAAGGCCCTTATGAAGAAGCGATCTGTCCCTCCCCCGGAATCTGCCTATCTCAGGATGGATCATCTCACCTCCTCTCTGAATCGATTTCAAACGGTCTTTCTCCAGGATGGGCCCGTCGCTCCTCCTCAATGTCAACACCTTTTTCCCTTCGAGATGGAGACCAATGAAGCCCTCCAGATGGAGATGAAGGCTGGTCTTTCCGGAGGGGCGGAGCATCACGAGAGAACACCTTTCTCTCTTCTTCTGAACCATCTCCGTGAGTGGCAGAGAAAACGGATGAAGGTCTTTATCGTCTCCCATACCCAGGCTCAGGCGGAGCGTCTGAGGGAGCTTTTCCTCCATTATGAGGTAGAATCCCATCTGGAAAAGACGAGACGATTCCGGGAGGTCGTAGATCAACCCGAACGAGATCTTACGCTACTTATCGGTCCCCTTTCCTCAGGGTTTCGCAATCCCCAGGAGGGATGGGGACTCCTCACCGAAGAGGAAATCTTCGGTGAGAGAAGAAGGGTGGGTGAGCGAAAAGCCAGAAAAGGTCCTCCTCTCCTTTCCTTCAGCGAGCTGAAAGAAGATGCCCCGATTGTTCACGTCGATTTCGGGATCGCCCTTTATCGGGGACTGAGGCATCTGAAGATCGGAGGGGTTTCGAACGACTACCTTCTCCTGGAATATCAGGATGGCGATAAGCTCTATGTGCCTGTGGATCGGCTCAATTTGATCCAGCGCTACATCGGGGGCGACGGAAGGCCCAGATTGGACAGGTTGGGGGGCAGTTCATGGCAGAGGGCGATGAAGAGGGTGAAGGCAGCCATTGCGGAGATGGTGAAAGAGATCCTCGATCTCTATGCTGCCAGACAGGTCTTTCAGGGACACCGTTTTTCATCACTGGATCAGTTTTACAGGGAATTCGAAGCCGCCTTCGAGTATGAAGAGACCCCGGATCAGGCCAAGGCAATAGAAGAGGTGATGGGAGATATGGGTAACCCCAAGCCCATGGATCGCCTGGTCTGTGGAGATGTTGGGTACGGGAAGACCGAGGTGGCCGTCCGGGCGGCCTACCGGGCTGTCATGGATGGGAAGCAGGTGGCCCTCCTGGTTCCCACCACGGTTCTGGCCCAACAGCACTATCAGACCTTCAAGGACCGGTTTAAGGCCTATCCCGTAATGATCGACGTGCTAAGCCGGTTCAAAAGCCCACGGGAGCAGAAAGCGATCGTCCAGCGGTTGGAGGAGGGGAAGGTCGATATTGTGATCGGAACGCACCGGCTTCTCCAGAAAGATGTGGTCTTCCGGGATTTAGGGCTCGTGGTGATCGACGAGGAGCATCGTTTTGGGGTGAACCACAAAGAGCGATTGAAACAGTTGAGAAGACTGGTTGATGTGATCACCCTCACTGCCACCCCGATTCCAAGGACCCTGCAAATGGCCACTTCCGGCATCCGGGATCTCAGCCTCATCCAGACCCCTCCTGAAAACCGTCTTGCCATCCGGACCCTTGTCGTCCGTTATGATGACGACGTGATCCGGGAGGCGATCCGAAGAGAGTTCAACCGGGGAGGGCAGGTCTTCTTCGTTCACCATCGGGTTCAGAACATCCATTCGATCGCCCATCACCTGAAGCGTCTTATCCCGGAGGCCTCCCTTGCGATTGCCCACGGCCAGATGAAAGAGAAGGAGTTGGAGAGGGTGATGCTCCAATTCGTCCGGAGGGAATACAACCTTCTGGTCTGCACGAGCATCATCGAATCGGGTCTCGACATTCCTGCGGCCAATACAATTCTGATCAACCATGCGGAGCAGTTCGGTCTGGCCGACCTCTACCAGCTCCGGGGGCGGGTCGGCCGGGGAAGCCATCAGGCCTATGCTTACCTCCTCATCCCGGGAGAACTTACCCTTTCGAGGGATGCGATGCGAAGACTCCGGGCGATCCAGGAACTGAGCGAACTGGGTTCCGGATTTAAGCTGGCCCTTCAGGATCTGGAGATTCGAGGGGCGGGAAATCTCCTCGGGCCCACCCAGTCGGGACATATTTCTGCGGTCGGATTCGAACTCTACACCCAGTTCATGGAAAAAGCGGTCCGCGAGTTGAAAGGGGAGACGGTCGTTGAGGAGATCACCCCGGAAATCCATTTCCATCTTCCTGCTTTCATTCCTGAATTCTATGTTGAGGACCCCGAAGAGCGATTGCGTCTTTATCGAAGGCTCTCCCTTTCTCGCTCCGATGAGGAAGTGGAGGGCCTAGGAGAAGAGTTGGTGGACCGGTTTGGAAAAGTTCCCGAGGAGGTGAACCATCTCCTTGAGGTGATTAAGGTGAAGATCCTTCTGACGAAATTGGCCATTAAGAAATTCGAGGAAACACGAACCCAAATCGTTCTCACCTTTGATGAAACCACCCGGGTCTCCCCCCAGAAGGTCATCGAGTTAATCCGTCACGGGGCAGGGAGATATCGACTCACCCCCGACTCCAAGTTGGTGGTCGAAGGGGGACCCGATCAAAGAAGGGACCCCTTCGAAGCGTCTAAAAAGCTATTGCAAGCCCTGGCCTGATATGCTAAATTTCAAGCTAATTTGTGGGAGGGAGAACTCCCATCAGGCCCCTCCTCCTTGTCTTGGGCCTCTCCCACCGGCGGACGGAAGAGGGGAGCTTTGGCAAATCCGTGGGGCATTGAGACACGAATGATCAAGAGAAGAGCGATCCTTTTTGCCCTCATCCTTCTCATGACTCCCCTCTTTTCGGGTTGTGGGTCAGGGGGAGAGAAGCCGTTAGGGGAGAGGGAACTCGTTAGGATCAACAATCTCACCATCTCCCTTGAGGAATTTCGCCAGATGTCCGAAAGGCAACCCCTCGAATGGAAGATGAGGCTGGTGAGTGAGAAGGGACTGAGGGATTTTCTCGAAAACTATGTCATCACCCGGGAGATCCTCTATCAGGAGGCGAAGAAGCGGGGCATCGACAGTAAAAAAGAGATCGTGATGAAAGTGGAGGACTTCCGAAGGGCCATGGCCATCGATGCCCTCCTGGAGGAGACCTTAAGGGATAAAGGAGAGGTTTCCGACAGCGAGATTCAACAATTCTACCAAGAGAACGTGGGGGGTTTTACCGAGCCACAGGAGGTGAAAGTCCGTCATATTTTTGTAACGTCAGATGCCGCCCTGCAGGAGGTCCTGACGAGACTTTCAAGGGGAGAAGGGTTTGAAACATTGGCCTCCATCTATAATGTGGACAAATCCCGGGAGGACGGTGGAAACCTGGGGTATATCCGGCGGGGTCAGCTGGCACCTGTCTTTGGACCCTTTGAAGAAGTCGCCTTTTCGCTGAAGAAGAAAGGAGACATCAGTGAGGTGGTCAAGACCCTTCATGGATACCATATCATTAAGCTGGAGGAAAGGCGGGGAAGGGTCGTGAGGCCCCTGGATAAGGTGAAAGAGAAAATCCGCTTCTTCCTCCAACAGAAGAAACGGCAAGAGGTTTATCTTGAATATGTAAAAGAAGCCAAGGCGAAAGCTAAGGTCACCATCAATGAAAAGTTATGGGGCGAAGAGGAGAAGAAGGGGGCAAAACCTACAGAAGAAAAAAAATGAAGAAACTTGTTTTTTCTCCCCTCCTTCTGGTTTTCCTCTTTCCCTTGTGGAGTTGCAGTCCATGGGGAGGAGACCTTCCTGATTCTATTCTTGCTCAAATCGACGGGGAACAGATCTCAGTTGAGGAATTCGAGCGGGAATTTAAAGAGTTGATGTTGGAACCGGGAAAGGTCGTCCAGGGGAAAAGCCTGAGTGATCTAAAACAGGCCTATCTGGATCAGATGATTGAACGGAAGATTCTCGTTCAGGAGGCCCGGAAGGTGGGGATCAACGTCACGCCTGAAGAGTTGAATCAGGCTATTTCTGAAGTCAAGACGGACTATCCGGGGGAGGGATTTGGAGAGAGGCTGGGGCTGAAAGGAACGACCCTGGAGGAATGGAAACGTCGGCTGGAAGAGAAGCTATTAGCGGAGAAGATGATCCGGAGTTCCCTCCGCTATCGAGGAGAGATTGATGAGAAGGGGGCCCTCCAATATTATGAGAAGCATCCTGAGCTGTTTCGAGTGAAGGAGAAGATCCGGGCCCGACAGATTGTTGTGGCGGATGGCGAAGAGGCTCTCCAGATCCTGAAACGGTTGAAGAAGGGCGAGAACTTCGAGAAGTTGGCCCGGGAAAAGTCTCTGGGGCCCGAGCGGGTCCATGGAGGGGAGCTGGGTTATTTCAGCCATGGGGAGAGGCCAGCCGAATTCGACGAAATCTTTTCGATGGAGGTGGGGGCGATCAGCGAGGTGATCCGGAGCCCCTACGGTTACCATATCTTCAGGCTGGAGGAAAAGATCGAACCCCGGCAGATTTCTTTTGAGGAGGCCAAGGGAAGCATCCTGGAAGAACTGCGGCAAAGGAGGGGAGAAGAAGAATATCAGCGGTGGCTGAAAGGGCTCAGAGGGAAGGCCAAGGTCAAAATCAATAAAAAATTGCTCAGATCTTAAGAGGGAGCTCTCAAGAAATGCGATGAGAGCTCTTGATTACACAGATTTTTTTCAGTTTAAATACGTTTGGTATCTGTGGAATCGATTCATCATCCCTGCCTGCCGGCAGGCAGGCATGTCATCAAACATTTTCGCGCCTTTTCAGAAATCTTCAGAAGAGGAAGACCATGAAGAAGACTCTCATCGGTTTCGTACTACTTCTTCTTTTTATGCTCGATGGGCCGGTGGCCCCGGTCGAAGGGGTAGTGGACCGCATCGTGGCGGTTGTCAATCAGGAGATCATCACTCTG
>Ga0214473_10012213_pt1 | contig 10087 bp, 5 predicted proteins | sample RVTome_7_FD_203509 | JGI IMG/M metagenome (GOLD analysis project Ga0214473, IMG submission 203509) | Soil microbial communities from uranium-contaminated site in the Upper Colorado River Basin, Wyoming, United States - RVT98D197 | ecosystem: Environmental > Terrestrial > Soil > Contaminated >... | reverse complement strand
AGCGATGGTGCGGCTCTGCTGGGCCTCCGGCCAGGGGACCATTCCCACGATCACGATCGTCATCAGCATGTAGAGCGCGGCCACCACGAAGATCGAGACCATGATCGAGCGCGGCACCGTGCGGGTCGGGTCCTTCACCTCGTCCCCGATGTTGCAGACCTGGTTGTAGCCCCCGTAGCTGTACATGGCCAGCACGGAGGCCGCGCCCAGGCGCCGCAAGAGATCGCCGTCGAGGGTGAAGGCGCGGGCCGGAAAGTCGAAGGCCTGCTTGAGCGAGAAGGTGAAGAGCCCGGCCACGATGACCCAACCCACGGTGAGAAGCACGACCACCAGCATCAGGACGGTCAGCCGGCCGATCGACTGGATGTCCCGATAGAGGAGAGCAGTCACGGCCACGCACACGAGGGCGGCGATCACGTTGTGCTGGAAGGGCGTCATGCTGGTCCAGTAGAACCGCAGGTAGTCGGAGAAGCCCACCGCCCCGCCCGCGATGGAGAGGGGCGCCACCAGGATGATCTGGAAGATGAAGAAGAACGCCATCAGGCGGCCCAGCCCGAAGGGCTTGAAGGCCTCGCGCAGGTAGAGATAGGGACCGCCGCTGCCCGGAAGAGCGGCCCCGAGGTGCGCGTAGACGAGACCATCGGCCAGGGCCAGGATCATCCCCGCCACCCATGGGTAGATCACGTGGGGGCCGTTCATCTCCGCGATCATGAAGGGGATCGTGAGGAACGGTCCCACCCCCACCATGCCGATGATGTTGGTGGCGGTGGCCTCGAGCAGGCCCATGCCCCGCTCGAGTTTGGCCTCGCCCGTCGTCGTGGTGCTCATCAAACCCTCATGGCCTCGATCAGTCGTCCCGCGAGCACTTCCTCGCCCACCAGCGGATTCCGAGCCAGGGCGCGCCGCGCGGTTTCCTGCGATCCCGTGACCGCGGCCTCCACGGTGAGGCGCTCGTACTCCTTGACTTGGACGAGCAGCGGCCGCACGGCTTCCGGCACCGGCCCCACGTGGAGGGGTAGGGCGCCGTTGGCGTTCACCAGGCAGGGCACCTCCACCACGTCGTCCTCACGCAGCTCGGGCAGATTGCCCCGGTTCGGCACGTCGAGGGGGATGACGTCCCCGCGGTGGCCGTGGATCGCGCGCAGCACGGACAGCGCGATCTTGTCGTAGCCCACGAGCTCCGTCCAGGCGGGAGGGTGTCGCGGGCCCGCCGCCCCCGACTCGGCCTGCATGTATGAGGCGTCGCGGGCCGCCAAGTAGTCCCGGTAGACGCCAACCGGATCCGGAGGCCCGCTCGCCAGGGTTTCGAACAGGCCGGCGTTCAGTCGGGCGATCACCGCTCCGCGGCTCGTCCCGGCGCGCCGCACGCTCTCGAGCGCGCGCTCGGGCCGCACGTAATAGTAGACGTACTCCGTGGGCAGCAGCCGCAGCGCGCGCAGCCACTCCGGCTCGAAGAGGGGTGCGCGGTAGACGCGGAGAAGACGGGCGGGATCCTGCCACAGCCGCTCGAGCTGGGGCCGGCCGCGGTGGTAGACCTCGCGCAGCCACCCGAGATGGTTGAGCCCGAAGTAATCGAAGCGGCACTCGCCGGACGGCAGCTCGAGCGCGTGCGCGATCTCCTCGAAGAGCTCGGTGGGGGTGTCGCAGATCCCGAGGATGCGGGCCTCCGTGTGTGCGGTCACGGCCTGAGTGACGATGCCCACCGGGTTCGTGAAGTTCACGATCCAAGCGCGAGGGGCGCGCCGCTCGACCTCCCGGGCATAGCCGATCATGGCGGGCACGGTGCGGAGCGCCATCGCGAACCCCACAGGCCCCACCGTCTCCTGGCCCACGACGCCCAGGGCCAGGGCGGCCGCCTCCTGGCGGGCGCGCGTCTCGATACCACCGGGGCGGATGCTCGTCAGCACGAAGTCGGCGCCTTCCACGCAGTCCTCGAGGCGCGCGCTGGTGCGCACGCGTCCGCGGGCGCAGAGCCGCTCCGCGAGCGGCCCCAGGAGCGACAGGCGGTTCGCGTCCACGTCGTAGAGCACGATCTCGGCGATGGGCAGGTCCGAGCGGCTGAGGCCGCCCACGAGCAGCGGCGTGCGCACGCCTCCTCCGCCGATGATGCCGATCTTCATCGTCCGACCTCGGCGCTTGAGGGCAGGGAACCGATGCCGCCGGCGGCTCGCGTGGAGAGCGCACCCACCCGGTTGCCGAGGGCGAGGCAGGCCGCGGGCTCCGCCCCCCCGAGCAGGGCATGGAGGAAGCCACCGTTGAAAGCATCACCGGCGCCCGTGGTGTCGACGACGTGGACCCTCGGCGCCCGGGCCCGGAGATCGAGGCCCGCGGAAACCCAGCGCGCACCCCTGGGGCCCAGCTTGATGATCGTGTTCCGGGCGAGGCGGCGCCAGCGCTCGACAGCCGCGGAGAGCGAGCGCTCGCCGGTGTAGAGAAGCGCTTCCTTCTCGTTCACGAACAGGTAGTCGAGCGCGGCCAGCAGCCGGGGCAGGCCGCGGTCGCGGACGAGCGGCTCGTTCCAGCCGAAGTCCCAGGATGTGGTGGCGCCTTTCCGACGAAGGCTCCTGAGGGTGGCCGCCCAGCGCCCACAGTCTTTGGGCATGAAGGCGAGATGGAAGTGGCGTGCGCGCTCCTTACGAAAGGCCGTCCACAGCCGCGGCTCCAGGCGGTCGTTGACCCCGTTGTAGGTGACGAAGGAGCGGTCCCGCCGGGTCGAGATCGCGACCGAGACGGCGTGGCCCTCGCTCGCCCGCCGAAGGTTGCGCACGCTCACGCCCTCCTCGCGCAGCGTGGCCGCCCCCGCCTCCCCGAGGCCGCTCAGCACCCGCGTGCGCGTGCCGAGCCGGGCCGCGGCCAGCGCCGTGATCAAAGCGCCCCCGCCCACGGTCCGCAGGAACGAAGACGTCTTGAGTTCCTCGCCGGGAGCGGGGACTCGCGGCAGCCCGAAGAAGATCAGATCCTCGAATGCCTCGCCCGCGCACACCAGGGGGAAGACGCTGGGGAGCGCTCGGCGGCGGCCTCCGGAGAGGCCGCCGGCAGAGGGGGCAGTGCGGCCGTGGGGCGTGAGCGTCGGCGCGAGCCCGGTGGTGGGAGAAGCGATCACGCCTGACTCCGGATCGTCCCGCGCACGGCGGGATTCTAGCGTCGTTGGGAGGCCCCCACGCGGATACGACTCAAATCGCTGCTTGAGTTGCGGTTCGGACCTCTGCCGCCTCACCCTGGCCCTTGCTGCCGTGGGCCCCGAGAAAGGCCGCAAAATCCTCGGCCGGCATGGGTCGCCCGAAGAGGTACCCCTGGGCCCGATCACAGTCCCGCTCGCGGAGAATGCGAAGTTGCTCCTCGCGCTCCACCCCTTCGGCGACGACCTTGAGCCGCAGCGTGCGCGCGATCGCCATCACCGTGGCCGCGATGGCGGCATCGGCGGGGTCGGTGTCGATGTCGCGCACGAAGGACTTGTCGATCTTCAGCGTGTCGATGGGGAAGGCCTTGAGATAGCTGAGGGACGAGTAACCGGTACCGAAGTCGTCGATGGAGATCCACACCCCCAGATCCTTGAGCTGGCGCAGTATCTGGACGGTGTGCTCGGCGTTCTCCATGGCCAGGCTCTCGGTGATCTCCAGCTCCAGAAGCCGGGGATCGAGCTCGGCTTCCCGGAGGGCCTCGTCGACGTAGCGCACGAGGTCCGGATCCTGGAACTGCCGGGAGGAGAGGTTGACCGCGATCGAGAGCGGGCGTCCGAAGCGGGACTGCCAGACCTTGACCTGAAGGCAGGCGGTCCAGAGGATCCAGGGGGTGAGCCGCGTGATGACCCCGGTGAGCTCCGCCCGCTCCATGAACGCGCCGGGGGCGAGCAGTCCGCTTTCCGGGTGCTGCCATCGCAGCAGCGCCTCGCAGCCGTCGACGTGTCCCGTGGTCACGTCGAGGAGAGGCTGGTAGTAGAGAACGAACTGGTTCCCCGGAACGGCTCTTCGAAGGGCGTTCTCCATGGCCAGGCGTTCCGAGGCCTCTTGGTTCATCGCCGCGTTGAAGAGCTGGCAGCAGTCGCCGCCCAGCTCCTTGGCCCGATAGAGCGCCGCGTCCGCGTTCTTCACGAGCGTCTCCGGATCCGCCGCGTCGTCGGGATACAGGCTGGCCCCGATGCTCGCGGTGACGAAAAGCTCTCGGCCACGCAGGAGAAACGGCCGCCGGACGCAATCGAGAAGCTTCCGGGCGACAGTGGCCGCGTCCGATCCCGCCTGCATCCCCTGGATGAGGACCGCCAGCTCGTCTCCGCCGAGCCGTGCGAGGCTATCCACCTCCCGGAGGGACTCCTGCAGCCGCGCCGCGACCGCTTGAAGGAGCTGATCGCCGACCGTGTGTCCCAAGGAGTCGTTGATCAGCTTGAAGCGGTCGAGGTCGAGAATGAGCACGGCCGCCTTCCTCTGGTCGCGCCGGGCCTGGGCCAAGGCGAGCCTCAGGTGGTCGAGCAGCAGGTACCGGTTCGGAAGCCCGGTGAGCGCGTCGTGGAAAGCGCGATGCTCGGCGAGCGCGGCGCCCAGTCGGGCCGCCTCCCCTTGCCGGGTGTCGGCCTCGAGGCGCTTCTGGTAGGCGAAGGCGATTCCGCCTACGACGACGAAGACGGCGAACGCACAGACCTGCTGGGCGGACCCCGTAAGGGGATCGAGCAGCTTGAGGCTGCTCAGGCCGATGTGAATGAGAGGGAGGGCAGCGGCCTGCAGCAGCAGGAGGCCGCCTGGGAAAGGGGGATCGGCGTCGGCCGTCGTCGCACCCTCGTGCGCCGAAGGGAGGGCAGCGTCGAACCGATGCTCGCGAAGCCGGGCAGCAACGATGACGGCGCCGAAGGGCGGGAGCCAGACCAGATCCAGCAGGCCCTGCGCCAGCTGCCCCGGCAGGATTCCACCCCACCTGAGGGCCTCCACCGCATCCGCGGCCGACCAGAGCGTGGCCATCGCCAGGAGCCAGGAGTTTGTGCCGCGCCAGAGAGGATTCGCGGAGGCGCGGCGGAGAAAGACCAAGCGAAGCACGAGATAGCCGTCCGGCACGAGGCGGAAGAGGGCAACGGGGATGGCCGCCTCGTAGGCGCCTCGAGCGAGCACGCTCGGGATCACGGCGAAGTAGATCAGCAGACCGGAGATGAGACATATCGTTCCCGCCGCCTGGAGTTGTCGCGCCCTGGCCCCTTCGTGCACGTCGCGCCCGGAGTCGGGTTCGAGCTCGAGCGCGATCGCGATGAGAATGTAGGACCCCGCGAAGAGCAGGTTGCGCGCAACGTGGGCCGCGAGCTGCCCCTCCAGTTGACGCCCGGCGGCGATGTCGAACACCTTGACGGCGAGCCCGAGGGCGAACCCGGCCGTCCACAGGTTCCAGAAGCGAAGGCTGGCGGCGTCCGCGCCGTGGCGGAGCCGGAACTGAAACGCCGCGATGGTGGTGAGGACGAGCGCCACGTCGGCAGCGTGCCTATAGGTGTCCAGAGCCTGGGGCGGGAAGATCGGGAAGACTAGCGGCGCGAGCGCGGCCAGCGACACCAGGCCGGCGGCTCTCACCACGAGGTCGCTCTTGAGCGTCCTCCACGCAAGACTCATCGACGAGGGCGCAACGCAAGATCCGTTCCGGCGCCTCGGCGCCTGGTTTCGACGGTTTCCCGGAGCGGGACCGAACTACACGGCACGCGAAGAGTCTTGAGCCAGTGAAGGGGATTGGCCGGTTACTACTCGTTTCGCGGGTAGGGAACACCACGGTGCGCGTGTGTGTGGATGAGCCGATCAGGCGGGCGGGACAGCCGAAAAAGCGACACTCGGAGCGCCAGTTGTTCCGAAAGAAGGCCAATGTGCCGAGCGCCGACTCAGCTTGGATCGCACAAGGCTACCGATCCAGAGAGTGATATCGAGGGTGGGCAAGATTGGCACCAGACTTGCGACAGCTCGGCTTGCGGACGCCGAGGTTCGCATGGGCAGCCCCGAGGCGGCGCAAAGGTGAGGAGGTGAAAGACATGAAGGTCAAGACCAACCTGAAGGCCGGCGGCAGCCGGTACATTCCCCCAACCGGGGGCCACTAGCGCGTGCGCCAGTTAGGGGGGCTCCGGCCCCCCGGCTGGCTTCCAGGGCTCTGCCGCGCGATCCCGCTTCTGCTCTCCTACCGATGAAGCTCGATAGGAGGGGCGGGGGGCGCCAATGTGCCGAGCGCCGTGAAGGGAAACTCAGCTTGGATCAAACAAGGCTACCGATCCAGAGAGTGATATCGAGGGTGGGCGAGATTGGCACCAGACTTGCGACAGCTCGGCTTGCGGGCGCCGAGGTTTGCATGGGCAGCCCCGAGGCGGCGCAAGGTGAGGAGGTGAAAGACATGAAGGTCAAGACCAACCTGAAGGCCGGCGGGGGCAGCCTCCCCTCCGGGACCGGGACCTCCGGGAGCCGGTACTGACCCCGGGCGTTCGATAACGCGTGCGCCAGTTGGGGGGCTCCGGCCCCCCGACTGGCTTCCAGGCTGGCCGCGCGATCCCGCTTCTGCTCTCCTGCCGATGAAGCTCGATAGGGGGCGGGGGTGAGCACCCTTGCGACAGAAATCGTTGATGATAGGATTCCGGCGCGGCCGCCTTCTGCCGGGCGGCCCTCCACGGGAGCTTGAGCGCGAACGGAATGTCCTGGAAGACGGCCGTCTTCGTGGGCATCGCCGCCCAGCTCTCCCTTCCTGGAGACGTCTCTGCCCAACGCCGGACCATTCACTTCAGCCAGCTTTCCATCGAGCAAGGCCTCTCCCAGGCCTCCGTCAACTGCATCCTGCAGGACCGGTGGGGGTTCATGTGGTTTGGCACGCAGGACGGGCTCAACAGGTACGACGGCTACAACTTCACCGTCTTCCGCCATGAGCCGCTCGACTCCTCGTCGCTCGCCCAAAACTGGGTGAGCGCTGTCCTGGAAGACCGGCGAGGCACCCTCTGGGTGGGGACCCGAGGCGGCCTGGACCGGTTCGACGCGACGAGGGAGACCTTCCATCACTTCACGCACGATCCATCGCAGGCCGGGAGCCTGGGCAACGACCACGTCCGTTCGATCTACGAGGACCGGAAGGGCAACCTCTGGGTCGGCACGGAAGGAGGCGGGCTCGACAAGCTCGACGCCTCGACCGGGGCCTTCACGCACTACCGGCACGACCCGCAGGATCCCAAGAGCCTCAGCCATGACGCCGTGGCTGCCATCCTGGAGGACCGGCAGGGGAGCCTCTGGTTCGGCACGGAAGGGGGCGGGCTCAACCGGCTCGAGCCCTCTACTGGGATCGTCACTCATTATCGCCACGATCCTGGCGATCCCAGGAGCCTCAGTGACGATCGGGTGCGGACACTCTACGAGGATCGGGACGGGGTGCTCTGGGTGGGAACCCGTGAGGGAGGCATCGACGCGTTCGATCGCGCCGGCGGACGCTTCGTGCACCACCGCCATCGCCCTTCCGACCCCGCGAGCCTGAGCGCAAACAGCGTTGCTGCGATCTATCAAGACCAGAGCGGGGTCCTCTGGGTCGGGACCGACGGTGGCCTGAACGAATGGAACCCAGCCGACAGGACCTTCGTCCGCCACCGCAGCGACCCCATGGATCCGGGAAGCCTGAGCGACGATCAGGTCCGGAGCCTCTACGCGGACAAGGGTGGAGTGCTCTGGGTCGGCACCTTTGCCGGACTCAACAAGTGGAACACCCGGATCGAGGGCTTCCGGTCCTTCCGGGCGGGTCCCAGGGGTTCCGGCCTCAGCACCGGCTCGGTGGGGCCGCTGCAGGCCGATCGACAGGGCGTGCTCTGGATCGGTACGTTCGGCGGGCTCAATCGCTTCGACCCCAGGACTGGCAGCTTCTCCTACTATAGACATCAAGACTCCGATCCCCGGAGCTTGATCGATGACCGGGTGAACTCACTCCTCGTCGACAAGGAAGGGACGCTCTGGGTGGGCACCTTCGCGAGCGGCCTCGATCGATTCGACGGAACGGCCTTCACGCACTACCGGCACGATCCCTCCGACCCGAGCAGCCTGAGCGGAAATGTCGTCTCTTCCCTCTGCGAGGACACCGATGGGGTGCTTTGGGTCGCGACCTACGGAGCTGGGCTCAACCGCTTCGACCGGGCGAAGGGCGGCTTCGTCCGTTATCGCAGCGACCCCTCCCGGCGGTCGGGCTCGAATCAGGATCGGATCCAGGTCATCTACCAGGACCGCGAGGGGTTTCTCTGGGTGGGTACAGACGGCGGCGGCCTCGGTCGCTTCAATCGCCACCAGGGAAGCTTCACCTGGTTCCGCCACGATCCGAAGGAGGCGACGAGCCTGAGCAGCGACTGGGTCTCCTCGATCCACGAAGACGCGAGCGGTGTTCTGTGGATCGGCACTGACGCCGGGCTCGTTCGCTGGGATCCCGCAGACCGCCGGGCGAACCGGGCGCGCTTCCAGAAGTTCGGCGCGCGGGAGGGCCTGCCCAACGAGGTCGTCTACGGGATCCTCTCCGATCGCGGTGGCGACCTGTGGCTGAGCACGGTCAAGGGCCTGTCCCGGTTCAACCCCACGAACAAGAGCTTCAAGAACTACAACCCCAGCCACGGCCTGCAGAGCTGGGAGTTCAACCTGGGCGCCTACTATCAGAGCCCCGACGGGGAGATGTTCTTCGGCGGCGTCAACGGTTTCAACTCCTTCCACCCGGATCGCATCCGCGGGAACACATACGTGCCGCCCATCGTCGTCACCGGGTTCTGGAAATCCGGCCAGAAGGTGGCGCTCGACCGGCCGCTCTGGGAGACCGAGGAGATCGAGCTCAGCTACCGCGACTACGTCGTCTCTTTCGAGTTCGCGGCCCTCGACTACACCGCACCCGAGCAGAACCGCTACGGCTACAAGCTGGACGGCCTGGACGAGGACTGGATCGATCTCGGGACCTTGCGGCGCGCGACCTACACCAACCTGGCTCCGGGCCGCTACGCCTTCAGGGTGCGGGGCTCGAACAACGACGGGGTGTGGAGCGACGACGGCGCCGTCCTCCGCATCCGCGTCATCCCCCCACCCTGGAGGACCTGGTGGGCGTACCTGTCCTATGTGCTGGCGCTGGCCGGCGTCGTCTTGGGCTACGTGCAGGCTCAGGCCCGCAAGCTGGCCCGGGAAGAGGAGTACGGTCGCAAGCTGGCGCAGCAGGTACAGCAGAGGACGCGGGAGCTCGAGGAGAGGACCCAGCAGCTGGCCGAGAGCAACCAGGAGCTTCAGGTGGCCAACCAGAAGCTGGAGGAGGCCGCCCTCACCGACCCCGTCACGGGTCTCAAGAACCGGCGCTATCTCATGACCCAGATCCAGGAAGAGCTCGCCCTCGTCGAGCGGCACCACGCGGCGCTTCAGGATACCTCCGAGCGCCGGCGATCCCTGGTCCCCGATTTCATCTTTGTGATGATCGATCTGGACGGGTTCAAGGAGGTCAACGACGTCTACGGCCACGGCGCGGGCGACCTCGTCTTGATTCAAGTGTGCGAGCTGCTCAGAGGGGCCTGTCGCAAGTCCGACACGATCATCCGCTGGGGGGGCGACGAGTTCATGGTCGTGGGCCGGGGCGCGGACCCGGAGCACGCCGAGGTCCTGGCCGAGCGCGTTCGGCTCGCGATCGAGCAGCATCACTACGACGTCGGGGCGGAACAGAGAATCCACTTGAGCAGCTCGATCGGGTTTGCCTTCTATCCGTTCCTGTACTCCAGGACCACGCTGCTCAAGGGGACGCAGGTCTTGACCATCGCCGACCGCGCGCTCTACGTAGCCAAGTCGAGCGGCCGGAACGCATGGGTGGGCATCTACAGTACCGACATGACGCCGGAGCAGGACCTGCCGCGGCTCATCAACGAGGAGCTGGCGAACCTGGTGAGGGAAGGCGCCGTCGAGGTCCGCACGTCGATTCGGGATCGGGAGAGGCTGGTCTGGGACCGGCAATAGACGGCCGTCCGCCTCAGCGCGGTGCGGGGCCCGCGGGCGTCTTGCTCAGGCAGAGCAGGTTGGCCAGCAGCCGGTAGGCGCCGGGCACGCCGTAGGGGAGTTGGCGGTGGAACGCGTAAGCGAAGTAAGTGTAGTTCCCCTTGCCGTGC
>Ga0214473_10012212_pt1 | contig 10087 bp, 6 predicted proteins | sample RVTome_7_FD_203509 | JGI IMG/M metagenome (GOLD analysis project Ga0214473, IMG submission 203509) | Soil microbial communities from uranium-contaminated site in the Upper Colorado River Basin, Wyoming, United States - RVT98D197 | ecosystem: Environmental > Terrestrial > Soil > Contaminated >... | reverse complement strand
CGCTCGCGCGCGAGGACCTCGTCGTGGAAACGCAGCAGCTCGATGGCACCCGGCCCGCGATTGAAGGCATAGTCGTGCGGCCCCGGCACCACCAGTAGCGTGTGCGGCACGCGGGCACGCCTCAGGAGCCACGAGAGGTTTCGCGCGTACCCGAGGTACGGATCCCCCACGCTGCTGAGGAGGCGGATGCGCTGGCGTCGGCCCTCGCGCCGGGCGTCCTCGGCGAGCCGCGCCAGGCGGTTTTCGGAGTCGCGAATCGCAGGTTGCATCGCCCCCACGGAGCCGAAGACCTCGGGGTGCCGGAAGCCCGCCTCGAGCGCGACCATGCCCCCCAGGGAGACGCCGTCGACGCCGGTGGCCTCTCGACCCGTGGCCAGCCAGGGCAGCTCGTGGCGCACCTGCTCGAGCAGGGGTCCGGCCAGCCAGTCGGCGTACCCGGCGACCCGCACCGGGCCGGAAAGGTCCGGAACGTAGGGGGTCACCACGGCGATGCCCCGGAAGGGTTGCCGCGTGAGGCTGGCGTTGACGGCCGCGAGGTGTCGGGCCGTAACGAGCCCCCGGAAGTCCGGGTTTCCCAATCTCCCGCGCGCCAGCGCCCCGAACGCCTCGGGCAGCAAGTAGTCGACGTTCCAGCCGAGCATGCCGCGGAGCGGCCCCTTGAGGGATTCGCCGCGACCGTGCAGCGCCACGACCAGGGGCATCCGTTCACCCGGCGCATGCTCGAGGCCGTCGTTCCGCCTCGGGAACGTGACGAGCACGCGCCAGGACTCGCCCGCTGGGCCGGACACCCTGAAGAGCCACTGGTGCACGTGCTCCGATCGTGTCTGCGCAGCACCTGGACCCGCGCCGCCCAGGGTCGCCGCGAGCACGAAACCGCACGCGACCATGAGGCCGCTCGTCAGTCGGCGCGAGCCCATGTAGCGCATTCTACGCTCGATGGGCCCGTCCGGGGGCTTGGGCAGTGCCGTGGTATTCCTGCAGCGAGCGCACGGACACGGGGGCCGTGCGCCGGGCCTCGATAGCGCCGACGGCGGCGGTCGCGGCCGCGATGGTGGTGAAGTAGGGGATGCCGCTCAGGAGCGTCTGGCGGCGGAGCGACTTGCTGTCGCGAATCGCCTGTGCTCCTTCGGTCGTGTTCACGACCATGTGGATGTCGCCATTGCGCAGGCTATCGACCACGTGCGGACGCCCCTGGGTGACCTTGTATATTTGGTCCGCTGACAGACCCGCTCGCGCCAGGGCAGCGACTGTCCCACCCGTAGCGATCACGCGGAACCCGAGCTCGCTCAAGCGGCGCGCGATCTCGCAGGCCGCCGGCTTGTCGTCGTCGCGAACGCTGATGAACACGGTGCCGTCGTCGGGGAGATGCATCCCCGTGGCCAGCTGGGCCTTGAGGAAGGCTTCCGGGAAAGTCGTCGCGATGCCCATGACCTCGCCCGTGGAGCGCATCTCCGGCCCGAGGATGATGTCGACGCCCGGGAACTTGTGAAACGGGAAGACCGACTCCTTGACCGACACGTGCGAGGGGACCACCTCGCGCGTGAAGCCCAGGTCCACGAGCGAGGCCCCCGCCATGACCTTGGCCGCGATCTTGGCGATGGGAACCCCGATCGCCTTGCTCACGAAGGGCACTGTTCGCGACGCCCTAGGGTTGACTTCGATCACGTAGACAGCGCTTCCGCGCACGGCGAACTGCACGTTCATGAGGCCGACGACGCCGAGATCGATGGCGAGCGCGCGCGTCGCGAAGCGGATGGTGCCGAGCACTTCGGGAGGCAGCGCATGGGCAGGCAGCACGAGCGAGGAATCGCCCGAGTGCACACCGGCCTCCTCGATGTGCTGCATGACGCCGGCGATGACGACGGTCCGCCCGTCGGCCACGCAGTCCACGTCAACCTCGATGGCGTCCTTCAGGAACTCGTCGACGAGAATGGTGCGGGTCTCAGCGTCCTCCACCGCCTCGAACGCAGCGGTCATGTAGCGGGCGAGGTCCGATCGCGAGTGAACGATCTCCATGGCCCTGCCGCCCAGGACGTAGCTGGGCCGCACCAACACCGGATAGCCGATGCGATCGGCAATGTCGAAGGCCTCGCCCACGCCCCGCGCGATGCCTCCCGTCGGGCGCCGTAGCGACAGACGCTGCAGTATCTCGTCGAACTTCTCGCGGTCCTCGGCGCGATCGATGGCCTCCGCGCTCGTGCCCAGGATGGGCACGCCGGCCCGGGCGAGGGGACCTGCGAGCTTGAGCGGCGTCTGGCCTCCGAACTGGACGATCACCCCGTCGGGCCTCTCGACCTCGACGATGTTCATCACGTCCTCGAACGTGAGCGGCTCGAAGTACAAGCGGTCCGAGGTGTCGAAGTCGGTGGAGACGGTTTCGGGGTTGCAGTTGACCATGATGGTCTCGAACCCCATCTCCTTGCATGCGAATGCGGCGTGCACGCAGCAGTAGTCGAACTCGATGCCCTGCCCGATGCGGTTCGGTCCGCCGCCCAGGATCATGATCTTCTTGCCCGAGCCGCTGGCCACCTCCGAGGAATCACCCCAGGTCGAATACAGATAGTTGGTGTGCGCCTCGAATTCCGCCGCGCACGTGTCCACGCGGGAGTACACGGGGACGACGCTTCCAGCGATTCGGCGTCGCCGCAGGTCGAGCGCGGCCGACCCCTCCGCGGCCGCGATGCGCACGTCTGAGAAACCCGAGCGCTTGGCACGCCGCAGGCTCTGATCGTCGAGCCCACCAGATGCCGCGATCGCCGCTTCCTCCTCCGTGATCTCGGAGATCTGCGACAGGAACCACGGATCGATGCCCGTCGCGCGATGCAGGGCGTCGACGGTGAGCCCGACGCGCAGACCGTCTGCGAGGTACCAGAGGCGGTCCGAGAGCGGTACGGAGACGATCTCGAGGATCGCTTCGCGGAGCTCTTCCTGCGTCGCCTCCGGCACCGCATCCGTGGGCGCCGGTCCGAGGCGGGGGACCTCGCCCGTTTCTCGCAGCCGCCGCACCTGGCCCGCGAGCTCCCGGTAGTCCACCCGATCTCGGAGCGAGACCAGCCCGTCGCGCCCGATCTCGAGCGAGCGCAGCGCCTTCTGGAGCGCCTCCTTGAAGGTGCGCCCCATGGCCATCGCTTCGCCCACGGACTTCATTTGCGTCGTGAGTCGCGGATCGGAGCCGGCGAATTTCTCGAAAGCGAAGCGCGGCACCTTCACTACGACGTAGTCGATCGTCGGCTCAAAGGCCGCGCTCGTGTGGGTGATGTCGTTTTCGAGCTCGTCGAGCCGATAGCCGACCGCCAGCTTCGCGGCGATCTTGGCGATGGGGTAGCCTGTCGCCTTTGACGCCAGCGCGCTCGACCTCGATACTCGCGGGTTCATCTCGATCACCACGAAGCGGCCATCTTCCGGGTTGACGGCGAACTGGATGTTCGAGCCGCCCGTCTCGACTCCGATCTCGGTGATGACCGCGCGGGCTGCGTCGCGAAGACGCTGATACTCCTTGTCCGTGAGGGTCATGGCCGGGGCGACCGTGACCGAGTCCCCCGTGTGCACACCCATGGGGTCGATGTTCTCGATGCTGCAGATGACGCTGAAGTTGTCCGCGCGGTCGCGGATCACCTCGAGCTCGAACTCTTTCCAACCGAGCACGCTCTGCTCGATGAGGCACTCGTGAGTCGGGCTCTGCTGGAAAGCCCAGCGCACCATGTCCTCGAATTCCTCCCGGTTGTAGGCGATCCCGCCCCCGGATCCGCCGAGCGTGTAGGAGGGCCTGAGGATGACCGGAAACCCGAGCTGCGACAGCGCCGCGTCGGCCTGCTCGGGCGTGCGAGCCATGAAGGCGTCGGGAACTTCGAGGCCGATGTTCGCCATGGCCAGCTTGAAGAGCTCCCGGTCCTCGGCCTTTCGGATCGCCTCGATGCTCGCGCCGATGAGCTCGACACCGTGGCGCTCGAGCGCGCCAGAGGCGGCGAGCGAGAGGGCGAGGTTGAGCGCGGTCTGCCCGCCCAGGGTCGGCAGGAGGGCGTCGGGCTTCTCCCGCTCGATGATGGCCTCGAGCACCTCAGGGACGAGGGGCTCCACGTAGGTCCGGTCGGCGATCTCCGGATCCGTCATGATCGTCGCTGGATTGGAGTTCACCAGGATGACCTGGTAGCCCTCCTGTCGGAGGGCCTTGGCTCCCTGCGTCCCCGAGTAGTCGAACTCGCAGGCCTGCCCGATCACGATCGGTCCAGAACCGACAAGCAGGATCTTCTTCAGGTCTTCACGTCGGGGCAAGACGGGCGGGGCTTATCAGAGGGGACCGAAGGCGGCAAGACGGGCGCCGACCTCCCGCACGATCTCGCGGCCGCGCGTCGTCCGCGCACCGAACGTGGCGCGGCGCGCCGTGTCGGCCTCGAAGGCCATGACGACGACAATATCCACCGATCCAAGCGCATCCGCGAATCGCTCCCCCCACTCCACCACGACGATCGCCTCCCCGCCGATCCTGTGGAGCAGCCCTATCTCGACGAGCTCGGCAGGGTCCTCGAGTCGGAACAGGTCGGCGTGGAGGATGGGCGGAGCCGATGGCACCTCGTGGACGAGGCCGAAGGTCGGGCTCGTGACCGGCACGTCCTCCGGCACGCCCAGGGCACGCGCCACCGCGCGGACGAGGCAGGTCTTGCCGGCGCCCAGATCTCCCTCGAGGATGACCAGATCGCCGGCGCGCAGCGCCCCCGCGAGGGCATCCCCCAGGCGCCGCGTCGCCGCTTCGTCAGGCAACGATAGATGGAGGTCGTCCACCGGCGGCGATGATACCGCGCCTTGAAACGACGCGTGGGCTCGGGGATCATCGCGGTCGACCATGCGCGCCCCCCTTCGGATCCTGGCACTGGTGATACCCTCGTGGAGCCTTGCGGTCGCCGCCACGGCCCAGCCCCCCGCTTCCCCCCCACGTCCGGCCCACGAATACGTGCTCGTGGCACGCCTCGATCCGGAGGCCCACACCGTCACCGGCTCGGCGCAGATCCGCTGGCACAACGACGCCACGACCCCGGCCCACGAGCTGTGGTTTCACCTCTACCTGAACGCGTTCGCATCGGACGACAGCGTGTTCATGCGCGAGAGCGGTGGGCAGCTGCGCGGCGTGGGATCGGAAGGCCGCGGTTCGATCACGGTCACGGAGCTGCAAATCGAAGACGGCCCCGATCTGCTTGCCGACGCCGACACCGACGTGGTCCACGGGGATGCGACCCAAATGCGGGTACCGCTGCCCGTGGAGGTTCCCCCGGGCGGGGACATCCGGCTTCGGGTGGAGTTTCGCTCCGAGCTTCCGCCCGTCTTCGCACGAAGCGGCTACGCGGGCAGCTTCCACATGGTGGCCCAGTGGTTTCCGAAGCTCGCGGTTCACGAGGAGAACGGCACCTGGGAGACGTTCCCGTATCACGCCAACGGCGAGTTCTATGCGCCGTTCGCGCGCTACGATCTCACGGTCGACACGCCCGAGGGTTTCGTCGTGGGAGCGACGGGCGAGCAGATCGAGCAGCGGGAGGAAGGCGGTCGCGTGCTCCATCGCTTCGTCGCCGACGCGGTGCACGACACCGCGTTCTGCGCGTGGGAGCACTTCCGGGAACGCCGGTTCGATGCGCGGGGGGTCGACGTGCGGATCCTTTATCCGCCGGGCTACGAGGCCTCCCTCGACGAGCACGAGAGCGCCACACGGGCGGGCCTCGAGCGCTTCGGCGACCTCTTCGGCGACTACCCCTACCCCAACCTCACCGTCGTCGTGCCGCCGCGCGGAGCCGACGGCGCGGCGGGCATGGAGTACCCGACGCTCTTCCTGACCGCGGGGCCGTGGTTCCCCATGCGCGCAGCGCCCATCGGCGGTCAGCAGAGCGTCACAGCTCACGAGCTCGCCCACCAGTGGTTCCAGGGCACGATCGCCACAGACGAGGTGCGCTGGCCCATGCTCGACGAGGGCCTCGCGGAGTGGGCGACCGCGGACCTCATGCGCCGCCTCCACGGCCGGCGCTCTTCGGGCATGAGTTGGCCCGCCCGCCTCGACTACTTCGAGATCCTGCGTTTCCTCGCGTTCCGCACGGGCACGCCGACCGATCCGCCGGGCATGCCTGCCCACGCCTACGGCACATGGGAGTACGGGCGCGCCGTCTATGCGCGCACGGCCGTCGTCCTCGACACGATCGGGCGCACATGGGGTCCCCAGCGACTCGAGCGGGCGCTCGGGCTCTACGCCCGGGAGCAGCGCTTTCGCCATCCCACCCCCGCCCAGCTGTTCGACGCCTTCGACCGCACGTACTGGCGGGGCTTCTCGCGTGCGGTCCTCGAGCCTGCGCTGATGCGCGGTGCGACGGCGGAGGCGCACGTCGCCGACCTTCGCAGCTACGAGAGCGGTGGCCGCTGGATCTCCCAAGCCCAGCTGAGGCGCACTGGGGAGCTGTGGCTCCCCACCTGGGTCGAGCTTCGCGACGCGGCGGGCGGCTCGACGCGCGTCGCCTGGCCCGCGGGTCAGAGACGCCTGACCTCGGCCCACTCGGGCCCCGAGCCCATCACCGCGGTGCGCGTCGATCCGGACGGGCACAACCTGCTCGACCCGAGCCTGTCCGACAACGCCCGAGGGGTCTCGGCGAGCGCGCCCGCCGGCATCGTCGGCCGCCTCCTGGCCGCCGTGCAGCACTTGGTCGCCGCGGTGGGGCCATGAGGGACCTGCGCGCCGGCCTCGCGCCCGCCTTCGCCGCGTATGTCGGCGTCACGCTGCTGTCCGCCGTGCCCTGGCTCGTCGCCCTCCTGGCCGTGTCGCCGGTAGCGGCGGCGGACGCATCCGGCGGCGCCCTGCTCGAGACCGTCGAGACCGCCATGCCCGCCCTGGGCATGGGGGCGGTCGCGACGTTCGCGGCCCTGGCGTTGACGCTCGCCGTTTCCCCCGTCATGCAGATGGCGTGGCTCGCCGCCCTCGAGCGGCCCCTCTCGCTGGGCGACGCGGTGGCGAGCGGGCTGGACCGGTACTGGCGGGCGGTGGGCGTGAGCGTGCTGCTGATCGTGCCGCTCATCGCCGTCATCGGCGTGCTCGCGCTGCTGCCGCTCACGGGGCACCTCCTGCTCGAGGACGGGCCCGATGCGAGGACGCACGACCTCACCGTGGCGGCCCTGTGCGTCCCGGGGCTCGTCGCGCTCGTCGCGTGGTCCGCGTGGCACGACCTGGTCCGCGCGGCGCTGCTCACGCGCGCGGACGGAGTGCGCGCGGCCGTGCGCCTGGGACTCCGCGCTGCGAGGCCCGCGGCCGTGCTCGAGTACGTGTTCTGGACCGCTCTCGGCGGGGCGCTGCTGCTCCTCGCGCACGCGGTGGGCGCGCTGCTCGACGGGCAGGCCTGGTGGCGCGGGGCGATGATCCTGTGCGCCGGTCAGGCGCTGGTCTTCGCCCGATTCGTGGCCCGGGGCCGGTGGCTGGGGCGCTCGCTCGCACGGGTGGCGCAGCTGCCATCCCCGAGTCCCGCCGTCCCCGCCGCGGAGCCGCCCGGCGACGAGACGGCCGACGCCGCGCCTGCCGATCCGCCCGCGAGCACCGTGCTCGAGGACGCCGGCGAGGCCCGCATCGAGGGCGCGCGCCTGTTCGTCCCGCAGATCGGCGGGGCTCGCCGGCTGACGATCACGGGCGGGACGGCGGTCGGACGGGGTCACGGCGCCGGCGGCGGCTCGCAGTAGAGCAGGCCGTCGGGCGCCTGCCCGGTGCACTGCCACCGACGCTCGGAGTCCGTGTTGGTCAGGCATGCGCCGGGACACGGCCCCTCGCGGAAGGGCGTGCAGCGAAGGCGCTGCTCGCCCGAAGGCTCGAAGTGCACGAGCCAGTCTCCGCAGCGCCGCAGCTCGGACCCGGTGTCCGGCGCCCACAGCGGGAAGCGGGCGGTCTCGACCCCCGCAGGATCGAGCTGGCGCAGCGCGGCGCCGAACACCGGCCCGTAGAACTCGCCCTCGGGCGCGGGGCCGACGGGCTCGGGCAGCGACGGAAGGAGCCTCAGCTCCCCGCCGCCGGGCAGCTCGAGGCAGGCGAGCTGCCGCGCGAGCCCGGCGCTCCGCGCCTCGGCCACCCGCGCGTCGAACCACGCCTGCCCGAGCGGCTCGCTCCCGAGCAGCGTGAGGCTTCCGTCGCTCAGGCCCGCGCGGAAGGTGAGCCGGCGCGGCTGCATCGACGGGTCGCCGGGCCGGCCGGCGAGCACGATCGCGTCCGCGGCGCGGCCGCCCTGCCACAGGCGCAGCCGTACGGGCAGTAGCACCGTCGCGGCGTCGGGCGGGCTCGCCCCCTCATCGTCGGCGAGCGGCGCGCAGCGCTCGCGCTCCGGCGGCGGCGGGGGCGGAGAGGGCGACGCGCACGGGTCCTCGGCGTGCGAGGCCGGGCAGCCCGCGAGCAGCAGCGCCGCCAGCAGCGCGCTACGGACCCTCGGTACCAATCGCATGGCAGAACCCGTCGTCCTCGGAGACATGACGCACCTCCGGGTGGCAGGATCCGTCCGACCCGCAGGGCCACTCATCGCACCCATGCGCACACTGGTTCGGGACGGGGTAGCGCAGGTTGCAGCAGCCGAGCGCGCTCACCACGGGCTGCGCGAGCACCACCGGCCGACGCCAGTAATAGCATACGGCGGTCGACGGGTGGTAGAGGCCGGGAGTCGCGCTCCAGAGGAGGTCGCCGGTGGTGCGGTCGTGGACGAAGACGAACGGGACGGAAGGTCCCGACGGGGGCAGAGGCGGGCAGGAATCGAGGTCGCACGTATCGAAGTACTGCGTCGAAGACACCGGCGCCAGGCGAACCTCGAGCTCGCCCGCGATCCGGCAGTGGTAGTAGCCTGCCGGGTCGGCGCGCGCGGCCGCCAGCAGCTCCTCGGCGGCCGCGTCGGTGAGGCACGTCGAACCCAGCGCCGCGATGACGCCGGCGGCCGGATCCAGCCTGTAGCGTGTCAGCTGCGCACAGGCAACACTGTCATCCGCGTTCACGAAGTAGTGGCCTACCCATAGCAGGTCGAAGTAGACGACGTTGCCCAGCACCTCGCTGAACACGGGGACCTCGCGCAAGGGCAGCGGGCCGTCGGCGTACACGACTTCCTCGGGCAGCAGTGGCCCGCAGCCCTCGTCCACGGTGACCGGGGGCGGTCCGGCGTCCTGACCCGCGTCGAGGCAGCGCATGGGCTCGGGCGGAGCCACGTCCCGATGGCTGCACGCGGCGGCAAGCCCGAGCCCGGTGAGCGCCGCGGCCGCGCGTCTCATCGCGTCTTCTCCTCGCCCGTGGCACCGGGGCGCGCGGCCCTCACCAGCTCCTCCGGTAGCGAGCTTGAATCCGGCCGTACTCGTCGGCGGCGAGGACGAGCAGGATGTCGCCGCGAGCCGGGTCCGGGAAGACGACCGGCGCCAGCCGGGTCCGGGCGCCGAGTGATAGCGCACGCGTACGCCCCTCGGTGCGCGGCAGCGCGCCACGCGCGATCTCCGGCTCGAAGGACAAGGTCGCCGTGAAGGGCTGCCCGGTGTCGCCCGCAGGCCCCGCCGGCAGGAAGACGTGGACCCGGTTGCCAAACAGCGCGGCGGCCGGTCCGACGCGATCGAACCCGCCGAAGAGCGGCATGCCGACGGGCTCCTGGCCCGGGCCCGGCGGCGCGCCCAGGCCGTAGGGCAGCGGCAGGCGCCGGAGCGTCGCGAACCGGCTGAGCTCCCCCGATGCCGGCAACAATCGCGAGCGCACGAGGAAGAAGCCGTCGGTCGATCCGAACTCCGTCATCAGCTCTCCGGAGATGGTGTCGCGGACCTCGACCGGGCCGTAAGCCGTCAGCAGCATGAGGCCCCGCGGCGTGTCGAGCACGAAGGGGTCGTGCTCGAGCGCGTCGGCGTCGTCGGGGGTCACGACCTCGACCGGCGCGCCCGGCGCGGCGCGCGCGAGCGAGAGCCGCCCCGTGCTCTCCTCGCAGTAGGCGACGACGACGGCCCCGGTCCGATCGACGGCGAGCGACGGGCCGCCGTCGATGGCCACCTCCGGGAAGCGCGCGTCCCTCGCGAAGCCCGCGACGAGGTTCGAGCGGGCCACGCGCAGCGTGCCCGCTCCCTCCCCGCG
>Ga0214473_10012211_pt1 | contig 10088 bp, 7 predicted proteins | sample RVTome_7_FD_203509 | JGI IMG/M metagenome (GOLD analysis project Ga0214473, IMG submission 203509) | Soil microbial communities from uranium-contaminated site in the Upper Colorado River Basin, Wyoming, United States - RVT98D197 | ecosystem: Environmental > Terrestrial > Soil > Contaminated >... | reverse complement strand
CGCCCATGTCCCGATACAGAACCGACGCCAGCAGCGGATGGGTGAAGCGAATCCTCCCGTTGTCGCGCTCGATCACGTTCGCGACGACTGCCGGGTCGAGCGCGTCCGCCGCGACGCCCGCCCGCTCGAGGAGAGACTCCGAGACTGTCCCGAAGGCCGAGGCGAGCGCGAGCGCCTTGCGAGTGGACGCGGGCAGTCCGGAGATCCTCGCGCGCACGAGCTCCTCGAGCGTCTCGGGAAGCGGCAACGGCTGCCCCGGGTCGACGTCCGCATCAAGAACGCGGGCCAGCTCCAGCGCGAAGAACGGATTTCCGCCCGACCGCTCGTGGACGCGGAGCAACGTCTGGCGCGCGAAGGGGCTGCCGAGCCGGTCGCGCAGGAACCGATGGAGGGCGCCGACGCTGAGCGGTCGCACCGGCAGCCGCTTGACGCTCTCCTCACCGAGCGCTTGCTCGAGTCCCGACAGCTGTACTTCGTCGTCGAGCCGCCGGGCGAGCAGCAGGAACACCTGGTTGGCGGAGAGCCGTCGCAGCGCGAACGCGAGCGCGCGCGCCGACGAGGCGTCGAGCCACTGGAGATCGTCGATCGCAACGAGAAGCGGCGTGTCTTCGGCGAGCAGCTGCAACGCGCTGCGAGTCGCGGTCCCGAGCGCCCGCGGATCGACCGCATCTGCGTCCGCTTCTTCGAGGAGGAGCGCGACCTCGAGCGCGCGCCGCCTCGGCGGCGACAGCGCGGGCAGGACGTCGTCGAGAACGGCCTCGAACAGATCGCCGAGCCCCACGTGCGCGAGGCCGCGCTCGGCCTCGGCCGGTCGCGACAAGAGGACGCGCAATCCGCGTGTGCGCGCATGCTCGACACCGGCAAGCCAGAGCGTCGACTTCCCGATGCCAGCCTCGCCCTCGAGCACGAGTGCGGAGGGCCCTTCGCGTACTTCGTCGATGAAGGCGTGGAGGGAGGCAAGCTCCTCGTCCCTGCCGACTATCTGAGACACCATCCTCCTCACGACGATCGTGACAGAGATCGCGCAGAAGGCAACCTCGAGCCGCAGCCCCTTCACGCTCGAGGTGCGCGGGGCCGTTCCTAGGCTAGGCCCTACCGCCCATGCCGCCGAGACGACACGGCCGAGCTCGCGTCGCCAACCTTGGAGGGGGAGATCGAAAGAGGGGGAACCCAAGGTTCCCCCTCTTGGACTGACATAGCGGGGGCAGGATTTGAACCTGCGACCTCCGGGTTATGAGTCAGTCAGATTGACGCCAAGTCCGGGTGGATTGGGCGTTTCTCCGTCATGTCGAGTGGCCTGAGATCACCCCAGGTGGGCTCAGGCGGGCAAAAGTTTGGGCAAAAATTGAGTGCCGTGGCTACCGTGCTTGCTTGACGATCAGATGACGAACTGCTCTTCTCGGAGAGCTCCGATCTCGAATCGGTCGAGGGCGAAAGCTGAGAGGTCTAGTGGCGGGGTCGTCCCGACGATGAGTGCCGCGAGGTACTCGCCGACTGCCGGGCTCTGTTGGAAGCCGTGGCCGGAGAAGCCCGTGGCGTAGAGGAATCGGCTCAGCGCTTTTGCTTCTCCGACGATGGCGTTGTGGTCGGGACTTACCTCGTAGTAGCCCCACCACGATGATCGGATCTCGAGTTCTTCGATGACGGGGAGGCGACGAGTGGCCGGGGTCGCAAGCGTTTCGAGGGATTGCTCGCGCCCGCCGAACACCAGTCCTTGGCCCTCGCGATGGAAGTAGAAGCCTGTCGAGAAGTCGATGGTTAGTGGGCAGGCGTCCGGGAGGCCGCCGCTTTGCGCGGAGTAGTGCAGCCAGCGCGGTTGCCCTTCGACCGGGAGGCTGAGGCCGGCGAGCGCGGCGACGTCGTGTGACCATGCACCTGCAGCGCAGACCACGATGTGGGTGGAGATCCGTGCGCTGGCGGTCTGGACAGACTCGATGCGACCGTCCCGTGCGTCGACTGCTGTGATGGGGTCGCTTTGGCGGAAGCGCACACCGCGTGATGCGGCCACGTTTGCGTATCCCTGCACGACGGCTTCGGGCGTTGCGTAGCCGTCGCGAGTGCAGAACATCGCTGTTTGTAAGCCGTCCGGTCGGATCTGAGGAACTAGCGCGACCGCGTCCTCGACGGTCAGCCGCTGCGCGGGAATGCCGTACGAGTGTTGTAGAGCCAGGGCGCGGTCGAAGTGCGCAGCGTCGGCGTCGTTATCGATCAGGAACAGGTAGCCGACTTGGTGGTAGCCGATGTCGACGCCAAGCCTTTCTTCGAATTGCTCGAACTCCTCGATTGAGCGGAGGGCGATCTGGATGTTTAGCTCGTCAGCGAACTGGGCGCGGATGCCCCCGGCCGACTTGCTTGTGGATCCCGATCCCAGTTCGTTGCGTTCGACCAAGACGACGTCGGTGATCCCGAGTTCAGTGAGGTGGTATGCGACGCTGGTGCCGGTCGCGCCTCCACCGATCACGACGACGTCTGCGGAGAGAGATTCCAAAACGAATCGGCTGGGTCTGCAGCTCCGCTAATTCCAGGTGAGGTTGCGTAGCTGGTCAAGGTTGATGTTTCCGCCGCTCAGCACGCACACGACCCGAGCTCCGTCAGGCGCCGTTACGAGTCCGTTCAGGAGTGCGGCGACCGGCGCAGCGCCAGCGCCCTCTACGACGATCTTTGTCCGCGCGAGCGTCCAGAGGAGCGCGTCGAAGATCGCTTCGTCGGGGAGGGTCACGATGTCGTCAACCATGCGGGTGACGATCTCGAGCGTGTGTTCGCCCACGCGCTTGACCTTCAGGCCGTCGATCGAACAGTCAACCTGGTCGAGCTGCACGCGGCGCCCTTCGGCCACGCTGCGCTGCATCGCCGGCGCTCCAGCCGATTCAACACCGACGACTCGAATCTTTGGATCCAGCGACTTCATTGCAGTCGACACTCCTGAGATCAGGCCGCCGCCGCCGATCGGGACGACCACCGTGTGGATTCCCGGAAGATCGTCGTAGATCTCGAGCCCGAGCGTCCCCTGCCCCGCGATCAGCTCGAGGTCATCGAAGGGGTGAATGTAGGTCAGTCCCTGCTCGGCGACCAGCTCGATTGCCTTCTCGTTCGCCTCGTCCCAGATGCTGCCGTGGAGGACGACCTCGGCGCCGTAGCCGCGGGTCGCATCGATCTTGGCCGGTGTCGCGTTCTCGGCCATGACCACGACAGCTCGGATCCCGTGGAGCGCGGCAGCGAGCGCGACCCCTTGTGCGTGATTGCCGGCCGAGGAGCAGATCACTCCCGCACGCTTCTCGTCGTCGCTGAGATGAGCAAACTTGTTCAGTGGGCCGCGGATCTTGTACGAGCCTGTACGTTGGAACGACTCGGCCTTCAGGAACACGTCGTAGCCGGTCTCGGCACTGAGCGAGCGTGAGCCGAGGACAGGGGTGCGGTGCGCGTGAGCGCTGACGTGCTTGTGCGCCTCACGAAACGTGTCAGTTGACAGGTTTGTGGCGATCATGCTTCCTCCTAGGCCTGCACGTAGCGGGGTTGTGGTCAGCTTCCTCAGCGAATCCGGAACATCTCTTGGGTGTCGAGAAAGGTCGAGATCCGCTCCGACCCATCTGCGGTAACGAGGACCATGTCTTCGATGTCGTAGCGGGCATCGCCCGGCTCGATGTGCGACGGTTCGACGGCGAGGACCATGTTCTCTTCGATCGCGATCTCAGTATCGGCCGCAATCTCGAACCCTTCGTGGAGGGAGAGGCCAACGCTATGGCCGATCGTCGCCCAGGCGTGGCGCAGTTCGCGCTCGGCGAACAGCGCCGCCGCACGCGCTCGGAGCTCAGCGACGACGAGGCCCGGCCGGATCGACTCGAGGAGCGCCTCCTGGATCTCGGACAGCAGCGTGTAGATCGCGGCTTGGCGGCGGCTCGGGCGACCGACGATCGCGTTGCGGGAGACGTCGCTGTGGTAGCCGAGGAACTTTCCGCCAAAGTCGACGTGGATGACGTCGCCGGTTTGGCAGGGAACGGGCCCGGAGAGGGAGTGCGCGGTCGTCGAGCGCACGCCAAATTGGATGTGCGCATGCGAAATGGCGTCCGCTTCGCGGCGCAGGATGTTGGCCTGTATCTCGGCTGCAAGGTCGAGTTCGGTGTCTCCGACGCTGATGAGGGCAAATGCAGCGCCGATTGCGCGGTCGGTCTGTTCAGCGGCACGACGCAGAACGGCGATCTCCCCGGGCGTCTTGATCAGCCGAACGCTGTTGAAGACGCTGCCAGCGTCGTGCCACTGAACCTGCGGGAGTCCTCGCTCGAGTCGGCGGGCCGCGCTCCAAGAGACTGCCCCCTCCTCGATTCCGACCCTCTCGCCCGCGAGGCCGCGCTCACGAAGCAGATTGCCGAGCAACTCGAGCGCCACCGCCTCGCTCGCTTCCATCCCTAGGAAGGGGAAGCTGCGGATGTCGGTAATCCACGAACTCTCTGCGAAGACGTGTGTGTCGGCTTCGTTTACGACGACGGCTTGTTCGCCAGAGGCGGTCGTTACAACATAGGTTGGCAGGACCGGTGTTTGGATGAAGGCGCCGCCGCTGTAAACGACGTTGGGGGTGGAGCAGGCGATGATGCCATCGAGTCCGGCGTCGACAATTTCCGTGCGGAGTCGTGCGAGATCGAACAGCGTTCGACGGTCGTCGCGGATCTGCTCGATGGGGCTCGCGCCACCCTGGGCGACCGGTTGTGTTGCGCTACTCAGGGTACTCCTGCTTTTCGGCCGTAGTGGGAGAGCTCAACACGGTATGGAGGCGGCGCTCCTTCACCTAGTTCGCGCTCGGATCGCGCTGCGAAGGCGAGAAGGTCAAGGTCGCGCGAATGTCGCCCGACAAGTTGCAGACCAACGGGCAGGCCGTCTGCTGCGAGTCCTGCCGGAATCGTGATTGTCGGATGGCCGGTGATGTTGAAGAGCGCCGTGAAGCGAATGAACGTGAACAGCGCCGACAGCGGATCGTCTCCCGGGACGAGCGGGTCTTCGCCGCGAACGGTAGCGGTCGTCGGCATCGTCGGCAGGACCAGCCCGTCGAGGTCACCCATCACGGTCCGGTAGCGCTCCTGCAGCACGAACTGCGCGCGCACTGCGTCGGCGTACTCGCTCGCGTCGATCAGCTGCCCGAAGCGGATCAGACGCCGAATCTCGGGGTGGTAGGCCTCTGGTTCCGCGCGGATCAGCCCGCGATGATGTGCGCCGACTTCGGCGTATGCGATCAGCGCGACGATGTAGGGGGCGAGCTCGAAGCCCTCCAAGGAGACTTCGGTGAGCGTGCACCCGGCGTCAGGCAGCGCAGCGACGGCCTTTTCGTACACGGTGCGGACTTCCGTTGTCATCTTCCCCATGGATTCGTCGTGCAGCACACCGAGCTGTGGCTTGCGGGGATCGAGGTCGTGGTCGGTGTTCCAGTCGAGCGCGCTCATCACTTGCTGTAAGTCGGGGACCGTGCGGGTCATGAAGCCGAAGTTGTCGATCGTCCAGGGCGTGCCACCGAGCCCTCGCAGGTCGAGGCTGCCACCGGTGGGACGGAACCCGACGATGCCGCAGAGCGACGCGGGGATCCGAACCGAGCCGCCGGCGTCCGTGCCGATGCTGAAATCAAGATGCCCGGAAGCGACCGCGGCCGCGGAGCCGCTGCTAGAGCCACCGGGGTTCAGACGCAAGTCCCACGGGTTGCAGACGTCGCCGAACTGCGAGGTGTTTACCGAGCAGGCGAACTGGCCCATGTTGGTCTTTGCGACGCAGATCGCCCCGGCCCGGCGCAAGGCCACGACAACGGCAGCGTCGGCGTTCGAGATTTCCGGGGTGAGCACCGTCGACCCGTAGGTGAGTGGGGCGCCTGCGACCTCGATGTTGTCTTTAACCGCGTAGATCACGCCCGTGAGAGCGCCGTTGTCCAGCTCGGTGGGAAGCGGGCAGGCGTTCAGGAAGGCGTTTGTGGGAGGTGGATCCGATTTCAGTGCCGCTTGCAGGTTCGCGGCGGTCTGAAGCGCTGCGGCGGGGTCGGCCTTGCTCGCCGCGGCCACGCGGCTGAGACCCGAATCGGCCGGAGTTCCCAGCCCGGTTGATGCCGCCCCGTAGGGTCGGGTAGGACGTGGGATGAGCGCTGGACGTTCGTTCTCGAGCATGAAGCGCACTTGCCGGATTCCGTCTTGGTAGAAGCGATAGAGCTCGGTTAGGTCCTCCAGCGCGCCGTCCTCGAGCGACAGCTCTGTTAGTTCGACCAGTTCGTTGACTCTGTCCGCGCGCGTTGTCGCAGCGGTGGGTGGGCTATGAGGGGTCATCGACAGCGTCTCCTCCGGTTTCGGCGGCTTCGAGCTCGAGTGCTTCGCGCAGCCCCGCCCAGATACCGCGTGTGTGCCGGAGATGGCGGCGCATGACGTCCTCTGCTTGGCGACGATTACCCGCCGCCAGCGCTTCGAGAAGGTCGGCGTGTTCACGCGCCGACGCGCTGAGCGAGCCGCCCTGCAGTAGCGTCGGCAGCCCGTAGAGGCGTGTCTGCAGACGAAGACCGTCAACGAGTTCACCAAGTCGACGATTCCCGTGGAGCTCGAGGATTCCGTGGTGGAAGTTGCGATCCGCGTCGAGAAACTCCGCGAGATCGCCCGCATCGGCGGCTGCAATTCCCCGCTCCACTTCTCTGCGCAGCAGCTGAACCGATTCGGGTGTGATCTGCTCTGCGACGATCCCGGTGACAGGCACTTCGGTCAGCGAGCGGAGCTCGAAGATCTCATCGAGGTCGGCGTCCGTCGGCGCGGTGACTCGAAAGCCGCGGTTGGGGACCGACTCGACGAGCCCGTCGCGAACCAAGTCGAGCAGCGCTTCGCGGACGGGCGTAGCTGACACCCCAAGGTCAGTCGCAAGCGCCCGCGCCGAGTAGATCCGGCCGGGTTCGATCGTTCCCGTGATGATCCCGGCGCGGATCTCGCGGAGGGCTTGCTCACGGAAGCTTGAGCGCTTCAGCGGGATCAGACCGGTTTCTGCGGCCTGATCCCGGTCGGTTGCGAGGCTGTGGAGGAGCGGCTCGGTCACTGGATCACGAACATCTCGCGGGTGTCGGAGAAGTCGGACAGCAGCTCGACCCCGTTTTCCGTCACGAGCACGGAGTCTTCGATGTGGTATCGCGCATCGCCGGCCTCGATGTGTGAGGGCTCGATCTGCAGAATCATCCCGGCTTCGAGTACCCGATCGGAGCCCTTGGCAAGTTCGAACCCCTCGTGGACCGCGAGGCCGGTGCTATGCCCGATCGTGCCCCAGGGGTAGGTGAGGTGAGTCTTCGCGAACGCCGCCTCGTTGACCCTGAAGACGTCGGCCGCAACGACGCCTGGGCGAACGTACTCGAACAGCTCCTGCTCGATCTCCCAGAGCTTCTTGTAGATGTCTTGTTGCGCCGAAGAGGCTCTTTCGACGACCGCGTTTCGGGAGATGTCTGTGCAGTAGCCGGCGAACGAGGCGCCGAAGTCGACGTGGATCACTTCTCCTGGCGCGCAGGGCCGTTCGATCGAGAGCGCATGCACGACGGTCGAGTGGACGCCGGCATGTACATGCCCGTGCGTCAGTGCCTCGGCCCCCAATCGGAGCACATTGGCCTGCATCTCCGCGGCCAAAGCCTTCTCGGTCTGCCCCGGAGAACACATCGCGAAGCCGGTATGGATCGCCTTGTCGGTGCAGTGCGCAGCAACCCGGAACAGGGCGATCTCGTCCTGTGTCTTGATCTCCCGCGCGTGGTTGAAGACATGGTTTGCGTCTTCCCACTCGATCCCGGGAGCGAGCTTCTTCAGCTGCTCGAAGTAGCTCCAGGCGATATATGTGCTCTCGAGCCCAACTTTGCCGGAGGTGACCCCGAGTTCGGTCAAGATCTCGACGAGCAGCTCGAGGGCCTCGCCGTTCGCCGCGGCTGCGTTGGCGCCGAATCGGAACGAGCGAACGTCTTGGATCCACGAGTTTTCGCGCAAGTAGTAGGCGTCGGCTTCGTTGACCACGGCAGCCTGGGAGCAATCTGCGGTCGTGACAACGAACGAAAACATCAACGGGATCTGGATGTGTGCGCCCGCGGTGTACGTGACGTTTTCGGGCGTGGCGGCTACGATCGCGTCGAAGCTTGAGGATTGGATCCCCTCAAGCAGGCGTTCACGGTTGAAGAGGCCATTGCGCGTAATTCGCGCGTTGTTGACGATGTCGCGGTTGCTGAGTCTCGCGTCTTGATCAATCGCGGTGACCATGCACCTTCCTCCTTCTCGTCGCCGCCGCAGCGGCGTGCTGACGGGTTGCTTCAGGCGGGCAATTCATGCCCGACCTCCTGTCGTTGCGCTTCGTTCAGTACGTATGCCGCGAAGGCCGCGTCCAGTGCCGCGACGCCCAGTGGACAACAGACGACGTTCTCGGCGTGGCTGCGCAGTGAAAGGGCCTCGCCGATCGTCGCGTCAGGAGCCCGCCAATCGGCGAAGTACCCGAGCCCTTGATAGTACTCAAACTGCTCCCGGTCATCGACGAGGAACAAGTCCGCCTGTTGGACCACGTCGGCGCCGATCGAGGCGTCGAAGTCGATCGCGATCACGACTCGCCGTCCACGTACCGCCGAGCCGCCAAGCGCCGGCCGGGCGTTCTTGGCGATCGGGATCGCCGTGATCACGACCTCGGCGCCCGAGGCTGCATCGTGCGCTGACGCCGCGACACGCGCCGAGCCTACGAGTTCGGTAGCACGCTCGGGGTGGCGGTCGTATGCCGTCAGTTCCGCAGATTCGTAGAGCGCGTTTAGGATTTGGGCGTGGTAGCGACCTTGCTCGCCGCAACCGATCAAGGCAGCGTGCCGCCAACCCGACGGCGCGAAATGCGCCACACATACGGCACTTGCGGCGGCCGTTCGCGCTGCGGTGATTTCGCTCGCGTCCATGACACCTACGACTTCGCCGGTGGCACCGTCGTTCACGATCACCAAGCCCGAGATGTACGGGAGTCCACGGCTCTTGTTGGTTGCATAGCCGGAGACCCATTTCAGCGCCGCTACGTCGTCGTCCCGCAGATACGCGGGCATCGCGTGGATGAAGGAGTCTTCGCGCGGGTGCACGCCTGGCTTTGGTGGGAGCTCGATCCGGCCGGCCGCGAGCGCTCGGTAGGTCGTCTCGGCAAGCTCGCGTTGCTCCCGCGCCAACGGCAGCAACCGGCGCACGTCGTTTCGGCTCAGGTAGCGGAGCGAACCGTTCAGACGCGTCACACCCCCGCTCATCGGCGCTCGCCACCACGTGACCAGGCATCGATCGCGACGGCGGCGAGGATAATCGCGCCTTCGAAGATGCGCTGGTAAATCGGGTCGACGCCAAGTAGGTTGAAGCCGTTCCCAATCAGCGCGAGGAGCAGAATGCCGAGCACGGTCCGCCAGATTGCGCCCTCGCCACCGAAGATGCTCGTCCCCCCGAGAGCAATCGCAGCGATCGCTGTCAACGGCAGGTCCTCGCCAGCATCAGCCTGACCCTGGGAGATCCGAGAGGCAACGATGACGCCGGCGATCCCGGCCGAAAGCCCGGAGATCACATAGGTCACGGCACGAACGTAGCCGACCCGAACACCGGACAGGCGAGCGGCCTCGGGGTTACCGCCCGCCGCGTACACGTGACGGCCGAAAGTCGTGCGTGTGAGCAGAAACCAACTGAACGCGACGAACCCAAGAAAGACCCAAATCGAGTATTTGACCCCCCAGAACTGCCCTCTGCCTAGGCCTGTGAACTGCGGGTCGAGGACGGTGACGAGGAACCCGCCGGTAATGATCAGACCAAGGCCGCGGATCATCATCGTCGACGCGAGCGTCGCGATGAACGGGTTTACGCGCGCGACGGTAACCAGTAGTCCGTTCCCGAGTCCGAGCGCCGCGCCGAAGAGAACACCCGCGACCAGGCCGAGCGGGATTCCATGGTCGTTCGCGACCTGCGCGGCGGCGATCCCCGAGACCGCGTACACGGCTCCCACAGAGAGATCGAAGCCGCCCGCGATGATCACAAGCGTGCCGCCACAGGCGATGATCCCGACCGCAGCCGACTGCTCGAGGACGTTGAGGAGGTTGGTCTTGGTGAGGAAGACGCCTGAGG
>Ga0214473_10012209_pt1 | contig 10088 bp, 11 predicted proteins | sample RVTome_7_FD_203509 | JGI IMG/M metagenome (GOLD analysis project Ga0214473, IMG submission 203509) | Soil microbial communities from uranium-contaminated site in the Upper Colorado River Basin, Wyoming, United States - RVT98D197 | ecosystem: Environmental > Terrestrial > Soil > Contaminated >... | reverse complement strand
CTTGTGCCGCCGAAGTTGCAACGTCTATGGTAGACCATCGCAAGTGCGGCGGAATGCATCGGGAGTTGTTCATGAGCTTCACGTTGTGGCGCGGCGTCGTCGGAATGGTTCGTCCCACGCGGCGTCCGGGCACGCTCGAAGAGCTGATCCGCATGCTGCCCGAGGGCATCGGTATCGTTCCGCTGATGCTGAATTTCCAGGCTGGAAACAGTTCCGAATTCAAGGAAGCGATTCCGCAATACGAGCAGTACACCGCCGAGTTGGCGAAGCAGGGCGTGGACCTGGTGATACTGTCCGGCGCGCCGCCGTTCATGCTGCTCGGCTATGAGGGCGAGGCCAAGCTGATCCGCAGGTGGGAAAGGAAATACAAGGTCAAGATCGTTACTGATCCGCAGATGCACGTCGCTGGCCTTCGCGTGATGAAGATTAAGAAGTTCATCGGCGCCAGCTACTCGGCGCTGCAAAACAAAATTGTGCTGGACTACATGGCGCAAGCGGGACTCAAGGCGCTTTCCATGGAGCCGATCGACGTTCCGTTCGACAAGGTTGCGCAGATTTCCACCGAGCAGCTTTATGCGCACGTCAAGATGCTTTTTCGGCGCAATCCCGGCGCCGATGGCATCTACATCCAGGGCGGCGGCTGGCAGACGGCGCGTGTGGTCGCCTTGCTGGAGCGGGACCTGCAGGTTCCGGTCGTGCACGCCACGGTTTGCCAAGCCTGGCAGATTCACAAGCATCTGAGTGTGCGTGAAACGGCGCCGGGCTACGGCAGGCTGCTCGCCGAACTGCCGTAGTGGCTTTCGCAACCTCCGGTGTCCGGAGGGTGCGTCTCGGCACCGGGGTCTCGGGATCAACGCCGCCGCGCCACCAACCAGCGCAATGAACTCGCGGTGCGTGGTCATTCGATCACCTTGTCGGCTCGGGGCCTAGACGCCGATCGGCGCCGCAGCGTGTCGTGGGGCCAAGCTAAGGAAACGATTGTCGTTTGTCGACATATCGGCGATGTTCGACGCTGTGCTAGCCTTGAAAAACCAGAGCCGAGAGAACGGCCTAGGTTCTTGATACTGGAGTGACGTCATGCTCAAGCTCCCCGGCCATGGTCGCTACGACTATTCCCCGATCGAACAGCGGCAAAACTTCAACTGGCCGAACGGCAAGCGTCTCGCGTTCTACGTCGCACTCAACGTCGAGGAGTTCGCGTTCATGGCCGGCGGCGGCAATGATCCGTTCATGCGCACGAACAGCCCGCAGACGCAGCGCAACTACGCGTGGCGAGACTATGGCCTGAGGGTTGGCATCTGGCGCATATTCCGGCTGCTCGACGAGCTCAAGCTGCCAGCGACGATCCTGCTCAATAGCCTGGTGTGCGAGAATTATCCCGGCGTGACCGCGAGAATCAAACAACGAGGTGACGATGTCTGCAATCACGGCCGGACCAACGCCGAACGCTTGGGTAACTTGTGGGAGCACGATGAAGCCAGGATCATTGCCGAATCGACGGAGACAATCACCAAGCACATGGGCGCCCGTCCGACGGGATGGATGGGACCGGGAGCGGCGGAATCGAAGGTGACGTGCGATCTCCTCAAGGAGGCCGGCTACACTCACAATCTAGGGTGGCCGGTGGACGATCAACCGATTTGGCTGAGGACTCGTGCCGGGCCTCTTTTGTCCGTACCCTATCCGATGGAGTTGAACGACATGGGCACGAACGTCCTTCGCGATCATACCGGACGCGAGTTCGCCGACATGATCGTAGATCAATTCGAGGAGCTTCTCGATCAGTCGGAAGAAATGCCGCTTGTCATGTGCGTATCGCTGCATACCTTTATCTGTGGCCAGCCGTTCCGGTTACGGGCCTTGCGAAGCGCACTGCGGCACTGCGCTGAACACGAGCGCAAGGACCAAGTGTGGTACACCCGAGCTGTCGACATCGCCAATTACTGCTTCACGCTCCCGAAGAATTGCATTGTGGGCGGATAGGGACGCCCGGCTGCCGGTCGGTCCGACGAAAAAGAACGCAGTATCTGGGCGATCATCAGGCCCGCAGTACGACGATGGAAAGCAGATCATGGCGATAGATACCAAAGCGACCGCAGAGACGATTTATCAGACGCAAGGCATGGGTCAGCACATCGGATTCGGCAAGCGGCCGGCTGTGGTCGTCATCGATATGCAGCACGATTTTTGCGACACTCATGCGCCGACATCGTTGTCGCCGTCGATCGAAACGACCTACGAGCCAATCAAGACATTGTGCGCCAGCGCCCGCTCGCGGAGAGTGCCGGTGTTCTACACGCAGGGGCTAGTGGCGGCCGATGGCTCTTCGGCCGGACTCTGGCGCCTCAAAATGCGCCACCACGCCGAGGGTCAGGTCCAGATCGAAGGAACCAAGGGCGCGGAAATCATCCCCGAGTTGGCGCCCGAACATGGGGATCATATCATACGAAAATGGCGGCCGAGCGCGTTTTTCCGCACGGATTTTGATGTGTTCCTGAACTCCTTGGCTATCGACACGCTGCTGATCTGCGGAACCAGCGCAAGCGGTTGCGTTCGGGCCACCGTGACCGACGCCTTCATGCGAGACATTCGATGCATGGTTATCCGCGAGTGCGTTGCGGATCGCGCCCCGACGGTCATGGAGGCAAACCTGTTCGATATGGATCAAAAATACGCCGATGTCGTCTCAATCGCGGATGCACTGAATTACTTGGAGGGCTTTCCGAAGAAGAACTGAGCGCGTCCCGCATTCATCGCCGCGACAAGCCAAGAGACGCCCCCTATTGTTGGCTCCCCCGATGGGCCCAACCCGTGAAGCGCGCTTCAAGCACCGCAAAGATGGCGTAGAAGGCGACGCCCATTACGGCAAGGACAAGCAAGCCGGCAAACGTCAGGGGCACGTCGAAGTTGGAACTGGCGATCATCATCATGTTGCCAATTCCTTTGTTCGACGCAATGGTCTCCGACACAACAGCGCCGACAAAAGCCAGGGTGATGGCGACTTTTAGCGAGGCGAACAGATAAGGCAGTGAACGCGGCAGGCTGACGTTCCAGAGGATATCGGTGGGCTTGGCCTTGAGCACGTGCATGATCTCCTTCAGCTCGGGCTCAATCGTGGCAAGTCCCGTTGCCATATTGACGACGACCGGAAACAGGCTCATCGACATGGCTGTCAAGACCGCGGGCCACGTGCCCGCTCCAAACCAAAGCACCAGGATGGGTACCAGCGCTACTTTCGGAATCGATGAAAATCCGACCAGCGTCGGATACAAAGCATCGTATATGATCTTCGAGTAACCGATCACGACGCCAAGTAGAATCCCCGCCATGACACCCGCTACGAAGCCAAGAACCGTGGACGTCAGGGTTGCAACTGCATGCGGCCATATCCCGGCACCCTTGGTATAAAGCACTACCAGTATCTCGCTGGGGCGCGGCAAGACCAAGTCGCTGACGTGAAAAGCAAGACAGGCCAATTCCCAGATCAGGAAGAACAACAGAACGAAGACGGCCGACCCGAGCTTCTGAGCGATCGAATTCATTTGATGCCCCCTCGGTCCGTACCGCTCAGGCTCGCACCGAGCAGCATTCGCGCGCGATGCATCGCGGCGACGAATTCCGACCCGAAGGTCATTTCCAACGTGCGGGGCCGGGGAAATTCGACAAGACTGTCGTCGATGATCTGCCCCGGCCTCGGTCGCATTACGCAGAGTCGCGTCGCCAGAAAGACGGCCTCGCGAAAATCATGCGTCACGAGCAGGATGGTTGGCTTGTGCGTCATCCAGAGCTGCTGGAGGATTCCCCAGAGTTCCTCGCGCGTGAACTGGTCCAACGCGCCGAACGGCTCGTCGAGCAGCAGCAAACTGGGATCGTGAACCAAAGCCCGGCACAACGAAGCGCGCTGCAGCATGCCTCCCGAAAGCTGCCACGGATATTTTTCGCCAAACCCGGACAGGCCAACCTGTTCTAGCAGGTGTTGCACACGGTCGAGATATTCACCCTTTCGCTTGGCACGGAAGCGGTTGCGAAAGGGTGGAACGATCTTCAGTGGCAGCATGACATTCTGAACGATGGTCAGCCATGGCAGCAAAGTCGGGTTCTGAAATGCCATGCCGATCCGAACGTCGCCCCGATCGTCACCGACGCTGACCGCTCCGGACGTGGGACGAATGAGACCGCCTAAAAGCTTCAGGATCGTCGACTTTCCGCAGCCGCTGGGCCCCACCAGCGCAAGCAATTCGCCCCTCCCGACCTCGAGATTGGTGGCTTGCAGCGCCAAAACCGCCTGATCGGCTGCCCCGTACTGCACCGTCACGTTGTGCAGTCTGATAAGCCGCTCGGAAACGGAGTCTCCACGCGCCCGCACCGGTGAAAGACCCTTGACCGACGCATTCGCTTCAGCCGCCGCACGATCTGGACGGCTCATTGCGATTTCCTCTTGATGTCTGCCGCGACTAGAATTTTTTTATTCGCTCGGTCATCGGCGGCAGGAATCCGCGATCGAACACCTCGCCGGGCTCCGGCGACCGGGAAAGCTGGTTGGCCTGCACCACGATCTGAATATTCCTCTTCACCCGGCTATCGAGAACGTCGCCGAGTCCGATCTGCTCGGTTTCGGGAGCGCCCATGTCCAGGGCAAAAGTCAACGCCAAACGCTGGCGTTCGATTTCCTCATTCAACAGCGGCTCACGCTTCAGTACCGATTTAACCGCCGCAACAGGATCGGCTTTCGAGTCCTTGATCCCACGGTTCAAAGCCCGCACGAAGCCTTTCACCGCGTTCGGATTGTCCTTAATCAGTGCCTTGGAAACTATGATGGCGTTGGAATAGAGATCCAGGCCATAGTCCGCATATTTGATGAAACGTAGATCTTTGTCGGGATTTGCGCCAAGTGCCTTGGTATCCATATAGATGCCGGTGTGAAACGCGAAAGCCCCGTCGATGTCGCCCCTCATCAGCATCTGGGCGCGCAGATTGGGCGCCATGTTGGTGACCTTGACCTTCGAAGCATCGATCTTTGCCATCTTCGCGAATGTCGGGAACAATCGGAACGCCCCGTCAAATACCGGTCCTCCGATCGTTTTTCCTTCGACATCCTTGGCCGCGTTGATTGAGCTTTGCGATTTCACCGCGATCACATAGGGCGTCCGGTTGTAAACCTGAAAGACCGCGACCGGGGCAACCTCAGGCCGCGTGGCCTGCAAGTGGATCACCGAATCCAGACTTCCAAAGCCGATATCGTATGCGCCGCTGGCAACTTTCGGCGCCGCACCGCCGGCTCCCACGCCCTGGTCGAACGATACATCGAGTCCCTCGGCCGTGAAGTAGCCGCGGTCGGCCGCAAGAAAATAAAAGCCCATCTGTCCTTGATACTTCCAGTCAAGGATCACCTTCAATTTGGTCTGAGCATGCGCGCTTCCCCAGGCAGAGCCAAAAAGAACCGCAACGACTGCTGCAAATCGAAGCAATGATTTGGCGACGGTCATGAATTCCCCCACTGGCTGGCCGCGGTGATGCACCGGCTGCACGCTAAACAATAGCACAGCCTCCCCTCCACAGAACCCTGAATCTGCCTTGCAACGATGCGTAAATGCGACGCTGCCTCAAACTGTCCGTAACCTTTAGCACATGCGCCAGAGCCGGAATCGGCAATCAACTGCAGCATTGTCGGTCGGCGACATGCCGTAACCGCCTCATTGGGAACGCCGCTCGGAACCGAACTTGCAGCCTAATTGTGGTACATCCGCGCAGAATGCAATTTAGACGCGGCGAAGTTGCGCGGCCGTAAAGAGGAGAACGCAGCTGCCGACCAGCACCGGCTTCTGGTCCTGGTTGCTGCCCTCGACGTTGCACTCAAGCGCCGTGCCATTCGGTTGGTTTGCCTTGTTTCGCACACGGGCCGAAAAGCGGATCGTGTCGCCTTCGAACGTTGGCGCCACGTGCCGAACCTGCATTCTCACAAGTCTTCCCCTAGGCCCGAGCCAATCGGTCAATGCCCGCGCCAGCAACGCCTGTCGGTACCCGCCGCTGACAATGAAGGTCCGCAGCCGGCTGTGCTCGCGGGCAAATTCCCGATCCCAATGAATGCGCTCGGGGTTTTCCTGCACTCCCGACCACCGCACGGTATCGATGATCGTGAATGGTCCGAACTCCGCGGAGACAATCTCGTCGCCGGCATTGACGTCTGTGCCGTCGATCATGTCACCCCGCATTCGAATAGCGCCTGGATTTCCGGTTGCGAGTAGTCGAGTTCATCGAGAATTGCGACGGTGTGCTGTCCCAAAGACGGCGCCGGGGACAACACGACGTCGAAAGTGGTCGCGCTAGCACCCATCGGAAACAGGGTCTTTCCGAATAGGGGATGGTCAACGTCCTGGAGGAACCTGCGCGAAATCAGTTGAGGATCGTCGGCAAGATCGAGCATGGTGGCGACCGGCGATGCCGGAATGCGTTGCTTCTGCGCGCCGACAACAAGTTCTTCCTTCTTGAGGTTCTTAGACCACTCGCTCAGACGGCCAAGAATAAAATCGCGGTGCTGCTGCCGCTTGCTTCCTTCCGCCAGAGACGGATCCGATCGAAGGACCGGATCGTCTATCCAATCCATCAGTTGATTCCAATTTTTCATATCGTTTGGAACCGAGATCATCCAATAACCGTCGGCGCATGGAAAGGCGCCGGAAACGGCAGTGATCATACCAAGCAGGCCGCGGCGTTCCGGAACTTCGGCAGTGGTGTGGTAGGTGAGCAAAGCCTGCTCAACTAGCGATTCCAGGCACTGCTCCGACGAGACCTCGACGTACTGCCCCTCCTGCGCGAGCTCAGCGCCCATGAGCGCGGCCGACGCGGCGACTGCCGTGTAGAGCCCAATCACCGATAGCGCAGCATGTCCTCCCAGCACGACCGGCTGTTTGCCGGGATGGCCGGTCAACGACAGCAACCCGCTTTGCGCAAAGGCGCATAGCTCGTTCGTGACGTCGTCAACCTCAACAACCGCAATCCTTGGATTCGCTTCGTGGAACCACGCCGCATCGCGGCTGAACGGCCGCGTAACGATTACGCAATCGGCCGCGCGTACGAGCGCGCGCAGCACTTCGCCGCCTGCCGCCGATTCAACGTCAAGCGTAAGGCTTTCCTTTCCCGCATTGAGAAACTGATGAAAGGCGCCATGCTCCAAATCAAGTCGTTGCCGGAGAAACGGACCGGTGCGGCGCACATCATCTCCAGATGCGGGCTCGACCCGAACGACGCGGTGTCCGGCTTCCGCCAGAAGGCGACAGGCATAGGCGGCCGAGAGACGTGTGAGGTCGATCACAAATGCCATGTCACGGAGATTCCACATTTGCTCTCGGGAAGCGCGCGATCGATTGGCGGACCCTGGCGACCAGGCAGGAGTCGTCCCTGACATAGTCCGTTTCACGGGTGATGTAGACGCCGGTTCCGCGGCGTCCGGATCGAACCATGATATCCAGAATGCAGTGCCGCACGGAAAGCCTATCACTGACATAGACCGGCTCGACCCACTCGATCTCATTGTTGACGTTACGGGTGTCGGTGTACTCCGGCGGCAACGGGATGCGGTCCGTGAGACGGCCCGATTCCATGTGCTTTAGGCGCCAGACAAGCTCGATCACCAGCATCGGCGGAACGACGCGGCGCCGGTATCCGGCCCCGCGAGCCGCTTCGTCATCGATCCAGAGCGGGTTGTCGTCGCCGGTGGCTTCGACGTAGCGACGGACATCCGATGCTGAAATCTCCTCCGGCAACGGTATCAGCTCGGTGGCGCGTCCGATCCACGATCGCACTTCCTCGGTCAGGATCGCGCTGTGATCTGCGCTGTGTGCCGGGCCGCTCACACCAGGGCTCCTGCATCGCGTAATCGCAATATCTCCGCGGGATCGAGGTTGAGCCACTGCTTCAACGCCTCTTCCGTGTGCTCTCCCAGGCGCGGGGCTGGCCCGAATTCCTGCCGCCGAGGCGGCGAAAACGAAAATGGCAGGCCGGTCAGCAAAGTCTGCTTGGATCGACCCGGCTGAAGATGAAAAACGCTCGAGCTCTTGATACTGTTGTTGTCGAGAATTTCGTTCACCCGCCGCATGTGTTGAGCCGGGATATCGACCGCATGCAGCCTTTGCTCCACATCCGACGGCGCAAGCGTTCTTGTCCACCGCTCGATATGCTGGTCGATCTCGTCGTGATGGCGCATCCGGCCGGTTACATCACGGAAGCGCGCATCGTTGGCCCACGTCTCCTGGCCCAGGATCTCGGCGAGCGCATGCCACTGTCGATCGTTCTCAACCGAAATGACGCACCATTGGTCGTCCCCGGCGCATTGATAGCACCCCTGCGGCGCGACCTTGGTGGAGCGATTGCCAAGTCGCGGTGGTAGCGCCCGATCAACGATCCCCGTCAGCAGCAAGGATCCCATTGTGGCCACTCCCGACTCGAATTGCGCCAAGTCGATGTTGCGGCCCTTCCCGTCACGTTTGCGCTTGCTTAGGGCCTGAAGAACCGAAAAACAGCCATGCAGGCCGCCCACATAATCCATCCAGGAGTTCGACACCGCGACCGGTGGGTTTTCCTCCTGCTCGGTGAGCGTCATCATGCCAGAATAGGCCTGCAAGTTGGAATTCATGCTGGTCCAATCCTTGCGCGGGCCTTCGTGTCCATACCCGGACATGCTGAGAAAGATGAGCCCAGGATTGCGCGATGCCAGCCGGCTGTGATCGAGACCCAGACGAGCCATCACGCCGGCGCTGAAATTCTCCACCACGACGTCGGCAACGTCCGCCAGGCTGCGGGCCACCTCGATCCCGGCAGGCGACTTCAGATCGATCGTGATCGACCTCTTCCCCCGATGAATCATGACGTAGGCGAGCGTCCGACCAAGATCCGGTTCCGACGCCGATCGCCAAGGCGTGTCCGCCCGCTTACCGGTCTCGACGCGCAATACGTCCGCGCCGAGGTCTGCGAGCAGGCGCGTGCACATGGGACCCGCCAAGACATGCGTGAAGTCCAGCACGCGAACGCCGGCAAGCGGTTGGGACCTAGCGTTTGCCATTTGCCCTCCGACGTCCACGCACGAAGACCCCGGCCCAATGCGACATCGCGACTCTATGTTTCGGCAGGCTTGCGGTCCTTGTCAGTTTCGGCGGCACGGCGCACCTGCGCAAGATAGCTTTCCCGATTTGTGCCAAATAGTTCATGCCGAGCGATCGAATCCAGGATGAACAAATTTGCTCCCAAGAGATACAGCATTCCAATATCGCCGCAAAGGAGAGCCGAGCGCTCCTTTTCGCTCAGCTCCACATTCTTGATCGCCTCGGCGGGGTTGGACTTCATGCCTGCCAAGAAGGTGGCATCCAATTCCAAGCGGTAGAGAATTTTGTTGAGCTGGTACAGGCTCATTGCTCGACATTCCAAACAGCATAGGCGTGCGCATCGCGCGGAGCATCCGGGGGCGAAGCATCCGGCTCGAAAAACCCCAGATTGCATTTTCCGAGCGCACCCATTAGCGCAATCCACAGCAGCAGTTCGCCCCCCGTATTTCCGGCAGCAAGCATGTTTTTCGAAGTCGCCGACTGAATCAATTTTTCGATATGCCCATGTCGGAAACAATCGAGGACAAACTCGTACCACTCCCGATTGATCGTCCCCATTCGCGGCCCACCAACTTCAAGTGAAAAACTCCCACTTGCAATATACGCCACCCGCTTCGGCTCCGGCCATTGGTCGGTATGTCGGCGAATCATTTGTCCGAGCGCGTAACATCGATCGGCTCTGGGCAGCGGCTCTGCCAATGCCTTGATGTAGATTGGAACGATTGGAACATTCATTTCGGGCGTCAGGAAGTGCAGCGGCACGAGAGCCGCATGGTCTAGCTTCATCTCCTCCGAAGAGGCCAGGTCAAATCCCTCTTCGAGTCCGTGCTTGAGCAAGGCCGAAGCAAAAGCTGGATGCCCATGAATGCTGTATTGCGGCATTGAACGGGACAATTCGTGCGGGCCATTGGCGCGATCGAATGCTCCGATGCAAAAAGTGGGCATGTTGTCGAAAAAAAAGCCGACGAAATGGTCAGCCGTAAACATGAC
>Ga0214473_10012208_pt1 | contig 10089 bp, 8 predicted proteins | sample RVTome_7_FD_203509 | JGI IMG/M metagenome (GOLD analysis project Ga0214473, IMG submission 203509) | Soil microbial communities from uranium-contaminated site in the Upper Colorado River Basin, Wyoming, United States - RVT98D197 | ecosystem: Environmental > Terrestrial > Soil > Contaminated >... | reverse complement strand
TGTGGAGCGTCGAGAAGACCAGGTGGCCCGTGTCGGCCGCCTTCAGCGCGACGTCCAGCGTCTCCATGTCGCGGATCTCGCCGATCAGGATCACGTCCGGGTTCTGCCGCAGGATGTGCCGCAGCGCCGCGTGGAAGCTGAGCGTGTCCGCTCCGATCTCGCGCTGGTTCACGATCGAGTTGAGGTCCCGGTGCAGGAACTCGATCGGGTCCTCGACCGTGATGATGTTGACGCGGCGGTTGGTGTTGATGTGGTTGACCATCGCGGCGAGCGCGGTCGATTTCCCCGAGCCCGTCACCCCGGTCACCAGCACCAGCCCGCGCGGCTTGAGCGCGATCTCCTCCAGGATCTTGGGCAGTTTGAGCTCCTCGATCGTCTTCACCTCGTAGGGGATCACCCGGAAGGCGAAGGCGAGGGTGCCGCGCTGCCAGTACACGTTGACCCGGAACCGGCCGACGCCCGGCACGCCGATGGCGAAGTCCGATTCCTTCGTCTCCATGAACTCCTTGAGCTGCTTGGGCTGCATCAGCTGCTCGGCCAGAGCCTTGAGGTCCGCCGGCGTGAGCGGCGGCAGGTCGATCGATTCCAGCTCGCCGGCCACGCGCACCGTGGGCGGGCGGCCCACCTTGAGCAGCAGGTCGCTGCCCTTCTTCTCGACCATCGTCCTGATGGCCTTCTGGAAAAAGGCCGTAACCGGCGGCGCCTTGGCCGCCCCCGGCGCCCCCGCGGCGGCGGGGGTCGTCGGCGCGGAAGCAGTCGGCTCAGACATTGGGCTCCACCCGGAAGAGGACCTGGCCAAACTCGACGGGTTGCGCGTCCTCGACGAGGATCTCGCGCACCACGCCCGAGACCTCGGACTCGATCTCGTTCATGATCTTCATCGCCTCGATGATGCACAGTGTCTGGCCCGGCGTGACCCGGCTGCCGACCTTCACGTACGGCTCGGCGCCGGGCTCGGGCGCCCGGTAGAACGTGCCGACCATCGGCGACTTGATCTCGATCAGATTGGGGCCGGCGGGCGCAGTGGGCACGCTCACCCCCGCCGCTGCGGCCGGCGCCGGGTTGTACGCAGCCATCGCCAGGGGCGGCAGGGCGGCCGGCAGCGCGCCACCCCGGCTCACCTCGTACGTCGTATCCCCGCGTTGCAGCTTGAGGCTCGTCGCGCTCGAGGAGTCGAGCAGCGCCACCAGCTGTTTCAGGAGGTCGAGGTCGCTCTGCGGCGGCGCGGCGGCGGCCGGCTTCGGCGTCTTCTTAGGACTCATCTGCGCGTCAGGACCACACGGATCACGTGCGCCTCCTCAACCCAGTCTGACCAGTTCGCGCGGGAACTCGGTGAGCAGCTCGGCGCCGCCGTCCCGGAGCACGACGTCGTCCTCGATCCGCACCCCGCCCCAGCCCTCAAGATAGACGCCCGGCTCGACCGTGACCACCGCGGCCGCCGGCACCGCGTCCTCGACCGATTTGGCCAGCCGCGGCGCCTCGTGCACCTCGAGCCCCACGCCGTGGCCGAGCGAGTGACCGAACGCCTCGCCATGCCCGGCGGCCGTGATCACCTCACGGGCCAGCGCGTCGATCTGCCGGCCCGTCAGGCCCGCGCGCGCGCCGTCGAGCGCCGACCGCTGCGCCGCGCGCACCAGCGCGTGGATTTCGGCCTGCCGCGCCGTCGGGGCCGCGCCGACCACGAACGTGCGCGTGACGTCGGAGCAGTAGCCGTCCACGATGGCGCCGAAGTCGAGCAGCAGGAAGTCGCCCGGCGCCACCACCCGGTCCGACGTGCGCGCGTGCGGCAGCGCCGAGCGCGGCCCGGACGCGACCATCGTCGGGAACGGGTAGCCCTCGCTCCCGCCCCGCCGCAAGGCGCTCTCGAGCAGCGCCGCGATCTCGTTCTCGGTCAGCCCCGCACGCACCGCGCCGGCCGTCGACTCCAGCGCCGCGGTCGCCACCGCCCCCGCGGCCCGGACCGCCTCGACCTCCTCGGGCGCCTTGACTGCGCGCAGCCCCTCGACGATGTCGGCCGTCGCCAGGAACCGCCAGGGGCGCGACGGGTTGGCTAGCCGCTCGGCGTCGCGTGCCGTGAGGATGTGCGACTCGAAGCCGACCGCCGTGACGCCGGGAAGCTTGGGCAGCGACGTGAACAGCAGCTCCCACGCCGAGCCGCCGTTGATCGCCACCCGGGCGCGGTCGCCGATCTCCTGCGCCGCCTGCGTCCTGTAACGGAAGTCGGAAATGAGCAGCGCTCCTCCCGCGCTCACGAGCAGCAGCGCGCTGCTCCCCGAGAACCCGGTCAGGTACCGGATGTTGGGCAGCGACGAGACGAGCAGCGCATCCAAAGAAGAGACCGCCAGCTTGCGCCGCAGCGCCTCGAGGCGTTCGGGCCGCCGGTCGGCCATCAGCGGCCGGCCGGGCCCGTCTGCGGCCCCCTGCGCCGCAGCCACGCCACCAGAGCTTCCAGAGCGAGCACGTAGGAGTCCGCGCCGAAGCCGGTGACGACCCCGACCGCGAGGTCGGCCAGCAGCGAGCGGCGCCGCGCCTGCTCGCGCGCGAAGATGTTCGAGAGGTGGACCTCGACGAACGGGACCCGGACCGCGAGCAACGCGTCCCGGACGGCGAGCGAGGTGTGGGTGTAGGCCGCCAGGTTCAGCACCGCCCCGTCCGCCGATCCCCGTAGCGCCTGGATCGCGTCCACCAGCGCGCCCTCGTGGTTCGACTGCATCCAGCCGAGCTCGACGCCGAGCGTGGCCGCGCGCTCGCGGACCCTCGCCTCGATCTCCGCCAAGCTCGTCGAACCGTAGAGTTCCGGCTCCCGAACCCCCAGCAGGTTGAGGTTCGGCCCGTTGAGGACGCCGATGTGCACTAGCGCTTGAGGCCGTGGAGCCAGGCGTTGAACGCGCTCAGGTCGTCCTCGGACGGTGCCTGCGACTCCGCGGGCTGGGGGCGGACGCTCTCACCCTCGGGGGCCCCGCCGAAGAACTCGTCGAACGTGGCGCCGAGCTTGGGCGGGGGCGGGGGCGCGCTCGCCGGGGCGGGCGCGGCGGCGGTCGCCGCGCCGCCCTCGGCCCCGAAGATCTGGTCCAGGGAGAACGCGTCCGTAGCTGGGCGGGCCGGCTGGCCGGGGACCTCGGGCAGCGGCGCGGGCAGCGGCGCCGGTTCGGGCTCCGGAGCGCTGAACGCCGACTCCATCGGTGTCGGGCCCTCGGCGGGCGGCTGCGGGGGCAGCACCTCCGGCGCACGCGCGATCAGCGACGCACGCGCCACGCGCCGCAGCCACACCCCGACGGACTCGACGCCGAGCGCCTGCGCGCTCAGCCTCGGCGGGGTTTCCACCCGGGCCAGCTTGGCACGCAGCCCGGCATCGTCCGGACGCTGGGCGAGCAGGCGCCGGTACACCTCGGCCGCCTCGCTCCTGAATCCCTGCTTGAGGTAGAGGTCGCCCACGGTCTCCGTGAGCAGCGGCTCGCCCGGGGCTTCCGCCGGCGCCTCGGCGGGCGTCTCGGGCGAGACCATCTGCAGCATCTTCGCGGAGGGGCGCGTCAGCTCCTCGGCCGGCGTGACGTCCTCCGGCATGATGAGCGGCAGCCCTCCGGCCGCCTCGGCCTCGGGGACCGGCGCCGCAGGCGGCATCGCGACCGCACCGACGTCCGCGCCCGCCACCTCGGGCGCGGCCTCCCAGGCCTCAGCCGGCTCGGGCGTCGCCAGGACCGGGTGTTCCGCGGTCGCCGGCACGTACTCCTCCGGCGGAGCGGAGATGAACTCGAAGGCCGGCGCCACCGCCTCCTCGTGATGCACGGCCTCGATGTCTTCCCGGCGGATGGCCGCGCTCTGCCGCTCGCCGACGCCCCAGGCGAGCTGGTCGTCGAACGGCAGCAGCTCTGCCTCCGCGGCCGCTGGGGCCACGGGCTCGGTCGGCGGCGCGAACCGCACCGGCTCCATCTCGAGCGTGGGAATCTCGGCCATCGCGGGAGCCGGCTCCGGTTCGATCTCCGGCTCGGGCAGCGCCGCGACCAGGGACTCGGGGATGGCCGGCACCCGCTCCGTCGGCGCCTCGGGCGGCACCACGTCGGCGAACGAGAACCCGGCCGGCGCCTCCTCGACCACTTCCGCCGCGGGGGCCCCGGCCGCCGCGGCCTCCTCGACCGGGCCGCCCAGGCGGTCCAGGTCCTCCTCGGCCTCGGTGTTCATGGAGTCAACGGTGAGCAGCCGCATGAGCCAGCGCCGGGCGTCGAGCGAGTTGCCGACGCGCTCGGAGATCTCGGCCAGGCTCTTGAGGGCGATGATGTTCTCGGCGTCGATGGTCAGGACCTGCTGGAACGCCGCGAGCGCCGCCCCGTCGTCCTTCTTGTCGAGGTGGCACCGGCCAAGCACGATGTGGGCCGACAGGTAGTCCGGATGGCGCTCGAGTCCGGCCTGCACGAGCATCAACGCGTCGTCGACGCGGCCGGCCTTCCGATAGGCGTCCGCGAGGGGCGCGAAGTACCGGCCTTCCGGGTTTTCCCGGAAGCGGGCTTCGAGTTTCTCGATCTCGCTCAGCGCGGCCATGGAACGGGCGAGTATACGTCCCCGTGGCGGACCATGTCAACGGCTTTCCGGATGGCGGCGGTTGGCTTTGGGCGTTGTCCCTTCTACATTTAGCCGCCTTCGGAGCCGTCGCACCACCTGTCGCGGGAGCCGGGCACGATGCTGAGCACGATGCGCGAGAACACGAAGATCATCATGCTCATTCTCTCCGTGGCGTTCGTGGGCTGGCTGGTGTTCGACGTCGGCATGGGCGGCACCGGACAGGGCCAGCTGGACACGCAGGACGTGGGATCGGTGAACGGGAAGCCGATCCGCTACCAGACGTGGCTCGACACCTACCGGACGGCCTACGAGGAGGCGCGCCAGCAAAACCCCGGCGCCACCCTCACCCGCGAGGACCAGCGCGCAATCGAGGACGAGGCGTTCGAGCGCCTCGTCCAGGCGGAGCTGCTCCAGGAGGAGTACCGCCGCCGCCGCATCGTCGTGACCGACCGCGAGATCGCGGACGCGGTCCGGCGCTTCCCGCCTCCGGAGGTGCAAAACGCGCCCGACTTCCAGACCGAAGGGCAGTTCGACCCGCAGAAGTACGAGCGTTTCATCGCCAGCGCCAACACGCAGACGCGCGAGTTCCTGATCGCCATGGAGCAGCGCTGGCGCGAGGAGCTGCCGCGCTACAAGCTGCTCCAGGACGTCAGCGCCGACGTGTACGTCCCCGACGCCAAGCTGTGGCAGATCTGGCGCGACGCGCACGACTCGGTGACGGTCCGCGCGCTGGTCATCCGGCCCGCCCTGGTGGTCGCCGACGCCTCGATCCGGGTCACGGACGAGGACCTGCGGCGCTACTACGACGGGCACCGGGACGACTTCCGGCGAGCGGCGCGCGCCGTGCTCTCCTTCATCGCGGTCATCAAGCTGCCCACGCCGCTGGACTCGGCGATGGTCGTCGAGCGGGCGCGGCAGCTCCGGGACTCGATCGTGCGGGGCGCCGACTTTGCCGCCGTGGCACGGATTGAGTCGGCCGACTCCGCCTCGCGCGCGCAGGGCGGCTCGCTGGGCACGTTCGGCCGCGGGCAGATGACACCACCGTTCGAGCAGGCGGCATTCCGCCTCCCGGTGGGCCGGGTCTCCGAGCCGGTCATCACGACCTTCGGCGCGCATCTCATCCAAGTCGAACGGCGCACCGCCGACAGCGTGACGGCGCGGCACATCCTGCTCGCATGGGGCCGGATCGGCGCCCGGCGCGACACGCTCGAAGCGCAGGCGGACTCGCTCGACCGCCTCGCGGCGGAGCAGACCGATCCCGCCGCGCTCGACTCGGCGGCGCGGAAGCTGGGGAGCGAAGTCCAGCACGGGCCGCCGCTGTCGCAGGGCCAGCCGTACGTGCTCGGGCGCTACCGCATCCCCGACGTGGGCGTGTGGGCGTTCGAGGCGAGGCCGGGCGAAACGAGCCCGGTGATCGAGACCAGCGGCGCGTTCTACGTGTTTCGCCTCGACAGCCTCTCGCCGGCGGGCGTCCCGCCCCTGGCCGAAGTCCGGGACCGGGCGAGCGCGGCAGTGGCGGCCGAGAAGAAGCACGCGGCCGCCGAAGCGATCGCGCGCGACGCGGAGCGGCGGCTGAACGGCGGCCAGTCCCTCGACCAGGTGGCCGAGGCGCTGCGGCTCCGGACGACGACGCTCGGACCGTTCACGCGGACGGCGACGGTGCCGGTGCTCGGCACCGCCAGCGAGGCGGTGGGCGCGGCCTTCCGGTTGCGGGTGGGTGAGCGCTCCCGGTTGCTCGGGAACGGCGAGGACTTCTTCTTCATCCAGCCCGAGCGCCTGGTCCGGGCCGACTCGAGCGCCTTCTTCGCGCAGCGGGACCAGCAGCGGACGCAGGTCACGCGGGCCGCGCGCCAGGTCCGGGTGCAGTCCTATGTGGACGCCCTGCGCCGGGCCGCCACCGTGAAGGACCGGCGCGCCGAGGTGCTGCACCCGACGGCGGCGGGACAGACGGGGAACATTCGATAAGCAGCTGGCAGACGCCGCCGACTACGACTCGCTCTTCTGCCCCGTCGACAGCTGCCGAGGCTCTGACCCCTGGGCCGGCGGTGCCGGCCGGTCGATCTCGTCCGTCACCTCGCGCATGCTCTTCTTGAACTCCCGGATGCCCTTCCCCATCGCGGCGCCGATCTCGGGCAGCCGCTTGGCCCCGAACACCAGCAGGAAGATGAGCAGCAGCACGAGGATCTCGGACATGCCCAGATTGCCCAGCATAGGGGACTCCCCGTTGTGATCCGCCGCCCGGGCTAGAACAGCGACCGGGCCAGCAGGTACGCCAGCACCACTCCTACTACCGACATGACCGACACATTGATCCCTATCGGCCCGACCGTGAACGATAACACCAGCAGGTCGATGCTGACGGGCCCGAGCTGGGGGGTGACCGCGAAGGTCAAGACGTCCTTGGGCGCTCCCGCGGGCAGCACCTTGCGGAGCAAGGCGTTCAGGAAGCCCCCGAAGACGAAGCCGGAGGACAGGACCCCGAGGTAGAACAGCGGCCGGCGCGGGACGTGCGCCACGGGCCCCTACCGCCGCCGCTCGACGGCGTAGATGATGGCGCCCTGGAGCGCGTCGCGCGCCTCGGAGGGCTCGAGCGTGGCCAGCGCGGCCTCCGCCTTGAGGGCGTACTCCTGGGCGCGGGCCCGCGCGAAGTCGAGGCCGCCGCTCCTGGCGACCAGGTCGCTCAGCCGGGCCACCTGCTCGTCGCTGGGCTCGGCGGTCGCGAACAGGGCCTGCGCCTCGCGCCGCTCCCCGTCCGAGAAGCACGGCAGCGCCGCGATCAGGGGAAGCGTGACCTTGTGCTCTTTGAGGTCGTGGCCCGTGGGCTTGCCGGTGACCGCGACCGGCTCGGTGTAGTCGAGCAGGTCATCGGCGATCTGGAACGCCATGCCGAGCGCGTCGCCGTACGAGCGGAGCGCCGCCCGGGTCTCGCTCGCCGCCCGCAGGGCGCCGCACTCGCACGCGGCTGAAAACAGCGAGGCGGTCTTCGAGCGGATCAGAAGCTCGTAGTCCTCTTCGCGGAAGCTCAGTGCGTCGTACGCGCCGAGTTGCCGCATCTCGCCGATCGTCATCTCGTTGGTCACGCGCGCCAGGACGCGCAGCGGATCGACATCCTCGAGCCGCACCAGCTCGATGATCGCGCGCGAGTACAGGTAGTCGCCCATGATCACCGAGATCTGGTGGCTGAACAGCGAATTGATGGTCGGCATGCCGCGGCGCAGCGCCGAGTGGTCAACCGAGTCGTCGTGCACGAGCGTCGCGAGGTGGATCAGCTCGATCACCGCCGCGAGCCGGTTGCAGCGCGGGTCCTCCGCCGCGGCCGCCTGGTTCGCGAGCAGCAGCAGCGTCGGGCGCAACATCTTCCCTTTCATCTGGAGCAGGTGGCCGTTCACCTCCTGAATGAGGGGAAAGTCGGCCGCGATGATCTTGCGCAGGTCGGTGGCGACCGCGTCGATCCGGCCCACGACTGGCCGCTGAACGTCGGCGAGAGTGACGCGCGCCGTCTGCCGCGTCACCTAGGTCCCCGCCTTCACCAGCGCCTGCACGCGCGTGTTGACGTCTTGGAACCGGATGTCCACCGCGAAGACGCGGTTGTACGAGGCCAGCGCCTCGCCCCGCTTGGCCTGCTCCTCGTAGGTCCGGCCGAGCCAGTAGAGGATGCCGAGCCGCTCGGCGTCGCTCGCGGCCGGCAAGTCGAGGGAGCGACGCAGGATCGTCTCCGCCACCGCGTACTGGCCCTTCTCGAAGAAGCAGAGCCCCAACGCCTCGAATGACTTGAGGCGCCCCTCGGTGGCACGCAGCGCCTTCTGGAACTCGGCGATCGCCTCGTCGAGCAGACCCATCTCCTTGTAGGCCACACCGAGGTCGTAGTGGCTCTGGAAGTCCTCCTCTCCGACGTTCGCCTCGATCCCCTTCTTGAACGCGGTGAGCATCTGCTGGAAATCCTTCTGCTCGTCGCCCGTGGGTTCCTCGTCCTCGATCCGCATCCGCGTGTCCTTCGGGATCTCCTCGTCGAGGAGCATGGCACCGAGGTCCACGTAGCCCTCAGGGGGCGCGGTGGGCGCAACGGGCGCGGTCGCGGCGATTGCGGCGGGCGCGGGGGGCGCGGCGGGAGGCGCGAGGGTTTCAATGGCGGACCGGGCGCGGACGTTGCCCGGGTCGTGCTCGAGGACGCGCTGGTACACGGCGATCGACTTGTCCGGCTCGTTTGAGCGCAGCAGGGCGTCGGCCAGCTCGACGTAGGCGTCCACCAGCCGCGCGCGGTCGCCCAGGCGGTAGGCCAGCTCCACCCGCTTCTGCTGGTGACGCACGCTGTTGGGCTCGAGGCGGAGGATCTCCTCCGTGACGGCGTAGGCCTGCTCCAGCTCCGCCGCCTGGTCGTAGCCGTCGAGCGCGGCGTCCAGCTCGGCCAGGCCCTTCTCCCGCTCTCCCTTCTCCAGGAGCGCCTCGCCGAAGCGGCGGTGCGCCTCCCAGTCCTGCGGGTTGGCCGCGATCCGGGCTTCAACGTCCTCGGCGGCCTCGGACGGCGCCACCGTTGTGACCTCGCCGAGGTCGAGGAACTCGAGCGCCGCTCCCGCGCCCGCCTCCTCGAGCGGCGGCGCCTCGGCGCCGGTATAGAGCAGCGGCAGGCCCTCCGTTGCCGCCGCCGCGGGGGCCTCTTCCAGCGCGGCGGCGGGGACCTCCTCGGCGGCGGGAATCTCGCCCACCGCGAGCTCGAGCATGCCGAGCTCCGCGCCCGGCACCTCGGCCGGTGGAGCCTCGGCCGGTGGCTCCGCCAGCAAGGTCGGCTCCATCTCGAGCGGGGCCGGCTCCACCACCGGCGACGGCGGCTCCACCCCGAGCGACGTCGGTTCCATCTCGAGCGACGGCGGCTCCATCTCGAGCGACGTAGGCTGCATCCCGAGCGACGTCGGCTCCATCTCGAGCGACGTCGGTTCCATCCCGAGCGACGTCGGCTCCACCCCAAGCGACGTCGGCTCGATCTCGAGTGCCGGGCCGCTTGGCGTCTCGGCCATCGCGGTCGGCTCGATCTCGAGCAGCGGCAGCTCGACCGAGGGCGCCGGCGGCGCTTCCTCGGGCGCGGCCAGCGCCGTGGTCTCGATCACAAGGGGCGGGATCTCTAGCACGGGCGGGGGTGGGGGCGGGGCCGCCGCAACGGGCGCTGGCGTCGCCGCACTCCTGCGCGGCGGCGCAGCCACCTCGCCAACGTCGAGGAAGACCAGCTCGCCCTTCTTGGGAGCCTTCTCTTCCGGGATCGCCTCGCCGGTGATCATGCTGCGGCTCATCCGGCTCTTGCGCTGGGTGGCGACCTTCTCCTTCGCCTCGAATTCAGCGAGGAGCTTGTCGACCTGGTCAGCCGCCTCGGCTGTCTTCGCCTGCGCCCGCGCCTGTTGAGCGAGCAACCCCCAGATCGCGTCGCTGCCCGGCGACATCTCGGCGAACTTCTTCAGCGCCTTGAACGCCTCCTCGAGCTGCCCGGCCTTCTGCATCCGGTCGGCGTACTCGAGCATGTTCTGCTTGGCCTCGGCGCCGAAG
>Ga0214473_10012207_pt1 | contig 10089 bp, 27 predicted proteins | sample RVTome_7_FD_203509 | JGI IMG/M metagenome (GOLD analysis project Ga0214473, IMG submission 203509) | Soil microbial communities from uranium-contaminated site in the Upper Colorado River Basin, Wyoming, United States - RVT98D197 | ecosystem: Environmental > Terrestrial > Soil > Contaminated >... | reverse complement strand
AAGAAGGCCGTGCAAACGAGGTCTCGTACCTGGTTTCTGCAAGAAGGCACATGAGCTTATCTCGAAAGAAGTCATGAATACCAAGGAGAAGAACAATGGCCATCAATAAGGACGCCACCAAAGCAACCGTACGCCATGTCGCCGAGCATGACCGAGCTGTCGACGACCTGACCCGGCAAATGGCCGAGCGCAGAGAGTTGATGTACAACGATCTCGTGGAGGCCGAGGCCGTCGTCAAGGCGCTCACGGCCGGCATCGCCAGGATCGACGGCCTAATCCACCTCGCACCGCGGCATCCAGGGGCATCATCGTGAGGCGCTGCATCCTCTTGGCGCTCGCACTGGCGTCGTGCAATGGCGCGCAGCAAGACAGTCCGACGCGTCTATGTGTGTCTGATGCGCAGCGCGAATGGATTATCGCGTGTATTCGCGCCGGTACATCTGCCGAGCAAGATGGTCGGATGATCGTCAATGAGTGCGCGGAGCAGGCGGAGAATCTGTTCGATCGGATCTGTTTGCCGGAGGAGCCAGCGTCGTGACCATCAAGGCCGGCGACAGGGTTCAAGTGCTTAAGCCGTATGTCGCAATCGTCGAGAGTGTCGACTTCGATGATGGCGTGTTCATCTGCCATGGACATCGCACGGAGCTTCGACTCGACGAGCAAAGACGCGGCGAGGCTCGTGGCGGTGATACGTGGGAAAAGATCGACGACGACGAACACACCGCGTGGCAACAAGATCGGTGTCACCTGTGTGGTTACCCGATGGTGCAGAAGGTCAAGCCTTACCGATGTCGCTTCGGCGACAAGACTGGTACCGTCGACGTCGATGCGCGCTGGTGCATCGAGTGCGGCGAGGGGTATCTGAACGGCGAAGCGCTGGAGCGCATCGAGAAGCTGCACGAGGCGCTACAGGCTGAGTACAACCTGGCCATTCGCCAAGAGACGCTGGACGCTTTGTCCAGTTCAGAGCCGCTTTCCATGTCCGAGTGCTTGAAGCTCATCATGTTCAACGAGCAGCTGCTGCAAGCGCACCGAACGCTCGACGCCGCAGGCATTCGTCAGGCTCTGCTCGGTGCGAGGATCAAGATCGTCATGGCACGGCAGGTCCTGACATGTCCCACGTGCGAAGGCGCCAAGCCTGGCTGTTGTTGCCAGTGCAAGGATCCGATCGACGACGGCGAGTACCAGCTGCTGCCTTGTCCATGGGCCGATGAAACAAGTGGCAACGACTCACTGCACCTGCGGTGTAGCGGTTGCCGCGAACAAGCAGCACGCGACATCTAAAAGAACTAGCCATGACCAAGAAGAATCTCGACGCGTACCGCAAGGTCATCTCCGACGAGGACAAGGCCAAGACGAGAGAACGCTTCGTCGAGATCGCGAAGCAATCGCTCGAAGGCATGGCCGCCAAAAACTCCATCGACATCGACGAAAAGTGCTGCGTGGGTCATCGCATCGCAATCATGACGAGCAAGTACCTGCCGCGCGGCGGCATCTTCGACCCCAACAACATCCACAGTCCAACGTGCTGGCGTTTCCAAAACTCGGTCATGCGCATGGCGAGCGCGGTCATCAGCGGCGGCACGCCGGCAGTGAACAGCGAGATCGAAGAAGTCGTCATCGGCGTCCGTCGTGCCGCCGCAGACGCCGATGCGTCCGAAGACGGCGCAGTGGTCCTCGTCCCAGACGAGCCTGAGCCTGAGAGGAAGGTCCACTGAAGATGTCCATCTTGGCGTCTTTTCTGTTCAAGTGTGAGGCTCGCTGCGGCCTGCTCACCGCGCTTGATCCGAGCGTCACGTGGATGCGGTGCCCCAAGTGCGGGAGTGATGACGTGTTCAACTTGTGCCGCGTCTGCAACGAAGGCACGATTGAAGGCACGATTGGCGATGATCCTGAGAACAACAGCGCTCCATGCACGAACGAGAATTGCCCGAGCAACGAAGTTCATGACAACGACGAAGGCTACGGAGTGTTCCGATGAAGCGCTGGGATGCCAGGACGCTGTCATCGATTGCCGTGAGCCGTCTGCCTTGGCCGCAGTGGCCCCTGATCCGCGTGGCTCGCAGGGCACGGCGCCGTTGGACGCGCCGGCTGGACCGGAACAAGAACGGACGGAGGCACCCGGAAACATGAGTGAGTGGTGGAACATGTTCGCTGACGTGCAGTGCATGGCGTGCCGCACCGTCGTCGCCGACGCGAACCTCGTCAACGGCTGCAACTACTGCGAGCGCTGCACGGGTAGGGATGGCGAGCTGACGCCACTCGCGATCACGATGCGCGCGCTGTTTGAACGCTGGCGCCGCAGCGGACGATTCTCACTTTTTCGTGGTCGTAGCAACTTCAGGAGGCGCCTAGGTGTAAACTCCTGATGCGCTTGCCTGTTCGGGAGGCGGAATGAAATCCAAGACGCGGGCGTCTGGAACTACGAGCCACGGCGAGGAGCCGAGGACAAGAAACCAAAAATGGGCTTCGTCAAGAGGCTTCCCCCACCACGAGCCGGCACTCCGGCCGTACCAACCACTCCGGAAAAAATCCGGCCCACACCTTCGGCGAAGAGCCGATCCACCACGGCTCCGGCCGTACGAACCACTCCTTCGGCAACACGCCGAACCTCGGCGAAGAGCCGAATCACTCCGGCGAAGAGCCGGCCTGAAACGAAAGAAGAAGACATCATGGCCAAGACTCTGTACGAAGATCGCAAGCTGATCAAGACCTACGATCTGCATCCCTTCGAGGATCTCTGTGTCGTCGGATTGGACACCAAGCACAAGTCGCGCACCGATCATTTCTACTGGGATCCGCGCGTGCTGCTCGCGGTGGATCCGCTCAAGATCGAGAACGCGGATCAGTGCGGAATCGTCCAGACCGTGCTCTACAAGCGCGTCGATGTGAGCAGTGACGAGCGTTTCGGCAAGTGGTGCGCCAAGGGCAAGGTCGCCCTCGTCACCGAAGGCCGCCAGCGTGTGCGCTGGGCCCGTGGCGCGACGTTGCTGCGCCAGGAGCGTGGCGACGAGCACGATGTCGTCTTCGTCAACTCGCGCGAAATGACCGGCACGGAGCTGCAGAACTGGATCCGCAGTCGCGCCGCGAACGTGGTCCGCGAGGCGAGCGACCCAATCTCGCTGGCCTACGAGATGCTGGAGCTGCGCGGGATGGGTCTCGCCGACGAGACGATCGCCTCGACGTACGCGCTTAAAATCCCGGACATCCAAGATCAGATGCGCCTGCTGGATTTGTCGCCCAAGTCCCAGGATCTGATCCGCACCAAGCGCCTGTCTGAGACCGGGGCGAAGCTGCTGCGCGAGATGACGCATGTCGAGCAGGACGCCGAGCTGGACAAGATGCTCGAAGCGGGCACCAAGCTCACCGTCGAGAACGTTCGCGCGGTGCAGCGAACGAGCAAGGTCCGAGCGGCTGGCAAGGGCAAGGCCAGGCCGGCCGGCGACGACGAGGACCTGGTCGGCGTCAAGCTCACGCTCAAGCAGATCCACAAGCTGGCCGTCGTGGTCGGCAAGGGCGAGATCGAGACCGAGCCGTTCCTCGGCAAGATCCTCAACGTCCTGTGCGGCAAGACGGCGGGCAAGGGCATCAAGGGCATGACCAAGGTCCTGCGCGAGATCGGCGTCGAGGTCGAGTGATGCTGAATCATAAGGAGCGGGCTGACGAGGCCCTTGCAGAAGTCCGCAGCGTGATTGCCACGCTGCAGAACCTGTCATCGGACTCGTGTCTTCTGCTCTCCAGGGAGTTGGAGAGGATCCAGGAAACTGGCCGTATGGAGGTCGGGACAAGTGGCCTGGCTGTCATGGATGGTGTTCGCCGGTGCCTTCGCGAGCTGTTTGCATGGGTGCCATACGCCAATCACGAGCTACCTGGGCACTGCAAGCGCTGTGGCGTTGGACCTGACGGCAAGCGCTCGTGGCCCTACGACGGCGTCAGCGCCAACGAGGCCGCGTCTGATCTCGACCGTCACTTCGGTCGACTTGACGGTGGCGACGGATGGTCACCAAGAGAGCAGGACCTGTCATGAACCACGAAGTCCGCGTCACGCTCATCACCAGCTACAACGACGACAAGGTCATCCGCGCCTTTGTCTCGGTTGGAAATGGACCGGCTGGCCCTGCGTTCACACGCTTTGTCGACGTCGACCGAGGTAATCCGAAGCTCGTCGTGGCTTCGTCGATGGCTTGGGGTGCAGACGGGCCTCCGCAGTATGTGATCGACACCGTGGACCTTGCAGTACGCGAACACCTGTCTCAGATCTCTAGGACCCCATGAAGACCTCTACCAAATCCAAGCTCGAAGCCTTCCTGCGCGACCTGCAGAAGATCTGTGCCAAGCATGACGTCACACTCATCCCGCAAGGAGACTTCGGGGAAGGTGACGGCGGGTGCGGACTCACTGTCGGTGAAGAGGCGGACTTCGAGTTCTGCGGCGCCTCTGCGACTGAAGCGTCGGCCTGGCACGTAGACGACGAAAAGCCCACGGTTGTGTCATGACCGATCGTGAAATCATGAGGCGAGCGCGGTGGGCGATGGTCTGCTGGGCGGCTGACCAGCACGACGATCATATCTACGAGGATGCTCGACACGCGTTCAACCTGCTCTCCGACGCGCTTGGACTTCCACGATGTGACCATCTCGGCGTTCCTCAGGAACTTCACGAGGCTCGTGGTCGCAAAGACGGAGTCGACAAGATTCCTACGGAGACGTCATGACAGCCAAGAGCAATGCGAAGGCCCGTTCCGCTGCCAGGGCAGCAGGTCAAGCCAAGGCTGCGATTGCTTCCCGCGATCTCATCGTCGAGACGACGTGCACTGCACCGACTCCTTGTCGAGGTGTGCGGATCACGTGTCCAGACGGCTCAGAGTTCTTTTTACAATGGGATACTGCGTTCGGTGGCCTCAAAGTAGGTGCCGAGCGGACGGGAGACGGCATGGCTGACGGCGTAACCGTCACACCGGACATCACCAACTCTATCATCATCACCGCGAAGGCATGCCGATGACCGCCAAGAGTGAAGCGAAGGCCCGTTCCGCTGCCATGAAGCGAGACCGCGAAGCTCGTGCAGGCCTCACGCCTGCGCAGTGCGCTGCCATTGCATGGATTGCTGTGCATCCTGCATGGCGCACATCGGCACAGGTGAAGGCTGCAAGGCACACGAGTCAGTCGACGCTCGATGCCCTTGCCTCGCGCGGCATCATTTCCAACGCAGGTGCGCTGTGGCATCTGACGCCGACAGGGATAGATGTCGCCAACAAGATCGGCGTGGAAATCGGCATGAAAGAGACGCAGCGTCTGCTGACGCTGGCCTGCGAAACTGATCCTCAGGTCAGCCAGGACTTCATCGACGGCATGATCGCGGCCTGGTGCGCGCTGCCTGACAACTGTCCCGAGACGGTGAGCGCGAAGATTGCTTCTGAGATCAGAAGTCGGTGCGGTTATCGTGGCCTTCAGGCTCTGAAACTCACAGGATGGTGCCCATGAACGTCGACAAGATGGACTTTCTATGCTCTCGCTACCCGGAACTCTACGGCGAGAAGTTCTACTTCGAAGTCGGCGACGGATGGAACGAAATCATCCAATCGATGAGCGCGGATCTTTTTGCACTTGTCTCCGATCTTCCCGATAATCAACAGCTCCGCGCTGACCACTATGTCGGAGAGGTCAAGGAGAAGTTCGGCGAACTGCGCGTCTGCATGAACGTACGAGAAACCGACGAGATAACTGCGACGATCGGCAAGTTCATGGCCGCTAGCCGCGTAACATGCGATGTCTGCGGTGGTGTTGGGCAGCGCAGAAGATCTCATGGATGGGTCAGTACCCGATGCAACGTGCACGAACCGGAGAAGTCATGACCGTCTTCCACGCCGAGCGCGATGCCAATCCCGAGTCTCTCGCCATTGCGACGGCACTAGGGCACGCATGGTCTCCCTGGACGAGCTGCTTCGAAGACGACGCCGGGCATGCCTGGTACGCGGGGGCCAAGCTTGTTCACGACGGCGTCAGTGTCATCGAGGTTCGCATGCTCGAAAAGAGTGACGAGAGAACCTTGTTTCACGGGTCCTTGGTTGGATTCGTGTTCGAAGCGCTTGACCCCAATCTTTTCGGTATCGTTGCAACGCTTATAGAAGCGCTCGGCATCGAAGCACGGCGATGTCGAACTCGTATGGAGACCATCCACGAGCTGTGCCCGTGGGTCGCCAAGATGATCGAGGATAAGACATGAACAACGATTGGCTAATCGACTACGAGCGACGATATGCGGACGATCGCGCCTCTGCGCAGGCTGAAGCCAACGAGGCTTCTCGCGTGGCCAAGGAGGCGATGCGCAAGAGCATCGAGACTGGAGAAGTGGTCGCACTACCGTACTCGGAGTATCTGTCTGAATCACTGCGTTTCGACGCTGACGTCTGGGATCCAACGGCGTCGCACACGGTCGCGTACTCCGGGAAGATCGATGGCAAGATATGGCGCGTGCAACTGTTTCCAAATGGCTCTTTGCACCTCGCCGTGCAACGTCGATAAGGAGAAGAAGTGATATGGGCATCCGCTGCACACAGCCCTACGGCCTGCCGGCCAAAGCAACCGAGTTCCTGCGTGAGAACGCAGTACGCAAAAACCCCTGCGAGCACTGTGGCCGGGACTCCGGGTACGCGACCGTCTGTATCGGCAAGTACGGCATGTTCGACGAGATGGAACTCCTGTCGTACACGCTCATCGACCTTGATGACCAAGTGGCAGAAGAGTTCATCCAGCGCACGGTCTGGTCGTCAGGACCGATGATCTGGCTTGGACTTCGTCTCGGCGACGGTACGACCATCGTCTGGGCCGACGAGGAGATGGTGGAGTAGATGGGCACCGAGAACGACAACCCACAGCCCACTGAGACCCAGACATGGTACTGGGCAAAGCTTATGCACTTCGTCGACATACCTGAGTGCTGGGAGATTGTCGCCGTTGACACAGATGACGATGGTGAACTCGTCGCGCTTCGTGCTGGCGACGAAGAGAACCATTTACTCGAAGAATTCGAGTGGGGTCAGCGTGTGTACTGGCCAGGACGACACCAGGAGTCGCAATCTCCAGACACGATCGAGGCAAGGATGATGCAGTACACGCGAGAGTGGTCGCGGTGCAGCGGCGAGCGGTTCACCTTGGTCATCGACTTTGCATACGACCACGATCGCGTCACCTTCGCTGGTGTGACTGATCCTGATGGTGAAGTCTCATGGACCGAGGCGTACACTTCGTGGGGCATCAAGGATGGAAAAATCGTCGAGATCATCGACGAGGACGAAGTCATGATTCTCTATAAGGGAGACGAGTAGTCATGACCGATCCTGTCTACATCGAGTCCTCTGCGGTCTTCGACAAGGACCGGATCTACCGCTACTCGCTCGTGCGCCGGTGGAAGCCTGGACCAATGGTCCTATGGGTGATGCTCAACCCTTCGACCGCCGACGAGACCGTGCTCGACCCGACGCTGCGTCGGTGCCTGGGCTTCACGCAGCGCTGGGGTCACGCTCTTGGAGACTTCGGTGGCTTTGTGGTCTGCAACCTCTACGCGTTCCAATCGACTGATCCGAAAGGACTGTGGGAACGTCGGACCGTGGACATCATGTCACCGGAAGGCGTTTGGATGGGAACGATGATCGTCAACCCACCGGATGACCCGGTGGGTCCTGGAAACGACGATGCCATCCGAGAGGCTGCCAAGGCTTGCGATCTGACCATCGTCGGATGGGGTGGCAACGCCAAGCCTGAGCGAGAGCGCAAGGTGGCCCAGCTGCTCCACGATATCGGCGTAAAGCCTCAGGCCCTGCGACTGTCTAAGGACGGTTCGCCGGGGCATCCGCTCTACCTTCCTGGCAATACCAAGCCGTTTCCCTGGTATGCCAAGGGTCTTCGCTGATCTCTGACTTCCAACACGACTGGAAAACGACATGACCTATCTGAATCAACTCAGCGAGTTCGCTTCGCGACCAGGCATCCAGTGCGTGATGGTCTACAACATCGCCGCTCGCATGTGGACGCATGCACCTGAAGCGTTCGACACGCACTACGCAACTGCTTTGGTCAAGATGATCGGAACGGGATACAGTCGAGATCTACATCTCATCGTCGGCGAGCTGCGTTACTCCACACACGCCATGGGTCCCAACCACGTCCTATGCGTCGTGATCGAATCCGGTCATCCGATCGGCAAGTCTCTGAGTCGAGTGGTGAAGCGATTCTCCGACAAGTACATGGGTATGGTCCGTACCGGCGAGAAGATCGGGGAAGAGGTCGATACATGAGCACCTCGGTGGACGATATCAAAAAGGCGCATGTTGCCGTCGCTCATGCGATGTACGCTGCTCGCGATCTATCCCGACTGTCCGCGGCGATGGTCGAGGCGATCCGTAACGGCGATCCTCTGTCACCATATATGCCGAATCACTAAGATGCGCTTATGAGAACTTCGATCAACTCGTGAAGATCGCCGACGATCTCGGAGGGCTCATGCTGTATCCGGAGGACTCAAACTAAAAATGACTACTGTGACCATCATGTGTGTCGAGGGTCCTGGACCACGAATTGCAACCAGGCGTAAGACCTGCGATGTGACCGTTGTCGCGGTGTCCCAAGGGCGTAGGCCCATCGTGGTACTACGCGAGGTCGGCACGGGTCAGATCTTCGCCTGGCAGTGCAGTCGAGGCAAGGTTCATCCGGATCTCATGGTCGGCCGATCCTTGCGCGTGAAGATGACGCCGTACGATCGGTGGGTGTTCATGCCGGATCTGTTCGAAGGTCTGGCCATCCTGACCAGCCGCGTCGTACCCTACCGACCCCTACCGCCTAGAAGGATTGACTCATGATCGTCGCAGCCGTCGTCATAGACAAACTCTCCATCCTTAGCCTCATCGACATCGCGCAGGTCCATCGCAACCGCGGTGAAGCTCTGGCTGTATTGCCAGACGGTACAATGGGTTCCAACCGCAAGGCATATGAGGACAAGTACCCCGAGGAGTGCCTGATCCCGCTGTGGAACGGAGATCGACACGAGATGTTCAGGTTCAAGCGCGCAGGGTTGGTCGCGCAGAGTCGTCGTGCGTTCGTTTACCACCTCGGCGAGGACGAAGCGGAACGGTGGAGAGTGGGAAGTTGGAAACTCGACCAGAGAAAGACGCCATGAGCACGAGCATTCAAGAAGACGAATCGATGGCGAACAAGCACCGCGCCGCATGCGAGGAAATTCGTCGACGAGGGCTCTGCGACTTCCTCGACTGGTTGCGTGAGAACTACACCTTCGCAGAATACGGAACCGAGGGATTCGACATACTCGAACCGACGCACGATTCGTCACAAACGATGCTCGAAGCCTTCTTCGAGATCGACATGGATGCTGTTGAACGCTTCCGCCGACGACTGATCGAAGATCTGCAAAGTAAAGTACAGGAGCGAAGGCCATGAGCTTGGACCTGCGCCAGATTGTCGCCCAACTCCAAGAGTTGTCGCTAATGAATGACGGACGCGACGTTCAACTCGGGATACATGGCAACGTCAAGATTACGGCCTACGACGGAGAGACGTCTCTTTCGGAACCGTCGATACGAAGCCCGTTTTCCAATATCATCTACGGATGGAACGTGCACGTGTGGAACCCTGATGGCTCGGTATCCATGTTCACGGACGACACAACGCATAATAACATAGACAAGGCGCGCGAGTACCTCGCGACGAGAAAGAGGCCATGAGCGAGTCTGGGGATTGGCAGGTCGACGACAGGGTGTCGACGGATGCTGGCATTGGTCATGTCATCCACCGCTTCGACGAGTATGGCCGCGTGTCCTACGTGGTGCAGTGGGACGGAACGTCATCCCGTGGACTCTACGAGGCCTCGGAACTCCACCCAGTGCTCATAGTGATCGCGTGCAGCGAGAAGTAAAATCGTCAGGGAGGAAGTCATGATCACGAGTAAACAAGATCTCATCCAGTGGTTCGACCGAGGCGTGGCGGTGGGCGCAACGCACATGATCGTGATGCATGACTCCTATGATCATGAAGACTACCCCGTCTTCGTCCCGGTCACCGAGGATGTCAGAGATGT
>Ga0214473_10012206_pt1 | contig 10089 bp, 7 predicted proteins | sample RVTome_7_FD_203509 | JGI IMG/M metagenome (GOLD analysis project Ga0214473, IMG submission 203509) | Soil microbial communities from uranium-contaminated site in the Upper Colorado River Basin, Wyoming, United States - RVT98D197 | ecosystem: Environmental > Terrestrial > Soil > Contaminated >... | reverse complement strand
ATCAAGGTATCCAATGCACAGATGAGGACAATCCGACTTCAGCGACACGAGGTCTGCCCAGACTGGAACTACACCATAGATCCCAACACCTCATGAAAACCGAATTCATTTCTTTACGAGTCCTTAGTCTCACGATTTCCTCAGCAAGTTTCCGGCGGGCGGCAAGAATCTCATCCGGGTCTTTCGAGAAGCCCCACCAACTCGGGGCAATCGTATCGACGATTTTCTTAGCCGAATCTTTTCCGCCGAGGCCCTCAAGAAGGGCAAAGTATTCGTAGTCCTCCATGCCGTCTCGCAGAATCTTGACGCGTATGCTGGCCACGGCGCCGTCGATCCCGCACGGGAGGCCGGGATAGAACAGGAAGCCGTCTCCGTTGTAATGCCTCGGGTGGGCAAAGGCGGGATTGAACCAGGGGTCGATAACCGTGGTGACGGTGCTCCAATAGAGCAATCCGGTGATGCCATACTGGTAGTTGATCCAGGTCGGCACACGATAAACGAGCAGAGAACGGTCGATGCCCCAGTACGGCGGGTCGTAGTCCTTAACGCTTTCGTACTGCGGATGAGAGCTCGGTGAGCGCTGCGCCAGGGCGGTATAAGACCAGACTTCGTCGCCGTGGGCGATCTTCTCGGCGATGCTATCGCGGTCGATAAAGGACCACAGAGGGCACCATATATCGACCGCCGGATCGATATCAGGCCACGAGGGGTCCTGCGTATAGGTCTGTTCGACAACCAGGCATCGAAGCTGCGGCACCGCCTCGTGAACGAGCCGGCCAAGCAAGAGCACCTGCTCGTAGTTGCCCTTCAGATTCGGCTCATCCAGCATATACACGTAGGCCCGCTTTTCCCAGCCGTTGTCTTTCAAGTATTTGTAGAAGTCTTTATAGTAGCGCTGGGCCTTTTGCCAATTGTCGGGGGATATCGTCAAGTAGTCGGGCTTGAGCGCCGAGCTCGGCAGGCGGGCGAAGCGAGCCCTGGGTATCTCGAAATCGGTCACGTGCAATTCGCTGATGAACTTGCGCAATGCCTCGTGCCTTTGCGGGTCTATTTGCAGAGAGCCATCGTCATTGACGACCGGCAGCAGATGGTCCGGGATGGGCGAATTGATGCGATGCTCGGCCATCGTCCGGCAGTACTGCATTTCGATCTGCTTGAACCTGTCGGAGCCGCGCTCGATATTGAAGTATCGCGCGACGTTACTGAAATTGCCGAAATGGTTCTTATGAGTCGGGCCATCGGGAATCGCAAAATCCCACACAGTCAGCTCGACGGGAATCCGTCCTGAGATCCCTCCTCTTGCCTGGACCTGCAGTTGGCCCCGGTATGTGCCCGCCGGGACGTCTTTGGAAACATGAACATCCACCCATAAGGGCTGATTTTGACCTTTGAAGACCTCGAATGGGACAGGGTACATGTCGTGACCGCTGCGCTTTACAGGTTCTCCCCATCTCTCGCGGCTCTCGGTCAGAGGCTCGATAGTCTCGCCGGTGACAGGGTTGACGAAGGGAACGAGCGGGTCTGCATACAGCCCAGGCGGCAGCTCCGCCCGCGCCGTGGATATCCTGACCCTGACGTACTCTTCTCTGAAGAGCCGAACGTTTTCCTTCCCAATCTTGGCGCCGTTCTGTCCCACAAAGTCGGACATCTCCACCCTGGTCACGGTGAGGTTCTCCCCTGGAGCCGCAACCACTACCTGAAATGATTCGACTTCATTTCGTGCGGCACTGATTCGTACCTGAGCCGTCCCGTATGGCTCCTGATCCTGGCCGATCCGCTGCATGCTGTTCAGGGCCGTCAGCCCTATTCTCGCTTCGGCGCCGAAACAAAGGGATGAACACAGGACACAAATACATACGCTCAGAACCAGGAAAATTCTGCTACTCATGGTTTGCCTCCAAGTGAAATAATCTGGCAGCGCCCGGGCGCGGGCGGGACTTCGATTCTCCTGTCCCCCACCGCGATCGACACGGCCCCTGTTGAGGGTGGTCCGAAATCTGTTCGTCGCACTAAGATGCGTCCATCCAGCTCCAATCCCGAAATCACTGGTCCGGGTCGTTTGGGAACATCGAAATTGATGGGCGTTCCTTCTGAGAGGAATTGCCCATACTGCTGGGCCGCCGCATACACCTGCTGAACCAGCCGGCTTTCTTTCGCCGCCTGTTCAGCGCCGCACCAGAGAAAGAGCGTATCGGTCCCTCGCAGCAACACGTGCCACAGTAACTCCTGGTACGCGGCTTCGCTAAGCTGCACAGCCCCCCCGCCGGCGTCTTTGGGCTCGATAGTCTGCCAGTGCACGAAGCTGATGATGGGTACGTCGGCCGGCGTGTGCCCTCCCGCGTTGCTCGCCACTAACAGCATGTTGTAAAACCATCGATAATCCGTGTCGGTGTAGTCGTACCAGTCGAAGATGCGCCGCCAGGGGTAGATCACCGGCATGGCGAACGTGTAGCCGGTCTCAGGAAACTCGTCGTACCATTTACGGTATTTGGCCTGCTGGTCGCCTTTGAAAGGCTGGCCATCGACATAGTATTCGTAGTAGTCGTACCAGTAACGGTAGCCATCGTGGAGATAGACGCCATAGTTGCCCACGAGCGCGCCGGGGAAGTTCTGCTTCACAGGCTCGGCATAAACTTCGCGCTGCAATTGGCACCGCAGCGTTCGGATCGCTTTCTGAAAATCCTCAAAGCTATCAATGTTCTCGATGCTCTGCCGGCAGCGCCGGCATCGCTTACAGGCCGCGTGAGCTTCGTTGAATTCGATAGGACCGTCAATTTCCCAGTCGGCGAAGATGAAATCAACGTCCAGCGCCGCTTCCTTGAATCCCCTGATGAAGTATTCAAGCTGCTCGCGGATAGCCGGCCGGCGAAATTCAAGCGTGAAGGGGCAGCCCATGTTCTTCTTGCCAAACGACGGGTCCCAGAAGGGCCGGCCCTCATCGTCAACGTGAGCTGTGCGGGGGTCGCCGTCGAAGAACGAATCCAGGCACTTGTTCGCGTTGATATTCACGCGCAGACCCAGCTTCTTCTGCGCCTTGGCTATGACCAGCGACTCTTGCAGACTGCGCTGGCGGTTCTTGGGGTCCCAGGACGTAATCAGCCCAATGCCTCTGGCGTTGAGCAGGCTGAGAAGCTCCTCTGCGGTGTTGGGATCGAGTAAGCCCGGGTTCATGGCGTGCCACAGATAGAGCGGCAGGCGTTCGCCCCTCTCGAATTCGAGTGCTTCCGTCGCGTCCAGCACAAGCTGTACCTGCTTCGACCATTTGTTCGTAGTGACGCCGTGAGGCGTTTCTCTCAATGCCCTGACGGGCACACTACAAACAGCCATGCTGCCCGCGAGACTGATCGCCACCCACGCAACGAGTAACTTATGCCAGTTGGACGCCAGAATCTTACCCATATCCTGCCATCGCCGCCTGTTAATGCCTTGATACCTCAGATTGTACGCCGCCGGGCCGCTTCCGGCCAGCCTTTTTTATGAGCGTCGCGTGCCTTCCTGTCGGGGCAACGCGGCGAAGATTTTCTTATTGGCGGCCGGGAAGGCAAAGTTCTTCAACTGCTTCGGATACACCCACCTGTAATCGGCGCAACTGTGGCACTTTGGCCTCCCTGAGACGTGAGCGCACTCAAAGGCATGAAGCGTAATGGAGAAATGAGAGTATGAGTGCTGCACCGTAACCAGAGGACGCACAATGCGAACCCTGACGCCCAATTCCTCGCGGACTTCGCGCAGCAGGGCTGCTTCGAGCGATTCGCCTTCTTCGACTTTTCCGCCGGGAAACTCCCACAGGCCCCCGAGCAACCCTCCCGGCTTACGCTTGTCTATCAGAATTTGTCCGTTCCTGTAGATGACGGCGACAACGACCGTGTGCCGAGGCAAAGGTTTCTTGCGTACACGCCGAGGGAGTTCCTCCTGTTCGTCGTGAGCCTTTGCTCCGCACATCCGCCCGAGCGGACAGTCGTCACAACGCGGACTGCGGGGCACACAGACGGTCGCCCCGAGCTCCATCATCGCCTGATTGAAGAGCCGGGCTTTGCCGGAAGGCAAAAGCTCTTCAGCCAGCCGCCAAAGGCGCTTTTGCGTTCCGCTCGAACGCGGGTCCTGGCGAATGCGAAACAGCCGGCACAGCACGCGCGTCACATTTCCATCGACGACGGGCTCATCGCGGTTGAACGCGATGCTGGCTATCGCCCCGGCGGTGTAGAGGCCGACGCCCGGCAGCTTCAACAGGTCGCATTTGGCTTGTGGGACGCAGCCGTCAAAATCCCGGACGATCTGCCCCGCCGCCAGATGCAAATTCCTTGCCCGCGAATAGTAGCCCAATCCTTCCCACATTTTCAAAACGGTATCGGGCTGGGCCTTGGCCAAGCGCCGAACCGTGGGAAAGCGTTTGAGAAACTTCCGATAGTAAGGCTTCACAGTGTCGGACTGGGTTTGCTGGAGCATGATTTCCGCCACCCAGATTGCATAGGGGTCTTTCGTTCTGCGCCAGGGCAAATCCCGCGCATTTCTCTCGAACCACGCCAACAGCCCGAAGTCTGTTTGTAGTGTGCCCGTGAGGGCATTTTGGAGGGAACGCCTTACGGCGTCGCTACGAACGGCGCCATTGCGATGCATGTCCATAACGGTACAATACCATGCTTCTCGGTGTTTCGGTATGAAAGAAATGTCTTCTCAACATGCTCGCAAAACCGCCGCAACCGTCCGGCCCTTGTACGCCGCAGCGTTTGCGATGGCGATAAGTCTGAACGTGTTGTGGACGGTCATGCCGTTTGTTATACGCAACATCGGCGGGACCGAAGAGCACGTCGGATACGCCTGGGCCGCCAACATGTTAGGCTACATGGTATGCCTGCTGTTCGCCGCGGCGAAGTTAGGCCATCTCAAGGCCCGCATAGCGACGCGTGCTGCTACTGCGGCCATGTTCGTCGCCACCATCGCTATGGTCGCTGTGGTCTGGCACACAACGGCCCACAACCGGCTCGGCGACCCGGTGCTGATTTGGACGGTGATCGCCGCCGGCACACTCGCCGGGGCGGCCATGTCGCTGTTCTGGCCTTATCTGATGGCGTGGGTGTCGGCCGACTACGAGGGGGTGACCCTCAACCGCCGGCTCGGGACCTACAACGGGATGTGGTCCGGTGCGGTCATTCTGGGCCCACTCGTTGGCGGTGCGCTCGTCGATATGAACACCCTCGGACCCATTGTGACAAGTGCAATCTGCCTGGCGTTCTGCTTTGTCTTACTGTCGCTGGCCCACGATGAATCCGCCGGCACCGTCGGATCAGCCCCCGCGTCTTCTTGTCAAGACAAAGGCGGGAGCGTCACGGGAATCCGTCTCGACCCGGCGACGTCGGCACGTTTGAAGTGGATGGCCCGCATCGCGATGTTCTGTTCATGGACTTGTGCCGGCGTCGCACGTTCGCAATTTGCGCTGCTGTTTACAGGTATGGGATTCTCGGAAACCCAGTTTGGAATCTTGATCACCATATTCGGAATCTGCAATTTTCTCGCCTTGACCGGCGCGGGGCGTTTCGAGTTCTGGCACTTCAAACCGGTGCTTTTGTTCGGCGTTCAGGCGGTTCTGGCGATTTCGCTGCTGCTGATCATCTTCGGAAGGACGCTCTGGGCCTTTGTCCCGGCCTTTATGATTATGGGCGTCGGATTCGGCTTTGCTTACAGCTCGCACCTCTACTACGCCTCGTGCGGCAGCAAGAAGCGCTCCGCTCCGATGGCTATTCACGAAGTGACTCTCTCGCTGGGCATCATCGTGGGTTCCGGAGCGGGCGGCTATCTGTCCGGCCATGTGGGACCTTACAGTCCCTACTGGTTTGCAGCGGGCGTTCTCGCCCTCGGCACGATAGCTCAAGTCATCACGTGGGCGGTCGTAAAGCCGCGCGGCCGTAGCGAGCAAGTCGAGTAGATCCTCACAAGTCAAGAACCTGGTCCATCTGCTCGGATATCTCGGCCAGACGTTTGCGGTCGCCGCCGTCCACCTCGGCGGTCGCCCAGCCCCGATAGTCAATCTTCTCCAGCTCCTGCCGCACCCGGTCCCACTCGATGCTGCCCTTGCCTATCGGGCAGTTGAAGCCTTTGCTCATCCCTTCTTTCATCGCCACGTTCAGGTCGTATTCCTTGATGTGAATCTTGACGACGCGTTTGCCTAAGACTTCGATCCAGTGCTGAGGCCAGCCCCAACGAACCACGTTCCCTATGTCGAAGTACGCCTTCACGTAAGGGCTGTCCAGCTCGTCGATGTAGCGGGCCATCGTGAGCGGCTCGATGAGAAACGTGTTCCAGACGTTCTCGATGAGAATGTAGATGCGTCTCTTCTCGGCGTTCGGGATGGCCTTGCGAATCAGATCCTGAGTGCTCCGGTAGTTCTCCATGAAGGAGCCTTTGGGATTCGGTCGTGCGACGTGCAGGACCGAGGTCGCGCCGTAAATGGCCGCTTCGTCGATGGCCCCCGTCAGGTCCGGGGCCGAACCGACCAGCCCATGCACGGCCACGCCAATTTTCTCACTGGCTCGGGCCAGCTCCTTCGGGGCGGGTCCATCCTTCTTGGCAAGCCCGGCCGGCACTTCGACGCCCTCGAACCCGACGTCTTTGGCCAGTTTGAGCTTGTCTTCAACGGACAAGTCCCCTTCAATCATTCCCCAGCCCACAGCTTTCTTGTAGCGAGCGCCGGATTGTTGGGCGCGGACGACGGATGGCCGGGCCAACAGCGATGGCACCGCCGCTGCCGCCAAAAGACGCCCACTGGTTTGAATAAAACAACGGCGATCAATTTTCGGTTTCATAGGTCAATCCTTCAATATCTTGAGTGCATTGTCACGATATACCTTCTTGAGAACGTCGTCGTTCAGGGCCAGGCCGTACAAGGGCCAGTGGTAGCTGGAATGGTCCCACGCATAGAAATGCTCGTCGGCGGATTCGAGAATCCGAAATGTAAACCGGTACGTGCTTGCGCTGGCTGTCATGTCGGTTGCATAGACAAGGCGATCCGAGTACTTCTGATAAAACTGACCGACGAACCGGGGAATTGCGGCGGTCTCGGCGTATCGCGCGGATATGTCCGCATACAGGTTAGGGCACTGGTCGAACAGCCGCCCGAGGCGATTGAGGTCGTAGCAGCAGTTGGCAAAGTGACACGCAACGAAAATCGTCTTGGGGTGCCGCTTGACCGCCCGTTCGAGAATATCCACCATACCCTGGTGTCCGACAATGTCCGGCTGATTGTCCAGCCGCCATTTGTACGCGTTCATCAGGCCATCGTTCTTAGCGTCCATGGGCAGATACATCCAGTAGGGATCCCCCACGTGGATATTCACCGGCATTTTCAATTCGGCGCACTTCTCCAGCAACGGGTCCATACGAGGGTCGTCGAGGTGCATTCCCCATGCCTTCGTAGGGTTGCTGTAGAATAGCCCCTTGCCCTTGTCGCCCAATTCGCCGACGCCCTTGGCGCCGAGCTTGTGGCAGCGTTCGAGCTCCTTGACCGCCGCCGGGCCGAAGCCGGGCTTGTCGTATCCGGTATAATCGAACCCGCACCACACCTCGAAACGCTCGGGGTATTTGGCGTATGTGGCGTAAATGGCGTCGAACTTCTCGCCTGTCTCGTACGTCAGAATGATCGCTTTCTGTACTCCCACGCTATCCATCATTTTCACCCATTCGGCAACTTTCTCCGGCGTCTTGGCGTACGGGTGCGCGTGCATGTCGATGGCGAGGAACCTGGCCTTCTGCACATCCGTCTGCGGCACCTTATAGACGGATACAGGCTTGAAATCCTTCAGCAGCAGCGTCTCTGGGATGGGACGTTCTTCGGCGGCAAGCACATTCCTCGCACCGCCGCCAACGAGCAGCAAAACGACAATCCGAAACCAATAACCTTGTCGAACACCTGTCATAGCTCTCATAGTAAATCTCCCACCAAAAGTCAGGTAGGGTGGGCCTTGGCCCACCGATCAACTAATTATCTTCCTGCGGCGCTGTCCGCTCCGGCACGCAAACGCTCCGACATATCCATCAGCGAGCGAATGATCTTCGTCGAGGCCTCGAATTCCACCCGGTTCGTCCCGAGCCAGGTCTCGTAGCCGCCAAGCTTATGCTGCGCAGGCGTCGGCAGATAGCCGTAGCTGCCGTTGGCATGTGAGATGGTGAACGCTTGCGCAAATGGGCTTTTCGCCTTGATCTCCAACCCGATTTCGACAAACACCTCGAACGGAATCGCGCAAATCGCAAGGTCGCCGACGCGGAACGCCTGCAAAATGACGGCCACTTCGTCAGGCGATTCCTGCAACTGGAGCACGCGGCTGCCATAGACCTTTTCGTGCTGGTGATAGGGCTTGGCATCCGCCGGCTTGGCCAGCATGCTTCGGGCGTAGGCGACTTGCTGCTCCGTGGGCTTGCGGACGGCAAGCGTCAACTCCTCCTGCATCGCGCCGAGCGGGACCCAATCGTGAAACTCGATCTTGCCGTGCGCGTCGTAAACAGCCTGCGCGACGAGATTCGCCACTTCCCGCATCTTTTCATACGGCGCATACCGCTTCTGCTCCTTGTTGAGCGCATCGATGTTGTTGATGTCGCCGCTGGTTCCGTTGGACATAATCCCGACAAAAGGCGGATCGAGCCGGTCGGCGCCTAACAACTGCTGAATCCGGTCCGCGAACATGCCATAGTAGTCGGCGGACATCGCGCCGCCCTGCACTCCCCCTACGTAGTGAAGCGAGTAATTGGCCAGCAGTGCAATCTGCCGGCCGTCTGCGGACCGAACCGACAGAAATGCCACCTGCGGGTCGGTGGGACCCGCCGGTTTGAGAATGTTTGCATTGCCCCGGCCGGGATTCATGACGGCCTGGTCCTGCCCGCCGAAGGGATTCGGCGTCGGCGTGCCCGGTTTCATGAAGTAACGCCGATTGAAGACCTGCGTCGGCTCCTGTGCACTTCCCCAGCCGACTTTAGCCGGGGCCAGATTATTGACCGCGCGGCGCACGCCATCGGCAATCCGCCGCACGAGAAACTGCTGGTAGGGACTTAGCTCATTCTCGCGGACGAGCCGGTTCGGCCCTGTGGCGCTGATGGACGAGTGCGTATGCGTGGCCGAGATCAGGATGTTCTCTTTGGCAATGCCGGTTTTCTCGTGGATGATTTCCTTGGCCGCATCGCAGACTTCCCGCCCGAGCCCGAGATTGTCGCAGACAACGAACGCCAGCCGCGTCCGGCCATCATCCAACACCAGGGCCTTGACGTATAGCTCATCGTGCACGTGCGTCCCCGGCGGCGAGCTCCAGCCGCCCACGACGGGCTCGTCCAGCGGCGGTGTAATATTGCTGGCCGCCGCCCCAGCCCGAAAAACGCGTTCACCCCGTGAGATAGACGCAGTCGCCATCTCACGGGGTAAATTGACAATTGCCGATTGGCTATTGACTATTGAAGCGGCGCACGCCACAAGACAGAGGATCGACAAAATCGAAAGCTTGTGGTGAGCGAAGTCGAACCATTTGAAATTTGAGATCGAAAATTGATGCCTGTTCATCGCATTGCTCCCTTTGGGTTGCTGGTTATTGGTAATTGGTGAATGGAGAATGATCTCCGCTGGGCGATGCCAATCACCAGTAACCAATCACCATTCACGATTCACCCAGTCCTGGGCACAAGAAACGAAGCGATTATAACCCCCCGCCGCCCCCATGTCTATACCGCGCCGTTCCAATTCCCTGCCGTCCAGGCATCCCAAATTCTGCCTCCTATCTCCTGTATTCAGTATTCTGTGCCTTGCATTCTGTCTTCTGCCGAAATTTCGTTGCCAATCAGCCTCGCGCGGGCTAAACTCAATTTACGGCTGCCGAATGAGTTTATTTCACGCATCTGTCGGGAGAGCCCTATGCGAGATACGAAAGGTCTTCCACGAAAGGGGAGAATATGGAGTTGTCCCAGGATTTATCGGATTTATTAAATTCTCCTTGTGTCTTATGTTGATTGAACAGCCGGATAGGTCAGCCATTCGTGCAACCGCCAGATATGGTCGGTCAAACCCGCGGCCATCGCCGGTGTTCTTGAATGCCACCGATCATCTCGGTCTTGCAC
>Ga0214473_10012205_pt1 | contig 10090 bp, 8 predicted proteins | sample RVTome_7_FD_203509 | JGI IMG/M metagenome (GOLD analysis project Ga0214473, IMG submission 203509) | Soil microbial communities from uranium-contaminated site in the Upper Colorado River Basin, Wyoming, United States - RVT98D197 | ecosystem: Environmental > Terrestrial > Soil > Contaminated >... | reverse complement strand
ATTAAGTGATTATCGGTTCCGCCTGAAATGACATCAAAACCTAATTCCATTAGCTTAGTAGATAAAGCTTTTGCGTTGGAAATTACTTGTTGAGCGTAAGCTTTAAATGAATTTTCTAATGCTTCTCCAAATGCCACAGCTTTTGCCATAATTATGTGCATTAGAGGTCCACCTTGAATTCCAGGCATTACCATACTATCGATCAATTCCGACATGAGTTTTAGCCTATCCCCCTTTGGTGTGCGTATTCCTAACCGATTCTCGGCATCTTTACCAAGCAAAATAATTCCTCCGCGAGGTCCCCTCAAAGTTTTATGGGTAGTTGAAGTCACAACATCACAATGAGGTAATGGATTTTGTAGCAGCCCTTTTGCTATTAAACCTGAGGGATGCGCCATATCGCACATTAAAAAAGCCCCTATCGAGTCTGCAATCTCTCTAAACTTTTTATAATTCCACTCTCTTGAATAAGCACTTGCACCTGTAACAATTAGTTTAGGTTTTTCTTTCTTTGCAATATCTGCTATTAAGTCATAATCTAAGAGACGAGTTTCTTTATTTAAAGTGTAGCTAACTGCTTGGTATAATTGACCCGAAAAATTAACCGGAGATCCGTGAGTTAAATGACCGCCATGAGCAAGGCTTAAACCCATGAACTTATCTCCCGGTTTAAGCAATGTCATGAATACAGCCATGTTTGCTTGCGATCCGCTGTGTGGCTGAACATTTACATATTCAGCTTGAAATAATTTTTTAAGTCTTTCGCGGGCAAGGTTTTCTGCCATATCAACATATTCACATCCACCGTAATATCTTTTGCCGGGATATCCCTCTGCATACTTATTTGTAAGAACTGAACCGGCTGCCTCAAGAACCGCAAAACTCACAAAATTTTCCGATGCAATTAATTCTAATTTATCTTGCTGCCTTTTTATTTCATCGGATAAAACATCAAATATTTCTTTATCCTTCATTAAATTTTTATACATAATTATTTCAATTTTTATTCAGAAAGAAAACAATTACTCAATCTTTTTTACACGTTTTTCATGGCGGCCACCTTCAAAATTAGTATTAAGCCATACATCTAAAATCTTGAAGACTTTGCTTTCGTCCATTAGTCTTTCCCCTAACGCTAAAAAGTTAGCATTATTATGGCTTCTGGAAAGTTCAGCCATATCCTCATCCAAGACAAGTGCTGCCCTTACACCTTTAAATTTATTAGCAACAATTGAAACACCTATACCGGTGCCGCAAATGCCAATTCCTAAATCCGAGTTATGCTCCGAAACGTCTCTCGCAGCAAGTTTAATAAAATCCGGGTAATCTACCGAATCAGAAGAAAAGGTCCCGTGATCAATAATCACAAAACCTTTTTTCTCTAAGTAATTTTTAATAAGCTGTTTAAATTTGTAACCTGCATGGTCCGAAGCAAGGGAGATTTTCATTATGGCACTGTTATGCTGCGTCCAATCCAATCAAAACAACTGCCTGAAATAGGAATGACAGTTCCCGGTTTAAGCTTTCGGAAAAAATAATCTTCTTTAGTAGGTACAGAATTACTTAATGCATTTATTCTATCCTGTGCTTGTTGAGCAATTGAAGCATCAGCATTTTTTGCTTTTCTATATGTATCAACAGCTAATTGGTATACACATTTTGTCTCGAAATTAAATTCACAGCTTCTTGCAGCTTGCTCGTAGAGCAATCCTTCGTTAAAAATTGCTTGTCCCCATCCTTTACCGATATCGTTTGCTTTTAGATACTGGGTTCTTGCAGCCGCCAATTGTTCTTTATCTTTGAATAATATTCCTAAGTTCAAGTAATGGACCTTGTTTTCAGGATCAAGCTGAATTAATTTCTTTAAAGCAGCTTCTGCTTTATCCGGTTTATCTGTCTTTTGATAGGCAGAAGCTAATTGATTTAAATAATTAACCGATTCCGGTTCTTTTGAGGTTAAAAATTCTAAAGCGACTATAGCTTCTTCAAACCGGTTTGCTTTGATTGCTAGCGCAGCGTATTTCCAAGCTTTAGCAAGATTATCATGATCAAAGTCCCATGTCTTTTTTGCAAGATCAACCAATTCATCAATGTTCTCCACTAAACTCTCTAACTCGATTGTCCATTGAGGAGTATTCGGTTCTTTCTCACTCAACATCGAGTATAAATCAATTGCTTTAGATTTATATTCATTTCCGTCGGTTATGTTTCTCTTGTATAACTGCCCGAGTCTATTATAATAATATGGAGAAAGATTCGGATCATAACTAAAAGCAGTTTCATATTCCTTTATCACAACTTCATCATTAATTCCAAGCCAAATTTCAGAAACATATGCCCTGCGCAACTGAAAATATCCTTTTGCTTCGGGAAAATTCTCTAATGCTAAATCGTATAAGTAAATTATAGTGTCGTTAATGCTTTTTACCATTTCAGTTGTGGCATCAGATGAATCATGCAAATACCAAAGACAATCTTCCATTTTATAATAAATCCATTTTGCAAATCGCTTTGGATCCATCTCTAAAACTGACCAGCCGTATGGAACTGCGCTATTGCAATCTTTATTCTTGTAATATTCCGAAAACAGACTGTATTCAGTTAATAATTTGACAGAATCAGACGGACTATAAACATATACGCTCTTTTCAAGTTTTGTACTTGCTGATGTGCAATAACTTAAAAGCATTAGAGCAAGTAAAGCCAAGGTTTTCGTAAGAATTTTCAAATTAATTCCTCTGAAATTATTGAAGTAATTATTTATCTTGTCTAAGAAACCAAAGTTCTCCAAGACTAAAACCTATTCCTAATTTAATAATATCTTCTTGAAGAAGATTTAAATCTTTAGTACCTCTGCGAGAGTACATCAATCCAAAATCTAGAGTATTTTCATAACTCAATGGTAAAGAAGCACCCACGGAAACCGAAAATTGATTTATACCTTTATCATAAATGAAATACTGAGTTTGTTCATAGCTTAAACCTGCACGCAAAATGATTTGTTCCCAAAAAGAGCTGCCTAATTCACGTTGCGGCCGATATTCGAAACCGCTGCTAAATTTGAATGCATTGCGCAATACAGAAGAAGATACATCATTTATCAGATATTTGCTCCATGCTTGAGAAGAATAATCAAGACTGAATAAATATTTGTTATGCAAAACAAAGCTCATACCTAACGATATTTTAGCAGGAATATTGATTTCACCTCTTCCCGAACTTAAAGTATCGATGCCAACTACTGACTTAGCCGTAAGCATGGTATCATCAGTTATTTTCGAGATAAGATTTAGAGCAAATCCCCATCTAAAATCAGAGATGGACTTCAAATCAAGAAATTTTGAAAAATCCGGACTTATAAAACCAAATGTCCCGCCAATTCCACGATTCTGGTAATTTCTGTTATACTCACTTGAAAACGATGATGAGTTTATAAAAGCAGCTCGAGCATTATAATTTATATTACCAAAATAATATTCAAAAGAAGCACCAGCCGACATATCAATTGGAAGCAAATATGATGAACTAATAAAAACTTTTGATAATCCGCCTTTTCCAGAATATTCGATTTGGTAGTCTCCAATTAATGGATTAATAGAGTTAGAGCTTTCCAACACTTTATAACTAATGTTGGAGAATGGAACTACACCGAAAGCTACTCCAACACCATATTTGCTGCTGATTGGAATTCCAACTGTAAATCCCCCGAAATCAGTTTCCGCAAAATAATTTTTCTGGATGTTATTTGCCAGGAAAGTTCCATTGTAGTTCACACTGAATTCAATTCTTGTTTTTCCTATCCTATACAAGGATGCGGGATTGATAATGGAAATAAAATCCACATCGGCAATTGATGTACCGAGCTGACCCATTCCCATTCTTCGAACGGAGTAAGAATAATCAACATCGCCTATTCCAAAGCGTGTGTAACTCGAACTGCTTTGGGCTATTAAAGAGTAATTAACAAAAGTAAGAATAGCTAAGAATAATATTGAATTAATTTTTGAATTCATTTTTGGATGTATATATAATTTGAAGATTTGGTCGCTCGGATAAAACCGATGCATTACTACTTTTAATTGCAAAAAGTTCTACACCATCTATTTTATTAGAAGGTGATATTAGTAATCCATTATTAATATTCTCAATAAGTGCTCTTTGAATGTAAGAAGTAATGCTACCCTTAAAAGTATTGCCATCCCTGTTAAGTACAAGTAAATAAGAAGAATCTATAGTTAAACTTGAACTATCAGTAAGATAATTCACTCTTAATGAGTTAGTATAATTCGAGCCGGTAATTGTTTGTGTTGTATCCAACGTTAAAGTTAGTTGAGCATAATTAATAATAATGTCTTTTGGAAGTTTCGAAATGTCGAAAAATATTCTCGCTTCGGTAGTTAGACCAGCTTGAATCCCTATATTTTCATTCCCAACGTCCGGGAGGGAACCGCTAATTACACTTAAATCTACAGAAGGAAAAAAACTTAATGTATCAGTATATACGCCGGCTTTTTCGATTATAATATTTAATAATGGTACAGGAATTTCCGGTGTTATTGATAGCGCATAGAACCCGGCAATTTTTTCAGAGCTTGGTAATGGTTTTATAAATATACCATTCTCGATAGGCAAATTTGTATCCGCTATCGATTTCATCCAATTGAGAACCAATGGTGTTTCAATTTCAAAGGTGTTCACTGAGTCAGAAAATACTTTATTCGAACTAACATCATTCGCATCATAAGATAATAAGGGAAGACTATCTGAGGTGAAACCTAATGACCAGTCACTATTTATTTTATGAACCGAATAATCTAAAGGTGAGGTCGAATTTCCAAATGTATAGTTTTGTGTATACTCAATTTTGGCTGAAAGAATTGATAGTTCATTATTTATTATTTGCTGTTTAATCGAATCAGCAAAGTAAATCAAAAACTTAATAAGAATTGCTGCTTCAACATTACCTTTTTTACCAAGCAAAAGTCGGTCCGCGCCGCTTAGGGCAATAACCTTTTTGTGAACACTTGATGACTGAAATAATGAATCCTTTGATGAATTAAGCTCAAGGATATTTATTAAGTCCTGTGAGAGCAAATTTGCTCCAATGGAAGATGGAGAGTCACTGCACGACAAATGAATTAACGATGCTGCTATAAAAAGTGACGAAAGTACAATGCGAATTGACAAATTAATTCTCTCCGGAATAATCTTTAATTATTGCTCTACAAGCTTGTTGTAGATTTTTGGCAACAAAAGTCGGTATTTTATTTTGATTTTGCAAGATAGAAATACTTTCCTTTCCATAACCCGTTTTTACTAACACGGTTTTTAAACCTGCATTAAAACCGCAAACAATGTCTGATGATGAATCCCCCACAAAATAAGACTTTGTTAAGTCAATCTGAAAATCTTTTGCTGCCTCATAAATAAGCTTAGGAGAGGGCTTCCTGCAATTACATTCTTCTTCTGAATTAAAATCGGGATGATAAGGACAATAATAAAAAGCATCGATAGAAGTTTGTTCCGCCAAAAGCAACTCATTAATTTTTTCATTAACCGATTCAACCATTTGCTTGGTAATTAATCCTCGAGCAATACCGGATTGATTAGAAATTACAATTAGTTTGCAATTTAACCTGGATTTTAAGTTTGATAGTGCTTTTGCCGCCCCTGGAAAGAGCCTCACATCTGAAGGATCACCTAAATAACCCGGATCTTCATTTATGGTTCCATCCCTATCAAGAAAAACTGCGCAATTAGACATCAACCATTGTCAAGAATGGTTTTATAAAGATCAACATATTTTTTAGCAGATGCATTCCAGCTAAAATCCATTTTCATTCCATTACGCATGATCTTTGCCCACTTCTTTTTATCTTCAAACAGTTTTACTGCACGTTTTATTTCTTTAAGCATAACCTTGGAATCGTACTTTTTGAATACAAAACCATTTCCCACTCCAGTCTTTTCATCGTATCGAACAACAGTATCCGCAAGTCCGCCGGTTTCCCGAACAATTGGTACTGTTCCGTAAACAAGACTGTACATTTGGTTTAATCCACAGGGTTCAACTAATGAAGGCATTAGGAAAATATCAGCCCCGGCTTCTATTAGATGAGCAAGCTCATCATTAAATCCTATATAGCATGCAAATTTATGTTTATACTTTTCGCTCATCTTCTGAAAAAATGTATTATATTTCCTATCACCTGTGCCGAGTAAAATCATTTGAAGCTTCATCTTCATTAATTCTTTGAATTCGTCTGTGATAAGATCCATCCCCTTAGAGCTGTAAAGACGAGAAATTACACCAACAATTGGAATTTCGGGATTATGATCAAATCCGAATTTTTCAGCAAGTTCAATTTTGTTTTCAACTTTATTATCTAAATCTTTTTGAGAATATTTTTTAGCGATGTGTTTATCCTTTTCCGGATTCCAAACATTTGTATCAATTCCATTTACGATTCCGAATAAATCATTTTTTCGTTTTGCGAGGACATTTTTTAAGCCGGATCCCAGTTTTACATCAGTTCGAATTTCATTTGCATAAGTTTCACTTACAGTATTGATAACATCTGCAAACATCAGCGCGCTTTTCATAAAATTTATTTTTCCATTAATCTCTATGCCGCGTTCTGAATCTAATTCTTCCGGAAGCCCTGTTTTCTTGAATGTTGATTTAGGGAATTCACCCTGATAGTGAATATTGTGAATTGTAAAAAGTGTTTTAAATTTGTCAAAATTTTCACTGTGCATGTAGACAGTTTTAAGATAAGCTGGAATTAATCCGCTTTGCCAATCATTGCAATGAATAATGTCCGGAATCCATCCTAATCTTGTAATAAGCTCAGGCACTGATCGAGCAAGCAGAATAAATCTTTCGTCATTATCGGGGTAATCTTTTTCTGTCTTGGAATCGACATAGAGACCATTCCTGCTGCCAAAATAATCATGATTTTCTAAAAAGTAAATTTGAACTCTTACTTTTGGACCTGGTAAAAAACAAGATTTAAGGGAGAAAATAACATCTTTATCACCAATTTTAATCTGAATATCCTTTAACCTCACAACTTCATGAATTTTGAATTTCCGCTGATCAACAGCACCATATTTGGGTACAACAATTCTAACTTCGTGTCCCATATCTGAAAGATATTGGGGCAGTGCTGAGGATACATCAGCTAATCCGCCGGTTTTTACAAATGGAACAACTTCCGATGTAACAAATAATATTTTATATCTTCTTGGTGGCATGGCTTATTTGGTTATTATTGTAGGAATATCTTTTAAAATGATAACAAATTTACTAAATTAAATGCGTTATCACAAAAATTATGAACGTTCTACGGTTTACCCTAGATCGGGAGAATTGTAATATTCTAAAAATTGACTTCAAAGCGAAAAATTAAAACTACTCTGGGATATACTTTATTTATTTAGAATTGAAATGTCAAAATTATTTTTTTTACTGATTACCATTCCTTTCATAGTCCTGTTTTATTCTTGCTCTGCATCTACTGATAGCAGATATTCTAAAGGTTCAGAGGAAATTTCTACAGAAAAGGATAAAGAAGCTATTACCGAAGATGATTTCGATATGGAACCATTTAAAACAAAAATTGAATTACCAGCTGAGAGTAAAAGTAAAGAAGACAAACATCTTGATTTATGGTTTGGCTATCCTAAGAGTGATTCCATGGAAATCAAAACAATTACTATAGTTGATACCATACCCGGATACCGGGTACAAGTAATATCGACAGATAATCTTGATGAAGCTAATAATGTTCGATCAGAAATATTTTTTAAGACTAACGAAAAAGCAATTTACGTTCTCTTTGAATCCCCGTTTTACATTGTACGTGTCGGAGATTATATGAATTTTAACGATGCAAAAACACTTAGTTTTAAATTAAATCAAATGGGATTTGCAAATACCAAAGTAGTTAACGATTTAATAAATGTTTATAAATAATCTGACCGGACATGATACTTCTTGCTAACAGCTCGCAAATTATTACGGTAAACACCGAAGGTAAAAATGAAAAACGAGGTAAAGAGCTTAATAATATTGACATATTAAACGACCACGCAATTGTTATAGAGAATGGTGTGATAAAAAATTTAATCCCGAATTCCTCGATAAAAAATCCGAGTAAGTTTGATATTATTGATCTGCAAGATAAAGTAATCCTACCAGGCCTGGTAGAATGTCATACTCACTCTGCATTTGCAGGATCGCGTGCAAATGAATTTAAGATGAGGCTTGAAGGAAAATCTTATGAAGAAATTGCTAAAGAAGGCAGCGGTATAATTTCAACAGTATATGCGGTTAGAAATTCATCTTTGAACCAATTAGTTCAGCTTTTAATTCCTCGTGTAGTTCATTTTATCAGCCAGGGAATTACGTGCCTCGAGATAAAAAGTGGTTACGGTTTAGACCTAGAAAACGAAATTAAATTATTGGAAGCAATTAATAAGCTTAAATCACTTTTTACAATAGATATAATCCCGACCTTTCTTGGAGCACATACATTTCCACCCGAGCATAAAGAAAATCACAAAGGGTATCTGGATTTGATTATAAATAAGATGCTTCCACAAATTGCGAAAAAGAAACTTGCTAAATTTTGCGATGCCTTTTGTGAGAAAACAGCTTTTTCATCCGAGGAGGTAAACCTAATTTTTACTAAGGCTGAAGAATTAGGGTATCGTTTGCGGCTTCATACTGAACAGTTCAATAATATTGGAGGATTAGAGGCTGCTTTAGCTCATGATGTTCTCTCGGTTGATCATTTGGAGGTATTAACCGATAAACAAATTTTCAAATTGGCAGCATTTGATACGGTTGCAGTCCTTCTTCCAGGAGTATCATTCTTTTTAGATTATCAATACGCGCCAGCCAGAAATCTTATAGACAATAACGCTCTTGTTGCGCTATCAACTGATTTCAATCCCGGATCATCACACATTTCAAGCATAAATTTAATAATGGGCTTAGCCGCAATAAAAATGAAAATGACATTTGAAGAAATAATTTCGGCTGTAACAATAAATGCCGCCAAAGCTATCTTAATGAATCGCCAAATTGGAAGTATCGAGATAGGAAAGAAAGCAGATTTTGCTGTCTTTGATGTGAATGACTACTCCGATATAATTTACAATGTTGGGAAAAATCTAAATGTTATGACAATTAAAAATGGTAATATAATTTATCAAGCGCCTCCAAATTAAACTCTTAAGAAATCCATGTTAAAGAAAATATATCTCTCAGTAATTGCACTCAGTTTCATTTCCTTGGCTCAAAGCACACAGGTAAAAACCGGAATTGAAATTTTAAAACAATCCGACTTCCAACTCCTAGCTGGAAAAAGAGTTGGCTTAATAACCAATCCTACTGGAGTTGATTCAAAATTAAGATCAACAATTGATATACTCTATAATGCAAAGAACGTTAATTTAGTTGCATTATTTAGCCCCGAGCATGGTGTTAGAGGTGCTTACGCTGCCGGAGACAAAATTGAAACATATACAGATTCAAAAACTAAACTTCCTGTTTATTCTCTTTATGGCAAAACAAGAAAACCAACAATTGAAATGCTGAACGGAATTGATGTACTTGTTTATGATATTCAGGACATCGGCTGCAGGTCTTATACTTACATTAGTACCATGGGATTGGCAATGGAAGCCGCTGCCGAAAATAATATTGAGTTTATTGTTCTAGACAGACCAAACCCGCTTGGCGGATTGAAAGTTGAGGGTAATCTTGTCGAAGAGGGATATTATTCTTTCGTTAGTCAATTTAAAATCCCCTACGTCTACGGATTAACTTGCGGTGAATTGGCTCAGATGTTAAATGAAGAAAAAATGATGAAAAACGGAATTAAATGTATGCTAACTGTTGTTGCTATGCAAAACTGGAAGCGTGAAATGGAATTCAAGGATACCGGTTTGGAATGGGTATTAACTTCCCCGCATGTACCGCATGATTACTCTCCACAATATTATGTATCATCAGGTATTCTGGGCGAACTTGGAATTGTTTCTGAAGGAGTCGGCTACACTCTTCCCTTTCAAGTTTTCG
>Ga0214473_10012204_pt1 | contig 10090 bp, 11 predicted proteins | sample RVTome_7_FD_203509 | JGI IMG/M metagenome (GOLD analysis project Ga0214473, IMG submission 203509) | Soil microbial communities from uranium-contaminated site in the Upper Colorado River Basin, Wyoming, United States - RVT98D197 | ecosystem: Environmental > Terrestrial > Soil > Contaminated >... | reverse complement strand
CCACCGCCGCGGTCCTCGTTGGTCGGGTAATTCATTCGATCGGCAATGGTTACGCACCCATGCCGATGTGTCTCCACCCTGCTTCGTGTGCAAACGAACGGCCCCGCGGCGTCTCTCCTGGCGTCTCCGACAGGAACGAAACGATGCGCCGCCACACCCTGCTGATGGTCCTTTCGCTTGGCGCCGTACCCGGATCGCTTCATGCCCAGGGATGGATAGAGCCTTCCCGCCCCGGCCCGCGTTGGGGAGTCGAGAAGCTCCGCAGCGCGGTCTCCGTCACGGTTCAGGGCCGCATTGCCCAGGTGACGGTCGAAGAGTGGTTCCAGAATCGCGGCACGGGCCTGGGAGAGGGCGACTATCACTATCCGCTCCCCGGCGAGGCGGCCTTCGGCAGCTTCTCCCTGTGGCAGGGCGACGTGGAGCTGCGCGGGGAGACGATGGACGCCAATCAGGCACGGACCATCTACGAGGAGATCGTGCGGCGCAGACGCGACCCTGCGCTCATCGAGCTCGAAGGCCACGGCCTGATTCGGGCGCGGGTCTTCCCCATCAACCCTGGCGAAACGCGGAAGATTACGCTGCGGTACACACAAATCCTCGACCGTGAGGGCGACGCGTGGCGCTTCCGATACGCCGGGGGCTCCGGACCGGGCGCCGCGACCGCCGCTCGCAGTTTCCGCCTGGCCGCGGACGGCGCCGATCGCTTCGGCGATCCGTACTCCCCCACGCACCAGGTCCGCACCCGGCGCTCCGAAGGCCGGCTCGAAGTGACGCTCGCCGATTCAGCCAGCGCCGGCGATCTCGATCTGTTTCTCCCACTCGCTCGCGGATTGATCGGGCTCTCGGTCGTCACGCACCGGCCACCCGGTGAAGACGGCTACTTCATGCTTCTCTTGGCCCCCGGCGCCGCGCCAGGCGTCACGGTGCGCCGAGACGTGGTGGCGGTGCTCGACGTGTCCGGCTCCATGTCGGGTGACAAGCTCGCGCAGGCCAAATCCGCGCTCGAGCAGCTGTTGGGTTCGCTGCACGAGGGAGATCGATTCCGGCTGGTCGCCTTTGAGAGTGGCGTGCGCCGCTTCGCCACAGGGTGGACGTCGCTCACGCCCGACAATCGGCGCCGCGCGCTCGACTGGGTGCGTGCGCTGGAAACCGGTGGCGGCACCAACATCGGCGGCGCCCTGGAGGAAGCATTCAGCGTCACGCCCGCCGACGGCGCGCTGGGCGTCGTCGTCTTTCTCACCGACGGCCTCCCGACCGTCGGCGAGCAGGATCCCGAGCGGATTGCCACGCGCGCCGAGGAGCGGCGCGGCGGCTACCGGGTTTTCTCCTTCGGCATCGGGTACGACGTCAACACGTATCTCCTGGACCGGTTGACCGAGCGGGCGCGGGGCGTCACTCAGTACGTCACCCCCGGCGCCGACATCGAGCACGTCGTGGGCGCGTTGTCGGCGAGAATCGCCAGTCCCGTGCTCACCGACGTTGCCCTGGGGGCCGAAGGCGGCATCGAGCTGTACGACATGCAGCCCGGCACGCTGCCCGATCTGTTCGCCGGCGATGAGATGGTCGTGTTCGGCCGCTACCGGGGTGGTCCACGCGACGAGCAATCCGTCACCGTGCGCGGCCGCCGTAACGAAGCGGCGGAGCGGTTCGCCACGGTCGCAACGTTTCCCGCCGAGCAGACCGCCAACGAGTACATCCCGCGGCTCTGGGCGACTCGTAAGGCAGGCGCCTTGTCGCGCGAAATCCGCCTGCACGGCCAGACGGCGGAGCTGACGAGCGCCCTGAAGGACCTGGCGCTGCGCTACGGGGTTCTGACCGAGTACACGTCGTATCTCGTGCAGGAGCCCGGGCCCGTGGCGAACATTGTCAACCTGCAAGGCGTCACGGTGACCGCGCAGGACGCCCGCCGGGTCGCGCCGGCTGCACCCCGTGATCAAGCGGGCGCCGGGGCGGTCGCCCAGTCACAAGCGGAAGGCCAGATGGCGTCCAAGTCGATTGTCGCGGGCGAGCGGGATGAGATGGATGGGTTGCTGCGGGGCCGCTCCGGCATCAATCCAACCCGGCGCGTGGACGGCCGGTTGTTCATCCTGCGCGGAACGGTCTGGACCGACCTGCGCCATGCGGATTCCCTGCCGGTGATCGCGGTAGCCCCGTTCAGCGACGCCTACTTCGCGTTGCTGCGGGCGCTTCCCGAGCTGGCCCGGGCCGCAGCGCTGACACCCGCGGTCCGGGTAGCCGGGCGGCGCGCGAGCATCGAGATTGCTGCCAGCGGAAAGACCGCATGGCGCGCCGGGGAGCTCGAGGCCCTGGTTCGCGAATTCCGGCCCTGAGGCGCGATGCCCGAGGATCTGGCCGACGTCTACAAGAGCACCTACGCCGCGCTCGTGCGGTTCCTGTACCGGAAGGTATGGGACGCCGAGCGCGCGGCGGATCTCGCTCAGGAAGCGTTCGCCCGCGCGCTGGTGCACCGGCCGGACAATGCGCGAGGATGGCTCTTCGTGGTGGCCGCAAACATGGCGCGCGATGAAGCCCGACGGCAGGCCCGGGAGCGACGTCACCTGACGCTCTTGACCCAGGAATCCGAGATCGCCGTTCCGGCCCCAGATGAAGCGATCAGCGCCGAGCAGGATCGGGTGCGGGTGCGCCGGGCGCTCGACGACCTGACGCCACGAGACCGCGAAGTGCTGCTGCTCTGGGATGCCGGACAGTCTTACGACGAGATTGCGTCCCAGACCGGGCTGGCGAAGGGCGCCATTGGCACGACGTTGGCGCGGGCCCGGCGCCGGCTGGTCGAGGCATACGAAAAGGGAAGTGAGGCCGAGCATGTCGCACGTGGATGAGGGAACCCTGCACGCCTACCTCGACGGGGAGCTGACCCCGGTCGAAGTCGGACGGCTCGAGTCACACCTCGCTGGTTGCGCCGCTTGCCGGGCGCGACTGGACGAAGAACGCGCACTCATCGAGCGGGCCGCGCGGCTGCTCGACGCCGCAGTCCCGCCAGGTCCCGCTCGTGCAGCGCCTCCCCTGCACCAGCTGCGTCGGTCCCGCTCCGTGTGGCGGAAGCTTCAGGTGCCGCTCGCGTGGGCCGCGACGATCGTCCTGGCCCTGGGACTCGGGTGGTACGGGGGCAGCCTGCGCATGGGCCGCACCACGCCGGAGCAGCCGGCGACTCCGGTGCTCGACGCGGTACGAGCGCCCGTCTCGCAAGCCAAGACCCCCTCGACGCCGGCTGAAGCCGCAGGGGGGGGGCTCTCGAAAGACGGGGAGCAAGCAGAACCACCGGCTCCAACGGCGATCGGGGCGTTGGCCGATCGCCCGGCTCGCGAGGAGTCGGACGAGCGGCAGGCCGCGAGCGCCGCCGAACGGCTCCCCTCCGGCCGCGCACAACCTGGCTTGCGGCGCGTGGCTCCACCGGCTCCCGTGGCCGACAACGCCATCGTCGCCATGCAGGAGGCGCCCGCCGCGGTCGCACGCGGGGTGACTTCCTATCGGCTCTCCTCGACGTGGCCGGTGATCGCCCCACAGCCCGCCCGTGACCTCCTCGGCGCCGCGCCGGCGACGATTCCGGGGTACGTTGTCCGTGCCCTGCGTCGCAACCCGAGCATGACGCGGGAGGTCGTGGTCGAGCAGGAAATCGCCGGGGTGGTGGTGTCCCTGTTCGAGCGACCGATCGACGAGGACCGCGAGGGCAAGCGGGCGGACGCGCAGGCGCCGGCGGACAGCCTCGCCGCACGAGCCCGCGCCAACGAGCGGCTGGCCCGCTTCGTCGGTGAACTGCGCGTTGAAATCTCCGGGCCCCTGCCGATGGATTCGTTGAGCAAGCTGCTGGAGCTGATCAGGCCGTAGCGGACCCGCGTCGCCAGGCGATCAGCTCGGCGACCACGCTGACGGCGATCTCCTCCGGCGTCACGGCGCCGATCGCCAGCCCGACGGGGACCCGCACCCGCTCCAGCGCCTCCACCGGGACCCCCGCTCGCACGAGCGCATTCGTCACCACGGACCTCTTGCGGCGGCTCCCCAGCAAGCCGACGTAGCTCGCGGCCGACGGCGCCACCCGCTCGAGGATCAGCGCATCGTGCCGGTGGCCCCGCGTGGCGATGACCACCGCATCGGCCGCGGTAATGGCAAAGCGCCCGAGCGCGTCGTGCGGCGGCACGGTGGAGACTAGGATGTGGTCCGGGAACCGCGATGGATCGGCGAACTCCGGTCGGTCATCCAGAACGAGGACGCGAAAGCCGGCGGTCGCCGCCGCCAGCGCGATGGCGCTGCCGACGTGGCCCGCGCCGAACACGATGACGCGCGGGTCTGGGAGCAGACGCTCCACCAGCGTGCCACGGTCTGCCGATAACCCCGCCGCAGGCTCTCCCAGGCCGACGACCTGCGCGGTGAAGCGCTTGACCGGGCCCGCCGACCAATCGAGGCCGGTGGTCAACACCCCGGCGAGACTGGCGGCGACCTGCTCCAGGGCCTGCACGTATTCGGGGACGGCCACCAGTGGCTCCACCACGATCTCCACGGTACCGCCGCAGGACAGGCCCAGATCACCCGCGACGTCGGCGTTCAGGTGGTGAGTGAGAATGCGCGGGCCGTGTGGATGGGAGTCGAGCGCCGCCTCCAAGACGTCGGCCTCGACGCACCCTCCGCCCACGGTTCCGGCGAGGCGGCCTCCGGGACCGATCAACATCTTGGTGCCGACGGGGACCGGCGTGGAGCCGGCCGTGCGCGCGACCGTCGCCAGCGCGCCGCCCGCTCCAGCGCGCGCCAGCTCGGCGGCCGCGCTCCACACGCTCATCGCTCGGGCAGCTCCTCGAGCCGCGCCACCGCCCGCCGCAGATGCGGAATTACGATCGACCCGCCCACCACCAGCCCGACCGCGAACGCGTCGTACAACTCTGCCTGGCTCACGCCCTCCTCCCGGCACCGTACCAGATGGTAGGTGACGCAGTCGTCGCACCGGAGCACGAGAGAAGCGACGAGGCCGAGCAGCTCCTTGGTCTTGACCGGCAGCGCGCCGGCTTCATACGTCCGCGTATCGAGCGCGAAGAAGCGCTTGATGCTCAGGTTGTCCGCCGCGAGGATGGCGGCGTTCATCTTCTCCCGAAAATGCCGGAAGCTCTCGAGGCTGTCGGGCGTCTCGCTCATACGGCCGGAAACTAAGCGCCCGACGCGGAATCCGCGCCGGGCGCTCCCTCTTGTGCCGCAGACTACTGGACGACGATCGTCCCGTGCATTCCCGTGCCGGTCGCGCCGTGGATGGCGCAATGATACTGATACGTCCCCGCTTGCAGCGTCACGACGACGGTCCCAGAGCCGAGCGTTCCCGTGCTCGCCGGCAGCGTCCCCGGTCCACTGTCCCACGTAACCGTGTGACCGTTCGAAGGCGTCGCCCAACTGAACGTCACCGGTCCCGCTGGCACCGTATCAGGAGTGGGCTGGAACGTGTTGTTGGCGACCGTAATGGTCGTGCGGTGCCCGCCTCCCCCGCCGCCACCGTAGCCCGTCGAATCGCTGCACGCCGTACCCACGGCCAGTACCACACTGGCCGCGATCGCCATCAGCACCGTCTGGACTCGCATAGGCACCGCTCCTGGACCGGGTCCTCGATGTGTGCGTCATCGCGCTCATACCCGTGAGTACGCCGTCCGGGTCCGCCACGGATGCGTTCAGGTCAACGCACGTGGATGACCCCGGTCATGGTCGCCTGGTGGAACGTGCAGTGGTAGGAGTAGTCACCGATCTTGGGAAATGTCTTGAGCACGACGAGATTCGGATTCAACTGCCCGTCGATGTTCCAGGTTGTGTCGCTGATGTTGGGCTCGGCGGTGACCGTGTGAGCCACGCTGCCAAGATTCTGCCAACACACGCGCTCGCCAGCGGTGATGGTCACGTTGGGGCGATCGAACGTCAGGTTGTCCAGCGCGTTCAGGGTCTGATCGGCGACGGTCGACTGACAGCCGTTTCCCTCCCCGCCTGGCTCACTGCAGGCCATGACGAGGACGACGAGGAGCGCCGGGATTCCGATGACGCGGAGCGATGCGCGGACAACGAGTGACATCGTCTCGGCCTCTACGGGAGGGGGTTCAGGCAATTCTACACTGCGCTGCGGGGTTTGGCTCCGGCGGGTCGGCTCTAGTGGGAATGCTCCCGCTCGAGCGTGTCGGCGGCCAGGCGAGGAGAGATCATCGGGTAGCGGCCGGCGAACCAGCTGTAGGAGAGTGCGTACAACCCGGCAAAGAACAGCAGCGCGCCAAGCTCCGGCACGCCGATGGCCGGGCCCGCCCCGCCGTTGATCGACGGCACGATCTCGAGGTAGCGCTCGAGCCACACGCCGGCGAGGCTCACCAGGGCGATGGCGAGCAGCCAGCCCGGCGACTTCTTCGGTTTTTCGCCGAGCAACGCGATGAACGGAATCAAGAACACCATGAGGAACACGGCGATGCCCAACGGGCGCCACGGCCCCCACAGCCGGTAAAAGACGAAATACGTCTCCTCCGGCAGATTGCCGTACCAGATCACGAGGAACTGCGCGAACATCAGGTATGCCCAGAACACCGTGAACCCGAAGCACAGCTTGGCCAGATCGTGTTGCTGCTTCCGGGAATAGACTTCCTCGAGCTCCATGCGCTGACGCATGCGAATGCTCAGCACGGCGAGCCACATCAGGGCCGTGAGAAAGCTGCCCATGAAATAGAACGCCCCGTACAGATTGCTCACCCACTTATGGGCGAGCGACATCACGGTGTCGAACGCGATCAGGCTGAGGCCGAACGCGAATCCGACCGCCACCAGCGCCGCGTCGCGCGCGAGCAAACTCCGCTCTGCCTCGGTGGGCTCCACCGGCTGGCCGCCCGCGAGCTCGGTCACATCGGGGGCGACGTCCCGGCGCACAAACCGCCACGAGAGCCAGGCGAGCAAGGCCAGCACCGCCCCATCACGCAGATAGAACCACGTCGGCTTGAGCCACCAGCCCAGGTCCTCGCGCGGCTCGGCGATCCAGGGATAGATGTAGGTGCGGCCGAAGAACGAGACGAAGAAGAGCACGACCGCCACCGGCAGAAATGCGACGGACGCCTCGGCGAGACGGATCACGAGTCCGGACCAGCGCCCTTTGGCGAGCTTCTGAGTCGCCGCAACGACGACGCTCGCCTGGGCAAGCCCGAGCCAGAAAATGAAATTGAAGTGGTAGGCCTGCCACACCCGGGCGGCGTGCCCCCTGAGGCTGATGAGCAACAACACGAGGCCGATGGCCGTGGCGCCCAGGCCGACCATGCGGAACGAGGCGACCGGGAAGGCCCGCGCTTTCTGCGCCAGATCGGCGCGACTCACCGTGGCGGCGCTCACGGGTTTCCCCCGACGCGGGACTGTTGCTGGAGAAACCGCACGTAGTTGACCACATCCCAGCGATCGGTGCCGTGAATCTTGTCGCCGTAGATGGGCATCAGACCGCGCCCCATGCCAGGCGCGTGGATCACGACCCCGTAGATGTACCCATCGCTGCGTCGGGCGAGGGTGTCGTTGACCAGCGACCGGACCCCGAAGAACGGCCCGCCCACCGTCGATGAGATCGGCCCGTCGCCACGACCCGCGTCGCCGTGGCAGACGAGGCAATACGTCTCGTACTCCGCCCTGCCCCGGTTCAGGGACTCGGAGGTTCGGGCGCGCGGATTGACCAGGCCATCGGCGGTGGTGCTGCGGCCACCCGCGTCGAGCCCGATCGAGTCGACTTCCGACCCGGCGACGGGCACCGCGCCCGGGACCGTCGGCCGCGGCATGGCGTACGGCTTGATGCTGCGCTGGTGGCGCATGGTCGCGAACCATCCGACATGGTGCACCACGTAGTCGGGATCGCAGCCGGCCACGAGCAGCAGGGCGAGCAGGGCGGTCGGTCTACGCACGGCGCACCTCCTCGGCTCCCGCGCCCTTCAGAAGACTCTCCATCGCTCCGGCCTGGTCGGCGCCGCAGCGGACGAAGACGCCGAATTTGTCGTTGGTGAACCGGGAATCGTACGCGATGGTGCCCTGGTGGCGTGAGGCCAGCACCGCGTTGAACAGCAGTCCGAGGATCGTGGTGAGCGCGCCGAACAGAATCGTCATCTCGAACATGATGATGATGTAGGGCGGGATCGATCCCACCGGCTTGCCGCCAACCACCACCGGCCAGTCGTACGACATGTACAGCGTGATCCAGGCACCGATGCCGCACCCGGTCATGCCGCCGATCAAGGTCCACATCCGCACGGGGCTGGTGGGCTGCGCGAGCACGGTTTCGAGCTCGTGGCGCGGCACCGGCGAGTAGACCGTGAGCGCGTCCCCGTGGCCGCCGGCCTTGAGCGACCGGATCGCCGCCACGGTCGAATCCAGGTGACCGAACACGCCCAGCACGCCGGGGGTCGCCGGTGGGTGGAAGATCTCGCGCAACGGCCCGGGGAGCATCATGCGACCCTCCCCGAGGCGCGCTTGGGCGGTGGCAGGACTTCCTTGATCTCCGAAATCGCCACCGCGGGGAAGTTCTTCACGAACAAGAGGAACCACATGAAGAACCAGCCGAAGCTGCCGGCCATGATGCCCCAGTCCGCCCACGTCGGATTATAGGGGCCATTGGTCCAGCGCTCGAACGGCTCTCCCGCCAGCGAGACGACGATGATGACGAAGCGCTCGAACCACATCCCGATATTCACGAAGATCGAGATCACGAACAGCGACGTGATGTTGGTCCGGATCTTTTTGAACCAGAGCAGCAGCGGCAGGAAGCCGTTGCAGATGATCATGGTCCAGCCGGCCCACCAAGACGGCCCGAACGCCCGATACCAGAACGCCGCCCGCTCATTCGCATTCCCGCTGAACCAGGCGACGAAATACTCCGTGGCGTAGGCGAATCCGACGATCATGCCGGTGAGCAGGCACAACTTGGCGAGGTTCTCGAAGTGATCGACGGTAATCAGCTCTTCCAGGTGGAACAGCCGCCGGATCGGCACGATCAGCGTGATCACCATCGCGCAGCCCGAGTAGATCGCGCCCGCGACGAAATAGGGCGCGAACAGTGTCGCATGCCAGCCCGGGACCAGCGCCATGGCGAAGTCCCAGGACACGACGCTGTGCACCGAAAGCACGAGCGGCGTGGCCAGGGCCGCCAGATACAGGTAGCCCCGCGTGTAATGGCGCCATTGCTCGTTGGTGCCCCGCCACCCGATCGCCGTGATGGCGTACAGTTTCTTGCGCCACCCCGTCGCCATGTCGCGCACCGCCGCGATGTCGGGGATGAGCCCCATGATCAGGAACACGGTCGAGACGGTAAAGTAGGTTCCGATCGCGAACTCGTCCCAGATGAGCGGCGACTTGAAGTTGGGCCACAGGCCGCGCTCGTTCGGGTAGGGGATCAACCAGTAGAAGTACCACTGGCGCCCGATGTGAATCAGCGGGAACAACCCGGCCGTCATCACGGCGAACACGGTCATTGCCTCGGCGGTGCGGTACACCGCCGTGCGCCAGCTCGACCGGAACAAATAGAGAATCGCGGAGATCAGGGTGCCTGAGTGCGCGATGCCGACCCAGAACACGAAGCAGGTGATGAACACCGCCCAATACACGGGGTGGGCATACCCCGCGAGACCGAGGCCGAATCGAATCATCAGGACGAGACACGTAATCCCGATCGCGAGCAGGGTGAGCGCCGCCCCCAGCAGCAGGAAATAGCCCCTGCCCGGATTCCCGAGCGTGCGCGCAATAGCCCGGGTGACGAAATCATAGGTCACACGGCCGGTCGAGGTGGCAGGCGTCTGGGCCATTGCTCAAGCCGCTCCGCCGGCCGTCACTTTGGCCAGATAGGTGATCGCCGGCTTCGTATTCAGGCCCGCGAGCACGTGATAGCCGCGCGGATCCTCGGCCAGGGCATGCACCAGCGAGCGCGGATCATTGAGATCCCCGAACACGATCGCCTCCGACGGGCACGTCTGCGCGCAGGCGGGGACAATCTCCCCGTCCGCTACCGCGCGGTCCTCGAGGCGCGCGCGGTTCTGGGCGCCGCGGATGCGCTGGATGCAGAAGGTGCACTTCTCCATCACGCCTTTCTCGCGCACCGTGACGTCCGGGT
>Ga0214473_10012203_pt1 | contig 10090 bp, 10 predicted proteins | sample RVTome_7_FD_203509 | JGI IMG/M metagenome (GOLD analysis project Ga0214473, IMG submission 203509) | Soil microbial communities from uranium-contaminated site in the Upper Colorado River Basin, Wyoming, United States - RVT98D197 | ecosystem: Environmental > Terrestrial > Soil > Contaminated >... | reverse complement strand
TCTTCCGTACGCGAACAAATTCCTGTTACGGGATTGAGGGCTTCTGAGCGCTTCTTCAGCAGAAATACACCTTTTGTTATCTTAGATAAGGTGAAAAACATTCTTAGGGCGAGGGACCGAGAATGGTCTGCCCTGCGCAGCTAATAAAAAAGAAAACCGATCGCCCCTGATTCTCGTAAAATTCTTGCAGCTTTGCCAATGCCTGGCAAACCGGCAAAGGTGTAAGCAACATATCAAATACATGGTGCTGTGCAACAGCGCACACAGCCAATTTTTCAGGTCTTCCGAAAATAGCTGATTTTTTAGGCCTATCGGCCCGTCTTGTCGTAATTGAGGCTGCAGACAAAAGCCTGATGCGTTAATCACGTTCTTGTCTGCGTTTTAGAAACGTCATTACAAGGAGGTCGTTATGAAAGCAAGATGGCTGGCTGTCGTCGTGGGAAGTCTATTTGTATCGGGATCTTTTCTTTCATTGCCATGCTTAGCTGCTGAACCGATCGTCATCGGGAATTGCAGTTCACTGGGATTCTTGGAGGGCTATGAATGCAAGTATGCCGTTGAGTTGGCCATTGACGAAATCAATGCCAAGGGTGGTGTAAAGGTAGGGAATGAGATGCGCCCCTTCAAGCAGGTTGCCGTGGATTCCAGGGATTCTGAGCCTGGACTGCCTGTCAGTGAGGCTCTCATGGCATATGAAAAGATGATTCTAAATGATAAGCCGCATGCGATTATCCCCGGATTTTTTACTTCCGAAGCGACCCTTGCGAGTATGGACATTACTTCCAAGCATAAACTTCCTTATCTCGCCACAATTGCGATGAGCCCAAAATTCCAAGAGAAAATTTTGGAAAACTACGACGCATACAAATACCATTTCCGGTTGTGCTACAATGCGGTCTACTTTGCCAAGGCCTACCTGGGATCACTGAAGATGATCAACGAAGAATTTGGCTTCAATAGTGCATTTATATTGAATGAGGAAGCACTGTGGGCGAAGTCTATCGCTGGCATAACGGAGAAATGGCTGCAAGAGCAAGGCTGGAAGGTGAATGGCGTGCAAACCTACCCTAAAGGTCTATCCGATTTTTCTGCGTCCCTTCTCAGGGTTAAAAACACCAATACCCAAGTAATTGTATTCATTTCAAGCCGGCCAGAGACCGTTGTTTTTGCCGACCAATGGCGATCGATGAAGATCCCCGCTCTCCTTACGGGGATGCTGCCTCCGCTTTGTGGTGAGGATGTTTGGCAAGTACATCAAGGCAAAGTCAACGGGATAATAGCCATTATCGAACCAGGCATCATACCGGTTGAGGCTATACCACTCTCTGTGAAGTTTTTTGAGGCTTACAAGAAGAAGGTTGGCAAAGGACCCGGATCGTCCCATGGCCCTGGACCCGCATACGACTCAGTTTATATCCTGAAAGAAGCGATTGAAAGGGCAGGAACGCTTGATGGAGATAAACTCGTTGAAGAGATCAAGAAAACAGACCGGAAAGGTGTTGTTGGAAGAATCAGATTTGGCAAGGATCACCAAGTTCCATATGGGACTGACCCTAATGAAGAGGCTTTAGGCGTTGATTTTCAGTGGCAGGAGCCTGGCAAGAGGGTTATCGTCTATCCCAAAGCTGTAGCAACAGGGAAAATTCAGCTTCCTCCTTGGATGTCAAAAGGAAAACAATAAATCGTTACTTGGTCGGGGGTCAAGAGACCCCCACCATAATCTAGAGGAGTCCAGGATCATGGCGGGGATGATAATCTATGGCCTCATAAATAGTGCTACCTTTACACTCATGACCATAGGCTTTAGTCTGACATTCGGAATTAGCGGCGTCGCTAACTTTGCTCACGGCGCTTTTTATGTGACCGGCGCCTATGTCGCTTGGCAGCTCATCAACTCTATAGGAATTGCCTACCCATTAGCAGCAGGAATATCCATAATCGTTACCGGGCTTCTGGGGGCTGCCTTATACTGGCTTGTCCTTTACAGGGTTAGAGGGCTTATATTATCCGAAGTCATTGCAACCTTTGGGGTCGGAGTGGGACTGATGGAGGTCTTTCGGAGCATAGGTTTAAGTGGGCACAGCTACAAACTTCCAAAATTCCTGGAGGGCAGCCTCGAAGTTCTTGGCGTGTACGTGGACTTTCAACGACTCATCATTCTCGGCGTGGGTGCCGCCTTAGTTCTGTTCCTCTGGCTATTTAGCCATCGCACTAAGATTGGTCTCGCTTTCAGGGGGATAGCACAAGATGAGTTCACCGCTCTCAGCTTCGGGATAGAATCAGACATGACTGCGATGGTTAGCCTAGGTCTCGGCAGTGCTTTTGCGGCTCTAGCCGCAATAACTGTCATGCCTTTATCGTTGATCCAGGTGGAAGAGGGAGGAAACGTTCTGATACTCGCCTTGGCGGTCGGCATTGTCGGAGGCATGGAGAGTATCGCCGGAATCATTGTGGCTAGCCTCATTTTTGGATTTGCCCAGATTGTTGTGGCAACCTATTTCAACCCCCATTACTCAATGATTGTATTGCTAGTGACTATTATGCTTGTTTTGATCATTAAACCTTCAGGTCTCTTTGGGAAATTCAAAGAACTTGAGGAAAGGGTCTAGAAGCGTATGGCTATCCCGATCCAGATAGACAAGGGGGCAGCGAAATACAGGAAAGAGAGGCTGGACCGTGGAATAAAGGCCCGGTCTGATACCATCTACGCTCTCAGCTCATACCGTGAAGCATTTTATCTGCTTTTACCCCGCGCCGTGACAATTATCGGTTTACTCATCCTTCCCCTTGTGTTGGATGAATACTGGACTAAAGTTATTGTCCTTACCTGCGTGGTTGGAATTCTCGCGCTGAGTTGGGATTTTATTGCTTCTGCAGGCATGTTTTCTCTAGGTCAGACATTATTTTTTGGCGTGGGGGCCTATTTCGCAGGGATAATGAATCATTACTGGGGCCTACCTCCCATCTTGTCTATACCTTTGGCTACCCTGTTTGGGGCGGCGTTCTGTACTGTGTTGATTCTCCCCGTGCTTCGGTTGAGGGGAATTTATTTTGCCATGGTGACTTTCGTTTTACCTCAGATACTGGTCCGCATTATCGCAATGTCCGGTGCTTTCGGAGGAGTGGAGGGACTCAGTGCTCTTTCCCCTATGCCAAGCTTTTGGGTTGCAACCTATTTGGCGATCCTTGCTCTGTTCGTTTGCCTATTCGGATTTCGTAAGTTAATAAATACTGATTACGGGGTGGTCCTCAAAGGAATCAAGGGTAACGATCAGGCTGTTATGAGCGGAGGCATCAATATTTACTGGTACAAAGCTCAAGCGATTTTTATCGGAGGCAGCGCAGGCGCTTTTGCCGGTGCCTTTATGACCCACTTCTATCGGTTTGTTGGTCTGCCAGCTTTCAGCATGGATTACACGATTCTCCCTATTGCAGCCACCGTCGTGGGGGGAACCGGAATGTTTGCAGGCGCTATGTTTGGTTCCTTTATTCTGGTACCACTTACTGAGCTTCTGCGAGCTATAGGTTCATGGAGGGTGGTGCTTTACAGTTTCCTTATGGTTATTTTCATTGTTGCCTTGCCCGAGGGCATTTTCCATTATTTACAAAGGAAGTATCATCAAATTGAGCGATGGGTGACGACGGAGTCATAAAATGAGCGGTAATACTATTCTTAAGGTCGAACACCTCAGTAAGTCTTTCGGGGGGATACAAGCCGTATTTGATATGAGTTTTGAAGTAAACAAAGGAGAGTTCTTGGGGCTCATCGGTCCAAATGGATCTGGAAAAAGCACCTTAGTCAATCTGATCACAGGCTTCGTAAGACCAGACGAAGGCCGAGTTTATTATGAAGGCAAAGATATTACCAGGAAGAAACCCTTTACGATCGCCAACCTTGGAATTGCCCGCACATTTCAAATGGCGAAAGCTTTTCCTGACCTCTCTGCGTTCAAGAATCTAATCATCCCTCTTTATTCTCCTCGGGTAAGAAAGTTCAGAGGCGGAAAGTATGGCGATAGAGATGACGTCGCGATCGATCTATTAGAGGAGGTGGGCTTTGAGCGAGATTCTGCTGTTCCTTTCAAGATTGCTAGTGGTCTTCCTCATGGGTATTTGAAACGATTGGAGTTGGCTCGATGCATGGCTCTTCGGCCTGATGTGATGATCCTTGATGAGCTTTTCTCAGGAATGAGCCTAGCTGAAGTGGCTTCTACATTACCCGTTATTGAGAAAATGAAAGAACAAGGAACGACATTGCTTATGATTGAACACAGACTGAAAGAGCTTTTTAGAGTAGTAAACCGCGTGATGGTATTAAACTACGGACAAAAGATAGCTGATGGCCTCCCAAGTGAAGTCATGGGATCTGACGCGGTTAAGAAAGCCTATCTCGGTTCTGAGGAATAAGGTATGGAAGCGATACTTGGAATTAGGAACCTGATGGTGTTCTACGAAAATGCTTTAGCCTTGAATGATTTCAACGTAGACCTAAAAGAAGGGGAGTTCGTGGGGGTCTTAGGCTCTAACAGTGCAGGAAAGACAACACTAATGAACACTATTTCAGGGCTTATCGAGGAGATGAAGATAAAAGAGGACAGAAGGGGCGGGGTAAGGATTACAGTGCTAGGACAAATCCTCTATAGGGGAGAGCAACTCTTAGGCATGAAACCGAGGCGCAGAGTAACGAAAGGGGTTGTATTAGCCCGCGAAAGACATCCCATTTTCCGTGATAGCGACGTTATCGAGAATCTTAGGATTGCTGGATACCTGAGAAAGAACCCTGAGGTCAAGGAAAGCTCAGAACTCGTCTTCGATCTTTTCCCCCAATTAAGAAGATGGAAAAAGAGGAAAGCAGGATTCCTAAGTGGTGGCGAACAGCAAATGCTTAGCATTGGGATGGCCCTGGTTGCTAAGCCCACACTCCTTCTTCTTGATGAACCCCTGCTAGGTTTGAGCCCTGCGCTGCAGCACAACCTCGTGCAAGCTATCAAGAAAATAAATGAGAAAGGAATTACTCTTCTTGTGACTGAACAGTTTGCAAGGCCTCTATTACCATATATTCACAGAGGCTATATACTGGAAAATGGAATGCTTACTTTGACAGGCACAGGGAGTGAGCTCATGGAAAACCCAGAGGTGAAGACCGCCTATTTCGGTGTTTGACGGAGGTAAGAATGCAGGCGAAAACGAGTGACACCTTCTATGGCTGTTTCCAGGAGACAACCAAAGAGTTTCGCGATAAAACGGCTTTAGTATATTTGGGAAGGAGTTTTACGTATGGTCAGCTAGAGGAAGTAATCGACCGTTTTGCGGGGTCCTTGGAAAAATTGGGCGTGAGCAAATCTGACAGGGTGATCCTATTCCTTTCAAATATTCCCCAATGGCTCATTGCCTGGTTTGGGGTCATACGCATAGGAGCAATTCCAGTACCCATTAGCCCCATTTACACGCCTGCAGATCTCAAGTACATGGCTAACGACAGCGGCGCTCAGACGATCATATGTATGGACAGCAACTTCGGGTATGTGGAAAATATTCTCCCTGAGACAAATGTAAAACGCGTGATTATCACGAACATGGTGGAACTCCTGCCGCTCTGGAAAAGGCTTCTGGGGAAAGCATTCAACAGAGTACCTGAGGGAAGTTTTTCCATCAAAGAGGGGAGATTTCGCTTCAAGAACCTGTTAAGTAAGCGAATCAAACCGAGCCGTCGCTATGCTGCCATAGGAATTCGGGCGGATGACATGCTAGAAATGCTTTACACTGGGGGAACAACAGGATACCCAAAAGGTGTTCCTTTTACGAATCTGGGATTAGTCAATGCCTGTATGGCGCAAAGATCTATGAGTGAGCCTGTGATTCCGAGGGGAGAAGATATCGTTGTTCAAGGAGCACCACTTTTCCACGCGTTGGGCCAGGCCCTAACCTTTGGGGCACTTTTTAATGGTGATACATGCATTTTGCTGCCCAGGGTTCATCTGGACGGTCTGTTCGATCACATCGAAAAATATAAGGCTAAAACGTTTTTTGGCGTTCCGACAATGTACAGAATGATTCTGGAGCACAAGCGGGCTGACTTATACGACCTAAGCTCATTAAAATACTGTTTTTGCGCGGGCGATGTTTTGCCCTTGGAAATCGCCGGCAGATGGATGGAAAAATACAGGATCCCCATATCTCAAGGGTATGGAACGACCGAGACATCAGCTGGAGTATCTCTCACGCCAGCTAATGAAGTGGCTCCAGAAGGCAGCTCCGGGAAACTGCTTCCGGGAAAAGAAGTCAGACTTGTAGAGCCTGATACTCTTGAGACTGTGGCAGAGGGAGAACCGGGAGAATTGCTTGTTTCTAGCGATCATATGGTGACGAGCTACTGGAACAAGCCAGCGGAAACAACGAAGTGCTTCATTACTATCGACAATACGCTTTGGTACAGGACCGGCGATATCGTCCGAATAGATAAGAACGGCTGGCTTTATTTTATGGACAGATCTGTGGATACGATCAAGCATAAGGGGTACCGAATAGCTGCTTCGGAGATAGAAACAGCGTTACAGGAACACCCTGCGGTCATAGCCTCGTGTGTTGTAGGCGTGCCAGACTCAAAGGTCGGCGAGAGGATCAAAGCTTTCGTCATTCTCAAAGAGGACGTAAAAGGTGTTACAGGATACGATCTTATCAAATGGTGTCGAACAAGGCTGGCACCTTACAAGATCCCGCAATATATAGAATTCAGGGATATGCTGCCCAAGTCCAAGGTGGGTAAACTTCTAAGGCGGGAAGTCCGAAGCGAGGAGGCGAGAAGAGCAGAGGGCTGAAAGCGTTTGGAGTGCAGGAGTATGAACATCAAGTTATCTGAAAAGGATATCATCACGATGACCATGGGTATCGCGCTTTGGCAAGACTTTGCGAACCGTATTTGTCTTTGGCAACACTTGGAGTGCTGAATGAAGTCAAAGAAAGGAGCATTGGGAGATGGGGAAGATCGTTGACGGCTTTCGGTTTGTTCCACCGGCCTTGAGAGCATGGCTGAGTCAAGATGTTCCAAGTGAGCCTTTCAATGGTTACATACCTTGGACTGCATTAAGAAAACCGGTTAAGCAACTGACATTCTCCCTCATGACATCTGCAGGAATAAATATCAAGAGTGATCCTCCCTTTAATATGGAGCGCGAGAAGCGCGAACCTACGTGGGGAGACCCTACCTGTCGAGAAATACCAGAATACACGACGGAAAGAGATATTGATGTCAATCATCTTCATATAAACACCAGCTATATCAAGCAAGACATCAACGTAATGTTACCTGTCAAAAGGTTCAAGGAGTTTGAAGAGGAGGGAATCATTGGGCGGCTGGCTCCTACCTGTTATTCCTATTATGGGTTCCAATTGGACGCCGCAGTTCTTCTGGATACGACCATGCCGAAGGTTGCGGCCAAGTTGAGTGAGGAGGGGGTGGATGCTGTTTTGCTGACCCCGGCTTGACCGCTCTGCTGCCAGTCCGTGGGACAGGTAGCGCGATATTTGGAGGAAAGTGGGTTCTCGACCGTGGTTTTAACACCGACTCCCGAGTACCATCGAAAAATTGGCTTCCCAAGAGTAGCCGCCATAGCCTATCCTTATGGGCGAGTCGTTGGGGAAGTGCATGACTCTGGAGGGCAAAGAGCTGTTCTTCTTGAAGTGCTATCAGTCTTCGAGAAAGCCGAGCGAGCCGGTGAAGTTTACCATCTTCCTTTCACGTGGCCAGAAGACCCGAAAGACACCAAATGGCACCCATCAGAGATGTCCCCTATAGTGAAGCTGCTTTTGGATAAAATAAAGAAGGCCCGCAAAGAGGCGGGTGATAGGTGAATGCCCCCTTGGTAATTCTTGAAGCCCATTGGGTATCCCAATGGGCTTTAATATTACTGAGAATGGTGAGGAAGAGAAAATGCGCCCCCTAGATGGAATCAGAGTTATTGAAATGGCAGGCCTGGCACCAGCGCCATATGCGGGGATGTTACTGTCTGATTTTGGTGCTGATGTGGTAATTGTTGAGCGATTGCCAAAGAGAGGGGAAGAGGTTCCGAGGATCATGCCCGAGAATCCTTTTGAATTTGGGAAGCGGCGCGTGCGTGTTGACTTAAAGAAGAAAGCCGGCGCTAAAATTCTAAGAGAGATGATTAGAAAATATGATGTACTGATTGAGCCTTATCGACCGGGCGTTATGGAGTCTTTCGGGCTTGGACCTAGAGAAGCGCTGTTGCTAAACCCACGGCTGATCTATGCGCGACTGACAGGCTGGGGGCAAGAAGGTCCCTTTGCCGGAAGGGCGGGTCACGACATCAATTATATAGCTTTATCGGGAGCCCTCTCACTCTTTAGACGCCAAAGGAGCAGGCCGCTTCCTCCGTGCAATATTCTGGGCGACTTTGCAGGGGGTGGTATGCTTTGCACCATGGGGATCTTGTTATCTCTTATTGAGAGGCAACGGTCGGGCAAAGGGCAGGTCATCGACGCAGCGATGGTCGACGGTGCTGCCAGCCTCTCTACACTCTTCTATGGATTGCGCGGGAATCGTCTTATGAATCTTGATATCGGTACAAATATGCTGGATGGCGGGGCTCCCTTTTACCAGACCTATGAAACTGCAGATAAGAAATTCGTGGCGGTAGGTGCAATTGAAGAAAAATTCTACGAGGAGTTGCTTGGAGGGCTTGGGATTTGTTCAGCTGATTTGCCACATCAGTACGACACACAGAAATGGCCTGAAATGATCGTTCGTTTCGCGGAGATATTCATGACGAAAACACGAGAGGAATGGGCAGCTGTTTTTGCGGGGAAGGACGCTTGCGTGACCCCAGTACTTGAGCTGGATGAGGTGGAGAAACACCCTCATAATAGCGAAAGAAAGGTATTTGTTAGTGTTGATGGATTCATCCGACCAACCCCTGCACCAAGACTTTCCAGAACCCCGGGCAAGGCGCCACGAAAGAGAAGACGTAACAAATCCGGGGACCAAGAGGTATTAAGGGACCTAGGTTATTCAGACGAAGAAGTGAAGGATTTCTGCAAAAGAGAAATCATCGCATGGTCGAGCAGATAATACTGTGAACAGACAACAAGTCGACAAAACTAGCGGGCATTTGTGTAGCGCTGATCGAAGGCCCTAGGCAAACGCGAGCATCTCAAGCTGGGCAATCAGGGGGATCATCGGAGGGTTTCCTTGCAAAGGGCCGGAGCAGTGGCGCAGAGCAAGGTACCGCAATAGAGAGATCAAACCAGGGGCGGCGATGCTATAGGATGAAGCAAAATCCGATAAAAGAGGAGGGCCATGCCTAATTTGTCTTTTGACGCAGCTGGTCGAGAGCAATGTTTTGAGGATTACGTCCCGGGGTCAGTCCGCACCTTCGGAACCATCTTGGTGACAGAGGAGGAGATCATTGGGTTTGCCAGACGTTATGACCCTCAGATTTTTCACACCGATCCAAGCGCGGCTCGCAAAACCATATACGGCGGTCTCGTTGCGAGTGGCTGGCACACGGCTGCGATGGCCATGCGCCTGATTGTGGAGCATTATTTGTCTCGCGCGGCAAGCGTGGGTTCGCCAGGCGTGGATGAACTCCGATGGCTAAAGCCCGTACTCCCTGGAGACAAACTGTCAGTGCGGGTAAGCGTTCTGGAAGCTAGGCGATCAGAGTCAAAACCGGATCGAGGCATTGTCCGATCACTCGTAGAGGTGCTTAATCAGGATATGGCCGTAGTGATGAGCTTTAAAGGTGTGAACATCCTGCTCTGTCGAGACTACTAATGTGCTTCAAGCGCAGGGGCGGAGGAGCGGTCGGGAACGAGGTCGCGGAGTAGCCCGTAATAGTTCGGCAAAGGAGATCTAAACATCCAAACAAAAAAAGCTAATGTTGATTAGAAATTCCGTGACCTGTTTAAGTTAATACAAATTCAGCGAGAATTTGTGAAAAACTAAACCAAAGTTGATCAGCGACAATTAGAATTCCCGTCTGACGACAATTAAAATTCCCGGTTCGCATAGGCTAAATGCTAGGCTATCCAAGCCTTTGGACAAGGAGGTTTGGATGGTCACTGACAGAGAAGT
>Ga0214473_10012202_pt1 | contig 10090 bp, 7 predicted proteins | sample RVTome_7_FD_203509 | JGI IMG/M metagenome (GOLD analysis project Ga0214473, IMG submission 203509) | Soil microbial communities from uranium-contaminated site in the Upper Colorado River Basin, Wyoming, United States - RVT98D197 | ecosystem: Environmental > Terrestrial > Soil > Contaminated >... | reverse complement strand
GCTACGAGCGCCGACTGCCGGACGGCTCGGTCGAGGTCTTCGACCTTCCAGACGGCGCGTCAGGGTATCCGCGCCGCGTGTTCATGACGCAGGCACGCGATCCTCAGGGCAACGCGATCAGCTTCAGTTACGACAGCCAGCTTCGGCTGGTGTCCGTGACCGACGCGATCGGGCAGGTGAGCACACTCTCGTACGACCTCACCTCGGATCCTCTCAAGATCACCAAGGTGACGGATCCCTTCGGACGCTCGGCGACTTTCGATTACGACGCGGCCGGCAAGTTGATCAGGATCACCGACGTGATCGGAATCCAGTCGGAGTTCGCGTACGGCAGCCTCGACTTCATCAGTGCGCTCACCACCCCCTACGGGACGACGCAGTTCTCCTGGGGCGGCGGACCGAACCCGTACACGGATTTCTGGCTTCAGGCGATCGATCCCCTGGGCGGCACCGAGCGGATCAACCACCTCAACAGCACCGCCAGCATCGCGAACACCGAAGCCGCCTCGGTGGTCCCGACCGGCTTCTCCAACCACAACGTCAACCTTGCGTACTGGAACACCTTCTACTGGGACAAGCGCGCCTGGATGTTGCATCCGGGGGACTTGACGAAGGCGAAGATCACCAAGTGGACCTTCTCGGCCAACTTCAAGCTCGACGAAAACCCGCACAGCGAAAAGCTGCCGCTCGAGAACCGCGTCTGGTACGACTACGCGGGTGCCACGGGCTACGACTGGGTCGGGCCCATCGCAAAGCCTGCGAAGATCGCGAGGGTGCTGGACGACGGCACGTCGCAGATCAATCGGTACGAGTACAACTCAAAAGGCCTCAAAACCCGCGTCACCGACCCCCTCGGTAGAGAAACCGTCTACGAGTACGACACCAACGAGATCGACCTCCTGAGGGTCAAGCAGAAGAACGGCGGCAACTACGACCTGCTCCAGCAGCGCACTTACAACGCCCAGCACGAACCGCTGACGGTGACGGACGCGGCAGGGCAGGTGACGACCTTCACCTACAACACTCAGGGTCAGGTGCTGACGGTCGTGACGCCGCCGAGGGCGGGGCTGTCGCTGGCGCAGCGAACGACGACCTACGCGTACGACGCGAACGGGTATCTGCAGAGCGTCACCGGTCCGCTCGCGGGCGCGACAACGAGCTACACCTACGACGGCTACGGAAGGACCCGCACGGTCACCGACTCGGACAGCTACACACTGACCTACGACTACGACGCGCTGGACCGCCAGACGAAGGCGACATACCCGGACGGCACCTACGAGCAGACCGTCTACAACCGGCTCGACGCCGAGAAACGCCGGGATCGACTTGGGCGCTGGAGCCAAGCGTTCTACGACGCGATCCGGCGTGTCGTGGCCACTCGAGATCCTTTGGGCCGGACGACGACGCAGCAGTGGTGCAGCTGCGGGAGCCTGGACAAGCTCGTCGACGCGAAAGGGAACGCGACCTCCTGGGACCGGGATGTACAGAGCCGGGTGACGAAGGAGACGCGCCCCGACGGTTCGTTCTGGGAGTCCACGTACGAGACCACCACGAGCCGGATCAAGAAGATCAAGGACGCCAAGGGCCAGGAGACGCAGTACACCCACTTCCTGGACGACAAGATCCAGCAGGTGAGTTACCCGAACGCCCAGATCGCGACACCTTCGGTGAGCTACACCTACGACTCGGCCTACGGGCGGCTCGCGACGATGGCGGACGGTACGGGGACGACCAGTTACAGCTACCATCCGGTCGCGGTGCTGGGAGCTGGCCGGCTGGCCAGTATCGACGGGCCACTCACCAACGACACGATCAGCTATGGCTACGAGGAACTGGGGCGGGTCGCGAGCCGGACCCTGAACGGTGTCACCACCACCTGGGCCTACGACGCCCTGGGCCGGCTCACGACGCTCGGGGATCCGCTGGGGAACTTCGCCCACGCCTACGTGGGCGTGACGGGGAGGCTCAGCTCGCTGACCTACCCGAACGGCCAGACGAGCAGCTACGCTTACTTTCCCAACTCCGGCGACAAGCGCCTGCAGGAGATCCACCACCGCGTGAGCTCTGGAGGCGCCACTCTCTCCAAGTTCACTCATGCCTACGATGCCGCGGGAAGCATCACGCAGTGGACGCAGCAATACGGGACGGCGGCGGCGAACGCCTACGATCTGGGCTACGACGCCACGGAGCAGCTCGTGGGGGCGGTTTATCGGACGACAGACCCGACGCCGGTCGTGCTGAAGCGTTACGGATACGCCTACGATCCAGCCGGGAATCGAACCACAGAGCAGATCGACGACGCGCCCATGCAGGCTACCTTCGACAACAGGAACCGGCTCCTGTCTCAGCAACCGGGAGGAGCGCTGCTCTTCAAGGGAAGCGTCAACGAGCCTGCCACAGTGACTGTCGCGGGTCAGCCGGCGACGGTGGATTCCGCCAACAAGTTTCAGGGCACGGCTCCGGTAGTGTCGGGCACGAGCAACGTGGTCGTGGCGGCCACCGACACAAGCGGCAACCTGAGGACGAATACCTACCAGGTGACGATCTCCGGCAGTAGCAAGACCTTCACCTACGACGCGAACGGTAGCTTGACGGGGGAGGGGACGAAGACGTACGAGTGGGACGGCGCAAACCGGCTCGTGCGCGTGCTCGATGGCGGCAACGAGGTGGTGCGGTTCGTCTACGACGGTCAAGGCAGGAGGAGCCAGAAAATCGCTGGAGGCGTGACCCGGACGTACGTCTATGGCAGTGAGGACATCCTTGAGGAGAGGCTCAGCACTGGCGCGACGATCCGATACGTGCACGGGCCGGACGTGGATCAGCCGCTGGCGAAGGTCGAGGCGGGCGCCGCGAGCTACTACCTCGCCGATCACCTCGGGAGCGTTGTCCAGACCACCGACGCCTCGGCGACGGTGACGCTCACGCGACAGTACGACCCTTGGGGGAACCTGCTGCAGGGCTCCGGGAACGCTGGTTACGCCTTCACCGGCCGAGAGTGGGATCCCGAATCAAGCCTTTACTACTACAGAGCCAGATACTACGGCTCCACACTCGGCCGATTCATGAGCGAGGACCCGATTGGGTTTGCAGGTGGGGTAAACTTCTATGCGTACGTCCGAAACAATCCAATCCTTAACGTCGATCCTCTCGGCCTTCAGGCCGGCGGGTGGGGGCCTCAAGGCAGCACCTTAAGATGCGCTAGCTCGATTGCTGACGAGGTCTATGCGAAGCACTGCAATAACAACAACCATGCGGAGGATGATCTTTCCTGTCGCGAGGCCCACTGCATCACAAACTGTCGCATCTCGCGTGAGTGCGCTGGCGGCCTATCGGGCGGCGGCGAGTCCGCTGCGAAGCAGGCCAGCTCAGCCAAGGAGTGGGAGGACGAGGCCAAGCACCGCTGGAATCCCAAGAAGTATCCTGACGGCTACAGCTGCGGCGACCAATGTGCGAACGCCGAAGGGCGCAAGCGCGCCCGACAGCCTGGCGACTGCGTCACTCTTTGCAAGGGCGTCCACAAGGTGTGTAGTGGCAAATAGTGTGCGGAAGCGTCGCTGGATAGCTGTCGGTATCTGTGTCTTCGCCATCGTCCTCCTGGCTTATGGGGTGTATTGGTTCGTCTTGCGCGCGGATCCGAGCGCGCCCAGCGACGAACAGCTCGCCTCATTTGTGTCACGAGGGGCCGATCCTGAGACGGTGAGCCGAGAGATCGGCTGCAAGTGCAAGTTGTACGAAAGGGATCGGCCAAGCTGGACTAGCTTGCAGGACTTCCTTGGGCGCGAACCGGCCTCAACGTTGGGGCCGCTGAGGGACGCCGTAGGAAAGTATCCGACGATCATGTTTCACACGACGATGTGGCAGATGACATGGATATTCTTTGACGAGAAGGGCGTGGCCCGAGAGTACTACACGACGTCCCAATGAGGCCATCGTCGTCAGGCCCAGTTTTGGCGGTGATCATCGACTGGCCTGCTGACGCCGCGCGCCTGGAGGGCGGCTGTCACGCCGGCCGCGAGGATGGTTACGTCGGTGGCGACCGTCGCGCCAGCCGCCCCCGCCGCGCCCGTGCTTCGAGCAGGAGGGCCGCCCGTCACGGCACCTGCTGAACGGCGCGGGTGTCGGCAGGCGCCGCGCCGCGCGGCCGGCTTTCATTGAGTGCGGCGTGGCCCAGGGCCTGATCGCGTCGCGTGCAGGGACGGCCAGTCTCGTGGCACGCGCCGCGCCAGCCCTGCGTCACGCCGCGAACGGAAAAGCGGTGCGCTGGCCTCTCGTGGCGCGCGATGGCAGGGACGGGAGCGCACCACGAGAGCCCGGCGGTCATTCACTGTAGGCGGCGTGGCCGCGACGGCTTTCTGGCTGTGGTGGCCCCGCGAGCCAGGTCCACCCCGCGAGCGTCGCGCCCGTCACGCTTGGTGCAGGTCGGTGGTAGCAAAGAACGGCTGTGGGAGCACCAAGCGTGCCGGGTTCCCCCGCTGTGCGCTCCGCTCGCATGGTGTGGGATGGGCTCGCTGCGCCCGATAAGTCGGCGACTTATCGGCAGCGGGGCGCTTTGGCTCGCGGGGCCGGGCGCCGCTGAGGTCGCGGTCTTCGATGAGGGCGCCCTTTTGACATAAATCCTTATGTCACCCTGTCTCGCGGGCCATTGGTCTTGGCTTTTGGCGCGGCCCCGCCGCACGAACAGCAGGTGGGCCGCGGCGACGGCGAGGGTGGCGCCGCGCACGTCGTCGCTTGAGCGCTTCGCGTGGGCGCGCGTCCCGCGCCGGCAGCGAAGCCGAACGGGCGGCGCTGCCGTCACGGGAACGCGCAGGGCTCACGCTCGCGAGAACGGGTACAAGGTGGCCGAGGCCCAGCTCGAGAACGTGGCCTCGGCGTCTTCGTCTCTGCGCTTCGGGTGTCGGGCCAGGGTCATGCCGTCGGCCTCGGCGAGGTGGTCGCCGACGTCATGCCGCTGGCACTCGCCACCCTCGCGATTTCAAGCACTCGCTCGGCGGCCCCGGTGCGAGGAAGGGGCCGCCTCACTCGTCACGCCTTGGCGGCGGGCAGCGTGCTCGAGGTCGGGGGTAGATCTGCACGCTGGCTGACGGCGCTGTGCGGCGCGGGGCCGATCGCTCGTGCCCGCCCTCGCCGCTGCGTCCCGGCGGCGGCTTTGGTCAGCGGCGGTGTCGGCGGTTTCGGCACTGAAACAGTAGCGGCTTCTCATAGTGCCGATAGGTCTCTCGCGTCTCGAAGTAGTCTCCGTATTCCTCAACGTCGGCTGGCTCCTCGGGGTAGGTGTGGAAACGCTCACGCGTGAGCAGGTGGAGCAACACACCACGGTAGAGAGCGGGCACTACCACGTCAAGATGATTCCATTCGTCGGCGCACAGGCGTGAAGTGTCGATGGGGTCTTCCTCCTGCCCTCCGAGACGGTGTCCGACGAGGTGCGCACTGATTGCGTCGCCGTGGAGGCTTTCGTTCCGGACCTTGTAGAGCCGCTGGCAGGTTTGGATCGGACGCGGGACGTGTGTATCGTGTGGCGGCTGGCGTACCGAGGGCACCAACTCAAGACCAAGCTCAGGATGCGACCAAGTGACCGCGAGGATGAGCCGTTCCACGCCCTCGCGATCGCCACGGTCTGTCAGGATCTCGAACGCTGAAACCCACAACGCCAACCTGAGTGCGTGGTCGTACTGGCTGCCCAGATTCAGGAACGGCGATGCGAGTGCGTGATAGGCCGACTCGAGAGATCGGAAGACACGTCGCCGAAAGCGGTCTTCGTCCTCGCCGGCACGGCGTGACTGCCAGAGCGCCACGAGCGACCTGAGCAGCACCTCGTCGAGCTCCACGGTCACGTTCTGCGGGTATATGTAGGCGGGATCCGGCTGGCCCTGGAAGTGCTCGAGGTCATCATCCAATCCGAACTCCGAGGCGGTCCTGACCGTGACCGTTTCGGCGTCCACGGCCAGGTTCACCGGGTAGAGCTCGAAGAGATCCGCGTAGACCGGTCCAAGTCCCCCGAATCGGTGCACGCAGCGATCGGTTCGGGCCTTGGTGACTGCCGCGAGGGCGATCATGTTTCGAAGGGCGGCGAGGTCTTCAGCTTGGATTCTCTCGGCACTGCGATCGCGGATCACGATCGCTGGCTGCAGCTGGTGACCAAAGGCTGTGCAAAAGGACCCCAGGAACTTGCGCACGTGAGCCTCGGCTGCGATCAGCTCCTGGTAGCGAGCGTCGGCGAACGGAACGACGGCCGTATTGCCAGCTTCAACGGCGCGCGGCAGGGATACGGCCGGCATCGCGATGACGAAGTCCCAGGGCACCGGAACCTCCGACGAAGGCGCGCGGGAATCGTAACGCCGGTCGAGGGCGCTCGCGCGGCGTGGGCCTGGCGCGAGCCTCCCTACGTGCGGCGTGCTGCGAGGCGAGTGCCAGGCCCTTTGTGCGCGGCCGTGCCGTAGGTGTGGCGCGGCGTGGCCCGGCGTGAGGGTGCTGGTGCTCGAGGAAGAGGTGCACCCGCAGTGCCGGGCCTACCAGGCGCGGGGCTGTTTCGTCCGGCTCCGGCGCGCCACAAGAGAGCAGGGGAGAGCGGTGAGGCCAGCGAGCGCATCGGCTAAGGACGCGATGAGCTGCGAGCGTACGACCTTGCCTGCGCTCGTCTGCTCCCTCGCTTCCTTAGACGGATGCGCTCGTCCGCAGCGAGCAGCCGGCGGCGGTAGCCATCGGCGCCGGAGCCGGACGCTCAGCGACGCTCGCTCGCGGGCGCGGCCGGTGCTGTGTTTCCTTAGCTGCTTGCACCGGCCGTGAACGCGAGCGCACCCTTGTCCGTCTGAGCAGGAATTCTGGCCGGACGAGGTGGCGTGGCTGGGTCCGGACGAGAGGGGATACTTCTGTGCTCCAAGGACCCTGCCCCTTCTCGGCTCACTCCTGCGGTCCAAGGAGATCAGCGGGAAGAACGATCCTAGCCGCGTGTACGTGGAGCTGCTCTCCCGACACATGGGTGAGGGAGTCGTCGAGATGACCAGCGAGGAGGAACACGCCTACGCTGCCGGCTACCAGGGCGCGACGCATGCGCTTCGGTCTTGGCGGGAGGGGATGAGGATCCTCGGAGATGCGGGCTTCATCAAGAGCAAGGCCAAGGGGAACCTCAGCTACGGCACTGTGTTGCTGGTGCATCCGGCGGTGGCGGTGGCGCGGCTGCACAAGGACAAGAGGATTCCCGAGCGGTGGTGGACCACCTACAGGAATCGGCAGATCGAGGTGAAAGAGCCCTCTGGCGAGGAGCTTCAGGCTGAACGTGGTCCCAAGCGCGCAATGAGGAAGAAGGGCGCGTAGCGGGTCGTAGGCTCGGGAGGCGGACAGTGATCTTGGCACCCTCACGAGTGTGGATGCCAAGCGCGAGGGGCCAGCAGGTAGGCCGCCGCGAGCGTGGCCAGGGCGAGGAGCGTGACGGCGGCGCCGTCGTACCCATCGTCGCCGGCGCGCTCCTCGCGCCACGCGAGCGACTCAATGACGGTGCCCTTCCTTTTCAGTGCTGGCGCGTACGGCGTGGCCTGGCGCGAGGCCGCTGGAGGTCCTGGCCCGAGCTGCGGCCGCAGTGCCAGCCCTGGACTGGCGCGCGCGGAGGGCGGGGCCGCGTCCACAGGCAACAGCAAGAGAGAGTCCCGAGCCAGGGTGACATAAGGCCTTATGTCAAGAGCGCGCCTTGATGAAGACGCGCTCCCCGGTCGAGGAGGAGGGAGCGCATCCTCCAGGCGTGCGTCCCCGCGAGCCCAAGCGCCCCGCTGCCGATAACGCGCGCGTTATCGGGCGCAGCGACCGAAGGGAGCGGAGCGAACAGCGGGGGGACCCGGCGCGCGGCGTGAGGGGACAGCGATCCCTAGGTGCAGCCGTGGAGCACGCCGCGTGACGGGCGCGACGCTCGCGGGGCGGACCTGGCTCGGGCCGGAGCCACAGGCCACAGCCGGCGCGGCCCCGTCAGCCGGTCGGGCCTTTGATTGAAGCGCCGCGACGGCGCGCGAGCCTTCTGTCCTGGCCTGATCGTGCTCGAACTCTACCGGGGCGGCACGATCTCCAGCGGCAGGGCGGCGGAACTGCTCGGCATGCAGCGCATCGACTTCATCAAGCACGCTTCGCGCCTCGGCATCCCCTTCTTCGACATGACCGAGGACGAGTGGGAAGCTGAGAAGGCCGCTCTCAAGGCCCTGTGACGCTGGTCGGTCTCCGACGCCAGAGAGGCGCTGACGCCGCCCGGGGGGAAGGGCGGTAGGATAGGCTCATCATGGCGACAGCAGCGAAGACGGTCTATTCCCACATCACCAAAGACCCGGAGGTCTGCGGCGGGCGCGCCTGCATCGATGGGACGCGCATCCGCGTCGTGGACATCGCCTGCCTCCAGCGCGAGGGCTACACGCCCGAGAAGATGCTCGAGGTCTATCCCTCGCTGAACCTCGCCCAGCTCCACGCGGCGCTCTCCTACTACTACGAGAACCCGCAGGAGATCGAGAGCGCCCTCCAGGAGGACCGTGAGGTCGCCGAGAAGATTGAGAGTGACCGTGCCGACTTCCTGCGGAAGCATTCGGCCCGGTAGTGGCCGGCCGCTTCCCGCTCTTCACCGACGCCTGCGTCAACGGCCACCTGATCGACGCCCTGATCCAGCGTGGCTGGAACCTCGTGCGAGCGATCGACCTCTATCCCGAGCGGACGCCGGACCCCGTCGTCTTCGCACGTGCCGCGCAAGAGGGCTGGGTCTTCGTCAGCAACGACGGACCGATCGAACGGCTGGCACGCTCCTGGCTCGCCGAGGGGCGGTCCTTCCGGATGGTCTTCTGGCCGCAGGAGGACTATCGGCGCTGGACGATCGGGGAGCTTCTGCAAGCCTTCGAGGACCTCGCCGCGGAGGAAGATCCTTTCGCGTATCCGTTCCGGCGGCTCAGGCCCAGCGCTGCCTGAGGCCGGCGTAAGGCAGCGAACCCTTGCAGGCGGCGCGAGGTCGAGAGCCCCGGTGGTGGGTCTCGTGAGAAGGGGACGGACCGAGCTCTACCGATCTGAGTACAACTCAAAAGGCCTCAAAACCCGCGTAACCGACCCCCTGGGGGCTCGGCTGATCCGGCCTCCAACGTCGGGCGCAGCGCCTTCTCCGCCACCGTATGACGTGAAGAAGCTGTTTCTGACGCCTGCTGGCCAGCTTTACAACGCACTGGCGAAGAATCCCGTGGCCTATCGCCTCTCGAAAGTGGAGTGGGAGACAACGATCTTCAGCGACTTCAGCGTAGGTGTAGTGGTCCGTGGCACATGGACCGCCGAGACCGAGACTCTCTTCCTGAGGGGCTTCGAGTACGACAGCAGCAACGTTCCTGCTTATGGCATCGAAAGCATAGCCTTTGGTGCCAGAGTGCTAGGGGGTGCGAAGAAGATGCTGACCATCCCGGCCCAGGACGATCCCAGCGAGAAGAGGTTTCTCGGATTCTTGATTCCTCCGCTCAAGCCCCCCGACTGGACTCGCGTTGAGACCAGCTACAAGTGGCCCCGGGGTGCGATCAAATTGGAGCGCGCGGGCGTCGTGGAGGAGCAGTCGCTGACCATCCCCGGGAGTGTATCCGCGGGCGTGGACGTGGACGTCAGCGTCATCTTCAAGGACGGAAACATACGGTATTCGATTGAGGAGACTTTCGAGGCGCAGGAAAAGGAATTCCAAGGTACAACGGTGTATCGGGCGAAGGCGCTGGGGATTGCGGCGGGGAAGAAACTCGCGTTGCAGATTCGACGGCTGGAGTGAGACTCGCGGCTAGTGTGATAGACTCAATCTCCCCGAGGGGGCCTCACATGAGGGATACGAATACAGGCGGCTTCTGAGTGCCGGTCGCGATTGGACCCTGTCGCCGCACGGCTGCGGCATAGGGGCTCCATCGTGCCGGGCCCGCGGCCCTACCTTGACCGCCACCCTCGCGACTCACCTCACGCTCCTCTGCAGCCGAAGCCTCGAGCTTCACGGTCCTCGGGACGGGTTTCGGCTCCACCGCACCCACGCTCGCCTCCCTTGTCGCAAGAGGCTTCCTAGAGCCGCGCCTTTCGCGAGCGTGGCGAGAGCCAGGGACGTGACGCCGGCGTC
>Ga0214473_10012201_pt1 | contig 10090 bp, 8 predicted proteins | sample RVTome_7_FD_203509 | JGI IMG/M metagenome (GOLD analysis project Ga0214473, IMG submission 203509) | Soil microbial communities from uranium-contaminated site in the Upper Colorado River Basin, Wyoming, United States - RVT98D197 | ecosystem: Environmental > Terrestrial > Soil > Contaminated >... | reverse complement strand
TCGCCAACTGAATCCAATGATTCCTGCACGCAGCCCGCTCCGCCGAGCCCGCGCGGCTAATCTGGAGAAGACCTTTCAACACGCCGGACTGAAAGGAATCGTGCGATTCAACCGCGAGGATTCCGCAAAAACGGCTTTACACGGCTGATAGCGGGTGGTACGGTACCTGAGTAGAGGGGACGGACCGGCGTTTCATAGGGGGAAAGCCGGTTCGGATACAAAGGGGGAGAGCCATGGGGAGCCTATCTCGATTTCGTACGAACCCACTTCTTTTCCTTGCGTGTTTGCTGCTTGCGGGAGACATCTTGCTCCGGTTGGTTGACGAGGGACCGGTGGAGGCGACTCGTATTTCGAGTCGTGAAACCGATGGCGCCTTTTCGTCTTTAGCCGGGGCCAACGAGTCGCTCGCGCAGTCCAACCACGCTCTTGCGAGCAGCCTGAACGGTCTCAGCACCCAGCTCGCGGCATTGAACCTGGCCAAATGGGCGGCCGCCGAAGACAAACTGACAGCGGCGCAAGAGAACCTGAGCGGTGTTTTGGAAGACCTTTCCAGGTCTTTGTCACTTCTTTCTGAATCGTTGAAAGCCACAGGAGACGTTTCCCAAGAGGGCGCGGGAGATGTGGGCGAAAAGGCGGCTGGCGAGCCGACCGGTTGACAGTCTGTTGAAGGACCTTGGCCACGCGGGTCCCAAGCGCCCGCGATTGCGACGGAGACGGAGAAGCCTTCAGGCAACCGTCATTCCCGCGAAAGCGGGAATCCAGAAGCATGGCTGGCCTTTTCAGCAGGCTGCCAAAGTCTCGGCGTGCCGGATCGAGGACCCGATTTCACGCGAAGGGAGAGTCTCATGCGGAAACATGTCTTTGGACCCGTTTTCACGGTCTTGGTATTGGCAATTTTAGCTTCTGGCGTGCCGTGGCTGGGAAGCCCTCCGGCCACGGCCGGTCCATTTTCCTGGTTGGCGGAACTTATTCCGGAGCCGCCCAAACCGGAGGACCCCCACCTCTATCCGGAAGGATCGATGCTCTACGACATCTGGACCTGCAAGGGAGAGAGCGAGATCGGCTGGGTTGGTGTGACCCAGCAGTTTACGGATCACGATCCTTATATTGTGGTTGTGGCCCGGACGGAGTTTGCGGAGCAGTTGAAATTCGACATGCAGGTGGGGATCGAGATCCATGCCCCCCGTCACAACCGGATCGTTGCCTCCGACCGGGTTCATCTGAGAAGGAACCAGGATGTAGCGATTTTCTACAATCCCCAGCGTCTCGCCCGCCTCGGCGGATGGGGCGAATACAAGGCGGTCCTGGTCCTGGACGGCTGGCCCAGGGACGTCATCGCCTTCCGCATGGACAAACAGGAGATCCTCGATGCGCTCCGCCGTGAGGAAGAGGAACGGGAAAGGGCACAAGAAGCCTTCAAGCAGCAATTCGAGGAGCCGGAGGCCAAGTCTCTACTAGGCGAACCGGACATCGGCGGCAAGAGCTCTGCTGAGAACTCAGGCGAAGAAGCTATCGCGGAGGAGGCCGAACCCGTCGCACAAATGCCGGTGGAAGAAGTCTGGCAACCGGAGGAGTGGTATCGCACCACCTTCAACGACGAACAAGGCCGGGTCATCGTCTTTCCGAAGAAAGCCCGCAAAACCTGGAGAGAAAACGTCATCCAGGATCTCAAGTTCCGGATCGAGTATTACGTTTACGAGTAGAATGTAAGATGGGTTAGCGTAGCGTAACCCATCATTTCATATTTCATCGTGGTGGGTTACGCCTGTCGGCTAATCCACCCTACGGCTGCGGCTCTTTTTCACAGCCCCATCAGCTTGTCCAGGATCATCCGATCCAGCGTCTCGTAATCGCGCTCTTCGCGGAGTCTGTCCACCTCTTTCTTGTCGATCTTTCGGGCCACTTTGACGAGCTGGAGGAAGACCTCGCGGCTGTTTTTGAGATGCTCGAAGGACCGTTCGCGTTTCTGGGTCCGCATGACCTTGACATCCAGGCCGATGTACTCGCCGTCGTTGCCGTACGCCGCTTGTTCCAGCACCATGATCTGGTTGAGCGCGCGGCGAAGGTTGGCGGACCCGAACGACTTGTCCTGGTCGAATTTGAGGCCGTTCTGGTCGTTGAGGTGCACGCTCCACAGCTTCTTGTGCGAAAGCGCGTAGGCCATCTCGTCGGATGGGTCCAGGTTGGCCAGGATGGCATGGGCTGTCTCGACCAAAGCGCCGACCCGTTTCGGGTCGCGCGTCCGGTAGGCGATCCCGATAACATGCCCGATGGTCGGGCAGTAAGACATGTCCATCGGCTCGTTGGGTTTGGGCTCGATCAGGATCCGGAGCTTCTTGTCGTGGGCCAGAAGCTTGTTGAGGAAATCCACCATCCGGTCGACCGAGAGGACGGGGTCCTTGGCTTCCCGGATGTAGGTCCCCTCCCGGGCCGGCCAGATCACCATCTTGTGCGTTCCGATAACGTTGCCGATGTCGGCGCTGCGTTTGGCGCGGTCGATGGCCCATTTCCGCGCTTTCGGGTCGTTGGAGGTGATGGGGCCGTCCACACCCCGGATGTCTTCCCAATACCTCGGTGCGGTAAACTCGGCTTCGAGCCCCTCACCATCCAGAATCCGCCTCACCTCTTTGGCCCGGTTCATGCAGTCCTTGTACGAGAGCGAGGCGTCGGCTACGTCGTCGTCATGGAACTGGACGCCGGTAAACCCGAGTTTCCGATAGGTCTTGATCTTCTCGTCCCACGTAAACGACTCGCGCACCGCCGGACCGAAAGGGTCCGCGCCTTCGTGGATGTTCCAAGGTCCGAAAGAGAAACGATAGACCGCTTTAAGATTCTTCGTTGCCATTGCGCCTCCTCCTCATCAGTTTTTCTGGGATGGAAACAGCTTTTGTATTACCCCCTACGGGTCAGTTACTTGTAGGGTCATGCTCCTGTCCTCGCCTTTGTCCTTTGCCCCTGGGGCCGTGTGGCTTCGCCGATGCGACCTGGCCGACGACATCTCGTAGGGGCGATTCGCGAATCGCCCCTACGAGATACGGCTCCACGGCCGGGACGGCAGAACCCTCGCCCTCTCTGCTTGGGAGAAGGGTTAGGGATGAGGGAACATTCTTCGGATCGCACCCGTCGTGTTCCCCCACCACCTCCTGCCCGATGAACAAAGGTATTGGAAGATTAAGAGCTAGTCAAACCGTCCGATCGGTTTATCATAATGTCAATCTGGCAGGGATCGTGAATGCGGAAAGACATGGAAGATTTCACCACTCAATCAGTCAAAGAAGCCGCCCCTTCGGCCGTTGCGGCTCGCCTCAGAAGGCTCGAAAAGCTCTACGAGCTTTCGTTGGACATTTTCTCGGCCAAGAACATCGACGACCTTCTCACCGTTGTCATGAAACGGGTGACCGAAGCGTTGGAGGCGGACCGATCCACCCTTTTTCTCGTGGATGAGGACCGGCAAATCCTGTGGTCCAAAGTTGCCCAGGGGACCGACCGGATCGAGGTTCCCATCGGGGTCGGAATCGCGGGTCTTGCCGCCAAGACGGGTTACACGATCAACATCCCGGATGCCTACAAAGACGACCGTTTCAACCCAGAGATCGACAGAAGAACCGGCTACCGCACGAAGAGTCTGCTGGGTATGCCCGTTCGGAATCGGGAAGACAAAGTCATCGCCGTTATCCAGGCGATCAACAAGGTCGGCGGCCCGTTCACCGAGGACGACGAGGATTTCCTCCAGGCCTTGGGAGCCCAGATCCAGCTGGCCATTGAAAACTCGACTCTCTACCAGGAAATCAAAGAGCTCTTCGAGTCCATGATCGAGGCGCTGGCATCCACCCTGGACGCCAGGCATCCGACAACCGCCGGTCATACGGTCCGGGTCCGCAACTACTCGCTGGCCATCGCGAGGGAGATGGGCTATTCCGAAGAGGACCTCGAGATCCTCAACTACGCCGCTCTTCTGCACGACTACGGCAAGATCGGCGTCCCGGAAGCCATCCTGACCAAACCCGGACGACTCACCGACCCCGAATACGAGATGATGAAGCGCCACGCGGCCTACACCCTCGACATCCTGGGCAAGATCAAGTTCGGCAAGCGGTTCAGGGAGGTTCCCAACATCGCCGGGCACCACCACGAGAAGGTGGACGGGACGGGCTATCCCGATGGACTCAGCGGGGAACAGATGCACCCCATGTCCAAGATCATGGCGGTGGCGGACGTCTTCGACGCCATCACTTCCATCCGCGAATACCGCGACCCCGCCGACCCGGACGAGGTTTTGGAGATCCTCAAACGGGATGCGGGTTCGCACTTCGATCCCGAATGCGTGGCCGCCTTCGAACGCCACTACCGCCGCGAGAACCTCGGCGCGAAGATCCGCGAGCGCAACCGCAAGGAATTCGAGGCCCGAAAAAGAGAAGCAATCTGATCGGTCCCAGGAGGGCGCCGTACGTAGTGCGGCCTGTGGAGTGCGCAAGCCGCGCTTGCGCCTTCCCTTGACGAAGCCATGCTTCGTAGTCGCTGCCCGGTGAGGTATTGCCTCCCCGGCGACGTGAGATTCTTCACTTCGTTCCAGAATGAGGGAACGGAACGGGGCCTTGCCTATTTTCAGAATGGGGTTCCAGAAAAGTCCTTACCCACATTCTCCAATCTAACCCCTCATGCAGTCTGCCAAGTCTCCCACTCTCCCCAATCCCAATTCCTCAGCTTCCAAGGACCTTCAGGTCCGCGAGATGTTCTCTCGGATCGTCCCCACCTACGATCTCCTCAACCGCCTCCTCTCGCTCGGTTTCGACCAGCATTGGCGCGCTCATGCGGTACGAAGGCTGAACGTCTCGCAAGGCTCCCGAATCCTCGACCTGTGCGGGGGCACCGGGGATTTCGCGCGGAAGGTCCTTGGGCTGCGTTCCAAGGATACCGTCCACGTGGCCGACTTCTGTTTCCCGATGCTGGGCAAGGCGAGGGATCGCCTTCGAAACTTCGGCGAGCGGCACGGGACCTTGTGCGGCGACGCGCTCCGGCTTCCCTTCGCGAACGGATCTTTCGAAGCCTGTCTGTGCGGTTTCGGCGTCCGCAACTGGGCGGACCTGGAGGCGGGACTGGCGGAAGTGCACCGGGTTCTCGTTCCGGGAGGCGAGTTTGCCGTCCTGGATTTCTTTCAGGCAGGAGCAAAAGCGGCGGACCGGCTCGGCCGTTTCTATGTCCGTAAGGTGCTCCCGTGCGTCGGAGGAGTCGTTTCGGGAAACCGTGAAGCCTATCAGTACCTGGCCGACTCGATGGATGGGTTCTGTTCCCCTCAGGAGTTCGTCGGGCGAGCCGCAATCAACGGTTTCGAGATGGTTGAAGAGAAGCGTTTCTTGCTGGGGATGTGTTGGCTGTTTCTTTTTCGGAAACCTTGAGACGAAAAACGAGAACCAACCAGGAACACCTGTAGGGGCAGACCTGCGTGTCTGCCCCTACAGGTGTGACTGCCCCCACCCCCACCTGAATGTCAGCGCCCCACTCACCGTGCCAGGCGCATCATCCCGCTCCGTTCGTCCAGCGCGAAGAGCACCTTGAACTGCTCCTCGCAGAGGCGGGCGTAGAGTCCTTTCCGGGCCAGCAGTTCCCGGTGAGTTCCCTCCTCGCGGATCTCGCCGTCCTCAAGGGCCACAATCTTATCGGCATTCATGACGGTCGACAGCCGGTGCGCGATGATGAGGGTGGTCCTTCCCTTGAGGAGATTGCCCAGGGCTTCCGAGATCTGGTTTTCGGATTCGCTGTCGAGCGCGCTGGTCGCTTCGTCAAGGACCAGGATCTTCGGGTCTTTGAGGAACGCCCTCGCGATCGCGATCCTCTGCTTCTGTCCTCCGGAAAGACGGAGACCGTTCTGGCCTACTTCGGTCTGGTATCCACCAGGCAGGTCGAGGATGAAATCGTGGGCGTTGGCCGCACGCGCGGCTCGTTCCACTTCCTCGTTCGAAGCGTGGGGGCGCCCGTAGCGGATGTTTTCTTCGATCGATCCACTGAAGAGGATGACGTCCTGAGGGATCAGGCCGATCTGTTTTCGCAGGGATTTTACTTTGATGTCTCTCAGGTCGTTGCCGTCCAGAAGAATCTCACCCTCGTCAATGTCGAAGAATCGGGAAACCAACGAGGCGACGGTCGACTTACCGGCGCCGCTGGGACCGACCAAAGCCACCGTCGTCTCCGGCTCGATGGTGAGGTCGACGTTGTTCAGAACCCGTTCGCCGGGCTCGTAGCCGAAAGAAACGTTCCGGAACTCGATGTGGCCGACCACGTCGCCGATCTCCCGTGCGCCTTCCCGGTCCTTGATCTGCGGAACGACGTCGAAGATTTCGAAAATCCGTTCCATGGCAGCCAGGGAGTTTTGGACGATCACATTGAGGTCGGCGAACCGCGTCAGCGGCGTCTGGAACTGCGGCACCAGCATGAGAAAAGTCATGAGCTCGCCAGGGCTGAGACCGATCTGGCGCGCGCTGGCTCCGGTGGCTGCCTCGATCGTCAGCGTTTGGAGGACTCGCAGCGCCCCGACCCAGAGAACGAGAAGCGGCGCGATGACGCTGATGGTGTGGAAGATCGAATGAAAGGTGGAGGCGAACCGGGCGTTGCAGATCTGCTCTTCATAGAGTTCCATGTTGCCTGAATGGAACAACCGGTTCTCCTGTTTCTCGCCGGTGAAGGCCTGAACGACGCTGATACCGACCAACTTCTCTTGTACGTTCCCGCTCATGTCGGCGAGGCGCTTCTGCATTTCCAGGCTGGATTCTTTGATCCTCGGGTTGAAATGGCGGAAGCACAGGAACTGTAGAGGGAGCAGCACGAAAACGAGAAGCGAGAGTCTCCAGTCTTGCCAGATCAGAACCCCGGCGATGATGACGGCGGTGATTCCATCCATCCAGATATTGGTGCAGGCCGAACCGATGAAGGTTTTCGCGAGTTCGATGTCGCTGAAGAGACGCGAAAGCAGGGAACCGGTCCTCTCTCGGGCGTAGAAGCTGAGCGACAACCGCTGCATGTGTTGGAAGAGGGCCACACGGAGGTCAAGGATGGTCAGGAACTGGACCTTCGCGGCGAGGTAGTGCCGGAAGAAGATCCCGAATCCGGAGGCGGCGAAGACGACGAGCAGGATGCCGCAAATGCGGTGGATGAATTCCCGTTTCTCAGCAAGGGAGAGGACACCCGACTTGAGAACGTCGTCGACGACGTACCCGACCACGATCGGAACGGCGATGGGAATCGAAAATTTGAGGACGCCGAAAACGGTGGCCAGCAACAACAGGCCGAAGTAGGGTCGAACGTAAAGAAGGAAACGCCTCAACGAGGTCTTCCTGTCGAAGAGCGAGGCGATCGCTCCTTTCGAACGGTCGTTTGGGAGGTCGGGGTCCTCCGAGCCTTCGTCGGTATTCTGCGTGTTATGCATGGGGCTCCCTACATGGTTTCGTGCGACAACAGTTTTCAAGATGACCCTTTTCCAGCGAAAGGTCAATAGTCCCATTTGGAAACGGGAGGAACAGGGGGGCACGAAGTCTTGGCTGACGCCACGCCGTATGCGCCCACCGCCGATCGGTTGGGCGGGTCGCGATCGTCCCGCAGGGACTCCGAGCGCTTGCCGGCAATCTTCGATCCTTCCGCAACTCCGACCTTCGAACTCCCCGCTTCGGACTTTCCATTTCGCACTTCGACCAACTCGATATCCTGCTTGCAGGTTCTGGTGTAAACTCTCCCCAGCAATGTCTCCGAACAACCTCCTGAAGAAACTCCGAAAGACACAATTTGGTAGAGCGTTTTCAGCCCATTTCTTCTCTTTCGGCATAAAGGCCCTGAACCGATCGCTCCGGGTGAGGTGGGTCGACCGAAGACCCATCGACGAACTCTACGCCAAGGGACAGCGCTTCATCTATGCCTACTGGCACGCCGATCTGATTTTGGCCACCCACATCGGTGCGACGGAGCTCAAGCACGGTCCGATCGTGGTCATGGCCAGTCTCAGCCGCGACGGTTACCTTCTGGCCGAACTCATGGCCCGCGACGGCCTGACCATCGTCCGGGCCTCCAGCAGACGGGGAGGAATGGAGGGGTTCATGGCCTTCGCGAGGCACCTCCGGTCTGGGATGATCGGTTCCATCGCGGTTGACGGTCCTCGGGGGCCCCGTCGAGTTGTCAAGAACGGCGTGATCCGTCTCGCCCAAATGACCGGGACTCCCATCCTTCCGTGCGCCGTCGGGTACCGGAGAAAAATCACGTTGAACTCTTGGGACCGTCTTCGGATTCCCGTCCCGTTCTCTTCGGCGACAGTCATCTGCGACTCACCCATCTTCGTCGACAGCGAGATGACGCGTGAAAAGGCCGATGCAGCCGCTGAAGATTTGGGGAGCGTCTTGACCAAGTTGCGGGAAAGGCTGCCTTACGATCGGGAGTGAGTTGCCGCTCGAAGCCGTTTGGCGCAAGGGGGCGGGCGCTTGTTTTTTTCGGTCATGCCACTGCGTCTTGTAGGGGCGATTCGCATCTTGTAGGGGCGATTCGCATCTTGTAGGGGCGATTCGCGAATCGCCCCTACAAGATATCGAGCCGAATGCTCCATCACCACGACTCCGGCGAGGCTTTGCCTCAGACCGTATGACCTCTCCCTAAATCCCTCTCCTACAAGGAGAGGGACTTGTGGACCCGGCCTCGAGCGTCTTTCTCGCCATGTCCGCGAACATCCGAACCCTCTCTTCCGGCGTGTCCGTTTCGATGTCCGCCGCCACGACGTCGCAGGGGCTCAGTTCGCGGCGGATGCGAACGAGGTCGCCCCAGATCCGCTCTTCCGGCTTGGCCGCCAGATCGGTGGGCGTGTACATGATGGCTCGGCGTGTGTCGGGACAGATCTCCTTCGCCCGAACGAGGTCGGACTCCAACCCCATGTCGACGTACCCCAGGGTCCGGATGGAAGCGTAGTCGGCGACGTAGGGATCCACGTTCCAGGCGCAATTGTGGATCCCGAAGTGCTCGAAGGCGTCTGAGATTCTCCGGTCGTAGGGCATCAGGTGTTCGCGATAGAGAGCGGGGGAGACCATGTTGACAACGCAGTTGCTGACGGAAAAATGCCGGACGATAACCCCGGTTCTCGCCTGCCTCGCGTAGACGAACCTCGCCCCCTCGATCATCGTCTTTGAAATGACGTCGAAGAGGTGACGGGCGAGGGAGGTCTTCTCCAAGAGATCGATGAAGATCTCATGTCCGCGCAGCCGGAAGGCGGTGTTGAGGACGCCCTGCCAGTTGATGAAACCCTCGATCCGGCCGAACTCCCGTTCGATCGTGTCCATCTGTTCCACGAGTTGAGCGAAGACGGAAACACCTGAAAGCTCCGGAACCTCGAGTGCCTCGACCTCCGCTTCCGTCATCACTCCAGGCTTTGGGGCGGGCCAGTTGTCCGGGTAGTACTCCGGTCGGACTCCGAAGATCATCGGCACCACCAAGGCGCCATGAACGCCATCGAGTGTCGCAGGCGTCTCTTCCGGGTTCGGTCCCCCTAAGCAAAGATCTGGAAACTGCCGGTTCAGTTCTTTCTTCATCGCGACGAGACATTCGCGGCGGGACAGCGGATCGAGGTGGTATCGTTCGGAGAAGTCGATCCCGCACCGGTCGCGGTACCAACGGGGGGTGAAACCGAACTCGACACGCATCTCGGGCTCGGTTCCGTCGCAGGCGCGCCGCGTTGCCGGAGCCGCGGGCGCAATATAGTTCCTCAGATGATGGGAAGGAACCGTTCCAACTTCGGTCACTTTTGCTTTTCGCTCTCCCGAATGAGCCGTCCCACCTCGCGCAGCGTCTGGACGTCGATCTCCCGGAGGCGGCCCGACCGGTCCGGAGCGACGTCGAGAGAGAAGATGTTTCCATGCTGCACGGCGCCACGGTAGGTTTCGAAGATCTTCTCGGCGGGGAGACACGTCGGGTCGTTCGCCGGGCTGGTGTAGAACCACCTGGGGGGGTCCAGCCCAATGATGGGAAAAGTGAATTCGGCCAGGAGGAATTGGTCGCTGACCACTTTGTTGTAGGGACCGCCCGCTTCTGGGGAGTCGAGCGGACCCGGCTCTGCCATCTCTCCCAG
>Ga0214473_10012200_pt1 | contig 10091 bp, 8 predicted proteins | sample RVTome_7_FD_203509 | JGI IMG/M metagenome (GOLD analysis project Ga0214473, IMG submission 203509) | Soil microbial communities from uranium-contaminated site in the Upper Colorado River Basin, Wyoming, United States - RVT98D197 | ecosystem: Environmental > Terrestrial > Soil > Contaminated >... | reverse complement strand
CAAAAGCGGCTTGCCGACGGAGTGCGGCCGGCTTTCAACCGCGAGTTGGGCACGCTGAAAACCCTGTTCAATTGGGCATTGGACAAAGGGCGCTTTGAGGGCGCCAATCCGACCCGGAAGATAAAGCGCGTGGAGGAGTCCAAGGGCCGGGACCGGACTTTGACCGCGGACGAGGAAACCCGCCTGCTCGGGGAATGTACGCAATCCCTGAAAACCCTGCTCATGTGCGGCATCTATGCGGGGCTGCGGATTCCTTCCGAGGTTTTGGGGCTGACTTGGGGCGATATCGACCTTGCCCGGGGCCGGCTGACCGTCCAGGGCGCCTTCGCAAAGAACGGCAAAACCGAAACCGTTCCCCTGACTTCAAAACTACGCGAGGAGCTGGAAAGCCTGAGAGCGGCCACGCCAGCCGACAGGCGGCATCCCGGGGCGCTGGTATTCACCCGGCGGGACGGCAAACCGTATATGAGCATTCAGAACATTTTCCGCTCTGCCGCCAAGCGGGCCAAGGTATCCGGCATTTCCCCGCACGTCTGCCGACACACGTTCGCAACCCGGCTCGCAGAGGTTGGCGTGGACCTGCGGACGATTCAAGAGTTGGGCCGATGGGCGAGTCTGGCCATGGTTCAGCGATATTCGAACATCAGCGAGGCGCACAAAGCAGAAGCGGTTGAAAAGCTTACTGGCATGCATTTGTATGAGGCCTTCCAACCCGGGTTAAAAATGAAGAAGACTGCAAATGCTTTTGATACTTCAGATTATTAGCTGAAAATGAGCAGGGATTTAGGAACGGACTTTTTCTGGTTTCGCGCCTGATAGTAGTGATGGGGGAGGAAATCGGCCTTCCAAAAATCCGAGAAAATCCCGACCTATTGGCGTGATTTTATATAGACCGCTGTCCAGCGTGATTAACCAATTCTGAAGTAGGACGGACGAGGTTATTTCAGATTCAGCCTCAGATACAAATACTTTCCGCCAAAACTCCCTATAGGCCCCTACGGTAACCCCTCCGGTTTGACCAATCCATTTCAGAACTTCCTTGGTACGGGGAACCAAAAACCAGTTGAGAAACTGAAACCGCCAGTAAGCGATCCCAATCCTGGCATCTTGCAGTAAACGCTCATATTCTTCTACTGTTTTTTGCGCTGGAAGCGCACTCAGATCCTTCGGGCCGGTGATCTCATTGCCAGTATTGTTCTCAGGTGTTGGTTGTTGTCGGGTGGTTATGCGGGATCCGCCGGGTAGCCAAATCTCTGCAATGTTTACAATAAATGCCCGAATCTCAGGTTTGAAAGCGATGCCGAATGCGAATCCCAGTGAACACACCGCAAATGGCCAGGAAACTAATATTTTCATGGCCTCAAGAAAAGTAGTCCCGCGAGCAGGACTTGTTGCTACCGCCGCTATCAATGAAATCCCTAGTGTCAAAACCGCAATGGATGCGATCCATTTCAGCCAGTTCTTGGCCATACGCGCCACCCTCGCGAAGTGAACTGATTTGATGGGATGGAATCTCCATAAAATTCCACACCCAGTTTCGCACCTGCTGTTTTTGGAAAACCTGTAAGTACTGGTAGCGCTACGGGGAATCGAACCCCGGTTTGATGGCTGAGAACCACCCGTCCTAACCCCTAGACGATAGCGCCCCTTCAGGTTGGGGCATACTACCAGACGCCGCCGCAGCCCGTCAATATCAAGTGCCCCGGCGGAAAAGCGCGCTCCCGCCGCACCCCGCCCGGAGATTCATAACCGCAGCCCGCAAATCCGTGCTAGCATCACCCCTTCCGGCGAGGCGTGCTTTTGAAGAAATATCCGGCCCTGCTCGTGGTTTTCGGTTCGGCCCTCTGGGGCACGGATGCCCTGTTCCGCCGTCCCCTGACCGGGACCCTGTCGCCGTTGACGATCGTGCTGCTCGAACACGCGATTCTGGCCCTCGTCCTGTTCCCGGTGCTGGTGTCCTGCCGCCGGGAACTCGCCGGCCTGACCGGCCGCGATTACGCGGTCCTGGCTTTCATCGCCCTCGGCGGGTCGGTCGCGGCTACCAGCCTGTTCACCTATGCCATGAAATACGGGAATCCGAGCGTCGTGATCCTCCTGCAAAAGACGCAGCCCCTGTTTACGGTCCTGCTTGCCCGCTTTGCCCTCGGGGAAAGGCCGGCGCGCACCTTCTGGCTCTGGTTTGCGGCCGCGCTCGGGGGCGCCTACCTGACGTCGAATCTCGACCTGCGCCAGGATCTGCGGCTGGGACCCGGGCATCCACTGATCATCGTGAGCGCGCTGGGCGCGGCCGCGCTCTGGGGAAGCGCGACGGTGTGCGGCCGGCACATGGTGGCGCGGGTCTCGATCCAGTTTCTGACGGCGTTGCGCGTTGCCCTGGCCCTGCCGGTCCTGTTGGTCCTGTTCCTGCTGCAGCCGGCGGCGCAGCGGACCATGCCTTCCGGCCCGGCATCGATCGGTAACCTCGCGGCCATGGCCCTGATCGCCGGCCTGGCCGCCCTTCTCCTCTATTACAAAGGCCTGCAGGCTACGAGCGCCTCCGTGGCCTCGGTCTGTGAGCTGGCCTTTCCGTTGACCGCGGTGGCCCTGAACTGGCTGGTGCTCGACGTCCGGCTGTCGGCCGTCCAGTTCCTCGGTTCCGTCGTGCTGATCACCGCCGTGACCGTCCTCGCCCTGCAGAACGCCCGGGAGCAGCGGGCGAAGCCGTAAGCCCAACCGCTTCCCGCCGCACCCCGGGGGGAAAAGATCCTTGCCTTGGTATTTGCCTGAGATTATGATTTGGGGTTGACCCATAAGGAGTAAGGTCGTGGCGGGAAAGGTGTTGCTTGCTTCACCCCGGGGATTCTGCGCCGGTGTGGTGCGTGCCATTGACATCGTGAACCTCGCCCTTGAGCGCTACGGGCTGCCGCTGTACGTGCGCCGCGAGATCGTTCACAACAAATATGTTGTGAACGAGCTCAGGGAGAAAGGGACGGTATTCGTCGAGGACCTGGATGAGGTGCCGCCGGGCAACCGGGTGATTTTCAGCGCCCACGGGGTATCGCCTGAGGTCAGGGCCGCCGCCCGGCACAGGCAATTGCAGATCATCGACGCCACCTGCCCCCTGGTGACCAAGGTCCACATGGAGGCGATCAAATACGCCCGCCAGGGATACACCATCCTCCTCATCGGGCACGCGGATCACGATGAGGTCATCGGCACGCTCGGCGAGGCGCCTGAGGCCATCAAGGTCCTGATTTCAGCCGAAGATGTGGACCGCCTCGTGGTGCCGGATTCGAGCAAAGTGGCCTATCTGACCCAGACGACCCTGAGCCTGGACGACACGCGGAACATCATCGACCGGCTGCGGGGGAAATTCCCCGAAATCCAGGGCCCCTCCTGCGAAGATATCTGCTATGCGACCCAGAACCGCCAGGGGGCGGTGCTCGAGCTGGCAAGACAGGCGGAAATCATCCTGGTGGTCGGCTCGGCCAACAGCTCCAACTCCCGGCGGCTGGTGGAGGTCGCACAAAGCCAGGGAGTCAAGGCGTATCTGATCGACGATATCGAGAGCATACGCTCCGAGTGGCTGGATGGGATTCGCATCATCGGCCTGACGGCGGGCGCCTCCGCGCCCGAGGACCTGGTGGAAAAAGTGATCGGATACCTGTGCGAGGTCGGCTACCCGGAGGTCGAAACCGTCGGCAATATCCGGGAGGATGTCGAGTTCGCTTTGCCGGCGGAATTGTCCCGAGTGCCCGCGGACCGCTAGCTTCCCGGAACACGGCCCGGCTCCCGCGGCCGGACAGAGGATAAGAATGGCGGAAGACCTCATCTTTGTGACCGGGGCGACCGGATTCATCGGCAGCCATGTCGTCCGCCTCCTGCGCGCCCGCGGCGACCGGGTGCGCATCCTGATGCGCAAGTCGAGCCGTTCGGAGAACATCGAAGGACTCGGCTGCGAGATCATCCTGGGAGACCTCCGGGACGCCCTGTCCCTCGGGCGCTGCGTGCAGGGCTGCCGCTGGGTTTATCACGTCGGCGCCGATTACCGCCTGTGGGCGCGCGATCCGCGTGAGATCTATGAAAGCAACGTCGCCGGCACCCGGAACCTGCTGTCGGCGTGTTGTGAAGCCGGCGTGGAGAGGGTGGTTTACACCAGCACGGTGGGTACCATAGGCATGCGGCCCGACGGGGTGCCGACCGATGAAGAAACGCCGGTGTCGCTTGACGAAATGATCGGTCACTACAAGCGCTCGAAGTTCATGGCCGAGCAGGTTGCCCTGGAGTTCGCCCGTTCCGGCCTGCCGGTGGTCATCGTCAACCCAACGGCGCCGGTCGGCTACGGGGATTCCAAGCCGACTCCGACGGGCAAGGTGATCCTGGACTATCTGCGGGGGCGCCTGCCCGCTTACGTCGATACCGGCCTGAACATCGTGTCGGTGGAAGATGTGGCGCAGGGGCATCTGCTGGCGGGGAGCCGGGGACGGATCGGGGAGCGGTATCTGCTCGGCGGCGAGAACATGACCTTGCGGGAAATCCTGGAGACGCTGGCACGCATCTGCGGCAGCCGGGTGCCGAGATTCCCGATGCCCTGGACGGCGGCCCTGGTCGCGGCGTATCTGAACCAGTTCTTCATGGGGACGCTGCTCCGTCGGGAACCGACCATACCGCTGGAGGGCGTACGGATGGCGCGGCACAAGATGTTCGTCAGCTGCGGCAAGGCAGTCCGCGAGCTGGGATACGAGCCGAGGCCCGCGGAGCGGGCGCTGCGCGAGGCCGTCGAATATTTCCGGAGCGTCTGGCGGGCAAACCCGGCCAAGGACCGCATGCGCAATGTGCGGACCGGGACCGCTTGAAAGCCCGGGGTGGGAATGGAATGCAGAACCTGAACCTACGCGCACAGGAACCAGATCCGCAGCCGCCGGCGGTGCCGGCGGCCATGAGGGCGATCGTCTACCGTGGCACCAACCGGCTGGCCCTCGAGACCGTCCCCGTTCCGGAGATCGGCGACCGGGAACTGCTGGTGCGCGTGCACGCCTGCGGCGTCTGCGGGACCGATCTCAAAAAGATCGAGCTCGGCCTTGTCGAACCGCCCAGGATTTTCGGGCACGAAATCGCAGGCACCGTGGTGCGCGCCGGCCGCCTGGTTTCCAGGTTCGGCCCCGGGGACCGCGTCGCGGTCTACCACCACGTCCCCTGCCGCAACTGCTTTTACTGCGGCAAGAAGCTCTTTTCCCAGTGCGAGCACTACCGCCGGACCGGCACTACCGCCGGGTACGCTCCGGCCGGCGGCGGCTTTTCGACCTATGTCCGCGTCATGGACTGGATCGTGGAAGAGGGCACGGCCGCGATTCCGGACGACGTCAGCTTCGAGGAAGCAAGCTTCCTCGAGCCGCTGAATACCTGCCTCAAGGCGCTGGATACCGCGGACCTGCAGGCCGGAGAGGTCGTGGTCGTTTTCGGGCAGGGGCCGGTCGGGCTCCTGTTGATGCAGGCGGCCGTCGCCGAAGGGGCGCGGGTCATCGGGCTGGATCTGATTCCGCGCCGGCTGGAGATCGCGCGAAACCTGGGCGCCGATCCGGCGCTGGATGCCGGCGACGCCGGGCTCGGGGCAGCCATCGGCCGGCTCACGGCCGGGCGCGGGCCGGACCTGGCGATCGTGGCTACGGCCGATCCCAGGGCCGTGAGCGCAGCCCAGGCGATGGTCCGCCGGGGCGGACGCGTGCTGTTGTTTGCCAATACCGTTCCCGGCGAGGTCATCCCGGTGGACGTTTCGCGCATATGCATGGAGGAGAAACGGCTGATCGGCAGTTACAGCTCTTCCATCGAGCTTCACGAGAAGGCCGCCGGCCTGATTTTCGGCCGCAAGGTCCGGGTCGCACCACTGGTCAGCCACTGTCTGCCTTTGGACCGGTTCGACGAGGCGATCCGCATTGCATCGCATCCCTCGGCGGATTCATTGAAGGTCATTATTCAGCCATGAGAGATCTGATCAAGGTTTCCAGGGACAAGATGGTCGCGGCGGTGCTCTACGGCAAGCAGGATGTCCGTATCGAGCAGATCCCGATCCCCCGGCCGGAGGCCGGGGAGGTGCTGGTCCGGATCAAGGCCGCGCTCACCTGCGGCACGGACCTGAAGGTCTATCGCCAGGGATTTCATGCCCGCATGATCGTCCCCCCTTCGGTCTTCGGCCACGAACTGGCCGGAGTCGTCGAAGAGGTCGGCGCGGGCGTGGAGAGTTTTACTCCCGGCATGCGGGTCGTGGCCGCCAACTCGGCCCCCTGCAACAACTGCTATTTCTGCCGGAAACAGCTGCCGAATCTCTGCCAGGACCTTCAGTTCATCAACGGCGCCTACGCCGAGTTCATCAAGATTCCCGAGCGGGTCGTGCGCCAGAACCTGCTGATCCTCCCCGACAGCCTGAGCTTCTGCGAAGCGGCGCTGGTGGAACCTCTCGCCTGCGTGCTGCGCGGCATCGAGGAGATCGGAATCACCGCCGAGGACACGGTCGTCATCATCGGCCTGGGCCCGATCGGCCTGATGTTCGTCCAGCTGCTGAAGAGCCAGGGCGCCACCGTGATCGCCGCCGGCAAGCGGCCCAACCAACTGGCGCTCGCCGCACGCATGGGCGCCGATCACGTCGTCGATTCGACCCACTCGAACGTCGTCGAGCAGGTGCGCAATTTCACCGACGGCCGCCGCGGCGCCGACGTCGTGGTCGAGGCCGTCGGTTCCCGCGAAACCTGGCAGCAGGCCATGGGCATGGTGCGCCGGGGCGGGAGGCTGAACCTCTTCGGGGGCTGCCCGTCGGGCACGCACATCCCCCTGGACAGCACGCTCATCCATTACTCGGAAATCACGATCAAGGCCACATTCCACCATACGCCGCGCCACATCCGGGAGGCCCTCGAAGCCATCCGCCTGGGACAGGTCCGGCCCCGGACTCTGATTACCGGGGAGGAAAGCCTGCTTTCCCTGGGCAATGTGCTGGAGCGGCTGCTGAACCGGAACGGCGATCTCAAGATCGCCATCATCCCCTGAGCGCCTGGCGGAACGAGACCCCGCGCGAGGCCCCGCCCTCCGCCGGAGATATCATGGACCCGGAAATAGCGACTTCCTACAAGGCCGCCGAAGATGTGGCGCGCCGGCGCGCGCGCAACTTCTACTATTCGTTCCTGGCGCTCCCGCCCGAAAAGCGGCGCGCCCTGTGCGCCGTGTACGCCTTCATGCGCTATTGCGACGACATCTCCGACGGTCCGGGCGCCGCACAGGACAAGAGCGCGCGCCTGCAGCAGTGGCGCGCGCAGCTCGAGGGCGCTGTATCCGGCCGGTTCGACGGATCCCCCATCCTCCCCGCCTTTCACGACGCGATGCGCAGGTTCTCCATCCCCCCCCAGTATTTCCACTGGATCATCGACGGCGAAGAGATGGACCTGACGGTCACGCAGTACCCGACCTTCGACGACCTGTACCGGTATTGTTTCCGGGTTGCATCCGCGGTCGGCCTGGTCTGCCTGCAGATATTCGGCTATGCCGACGACAGCGCCAGGAAGCACGCCGAGCACTGCGGCATCGCCTTCCAGCTCACCAACATACTCCGGGACATCCGGGAGGACGCGGTCCTCGGCCGGATCTACATTCCGGCCGAGGACCTGGACCGGTTTCACTACCCGGCGGAAGACCTGCGCCGCGGGGTCCAGGATGCCCGCTTCCAGAGGCTTATGAGCTACCAGGCCAACCGGGCCCGGCAGTACTACTCCCAGGGGCGCAACCTGCTGCCGCTCGTCGACGGCGCCAGCCGGCCGGCGCTTTGGGCGATGATCGAGATCTACGAAGGGCTGCTGAAGAAGATCATCCGCCGCCGCTACGATGTGTTCACCGCGCCGGTGCGGCTCTCAGGCGCCGGCAAGGCAGCCATCGCCGCGCGCGCCCTGGCCATGCGTTTATGGTCTTCGCCGCGCCGCAGCCCCGAGAAAACACCGGCGCCCTGAGCAGTCCTGCGGATTCCTGATCCGAAAATGTCCGGAATTCTACACTCACCGCAAAGCCGCCGAGGACGCAGAGGACGCGGAGGAAAACCTCATGATCTCTGCGCCCTCGGCGATCGTGAGAAAAGATCGGCAACGTCCCTTCTCGTTCTTGGATGATGGTGAGCCGGAAATCGCAGCAATGAGGTCGATCTCCAAATAAGCAGCTGATTTCCATGAGTTTATGGGTTTTGAGATTTTGCTGCTCTCTGCGGTCCTCCGCGGTTCTCTGCGTCTCCGCGGTGAAGTTTCCTTTTTTTCTCACGACCGGCGCCTCCGCGGTGATAAGCCCCTTGCCTTTCCATGCGCCGCGGGCGCCCGGGAAGCCGGTTCAGAAAACCTCGGCCAGCGTGCCGCCGGCCTGCAGCAGCGCCACCTGGCTTTCGAACAGGACGCGCCGGGCTTCGATGCCGGCTGCGCGCTTCTCGAACCACTCGGACCGGGCGACGTCCAGGTCGCGCAGCCCGATGCGCCCCGCCTCGAGCAGAGCTTCGTCGACGCGGACCCGGGCCTCGGCGTTTTCCACCTCCAGGCGAGCGAGTTCAACCGCTCCGATCGCGACCCGCAGATCGCTGCGGTTGTGTTCCAGGGCCATTCTAAGCTCGGACTTGAGGCGCTCCAGCCGGAGCCGTGCGATGTCGACTTCCTGCCGGCTCTGGCCGATCCGGGCCGCGGTGCGGGAGCCGTTGAACACCGGGACCTGAATCGACAGGCCCAGGAGATAGTTGTTGCGGGTGAAACGGTTGAAGTAGTCCTGGTAGTTGTTCGTCCGGCTCAGAAGCGCATATTCGCCGACGATGTTGATCTGGGGATAGCGCTCGGCCTTCTCGGCTTCGACGTGGAACTCCCGCGCCCGCAGGGCGGCCTCGGCTTCGCGGATTTCCGGGTGGGCGCCGAGGGCGCGGCGGTAGAGTTCCTCGTCCGGCAGCGCCAGCAGCTCGCTTCGGATTTCCGGCGTGGCCGTGACAAGTTCCTGTCCCGCGGGAAGGCCGGTCACTTCGCGCAGCCCGGCCTCGGCGAGACGCGCGCGCTCCCGCATTACCAGGAGCTGCTGTTCGCGGTTCGCGACCGCGACCTTTTCCACGCCGAGGTCGAGCGGGAGCAGCCTGCCGGCCTGCAGAAGGGTTTCAGCGGTTGCCACGCGTCGCCGGGCCGCCTCCAGCTCCTCTTCCAGGAGTGGAACGGCCAGCCGCGCCTGGTGCAGCTCGTTGTAGAGCAGGGCCGCACGGCCGGCCAACTGGTTGCGCACGGTGTCCGGGCCCGCCTGGCCCGCGCGCAATCCCTCTTCCGCCTCGCGGATCAGGTTCCGATTCCTGCCGCTCAGGATCGACTGGCTGAGCCCCACCTGGACAATGGAGGGGGCCGCCCCTTCGATGCTCAGCGGGAAACCGTTGTTGTAGGCCAGTCCGGTTCCAGCTACGACCTGCGGTAGATTCAGCGCCCGCGTTTCGCGCAGCGCTTCTCCGGCCCTGGCGGCCGTTGCCCGGGCCAGGGCGATGTCCGGGGCGTGTCCCAGCGCCAGCCGCACCGCCTCCTCCAGGGAAAGCACCGTTCCCGTCCCGGCGGCCGCCTGCGGCGGCGTGACGCCGGAGCGGGCCAGTACGCCCGGAACCAGCAGCCAGATCAACAATCCGAGCACTCGATTCATGACGCCGTCCCTCCCATGAGACCCGCACCGCAGGCTCGGGGACCTGATTCCCCGGGCCCTGCAGGCCCGATCACAGCGATGACCGGATTTGCGCCAGGACCGCTTTTGCCTGGCCATGGTCCGGATTGAATTCCAGCGACATCTGCAGAGCCTTCCGGGCCTCGTCGCGCAGCCCCCGCGCCAGGAGAGCCCGTCCCAACCAGTAATACACCTCATCGAACGCCGGGTCGCCGTCGGCAAGAGGGCCGGATGCCAGCTCCCGGAGCGTACCGGCGGCCTGCTCCAGGTTCTGCCTGAGCTCGACCTCTGCGGCCGCCAGCAGCATCCTCGCGCGGGGCAGCGTTCCCTCGAGCGACACTGCCTTCCGGGCGTTTTTTTCAGCCTCCGGAAAATCCCGGCGCTGCAGCAGGAACTCCGCCAGATCCAGGTAGCCTCCG
>Ga0214473_10012199_pt1 | contig 10091 bp, 13 predicted proteins | sample RVTome_7_FD_203509 | JGI IMG/M metagenome (GOLD analysis project Ga0214473, IMG submission 203509) | Soil microbial communities from uranium-contaminated site in the Upper Colorado River Basin, Wyoming, United States - RVT98D197 | ecosystem: Environmental > Terrestrial > Soil > Contaminated >... | reverse complement strand
ATCAAACCGAATAAAATGAAAAATAAAATTAAATTTTTAGAAGTAGAATATATTGATAAGGGAACCTTCGTCGGCGGCGAAGAAGAGGCTTATGATTTGGATGAAAATCTGAATGGAAAGACTGAGTTGGTTGTAATAAAAAAATCTGATTTCGATAATCTGATTAAAGATAGCGAGTCTTTAAATGCAATCTTAAATATCGCGCAAGGTGAATAAAGAATCTAATATTATTGGTTTCGGCCAGCCGACTGGCGACACGAGCAACAACGAACCCGTTGTAGTTTCGCATAAAAGCGAACTTGAAGTCGCGCTGTCCAATGATACCCCCGCCACAGTTCTAATAAATGGCAAAATTGATGCTGCGAGTATTTGGTGCGGGTCAAATAAAACTATATTAGGTATAAACGACAATCCGACTATCGTTAATGGTTTATTGTTAAATGATAAAACCCGCAACGTGATAATTCGCGACGTGAATCTAACTTCAAGTGATTTGCAAAGTGATTATGACGGGTTATCAATTAAAGGTGGTAAAAACATTTGGATAGACCATTGCGCGTTTTTGGATTGCGCAGACGGCTCACTCGACATTACGAAGGGCGCGGACAATATTACAGTTTCGTGGTGTAAATTCGATTATACCCACGATCACGGGCATAATTTCGCGGTTTTAATCGGCGGCTCAGATAAGGACGGCAGCGACATAAAGCGTTTTCATGTTACGATGCACAATAATTGGTGGGGAAAGGGTTGCCGCGAACGGATGCCCTCGAATCGTTTTGGTCTCGTACACTTATTTAATAATTACTTCGATTGTGGTCCTAATGCTAGTCACTGTATTCGCGGGCGATTATTCTCGGAGACCTTAATTGAAAACAACTATTTTGAAAACGCCAAAACCCCGTGGCAATACTTCGGAACGCCGGGGCAACTTGAACCCAAAATATACGCCAAAGATAATATATTTGTAAACTGTAAGGAATCAGAGAAAAGACAGAATAAGAGTTTTTTTTATCCTTCGTATAAATATTTACCCTATCTTCTGACGGGCGAAGAAATAAAATCCCGCGTAATGAGGGAAGCCGGTGTTCGTAGCGACTTGCTTTACTTTTAATTTATCCTATGAAAACCTACACATTAGACGAGCTAATAATCTTTGTTAAATCGGAGCGCGATAATTTTAAAGAACTTTCGGCAATGTTCGAGGAAGACCCGGAAGTAGGCGAGACGATAGGGAAGTTTGAGGCGGTAATAGAGGAGCTACATAGACTACAAAAATTAGAAAAGTAAAATTATGAACCCCGAAGCTCAAAAAATTGCAATTGCAAAAATTTGCGGATGGAAAATCGTTGAATGTCATAAAGATAAAAATATTCCAACCAATCTTTTAGCGTGGGAGCGCGGCCCAGAATGTAAGATGACGGGTAACTTGCCGGATTATCCGAGGGATCTTAACGCGATGCATGAGGCGGAGAAATTTATTGACGTAATCGCGAAATATACCTCTATGCTTTTACTTGTTTGTGGAGGGCCGATGTCAGTTCATTTTGCCACCGCCGCTCAACGCGCCGAAGCCTTTCTGAAGACATTTAATCGTTGGGAAGAATAAAGACTCACCGATGATAAGTAAAATTAAAAAATTTATCTTAAATCCATTGTACGCTGGCATAACATATCTAATAATGTTATCATCAGCTATTCCATATTTACTTATTACTGGAGATAGTAATGGCGCGGCATTAATTCAGATAATTTCAAGTCTAATACCTGTGTTATGGTTGCTAGCGATAATTTTATAAATAAATAAATTATCATATTTACCTATGGAAATCACAGTCCCACTATTATTTATCGCTTGTTGTTATATTCTTATTAAAGAATTTTTCTTTTCAGACTAGGTAAATATTTCTTACAAATTTAGGCGCATGTAACTCAATTGGTAGAGTATCTGACCTCCACTCAGAATGTTGCAGGTTCGAGACCTGTCATGCGCTCCAATTTTAATTTTTAATAAGTATAAGGGATATCGTCGCGCTGATATCTGCGTTTGCATTCAAGACCGATAAAACCCTAATAGAAAAATCGCTCATTTCTGGTATATATCTAAAACCGTAAAAATTAGACATAAAAGAGTTATCTGTAGATATCACAAATGGATTATACATTTGCGCTGATCCGGTATACTCTTTTATTCTTAGCGCCAAGGTTGCTCGGTTGGCGGTATTGTCAAACATACTTGCCGAATATCCATCTATACATGCGCTAAATCCGGTCGCAACAGTATAAACACACCTTTGCGATTGCCCAAATCCCGCCGGAATGACGGAAAAAACATTAGAAGTTGTGGTCGAGTGAGTCACGGTAATATTGCCAAGATTCGTTTCGTAGGAACCGGCAGTTTTACCCTTTACATCGTTTACCCTTTTAAAAAGTCCCGTACTATATGCGGGCGCGGTTCCACTTAAATTTATATACTCTTCCGCGCCCTGAAAGTTTTGATTTAAGCCGTAAACACATATCATTTTCATTCCTGACCCCGTGAAAGAATCGGCATTATTGGTAGAAGTAAAACTCAACGTTTCCGCTGTCCCGGTGGGAAACCCGGCGTACACCCCGCCACCGCCCCACACATCTTCGGTGCCGTCTACATCCGTATTTCGCCCATATAAATGTAAAAGTTTATAACCCGAAATAATCCCGCGAGAAAGATTTAATGCAAAAGTATTGGATTCGTACGGATACCATGATTTGACGGGATCATTATAATAATAGTTGTACCCCGGAGCACCCTTGTTAAAATTTTCGGACGACGAGAGTATTACCATAATATGAGTTTTACACCTAAAAAAGATAAGAGAATCTTATATCACGTATTTACAGTATTTTATCTATAATGATTTCGTAAAATTCTTCTTTTTTCGAAAAATCATATGTCTTTGGGCTAGAATATGAAAAATAATCTTATTAAGGTTAATTATCATCTATTTATACCTTTTAAGCTAATATATAATCTCCCTCAAATATATAACTAGGATCACCGGATATAAAGTTTATAAAACTTTTAATTCCATCAAGATTAATAAGAACCCCTATTTTGTTAAATACAAGAGCACGCTGGACCGTATCCAACTCATCAGTAATAAACCCCTCTTGTTTCGCCCAATGAAAGCGACGCTGATCTACGGCAACAAATATTATAGAATTATCATCCTTATTACGCCCAATATAACCGGAGAGTTTGGCGGCGCGGTTTTCTATAAAGTACAGAAAAGTTGTCCCCTGACGATTTTCCTCCACGGCAATATTTTTATAATCAATTTTTTTTATATCTATGAGCGATACATATGTTAATATAATAATTTTGGCCAAAAACGGGTCGGTATTCGCGGACTCAAGTTTTAGCGCCGGGGCATACGGCAACGCCTTTTGCGTCCCAGCCTTAGGCTTGCCCGCCGATGACTTGGCGGGCGGCGGCGAGAAGTCACTATTTTCGTTTTCTTCATTGTCATCAAATAAGGCCATAGTATTTTTCAGTGTCTTCCTTCATAGTATACTAAGAAAGTATACACGCTATGACAAAATTATCTCGCGAGCGTCAGAATAAAAAATAAATTTTAATTTTAACGGATAAAATGTGTAAATTATTCTTTCGGCTACTCGCTCACCCCCTTTTGGGCGCGAAGATATTAAGGAAGAATTTTAAGAATGCCCATACATAACGGAAGTATCCCTTATGGTAGGTATTTATAATATATTTTTGTTTTTCGGCGTTGAGGAGAATTGGTTTCCAAGCATGTAAAACGCGAACTTTAACGGGCGAGCCATCTGAAGTGGTGATATCTAGGTAAACTTTTTTTGTGCGTTTTAGAGGCTCTTGATCGCTCCAATTACCCAAATCAAAATCCGTCTCTTTACCATGCCCAATTAAACAATCTATTTTAATTGTTATATTTTCAGCGCCGCCCTTTATAGTCGCCACATATTTGCCGCGAGGCATCGCTTTTTTTATATAAACATATAAATTCGCGCCACGATTAATATCCAAAACATCCTCGCTGCCGCCATAAACTGTTGCGGCGGTTAAAGTTGTGTCGTAGCAATTTGAAAGTTTCAGCGCATCATTAAAAGTATCATCGGGAGGTATGATATTTTCGTGGGTGAAGTATCCCGATTCGTTGGCGTGGGACATGAAGTTTTTATCAGGGGTGGACATAATTAGAGTTATACACTGTAAGATAGACGGGAGTAAAAGTAAATTAAAAAAACTTTTCAAAAATATCACTTTTGTCCATTTTTTCAGATTTGATACTAGCTTAATTAGCTTATGTTCTCTTAATTTAAGAAAGGGGTATGCCCTCGCGCCCTATCAATTGTCTTATTTTCGCATGAGTGTTAAGACTGTGATATAAACACAATAATCTTTCTATAAGAGTATACCCTGTCCACATTTTGAGTTTTGATTAAACTTTTGTATATTTTAAAGTTTATAATTTATAAAAGGGGTATGGGAGTGGGGCTTTAACAGGATGAGGATATGGATAATAGAATAGATAGCATAGTAAGACCGTATAAAAAAAATAGAATAACTTACATTTAATTTTTAAAAAAGTTTCAAAAATAAAAACTTCGTTTGGAAATTGAATTTTAGTTTCAATTCTTAAGTAGCAGACCTCATACATAAGGATGGGAAGTAAGGGGCTCTTGAAAGAGGGAAACTATATAGACTATTAGCTGGAGATATTATATACGATTAGTTAATTTATCAACCTAAAAAGGAAAACGTATAAGGGCATAAAATATAAAAGGAAACAGAATATCTTTAATTTTAAAAAAGGTTTCATAAAATATTATCTTGTGTATATTTTGTAATTTGATAATTAAGTCCACCAACAGATAATAGTAGGAATATAAGGTAGATTATACTTAACATTTAAAAAAGTTTTATAAAATATTACCCCGTGTATATTTTTTATTTTGTAATTTGATAATTAATAAAGAGTTAGGAGAGTGGGAAGCTGTCAAGGGAAGCCACCACCCTCTAAAAAATTATATTATACTATATAACATTCGACTAAGTACTATACCCCTATATATACTTTAATATAACATACTATATCATTTCATTTATACTTTAATTTAATATATTTCTTTAATACTATTAAATATCATTCATTCCTTTCATTTGGTGTGGTGACTAATCCTTTAGCGTAGTTTCGTATATAATAAAGAGAAAAGTAATGGCTAAGGCTGCGCCTAGCAATGCTGGTGACATAGTAAAGCGCGGGTTAGGTTACGAGGTAAACGATTAGCATGAATGCGAGTCCTAGGGCAATCCCTAGGGCAAGGGCAAGGCGATTGGGTGACATAGTGGAAGGCTTGGTAAGGGGTTATATGATAACGATATAATAATAATAATAATAATAATAATATATTACTATATAACGTTGTTATGATAAGGTTAGATTTGTGACGCTGCAAACGATTGCAATGCTAAGGCGTCAACGCATTGACCGGGGGCGGGGGTATACAAATCATTATACTTTACCCATTGAAACCCCCGACCATGCAAAGGCGTTACTAAAGCTTCTATGTCAAGCAATCCGGCGCGGATGTCTGTCACTACTACGGCAACGAATAGACAACCGGACAGAATGAATGCGGTTTTATCAATAGAGTTATAGGCGTTTGCTAATTCATTGGCGGACATGATATAACCTTATGTTAATTGTTGTCTAGCGAATAATATAAACTAAACTAAGCACTAGTATAATATTGTTATACTAATGTTTAGGCGTAGTTTATACTAAGGCGGGTGCTTAGGCGGTGACGGCAGGACGTTTGATCGTCAGCCCGATCTCGCCCGCGCGATTGTAGATAGTCGGGAAACTCACGTTGTACTTGTTGGCCAGCGTCCTGCACTTGGCAATGATAGGCGAGGTATCAGCCTTCAGAACCGCATCAACTTCGGTCCATTGGGCATCAGTCAGGACGACGCGAGCCTTGCGCTCACTTTCGACGATAGACGCGCCAAAGGCGGACAGGTTGCCGTTTTTGACCATTGCGCGGATCAGGTGGCCGACACTCGCAAGGTCCGGGACCCCAAACATCGCAGGCAGGCTGTTCAGTTTGGTTTCCTGACCCAGCCGCATGGCGGTCTGTTCTTCGGTCACGGCGGTCTGAAGCGCCGCTATTTCGGCCATAAGCGCCGCGAGCTTTTCGGCGGCGCTCATGACCGGCACGTCGGGGGTTTTAGACGCCTTGGACTTGGTGACATTGACGGGTTTGGTGTTGGTATCGGTGGCGATGTTATTGTTTTTGGACATGATGTTTTTTGAGTTTGCAAGGACTTGGAACGTAAGCCCTTAGCTTGAAACGTCGTCTTTAAATTAGGGGAAAGACGAAACCCGTTTTTGTTGAACTATCGGAAAGGTTAAATCTGGATTGAGTTGCCGGTTTTGGCCATATCCAAACCCGTTAAGAGGGCATCGACTAAGTCGTTGGTGAAGTAGCCGTACCCTACGGGAGAGTTTTTGATGCGAACCCTAATTTCATCGCCGTATCCTATTTTGCGAATCGTAACACCTACGGTGGCGAGTTCAACGCGGACACTGTTAAGAGTGAGTTTGTTTTTTGTGGAGTTCATTGGATTAAATGAAGCCTTTCTAAACAGAAGGGCTTTAGTTAATCCCCCTAAGCGGCATTGCCATAGATAGGGGAGAGATTAAACTTTTTCAAAGCGGAGGGGTTCACCTGATACTTTGCACGCCTTGGGTTATGATTTGCCGGGCATCTAGCGTTTCCTAGTCAAACGCCTAAAGGGCTTCAGAGTTACCAGTTTTCGGCTGGCGTTGTGCCGGATTACTCACGGCCTAACCTCACTCTGACGGTTTAGACAATCGGCCACCTGCTTTATTCTTTCAAGCTCAATCTTTCCATTTCGTGCAAAAAACTGTAAAAAAATTGTAAGAAACATTCGCGTCGCCGACCTTGCAAATTGCACGAGTCAACACAAATCGAAATAAATCTAATAACATTCAATAGTAAACTATATCACAAATACTAGTCTCACCTTATCTAATGGTATACTAAGTAATATGAAACTTACTAAATCCCTCGTATCATAAACAACAATTCAATAGTATAACTAATATACTAATTGAAAAGCGAATGTATATTAATCTATAGTAAACTTACTAATTCGCGGCACAACGCTGCATACAGGCACAAAAAAACCTAGCGTTCGCATTGCTAGGGATTCATATATTTTCGCTTTATTAACTTGTTTGTTATTAGATATTTACGTTATATTAGTTCATAATTTCGCTTTGTATAGTCGTATATTAGATTCTTTTTTATTCGTAAGGCGAAATGTATTTTCGCTATATCGTATTCGTAATTTTTATTTTATCTATTCGTATATTTGACCCTTATTTATTCGCAAAACGCGGCAATATGATCTTTAGCCCTATTACCAACTTGTTTCGCCCATTTACTATTCCGCAACTCGCCTGCCGCGCCTTTATTATTTCCACTATTTACGTTCGCAATGAACCGGCGAAACTTAGCAAAGCCACCACTTCCAAGGTTAAAACATAACGATACTATAACTAACTTAGTATTATTATTTAAATTATTAAAGTTTACAAAGTGTTTATTAGCAATTGCTAAAGCGCGGGCAAGGTCGGCGGCGAATAAGGTATCTATTTCGCTATTAGTATAGTGAGAATGTTTCTGTATTTCGTTATTAGTAATTCGATGCCCGATTCCTACTGTAGCATAGCCTAGCGAATCTTTGTAAACCGAAGTTTTATATCCTTCGTATTTAATTAGGAAAGATTTATATTCTGCAACACTCTGTGCGGAAAGGGTAAACGTATAGGGGGATAAGATAACGAAGAATAAAAAGATTTTCATGTTATTGTCTTTATATAATATTTGATTTTTATACGAAGAGTAAGGCAAAAATTTAGTTACTATTAAGCTTCAGTAATTTCATATTGATAAAGTGCAAGGTTGCAAACATTAAATTCATAAAGCGGTTCGTTCATGGATTCGTCGAAACCGGGATGAAAACCGCTTGGTTTTCCTAAATAATAAAACTGCTTAGCGGGCATATATTTAGTTGAAATTGACGATATAACCAAAACTCTATACTCCCATTTATCCCCATAATTTACCCTAGCTTCTTTTGTAAGTTTAACTATATCGCCGATTTTGTATTTAATTTTCATGGTGATAACAAGTTACTAGATTTTCACACGCAACGCAAGGTAAAAATCACGTTACTATTTAATTTATTTAATTTTATAAAAGCGAAATATTAGTTTAATCTTCTACTATATAGTAAGCAATTAAACATAATGTAATTACAAAGAATATTGCGAACAACATCGGGGGTGCGTTACTTATGGCCGATTTTAAGATATTTGTTATTACGAATAGAATTGTTAATTTTTCCATCTGTAGCATCGCTAAAGTTTAACGCCCATTTATTAATAGCTTTAACAATCTTTTCTACCGTCAAATCTTTCCTGTATTTATTCACCCGCGTTACCATTGTGGCGCCGTTTTTGCGGAATGAAATTTTGTTTTCAAGCAACGCAATAGAAGCAATATCACGTTCTATTTCAGAGCGAAAATTACCATTAAACTGTGTGTAATAAATAATAATATATTTACTGCGGCCGTTATCACTTGAGCATTTGAAATGCGGGAATTTATAATCAGCATTCAGCGCGGTTTCCAATTCACAGGTAAGTTTGTTAATTGTTGCTACCTCTTCACTTACGATTTTACCGTATAGCGTGTTACGAATTCGCAATTGTTCTTCCGCAAGTTTATCATAACTACGCATTGCTATGCACTGTTTGGAAACGGCGGCGCAGAAAGAGGAGGTGATATTTGGGTTATTCACGGTATATGAATTTATTAAATTGTTAAATAAGTATTTTCAAACATTGACAAGAAAAATTTGAGTATTTCCCGGCGAAAGCTCTCTTTCCTTTAGATATTTCCATCCCGCTTTGGTAAAAATTTCAAATACATTTTCGTTTTCGCCGAAAAGCGCAATGTTTTCCCCTTTGTTATTAAAAACGCTTTGGTTCACAATGCTAATCTCTTTCATTGAACTGAAAAGAGTAATATCGTTATTGAAATTCATTTTTATATATCCTTTTACTTTTTTATTTAATTTTATAGCGGATTTGTAACTAGCGGAATGCCGGTTAACTTAGAGCAGATAAGCCGAAAATTGAGCACAGCGCAAGGTAAAAATACGAGTTTATTTCAATTTTATTTTTATACTAATTCACAAAATATAAATTATCAATTCTCCCCCTATTTCGGCGCGTCAGTCCCCTCTTATAACACGTTGCGGCAGGCGCGGCGAAAAGTCAACACAAAAAAATTAGTTTATAATTCGCTTTATATTCCCGTTATATTATCGAAGCGTTAAATGGCAATGCGAGCATATTTAGTTAAATTCTATTCACAACGAATAAGATAATATTCCCTCTATACTAGAGGAGCGTCGAATGATAATACGAGTATATTTAGTCACAACGAATAAGATAATTTAAGTTTTTTTAATTTATTTTCAGTTTATAGTAGAAAATTTATAGTGCGTAGTGTATTGTATTATTGCACAGTGTCCCGGAGTTGCCGGAGAACTCACAAAATAATAACAAAACAAAATGTTAGAGTTTATAATAGAACGTACTGCTAATAATTTAGTATCTTAACATCGCGTCCCTCACGGGAAACATACGGATGACAGCTCTGTAAATTTAATACAGGTTATTTTATTATAATACTTCAACTATCATTAAGGTTATGCTACCTAAGATATTAAAAGTTAGAAAGAGAACAAGCAGCGTTTGCAGGTTCACTTTACCATTTAATCGTTTTCCAGCCGGAAGATTGTTAAGTGGAATTTTTGTTTATATTTTTTAATTAAATAGAGGTAAAATAAGACTAAATTACAAAAAGTTTATTGATAAACGATAAAAATAGTGAATAAAGTGGTTAAATTAGTATATATTTAGTATATATATAGATTAAATTTTTATGAAGTGGGAATAAATATTAAGGTG
>Ga0214473_10012198_pt1 | contig 10091 bp, 2 predicted proteins | sample RVTome_7_FD_203509 | JGI IMG/M metagenome (GOLD analysis project Ga0214473, IMG submission 203509) | Soil microbial communities from uranium-contaminated site in the Upper Colorado River Basin, Wyoming, United States - RVT98D197 | ecosystem: Environmental > Terrestrial > Soil > Contaminated >... | reverse complement strand
GTCCCGCGATTCGTCCCCCAGGCAGGCGATCAAATACAGCGTGTTGTGGGCCACTGGACACGCATTGACGCTCCTGCTGATGACTCTGCTGATCATGAATTTTCAGGTCGAAGTGTCTGGAGAGCTTGCATCCATCATGGAGTTCATGGTCGGTGCAATGCTCGTTGTGCTCGCGCTGGACATGTTCCGCAGGATGCGATCGATCAAGATGCATTCTCATGACCACGTTCACAAAAGCGAATCGGTTCATGACCATTTCCATGTGCACCTTCAATCAGAGACGCACAAGCCTGAGTCACACACACACGCCCATGCGGCCAAGGACAATTTTCATGTCCGGGCGCTGCTGGTCGGTCTGATGCACGGGATGGCGGGTTCTGCGGCATTGATACTTGTGGTATTGAGCAGCGTGACGTCGGCGAGAATGGGCTTCACATACGTGGTCTTTTTCTCGCTCGGGGCAATGGCTGGAATGGGGGCGCTGTCAATGTTCATTGCGATGCAATTGCGACGGTCAGCGCGCTACTCGATCGAGCTTGCTTCAAGGGTACGTGGTTATGCGGCAGTCGTTGTCCTGTCCGTGGGCCTGTTCATGATGTCAAGAATTGGCCTTGAGTTCGTGTGACCCCCGGGTGCTGTCCGGACTGGCTGCTCCGATTGCGCCACTAGGCAAACGAATTGCGCTCTGGGCCAAGATGCACACCCAGCCCGGCAGTATGGTTCCCGCCCGAGGGGGTACTACCACCATGCGCACGTCACACTGGTCTCTGATCGGGCCCGGGGCTGCTTTATTCACCCTGGTGCTGCCACAGTCGCTCGCTCAAACGACCCCGCCTGTGGCGGGTCAGCATGAAGCCACGGTGATTGAGGCGGTCATCGTGACGGCACGCAAGCGTGCCGAGTCGATCCAGGAGATCCCGGAGTCGGTATCGGCGTTTTCGGGTGCGGAGCTCGAGCAGGCCAAGATTCAAAGGATCGACAATATTGGCGCTCACATCTCCAACCTGAATCTTTCGACCCGCGCTGATGGTCATCCCAACGTAACGATTCGCGGCGTCGGTTCGCACGGCAACACAGAGGGGGTTGGCTTCTACCTGGACGGCGTGCAGAACGCGACCGATGCGTCGGCGCGGTTCGGCGACATCGAGCGGCTGGAGGTATTGAAGGGACCGCAGGGAACGCTGTATGGCGGAAGCAATGTCGGCGGTGCCGTGAAGCTCGTCAGCCGTCGCCCCGACCTCTCCGAATTCGGGGGCAATGTAGCCGTGGCGATGGGCGATGAGGACACTCGTGACTATTCCGGGACCATCAATCTCCCGATCGCGGCGGATCGGGTCGGCTTGCGCCTGTTCGGCTATTACGTGGAGGGAGAAAGTTTCCTGTATGCGAGCAACCCCATACGGTTGAACGGCCTTTCAAACGCGGACGCCGTGTTCTGGCCATCCAATAATGTGTGCCAGATACCATTCGACTTCTCCCCAGGCTTTCCCGAGCCGGCCAATTCGCCTTGCGGCAGCATTCCCAATGTTGCCGAGCGCTGGCGTCAGCACCCGAATGAGTATGTGGAACAGGGCGCACGCGTGCAGTTGCTTGCCAAGCTGACCGACACTGTCGAGCTTCTTGCGACCGGTCGGTACTACGATACCGATACCGGCAACAACAACTGGCGCGTCGAGGAACCGAACCATTACACCTTTAGCCGTGACCGCGACCTGACGTTCGCGGGACGCCGCCAGATGGAGGTCAATGCCGGTACCCTTGAGCTGAACTGGAATGCAGGACCCGCCGTGGTCACCTACCTGGGTTCCTATACTCGTCTGGACCGGGTGGATACCACCGACCTGGACGTCACAAACGAAGTGGGCTTCGACCTGTATCGCCCGGAGTGGACAGACTTCCAGACAAACGAGTTGCGAATCACGTCAACCGACACCGGCCCGTGGGAGTGGCTCGCCGGACTGTACTACTCGCTCAAGAAAAACGACTGGAACTCATTTGCCAATTTCTACGCGACCACCAGCGTGTTGACGGGTGCTCCGTTTTGTGTCCCCAGACCAGGGATCACGTGCGGTCCTGGCAACACCCTGTTGGCTGGGCCGCTGGCGATCCTCGACACGGTCCTGGGGGACACCTCGGTGGCACCGACGCTGGCGCAGGAAGAAGGGGTACGGATCTATTTTCCGTTCGAGAATCGGTATCGCGAGACCGAGCACAAGGCGGCGTTTCTCACGACGAGCTACCGGTTCACGACGGGGTGGGAGCTCGGATTAGGACTTCGTCTGGACGATTGGTCGGCCAATACGCTTGATCGCAATGCCACGCTGTACGGCACCAACACTCCCTTCCTCGAGCAGGGCGACACGGAGGTGATGCCGAAGGCATCGGCAAGTTACTTCTTCGACAACGGCATGATGGCGTATGCAACCTATGCCAAGGGATACGAGCCGGGTGGCTACAACCTCTACAATCCCGTGGGCGTGCCGCTGCTGAATCCGTTCAAGAAGGAGCAGGCCGACAGCTATGAGGTCGGCATCAAGATGCCTCTGGCGAATGACACGGTCGAGCTGAACGCCGCCGTTTTCTACATCGATTACCAGGATCGGCAATTCGAGATCCAGCAGCAGATCGCGATCGGTGGCATCGTTGAGAACATCATCAATGCCGGAGATACCAAGCAGCATGGCATCGAAGCGGATTTCCGCTGGAAGGTAAATGAATTCCTGACTCTCAGTGGCAACGCCGGCTGGGTGGATGCCGAGTTCCAGCCTGGTGCGTTCGTTGTGAATGTGAACAGCGGCATCAGCCTGATTGACGGCAACTATCCGCCATGGATCAGCAAATACAGCTACAGCGCATCAGCCCAGTTCGAAAAGCCGGTCTGGGGCGACAAGATCCTGCGCGCAAAACTGGATTGGCTGGGCAAGGGACCGTTCTGGTTCAACATGGAGAATACGGCGGAAAATCCGAGCTATAACGTGATCAACACGCGGCTCGAACTGGACTTCAACGACCGCTGGAGCGTCGCTGTCAGCGCTGAGAACCTGTTCGACGAGGATTACTACGTGGACGGATCGGTCTGGCCAGGTGACGCCGTACCCGGCACCCCCGCGCCGGACTTCGATCCCGTCATCGGGACGCTGGGCCAGCCGCGCAAGGTCATGTTCGAGGTGCGCGCGAAGTTCTAGGCCATCCAGGACTGATCGTCGGGAGTTGAACTCGAGGCAGCCACCTACGGCAGTCGTACGAGCAATGTAGCCGGCCTCCGGGTCCCGGCACTCGAGCGCGTCCGAAATCCACTAGAGCTACAGCCCGCTGTTCAAATCACGGGCCGCAAGTAGCTGTTCGGGGACCAGCTCACCGTCGCCGACACCCACCTGTTCGTAGTGACCAACCGGGCGAAGTCGACCAAGGTGGATCCCTCCGACTTCGCCTTTCAAATTGTCTCTGGAAGTTTATCGCCGCGCGGATGTCGATTACGACAGCCCATGAGGCATGATCAGCGCCAAATGGTTTGACACCAGTTGGTGTCAGGATCATATTCATTTTCGCGGAATCCGCTGATCATGCAGTTTGGCTCCTACGGCGGTGGGGGACAGATGAGATCGGGCCATTCCTTTCACGCACAGGCCCTGTGCATAGCGCCTCGCCTTGCCACGCGGGCGCTTCTGCGCGTAGCGCAGTCACGGATGTCACCGAGCCTCTCTGGACACCGGACGTCTGACCGTCCGCGATGATTGCGACCAGCCTTTGCTGAATCTCATGCGCACGGGATCATTCAGGCTGTCGCTCGCCGCCCGCATGATTTTGGCTGCCGGCTTGTTCGTAGCCGTCTGTGCGGTGGCAATCACATGGTTGGCCGTCGAAAAGAGCCGGGAGACCTACCTCGCCGACCGAGGTGCGGCACTCATAAACCGCAGTGAGCGGGCCGCGGCACAATTTCACCTCGCGATCGATTCTCTGCAACGGAATGTATCGGTACTGGCGCAACTGCCACCAGTACAGGGCATTGTGCGGGCCGCCCATCATGGGGGCAACGATCCCGAGCAGAACGTCCCCATCACGTTCTGGGTAACACGCTTGCAGGAGATCTTTTCCACCTTTGCCAAGGCCGACCCCGATTATTTTCAACTTCGCTTCATCGGCGTCACCGCGAACGGTAAGGAATTGGTGCGCGTCGATGTTGCGAACGGCCAGGCGAGCGTCACGCCGCCGGAGAAGCTGCAGAGCAAGGGCGACCGCGACTACTTCCAGGCGACCACGAGACTGCAGGCGGGCGAGGTGTACCTGTCGGAGATCAATCTCAATCGGGAATTCGGCGAGATCCAGGTACCGCATGTGCGCACGTTGCGGGCATCGACGCCCGTGTTCACGGCCGACGGGGATCTGTTTGGCATGATCGTGATCAACATGAATATCGGGCCGGCAGTCGACTTCATCACGACCGACTTGGCGCCGGGCATCCGGGGCTTCCTGGCCAACAGCAATGGCGACTATCTGGCACACCCGGATTCGAGCCGGACGTTCGGCTTTGATCTGGGCAGACGTTTCACCTGGCAGGAGGACATGCCTGCCCTGCAGATGCCATCGACTGAAGGCGGCAGACAGCAATCGCTACAGGCCATATCCGCGCCTGAAGGCCTTTTGCACGTGGCAGTCGAGCAACTGCAATTCGACCCGCGCGCTCCGGAGCGATTCCTGCTCCTCGCTTATGTGCTGCCGGATGCAATGATCCAGGCATACGTGGCGGGTGTGCGAAACACGATTGCAGCCGGCGTCGCCGGAGTCGCCCTGCTGCTTCTGGGCGTCGTGATCCTGTTCACGCGACGGACCTTGGCTCCGCTGACGCGGCTGACTGTATTGGCTCGGACCATCAGTGAAGGCCGCTACAACGTGGATCTGCCCGAGGCAACGGTCGGTGAAATGGGAATCTTCGTGCAGGCTTTTGGCAGCATGCTGGAGCGCATCAAGGCCAGGGATCAGGAGATTCGGCAGGCGGCCGCCGAAACACAGCGCAGCGAGGCTCGACTGCAGACTGTTGTCGAAAACCTGACCGAGGGCGTGGCGGTTTCGGGCCTCGACGGACGCTTGCTGCATTTCAACCGGGCCGCGATCCAGATGCACGGCTTTGCCGGCCCGGACGATTACCTGCGCCTCTTACCCGAGTTCGCAAACACCTTCGAGCTTTCGACGCCGGACGGTGCGGTATTGCCCGTGGAGGAGTGGCCGCTCGCCCGTATTCTGCGTGGCGAAAACCTGCACGACATGCTGGTACATATCCGGCGCAAGCACAACGGCTGGCAACGGTTGTTCAGTTATGGCGGCGCGCTTGCCTGCGGCGCGGACGGACGGCCGCTGATGGCGGTCGTAACGATCCGCGACGTCACCGAGTCCAAGCAGGCCGAGCAACGGATCCGGGACCAGCTCGAGCATCTGAATCTGCTGGATCACATCACGCGCTCGACTGGCGAGCGCCTGGATCTGAAGAGCATTTTTCAGGTGGTCGTCAGGAGCCTCGAGGACAGCCTTTCGATCGACTTCGTCTGCATCTGCCTGCATGACTCCGAGACCAATGCCCTGCGGGTCAATTCGATCGGCGTGAAGAGCGAGGCGCTCGCGCGCGACCTGACAATCGATGAGCACGCCTCGATCGACATTGACGACAATGGCCTTGGGCGCTGCATGCAGGGGCTATTGGTTTATGAGCCCGACATCGGCGAGGTGCGATACCCATTCCCCGAGCGCCTTGCACGCGGCGGCCTGCGTTCGATGGTAATGGCGCCGCTCAAGGCGGAGAGCCAGGTATTCGGCGTGCTGGTGGCCGCGCGGCGCGAGGCGCAGGCATTCAGCAGCATCGAATGCGAGTTCCTGCGGCAACTGAGCGAGCACGTAGCATTGGCCGCCCATCAGGCGCAGCTTTACGGGGCGCTGCAGCAGGCCTACGACGATCTGCGCCACACGCAGCAGGTGGCAATGCAGGAGGAGCGGTTGCGGGCGCTGGGGCAGATGGCGAGCGGCATTGCGCACGACATCAACAACGCGCTGTCGCCGGTGTCCTTGTACACGGAGTCCCTGCTGGAAAATGAGCCAAATCTGAGCGAGCGGGTGCGGAGTTATCTGGTCATCATGCAGCGCGCGGTCGAGGACGTGGCGCAGACAGTGGCGCGCATGCGTGAATTTTACCGCCAGCGCGAACAGCAGCTCGAGCTCGCGCCGGTGGACGTGAACCAGCTGATGCAGCAGGTGCTGGATCTCACCCGCGCCCACTGGAGCGACCAGGCTCTACAACGCGGCGTTGTGATCCGGGCACTGACGGAATTGACGCCCGAGCCACCCAAGATCATGGGGGTCGAGAGTGAGATCCGCGAGGCGCTGACCAACATCATTTTCAACGCAGTGGACGCGATGCCCGAAGGCGGCACGTTGACGCTGCGGTCCGGGATCGCCGGTACCGGTCCCGAACGATCGGTAGTCGTGGAGGTCGTTGACACCGGCGTAGGCATGGACGAGGAGACCCGCCGGCGCTGTCTCGAGCCATTTTTTACCACCAAGGGCGAGCGCGGCACGGGCCTGGGCCTTGCGATGGTGTTCGGGATGGTCCAGCGGCACAGCTGTACGCTGGCAATCGAAAGCGTGCCAGGGAGCGGCACTACGGTACGGTTCGTTTTCGCCGCCCAAACGGCGATTCCTGTGGATCCTGGACGGCCGGCAACCAAGCCCGAGCCGCCGTCGCGACTGCGCTTGCTGCTCGTCGACGACGACCCGGTGCTTCTGAAATCACTGCGCGACGCGTTGGAACTCGACGGCCATATGATCGCTACAGCGAATGGCGGTGCAGCGGGTGTCTCCGCGTTCCGTGCCGCGCTTGACCGCGGCGAGAGCTACGACGCCGTGATCACCGACCTCGGCATGCCTAATGTGGACGGGCGTCGCGTCGCCGCCGCCGTGAAGGAGACATCGCCAGCCACTCCCGTAATCCTGCTCACGGGGTGGGGCCAGCGGCTGATTGCGGAAGGGGATGTCCCCGCGCACGTCGATCGCGTGCTGTCGAAACCCCCGAAGCTGCGCGAGCTGCGCGAGGCGTTCGCGCAGCTCTGCGGACCGCGGCCCGGGGCACGACCGGCGTGAAGTCCGCTCCAATAGCCCGCATCCTGATCGTCGACGACGAAGCGGCGAACATGCGTGCGCTTTGCGCCACGCTGCGCGATCAGGGCTACGAGACCGAGGGGTTCACGGGGGGCGAGGAGGCGCTTGCCGCATTGCGCCAGAGGACTTTTGACCTGCTGCTCACCGATCTCATGATGCCGGGCATGGACGGCGTTGCGCTGCTCACGGCGGCCCTGAAGATTGATCCGCACACCGTGGGCATCCTGATGACCGGCAAGGGAACCATCGAAACCGCGGTGGCCGCGATGAAGGCTGGGGCGCTCGACTATGTGCTCAAGCCCATCAAGCTGAGTGCAATCCTGCCGGTGCTCGCGCGTGCCCTGAGCGTGCGGCAGCTGCGGCTGGAGAATCTGGAGCTGCGCGACACCGTGGCGATCCACGAGTTGAATCAGGCCATCGCCCACACCTTGGACCCGAAGGTTCTGCTGCACAAGATCGCCGACGCCGCGCTCGAGCAATTCCAGGGCGACGAGGCTTCGGTCATGCTGCTCTCCGACGATGGCCGCTATCTTGATGTCGCAGCGGTGCGTGGCGACCGACAGCATACGCCGCTGGGTGCGCGCGTAGCGTTGGGTGAAGGCATCGCGGGCAGGGCGGCCGTCGAGCGCAAACCGTTGCTGCTGGAAGGCGCTCTGATGGATATGGGCTTCGTGTCGCCCCACCCACAACCGGAAATTCAGGCAGTCCTGTCCATGCCGATGATCACACGCGACAGGCTGATCGGCGTCGTGAACGTGAATTGCGCCACTCGGCCGCGGGCATTTTCTCCTGGACAGATCAAGGTCTTGAGCATCTTCACGAACACCGCGGCAGCGGGCATCGAAGCGGCGCGGCTGTACGAAGAGCAGCGCAGGACAGATGCGCGCTATCGCGAAGTACTCAGCATGGCGGTGGACGGCATCATCTCGACGGATGGCGAGCAGCGCATCGTGATATTCAATGCCGGAGCGGAGAACATCTTCGGCTATCGGACCGAGGAAGTGCTGGGCCAGCCACTCGACATGCTGCTGCCGCAGTCTGTGGCCATGAAGCATCGCAAGTTGGTAGGTGAATTCGGTCTTGGTCCGGAGCTGTCGAGGGAAATGGCTGGCCGAAGACGGCTGTTCGGGCGGCGCAAGGACGGCACACTGTTCCATGCCGAAGTGGGCATCTCCAAGCGCGCGGAGAATCACAGCATGCTCTTCACCGCAGTGGTGCGAGACATTTCTCAGCGGGTATTTCAGGAGGAAAAGATTGCCCGCCTGTACCGCATTCGGGAAGTGCTGAGCGGGATCAACGCGGCAATCGTGCGCATCCGCGATCGCGAGCAACTGTTCCACGAATGCTGCCGTATCGCGGTCGAGGACGGCAAGTACCGCATGGCATGGATCGGTCTCGCCGAACCGGACCTTGGGAAAGCGAAGCCAGTGTCATGGATGGGCGCGGACGAAGGCTATCTGGACGAGGTTGGATTGAAGCTAAGCGGTGCGGCGCAGGACCGCGGGGCGGGTGGGCGTGCCCTGCGCGAGAAGAGACCGATCGTCATCAATGACATCGATACGAATCCACAGGTCGCGTTCCGGCAGGAAGCGCTGGCGCGCGACTATCACTCGCTCGCGGTGCTGCCACTGCTGGTGGGGGACGCGGCCGTCGGAGTCATTGCGCTTTATAGCAAGGAGTCGAATAGTTTCGACCCGGAAGAAATGAAGCTGCTTGCCGAGTTGGCGGGCGACGTCGCGTTCGCACTGGAGGTCATGGAAAAGGAAGCGCAGCTGGCCTATCTGGCTCACCACGATGTGCTGACCGGTCTGCCAAACCGTGCGTTGTTTGGCGAGCAGCTGAGTCAGCGCGTGCGATCGGCGAATGACGAGAGCAAGCTCTTTGCCGTGGTCATACTGGACCTGGAACGCTTCCGGAATATCAACGAGACGCTGGGCCGGCACGTCGGTGACGCGGTATTGCGCGAACTGGGGCAGCGTCTGAGCGATGCGATGGGGAAGGTCGAACTGCTCGGGCACTTCGGCGTCGATCAGTTTGCGATCGCAACTCGGCCTGCAAATCATGACGTGGCGAACATGGCGCGTATCGTCGAGCGGATCATGGTCGCCACTCTCGCGCGCCCCTTTGCAGCCGGTGACGGTGTGTTGCAGCTTGCCGCGCGCGCGGGCATTGCAGTCTATCCTGCGGATGGCGCGGATCCGGAGAGCCTCTGCCGCAATGCCGAAGCAGCACTCAGGGAAGCCAAACGCACCGGCCAGAGGTACCAGTTTTACGCGCCGCAGATGAACGCGACGGTGGCAAAAACCTTGCACATGGAGAACCGCCTGCGTGGCGCCTTGCAGCGCGGCGAGTACGTGCTGCACTACCAGCCCAAGGTGGACTTCACCGCTGGCAACATCGTGGGGCTCGAAGCATTGATCCGTTGGCAGGATCCGGAAATCGGGTTAGTGCCGCCTCTGCAGTTCATCCCGCTGCTCGAGGAGACCGGCCTGATTGTGCAAACAGGCAACTGGGCCATCCAGGAGGCGCTGCGAACGGCTGCTGTGTTACGCGCCAGGGGAATCCCACCGGTGCGAATTGCGGTCAATGTTTCCGCGGTCGAGCTGCGGCAAAAGGACTTCGTTTCGTCGGTTGCGTCGGCAATCGCCGCGGCGGGCGGCGAGCCGCATTGTCTCGACCTTGAAATCACCGAAAGCGTGGTCATGCACGACATTGATGACAACGTACGCAAACTCTCCGAACTGCGCGACATGGGTGTCGAGCTGGCGATCGACGATTTCGGAACCGGTTATTCGTCGCTCGCCTACATTGGACGGCTTCCGGTCGGTGTGATCAAGATCGACCGTGCCTTCATCCGGAACCTGAAGGATGACGCCGACAGTATGTCGATTGTCCAAACCATTATTTCACTGACGCACGCCCTGAACCGAAAGGTGGTGGCGGAAGGC
>Ga0214473_10012197_pt1 | contig 10091 bp, 10 predicted proteins | sample RVTome_7_FD_203509 | JGI IMG/M metagenome (GOLD analysis project Ga0214473, IMG submission 203509) | Soil microbial communities from uranium-contaminated site in the Upper Colorado River Basin, Wyoming, United States - RVT98D197 | ecosystem: Environmental > Terrestrial > Soil > Contaminated >... | reverse complement strand
CCCGGAACGCCACTCGCCGACGGGGACGCACTCGGGCGCGAGGTCGAGAAGGCGCTCCTCTCGTTCCCGGAGGTCGTCTCCACCAGCCGCCGCACCGGGCGAGCCGAGAAGGACGAGCACGTCCAGGGCGTCAACGCCTCGGAGATGGAGGTGGTGCTCCGGCCGGGGCGCCCGAAGGAGGAACTCCTGGCTGCGATGCGGCGCGCGGTCGCGAACATCCCCGGGGTCAGCAGCAGCTTCGGCCAGCCCATCAGCCACCGAATCGACCACATGATCTCCGGCAGCAAGACCAACCTGGCCGTGAAGGTCTTCGGGCCGGACCTCTCCGTGCTGCGCGGCCTCTCCGCGAGTGCCGAGCGCATCCTGAAGGAGGTCCCAGGCCTCGTGGACCTGAGCAACCAGGAGCAGGCCACGGTCCCGCAGCTCCTGGTGGAGTTCGACCGGCAGGCCCTGGCGCGGTACGGCCTCAGGCCCGCGGACGTCGCGCGGTCACTGGAGGCGCTGTTCCAGGGGACCAAGGCCGGCGAAGTCGTCGAGGGTGGGCTAACCTCGCGGGTCATCGTCCGGTTCCCGGAGCGACTTCGCGCCCGGCGGGACGAGATCGCATCGCTCCCTATCACGACCGCCGCCGGCGCGATGCTCCGCCTCGAGGACGTGGCGCGCGTCCGCTTCGACCTCGGGCCGGGACTCGTCCGGCGCGAGAACGTGCAGCGCGTGGCCATGCTCACCGCCAACGTCGCGAGCGCCGACCTCACCGGCGTGGTGGACGCCGCCCGCAAGGCGATCGCCGAGAAGCTCACGCTCCCCGAGGGCTACCAGGTGGTCTTCGGCGGCCAGTTCGAAGAGGCGGCCCGCAGCCAGCAGAACCTGGGCCTGCTGTCTGTGGCGATCCTGGGGGCGATGTACGGGCTGCTCTTCTTCGCCTTCCGCAGCCACCGGCACACGGTCATCGTCCTCGTCAACCTGCCGCTCGCGCTCATCGGAGGCGTGCTGGCCCTCGGCATCACTGGCACGGGCCTGAGCGTGGCTTCGACCGTCGGGTTCATCACCCTCTTCGGGATCGCTATCCGCAACGGCGTGCTGCTGGTGAGCCACTACGAGCACCTGATGCGGGACGAGGGTCTGTCGCTACGAGAGGCGGTGGTGCACGGCTCGAACGAGCGCTTGGCGGCCGTGCTGATGACGGCGCTCACCGCGGGCCTGGCCCTCATCCCCCTGATCCTCGCCGGCCAGGAGGCGGGGAACGAGATACAGAGTCCCATGGCGATCGTGATCCTCGGGGGCCTGCTCACGTCGACGTTCCTGAACCTCGTCGTGGTGCCCGTGCTGTTCGCTCGGTGGGGTGAGGATGCGGTCCGCGCCGAGCCGTCCGTAGCGAGGGGATGACGGCCGCGCGTGGGGCGTGCCATGCGTCCCCGGGGCCGGCCCTCGCAAATCCTATCGGCGCGCCTCGGGGGCAGCGCTCCCATTGTGAAGCTCTTGCTGGGGACGTGCCGCCGCGGCCTGCTCCTCTCCTGGGCAGCGAGGGCCGGTCTCAGTTACCCTCGCGTTCGACGGCGCGCCATTCAACCGCGCGGCGCGAAAGCGATGATCGCCATGCCAACGAGCACCACTGTCGCGCCGATGAGGTCCCACTTGTCCGAGTTAACCCGTACCAGCCAGAGCCACAGCAACACAACGGTAACGTAGACGCCGCCAGGGGCGGCATAGTACCGTCGCGCCTCAGCGGCCATGCCCAAGTACCCTGCCAGGATGGATTTGGCGATGAAGATGGTCGGCATCATCGGAGGAATCGGGCCGGAGTCGACCATCCAGTACTACCGCTCGATCATTGCGTCGTACCGCGAGCGGACGCGCGACGGTGGCTATCCATCCGTCGTCGTCAACAGCATCGACCTCAAGCGCATGCTGGACTTGATCGGCGCCGACAGACTGCCCGAGGTCGAGGAGTACCTGTTGGCGGAGCTGGAGAGGTTGGCGCGCGCCGGAGCTCACTTCGCAGCCCTGGCTGCCAATACGCCACATATCGTGTTCGGTGCCCTCCGGGCCCGCTCGCCTCTCCCGCTGATCAGCATCGTCGAGGTCGCCTGTGAGGCCGCCCGCGGGCGGGGACTGAAGCGCGTGGGCCTGTTCGGCACGCGGTTTACGATGCAGGCGGGTTTCTATCCTGAAGTGTTTGACCGGGTGGGCATCACGGTGGTGCCACCGGGGCCTGACGCGCAGGTCTACATCCACGACAAGTACATGAGCGAGCTGGTGAATGGGATTTTCATGCCTGAAACGCGAGACGGCCTGTTGGCGATCGTCGAGCGGATGAAGACGCGAGACGCGATCGAGGGCCTCATCCTGGGCGGCACGGAGCTTCCCTTGATCCTACGCGCGGACGAGCACGCCGGTGTCCAGTTCCTCGATACGACGAAGCTCCACGCCGAAGCGATCGTCTCCCGCATGCTGTCATAGAGAGGTCGCCCCCCCGCTTGCACGGCGGCTCGGCCCACTCATCGTGGGGCCAGGAGTGCCACCTCACTGGCGCCGCACCGCGGCCCGGCGCCAACCCCTTAGGTACGCGGCGTGCCGGGCTTGTACTTCAGAACCCTGACCTTCTCCAGAGTGACCAAGCCATCGGCCACCATCTCGTCGAGGATTGGCTCCAGCAGCTTCACATGCTCTTCGCTGTCGACGACCTCTATGACCAGCGGCAGATCCTGAGACAACTCGAGCAGGTGCGTCGTGTGCACTACGCTGCGCGCGCCGAAGCCGGCCAAACCGCGCAGCACAGTTGCGCCCGCGAACCCCTCTTTGCGCAACCGTTCAACCAGGGCTTGGGCCAGGGGGCGCCCCTTCCAACGGTCGCTCTCGCCGATGAATATACGGATCATCCACTGCTCGCCCTCGAGGACACGCAAGGTCAGCTCCCCACGAGCCAGCGTGCCGAGGCCAGACCCAACGCCCCCGCCAGAAGGCAAAGCAGGAGCGTGGTTGCCACGTTGAGTCCGGCGAGCCAGAAGGCCCCTTCGCGCAAGTATTCCATCGTCTCGTAGTTGAACGTCGAGTACGTCGTGAAGCCGCCCATTACGCCTGTCGTCAGCACCAGCCTCAGCCCAGGTGTCAGCAGATTGGTGGTCAGACCGACGTGCATGACCGCGCCAAGCAGAAATGAGCCGACGACGTTCACGGTCAGAGTGGCGTAGGGGAATGACGTGCCGAGGAGCCGCGGGGCCCCGATCGCGATCACGTACCGTGCACCCGTCCCGATGGCGCCGGCGAAGCAGATCAAAAGGAAGCGGTACATGGCGATGGACGGATGAGGTAGCCCCGGCGAGTCGGTCCACAAGAGAGTGAAGGCTGCCGCGGCCGCTTACGATCTGTGGACACGCGGCCTTGATTATAACGCGTCGCCGCCACCGGCCGTCCTCTCCGCTCGCTGCCTGCCTCGACGACCCACCCCCGTCCCGCCACGCCGCGCGGTGTGGTGGCGTGAGCGGCTACCGGCCGGCGCTGTCCCTCGGCCACCTCGCCCGAGAACACGCGGCTCTCCGCGCCCGAGTGTCGATAGTGATCGACGAGCGTGTTAGGCAGCAGGCGGTAGAACCAAGCGACGGCGCTCTCCCTGTCACGGATGGAGCCGCTCCTCTCGATGCCCCGAACGAAGGCCCCTTGGAGGATGTCCTCGGCTTCGGCGCGGCTGCCCGCCCGCCGCTCCACGAAGGCGAGGAAGCGGCGATGGTTCTCCACCAGGGCGCCCACCATGGCCGGGTTCGCTTCCGCCTCGCCCAGCTCAGAGTCCCCCTAGGATTGCGTTTGGTGGGGTCCACGGCCCATCCTAACTGATGCTTCGAAACATGATTTCACTCCCCTCTGGACTGTAGGGCCTCGCGCGCTGGATCGTCAGCATCCTCGAGAACAGGTGAGGACGCCGGTAAGCCGAAGTAGGCAGACATGAGCATGAAGGCGAGCAGCACGCCCACCGAGACGGAACCCATTCGCGGGATGGCCGTCGATCCCCACCACCTCGCTCGTGGGGAGCCCTCCCGAGCCAGCCGGCCCAGAACGGCCCGAGGAGGTCGAAGGTGAGCAGCGGGCATCCGCACCGCCACGAGCACAGTACGAGTCAGCCGATCCCGGACCAGAAGGACCCGGTGTGCGGGATGTCCGTCCTTCCGGAGAGCGCCGCGGGCTCCGTCGAGCACGCCGGGTCCACGTACTGGTTCTGCAGCCCGAGCTGCCTGGAGAAGTTCAAGGCTGACCCCGAAGCCTACCTGGGCCGCACTGCCGGTGGTGCATCGGAGCCGAAGGCCCAGCCAACCGCCGGCGGCTACACGTGCCCCATGCACCCCGAGATCCGGAGCGAGAAGCCCGGCCCATGCCCGAAGTGCGGGATGGCGCTCGAGCCCGTGGCCATCGCGCCCGCCGTCAAGACCGAGTACGTGTGCCCGATGCATCCAGAGGTCGTGCGCTCCGAGCCGGGCTCCTGCCCCATCTGCGGGATGGCCCTCGAGCCGCGCACGGTGACGGCCGAAGAGCCCGACAACCCCGAGCTGCGCGACATGACCCGGCGCCTCTGGATCAGCGCGATCCTCACCGCGCCGCTGTTCCTTCTCACGATGGGCACGATGCTGGTCGGTCACGTGTCTGCGGCCTGGATCCCGCCCCGGGTTCTCCCCTGGATCGAGTTGGCGCTGGCGACGCCCGTGGTCCTGTGGGGCGGATGGCCCTTCTTCGAGCGCATGTGGGCCTCGTTTGTGAGCCGCAATCTGAACATGTTCACGCTGATCGGCATCGGCACCGGCACCGCCTACGCCTACAGCGTCGCGGCGACGCTCTTTCCGGGCCTCTTCCCGGACTCTCTCCGGGGCCACGACGGCGAGATCGGGCGCTACTTCGAAGCCGCGGCCGTGATCACGGCGCTCGTCCTGCTGGGCCAGGTCCTCGAGCTGCGCGCCCGCAGCCGGACGAGCGGCGCCATCCGAGCGCTTCTCGGCCTCGCGCCCAAGACGGCGCGGCTCATCGCGGCCGAGGGGAGCGAGTCCGATTTGCCTCTCGACCGCGTGCAGCCGGGGGACCGCCTGCGCGTCCGCCCCGGCGAGAAGGTTCCCGTCGACGGCGTGGTGATCGAGGGTCGCAGCTCGGTGGACGAGTCGATGATCAGCGGCGAGCCGGTTCCCGTCGAGAAGGGGAGCGGCGACCGCGTGACCGGCGCGACGCTGAACGGCACCGGCGCCCTGGTGATCCGCGCCGAGCGCGTGGGCGCCGACACCCTGCTCGCCCAGATCGTCCGCATGGTCGGCGAAGCGCAGCGGAGCCGAGCGCCCATCCAGCGGCTCGCGGACCGGGTGTCCTCGTACTTCGTGCCCGCGGTCATCGCGAGCGCCGCGATCAGCTTCGTCGTGTGGTCAATAGTGGGCCCCGTTCCGCGTCTCGCTCACGCGTTGGTGGCGGCGGTGAGCGTGCTGATCATCGCGTGTCCGTGTGCCTTGGGCCTCGCCACCCCCATGTCGATCATGGTCGGCGTGGGCCGGGGCGCCGGCCTGGGCGTGCTGATCCGCGACGCGGAGGCCCTGGAGACTTTCGAGAAGGTGGACACACTCGTCGTCGACAAGACGGGCACCCTCACCGAAGGCCGCCCGAGCCTGGCAACCGTCGAGGTGGCGGCCGGCGAGCCGGAAGCCGACGTGTTGCGGCTCGCAGCCTCTCTCGAGCAGGGGAGCGAACATCCGCTGGCGGCGGCGATCGTGGCGGGAGCTCGCGCCCGCGGCCTGGCGCTCGAGCCGGCGCTGGAGTTCGAGTCCGTCACGGGCAAGGGCGTCGTCGGAATGGTTGCGGGCCGGAGGGTCCTGCTGGGCAACCGGTCCTTGCTCGACGGCGCGGGAATCGACGCGAGCGCGCTTGTCGATCGTGCCGAGTCTCTGCGGGCGGACGGCCAGACCGTGATGTTCGTCGCGATCGACCGCGAGTTGGCCGGGCTGATCGGCGCCGCCGATCTCATCAAGGCCTCGACCGCCGAAGCTCTCCGTCAACTGCACGAAGAGGGGGTGCGCGTCGTGATGGCGACCGGAGACAGCCGAACCACCGCTGCGGCGGTGGCCCGGAAGCTGGGACTGGACGCTTTCGAGGCTGAGGTGCTGCCCGCCCGCAAGGTGGACGTCGTGAAGCGGCTTCAGGCCGAGGGACGCGTCGTCGCCATGGCCGGTGACGGAATCAACGACGCTCCCGCCCTCGCCCAGGCGCAGGTCGGGATCGCGATGGGCAGCGGAACGGACGTGGCGATGGAGAGCGCGGGCGTCACTCTGTTGAAGGGTGACCTGCGCGGCATCGCGCGCGCCCGGCGGCTGTCGCGCGCCACGATGCGGAACATCCGTCAGAACCTGTTCTTCGCCTTCTTCTACAACGCACTCGGGGTGCCGCTGGCCGCTGGTGTGCTTTATCCGTTCTTCGGCCTGCTGCTCTCACCGATGGTGGCCGCCGCCGCCATGAGCCTCAGCTCCGTCTCCGTGATCGGCAACGCCCTGCGGCTCCGGAAGGTCCGTCTCTGAGACCCGGCGCCGACCGGGCAGCGTCGCTACCCGCCAAGCCTCACCGGGGAGCCAGGCGCCGCTCCGCCCATGTGCGGACCCGCGGTCGTGACGCTCCGGCATTGAGGCCCGCGGACTCGCGGTGCCCGACCGTCAGCCTCCGCGACTGCCTCCCGCTCGGGTCCGAGCTTCATCGCCTTGCCCCGCTGACATCTCAGCCGGTCGTGAACTGGAAGGCCATCCCGTAGCTCCCGTTCGTTCCTTGCCAGCTCCCGCCCATCATTCCCCAGGGGCTCCCGGCGTGGGATGGCCCCATCATGCCCCCCATGATCCACTGCCCACCCATGGCGACGCCGTACTGGCCCATATCGATGGTCCGGCCGGCGGAGTCCCTCATGCCCCCGCCCACGTGAAGCGTGTAGGTCGTCCTGGGCGAGAGTGGCGCGCCTGGCGTGCACGTGAGCGTCGTTCGGTCTGCGGAGAAGTCGCAGCGTGTGGCGACGACGGGTCCGTCGAGCCCGCCCAGATGGAGATCGACGAAGGGCTCCATGCCGGACGCCATCGGCCCCGAGAATCGAAGGACCATCGTCGAGTTGGCCGGCACACCCACGGTCCCGCCCATGGGCGTCACCGAGAGCAGCATCGTCGCGGCGCCCGACATCCCGCTCGGGCCGGTCATCATAGCGCCCTCGCCGCCGCACTCCACCGCCAGCATCGGCAGGATGACGACCGCCGCTTTCAGGATGCGCATGCGAGCCATCGCGTTAGCCTCCGATCAGAACCGGTAGCCGAGGCTCACCGTGAAGACCCCCACGGTGTTGGTGTCCCCACTCGAGGTGACGACCAGCGCCCGCGCGTCCGGCCGCAGGAAGAGCCGCGAACCCACGTCGATGCGGATGCCGCCACCGAGGCTGATCGCGGGGTCCGTGAAAGAGCGGTCGCCGTAGTACGGCCCTTGCGTTCCCGTCCCGTTCGCGAGCCGGCTTCCGTAGAAGTGGGGCATCTGGCCGTAGTTCCAGGGTGTCCCCGCTGACGGCGACCCCAGGCCCATCATGCCGAACCCGTTCATCATCGAGCCGCCCATGTTCATCGGGCCGACGAAGCGTCCGTTGCCCATGTCGAAGGAAGCCCGGTAGAGCCCGCCACCCGCGGCGAGGTAAGGCACGGCCTTCTCTCCGGTGGGCCGTAGATGAACGAGCAGCGCGGCCGACGCGCTCAGGCCGTTCCTGCCCATGCCGTGGCCGAGGTACGACGCCGAAGCCTCGACGGACAGTCGGGAGGACAGGTCGCGGACGAGCATGCCCCCGAGGGCCCCGCCCATGTCCGACGAGCCCGAGGAGTACCCGGCCTGCATGTAGACCGCGGTCTTCTCCGCCCCCGTGCCGGTGCTCTTTTCCTCCGCGACGGCGATCATCGGGATCGCGCCACAAACCAGAACAAGTTCAACCCGTAACCTCATCACGACCTCCGCGGGGCTTTGCCCCTCCCGTCGACGGCACAGAAGCACCGACCGTGCCAGGCGTCTTTCTCCCGCTGGGCCGTGGCAAACGGGAGAGTCGCCGGTGTGGCGCGTGACGCGGAGACCAGGCGCCCGGACCAAACGATCCAAAGACGGCGTGTCGGTCTGTCGCATGGATGTGACACATCGCCGCCACGCGTCCCCCCCCGTCGTGTCACGGAAGCCCCGCTCCGTGCTGGCCCGTGCCCGCCGATCCGACCGCGTCGGATCGGGGCGCAGCCGGGGGCGCGAGCGCGAAGGCGTGCTGTGCCTCGCTGTCAATCACGGCCGTGATCCCGTCGACCTCACGCACCAGCGACCGTATCCGCCGCTCGCGGTCCGGTGGCGCCACCACCCATGCACCTTCGAGCTCCGCCAGCAGTGCCAGGACGCGGCCCCTCGTCTCCTGGAGCCGGCGCCTCGTGCGCATGAGGGCCAGGGCCACGGCGCTCCGCCGCTCGGCCTGGATCCACTCGCGAACCTGCTGCTCCAGACCCGGTCCCATTCCCCGCAGCGCCTCCGACAGCTCCCGGAGCTCCTGGTCGGTCTGGGGCAGTTGGGGTGCCCAGCCTCGCCCGTCGCGAATCAGGCCGACCTGATGCGTGAGGGCCCGGAGCGGCGCCAGCAGGTTCCGGCGTAGGACCCACTCCGTCGCGAGGAGAAGGGCCGCGAGCGCCACTATTCCATGCACGGAGTGGATGACGACGGCGGCGCGTGTGACACGCCGCAGCCGGGCGGGATCCGCGCGGTAGCGCAGCTCCAGGTCCGCGTCGCGCAAGGCGAGCCGGCGGCGCGCGAGCACGGTCCACGATGCCACACTGCTGTCTTCACCCGGTGCCGTGAGCTCGAGTCTTCCGCCCACGGCGGTGAGCGAGCCGTGCAGCAACGTGAGCCGCGCTTCCGCCTCGCGGGCGTCCCCCTGGAACTCGGGCATGTGCGCGAGGTGCCCCAGCAGCGTGGACGCGTGCACAGCCTCGGTCTCGAGCAACCGCCGTCTCTCCTCCAGGATCGCGGCGGCGGTGAAGGCGACCAGCGTCGCCGTCGAAACGAGCACGATCCAGAAGCGCATCCGCGCTCGGATGCTGGATCGCCCGCGTGCCACCCGCACCGCCGATCCGTCGTCTGTCTCGTTCACGTGACACACCTCGGTGCCCGCCGATCAGGGCGTGGCTGCCTGGACTGCAAGCTCGGTACCGGTCCAACGCCGACACCGCCCGTCGCCGTCCCCGGGGTTGGCCGAGAGCCACATCCATCCGTGCAGCGAGCGCTGACGGAGGCCTTCGCAGTCAGAACCGCAGCTCGAGTGTTTCGAAGCCGGACGCGTCTCTGGGCGGCTCCAGCATCCGAGGAATCGTCTCGCGGGCGAGACACCGGCTGAGGGGCGGGCCTGCGGTTTTGGACCCGGCGACCGGTCCAGCCCGATAGGTAAGGGTGAACGTCGGCGCAAGACCGACGCGGCGGGCTTCCGCTCGCCGCAGAGTCTGCGTTGTCGAAGTGCCTTTTGACTCATATGAAGACCGACACCGCAGAGCCCGCGTTGGTCTGGCTTCCCAGCGTGCCGGCACGATGCTTGCTCTGCGGATCGTGGTATCGTGATGCGTTTCATGAGGAATGCGGCGGCACTGGCGGCGGGCCTGACATCCCTCCTGCCGCGCGGACGTGCGGAGCGGCGTGCCCCACGTCCGGCTGACAGCCGGCGCTCCCGCCGCGGGCCTCGTTGGGCCGCCGCGGCCCTCGCGTTCGGCCTGGGCCTCAGCGGCGTCGGCCTGTGCCTGTGCGCGCCTCAACCCGTTAGGGCCTGCGAACCTGAGGGTTGCTGCCCCCATTCGGGGGGTCATCACGACGGCATGCCCGAAGCTGGAACATCCGTGAAGGCCTCTTCCGCCGCGTGCTGCCCGTCCCAGATGATGGCATTCGGGGTGGCCGTTCGGATCGATGACCGCGACGTCCTGCGGCACACGCTCACCGCCTCGGCCGCGATCAATATCTCTCCGGCGCACAGGGTCGTGGCCTCCACGTTCGGTGCGTCCGCCTCGCCGATTCACTCCTCCTCACCTCCCCGCACGACCGTCCTCCGCATC
>Ga0214473_10012196_pt1 | contig 10092 bp, 9 predicted proteins | sample RVTome_7_FD_203509 | JGI IMG/M metagenome (GOLD analysis project Ga0214473, IMG submission 203509) | Soil microbial communities from uranium-contaminated site in the Upper Colorado River Basin, Wyoming, United States - RVT98D197 | ecosystem: Environmental > Terrestrial > Soil > Contaminated >... | reverse complement strand
GGCCCATTCCGGCGCGTCCTCCCCAGGCCGCCGTCCCCACCGGAGCGAGAGCCCGCAAGGGCGGCGGGGCGGGACTGCTCGTCGGCCTCGGGGTGCTGGGCCCCTCGTCGTGACCGCCGTCGGCGTGGGTGGCTTCTACCTGCTGTCGAAAAGGAGCCCCGCGCCGGTCGCGACACCCTCGGAGGGCCTCTCCGAGGCGACACCCTCTGCGCTGCCGGTCGAGGGCTCGCCCGCTCCGGAAACGGCCGCCGAGGCCACTCCGGCTCCCGCACCGGCGTCGACTACGGCCTCGCTCCCGCCCGCACCGGCGCTCGCCACCCGCCCGGGACGAACGGGCCCGCTCGCTCGCCGGGCGGAGATCCCGGCCGGAGCCGCCGCGGCCGCGCTCCCGGGGAGCGGAGCGGGCGCGCCCTCCCCGGCAGCTGCGCCGGGCACCGCAGCTGGAGGAGACTACAGCTACCTCGACGAAGTCCCGCCCGAAGGCCCCGATGGACGCGCGGCCGGCGAGGCCCTGGCCGGCAAGTACCGCGCGGGGGGGTCGACCGGGTACACCACCGGCCGATTCAACCGACGCGAGCGGTTCCCAAAGGACCTCAGTCCCGCCGAGAGACCTGCGGCGGCGACGCTCGGCTACATCCTGGTCGCGGAGGAGAAGTTCCACGCGCGCCAAGGCCGCTACGGCACATTCGTCGAGCTGGCGAACGCACAGCACCTGTTCCTCGACGTTCCTCTCGCTCCGAACGCATTCCAGCGGGCCCGCTACCGCTTCACCCTCACGCTCCAGGCCGACGGCTTCCGGGCCGAGGCCATGCCGATCGGGCCAGTGGGGCGGCCGCTCGTCGTCGACGACAACGGCTTCGTGCGGGTCGACCGGGACTAGTAGTCCGGCGGGCGCGCCTCGGCCAGCAGGGATGCCACTCCGTCGAAGAACTCCTGCGCCTTCTTGAGGTCCGCGGCGGTGAAGTCGGGCCCCGCGTCGCGCGGGGTGTCTCCCTTCCGGCTGATCTCCGCCACCCCCACCGGTTGGCCGCGCGCCACCAGAGGCGTCGTCACCATTTTCTGGATCGGGGTGGGCTTGTCCCGCAGCTTGATGGTCTCGAAGAACGAGACGTGCTTGACCATCGGCACGTTGTTGATGACCTCCCCGGTGCGCCGCGAGAACACCCCGACCGCGATCGAGTCGCGTTTCGTGAGCGGGATGGAGCCGAGCTCGGCGAAGCGGCGAGGCGCCACAAACCGCAGGTGTCGCCCGTCGGAGGACACCAGCAGGATGCCGATCTCGTCCTGTTTGCAGGCGAACAGGTGGCTGGCCGCCTTCACGACGCGCTCCGTCATGTCCAGCAGCAGCTCGCGTCGGTCCTTCACGCGGTCTTTCTGAGCGACCATGGCGGCGAGGATCTCGAGAAGCTCCTGCATCGTCGCACCCCGGCTTCGCGAGGAGGATTATACCGTGCCGGCCTCAGTCACCGGGCCCCAAGGCGCGGGGGCGCCCGGTCCGCAACATCGCCGACGCCTTCGCCGCGAGCCGGTCCAGGTCGAGAGCGAAGAAACCGAGGCGCACCCGCACGAGCGCGAGGAGCCGCAGCACGTGGTGGCGCGGGCGCCGGCCGGGTGCCCGCTGGGCCACGTCGAAGAAGAAGGTCACCCGGGCGAGCTTCCGCTCCGCGCGGTGCTCGGTCCAGGGCGCCTCGGCGCGCTCCACCCATCCCTCCAGGTCCGCCCCGACGTCGACCGGCGTCAGCACCGGCACCCTCCGGAGCGGCGTCTCGAAACGGCCGTCGAGTGCGGCCAGGGTCCTCGCCAGGGCACAGGCGGCGGCCAGCCGGTCGCCGTGGCGCCCGGGTTCGTTCAGCTCGAACGAGAAGCGCCCCGGGAGATCGACCGCACGGAGTCTCGACCCGGCCTCCACCACCCTCTCGCGGCCCGGTCCGCCGTAGAGCGCGCCCGGCGGCACCCGCAGGAGCAGCTGCCGGCAGCCGCTCGCTCTCAGCAGCCGCAGGGTCTCGCCCGTCCCCCCGAGGACGTCCTCGACCTCGGCCCCGGCCCGCCAGGCGAGGCCGCTCCCGGCGGCGAGCAGTCCCCGGGCAATCTCTTCCACCCGAGCCCGGTCCGCGAAGAAGTCCTCGTCCCGGAACACCACCTCGACCAGTCGGTAGCGCTCGGCGAGCTCCCGGACCTCCGCGGTGACCCGCTCCGCGGCCAGCCCCGACCAGGTCGTGCCGGCCGCGCCCCGCGTCCCGCGGCTCGAGCAGTAGTCCAGGCGACGGGCCCTCCGCGCTTCGAAGTGGCGCTCCACGTCGACGAGCGCGTACTGGGCCCGTGGCACGAGGTCCGCCTCCGGGAGCACCACCGGCTCGGCGACGCCGGCGGATGTCCCGGGGAGGGTGAGTCCGGGCACCGTCTCGAGGGACCGGCCGTCTTCGACCGCGCCGATCGTCGCCGCCAGCGTCTCTTCGCCCGCGCCGCGAACGCATGCGTCGACGAGCCCCGTCGCCAGGCAGGAGCCGGGCGCGAGCCGCGCGTGGGGCCCGCCCCAGACGATGGCCAGCCTCGGATTCGCGCTGCGCGCGGCCGCGCTGACCCGCCGCGCCTCGCGGAGGGGCGCGCCGGTGCGGACCGTCACCCCGAGGCAGGAAGCCTCGCGGGCGAGCTCCACGACGCGCGCCTCGGGGGCGAGCTCGAACCGTCCGTCGACGATCACGACGTGCTCGTTCGCCAGCCACGAGCCGAGGGCGAGGAAGCCGAGGGGCATCGCGAGGCCCTCGTCCCGGGGCTGGAAGAGCACGACCGGGCGTCGCTTCTGCGCTCGCGCTCGTATCACCGTCCCTCCCGCGAATCCCCGAGGAGCTCGCGCGCCAACGCGGGCCGCAGCCGCCACACCGCCGCAAGCGTCGCCGCCCACGTCAGGGCCCCGATCGCCACGGAGGCGACCAGGCTCCAGGCCGTGCCGGCGACCGCGAGCGCCATCGGCACGGTGACGAGCAGCCCCGCGGCGACCGGCCGCAGCACGGGGACGGCAAACGCGGAGGCGAAGCACGCACGCGCACCGAGCCCGCACAGGAGCCACTCCGCGGCCACGATCCCCGCCGCCGCCCCCGGGCCGCCAAGGCGCGGGATGAGCACAAGGGCCAGGACGAACGCCGCAGCCACTCGTGTCGCGGTGAGGCGCGGCAGGAGGCTCGCGCGGCCCGCCGCGATCAGCGCGGCCGACAGGAGCCAGTTGAGGAAGAGCGGCGGCACCGCCGCGGCGAGGATCAAGAGCGCCCGCGCGGTAGCCGCGTAGTCGACCGGAGCGTAGCCCGGGCCGAGCAGCAGGCGGGCGAGCGGGCCCGCGAGGAGCGCGAGCCCGACCGCGGCGGGCGCGGCGAGAAGCGCGAGAGTCGCCGCGGTGCGCCGGCGGACCGGCCCCTCCCCCACAACCGCCTCTCGCGTGAGCGCGGGCATCGCCCCGGCCGCGACCGCGCTCGGGACCATGGAGAGGAACCAGAACACGTTCAGCCCGGCGAGGAAGAGCCCCGTCTCGCGCGCGCCGCGCATCCACGTGAGCACGAGAAACTCGACACGGGGACTCAACAGCACGAGCCCTCCGTGGACGGCGAGAGGAAAGGACGCGCGCAGCACGTCGCGAACGCCCGCGGTCGCCGCGGAAGCGAGGGGTCCCCTCCGCCCCAGGGCTCCCGCGCCGAGGGCGAGCGCAGGCAGGGGCGACACGGCGAGGGCCCCTGCCACACCCACGAGTCCCGCCCCGAGCGCGAGCGCGGCCGCGGCCGCCACGAGGCCGCCCCCACGCAGAAGGAGAAGCACCAGCGCCTCCTCGACCCGTGCGCTCCGGCACCGCAGCGCAACGCCCAGGAACTCGGCCCACCCGCTCAGGGCGAACCAGACGAGCAGCAGCGACAGCACAGGGGCGAACGGGGCGGCCCCCAGTGCCACGACCGCCACGAGGCCGAAGAGAGCGAGCCGGGCGCGCACGAGCGGGCCGAGGGAGACCGTGCCCGCCACCAGCGCGCGCGACGCCAGATTCTGAAGGCCCAGCTCGCCGAGCTCGGCCAGGAGGAGCGCGTAGACCTGCAGCTCGCCGAGGCGGCCGAAGCCCTCGGCCCCGAGACCGCGAAGCAGGAGGAGGGTCGTCGCGAGGGTCAGGAGGCGCGAGGCGACCTCGGCCGCGAGCTTGATGGCGCTCCCCCGCGTCGCATCCGCCGCTTCATCCGCGCCGCGCGGAGTCTCGTCGCTCACGCGCGCCATGATACCCTTGGCGCCGCTTGGCGAGACTCGCGCTGACGGTGGCCGTAGCATGGGCCCTGGGCGGGCTCCTGCACTGGTGGCCGCGGCTCTCCGCGGCCTGGCGTCGACGTTTTTCCGTCGCCACCAGCGCGGCGGGGCTGGTCTTCCTCATCGCCGCGCTGCGCTCGGAGGGCTTGCGCGAGTCCGCGACCACCGCGGTTGTCCTCTTCGGGCCCGCCGCCTTCACCGCGACCGCGTCGGCCTCGGCCAGCCTCCACTACTACGTGCTCACCGCCCTCTGCCTCCTGCTCGGCTTCGCGGGGCTCGCCCTCGGGGAGCCCCTGTCCCGGTGGCTACAGGAGCGCTGGCTGCTGAGCGCCGTGGCGATCGCCTGGCTGATCACGGTCGCCCGATTCCTGCTCGAGAAGAGCGCGGCCCCCGCCGCCCTGATCCAGACCGTGGGAGTGACCGCGATGGCCCCCGTGGCCGGCGCTTACTTCGCGGCCTGCCTCCGCGAGCAGCGGGGATGGCGTCCGCTCCTGCGCTCGCTCGTCGCCTATGCCTTTCTCGTCCGTGGCTTCGTCGCCCTCGTCGGGGTCGTCGCCACCCTCCGGGGCCTCGGGACCCACTACGACATCTCGGCGCTCACCTCGATCACCCCGGCCCTCCTCGGCCAGGAGTACGCGTTCGTCGCGCGGAGCGCACGCCAGATCGTCTGGCTGATCCTGCTGCCGCAGCTCGTGGTGCTGCCGCTCTTCACCATCCTCGCCGGTCTCGTCGGCGGCGGGCTCGCAGGGCTCGCCCTGGGGGCGAGGCGCGGGGCGCGTTCAGCCTCTCCTTCGCCGGGCCCGCTGGCCGCGGGGGGCCAGCGCTAGCGTCAGCGGATCGGGGCTACCGGACGCGGCAGCTCGTCGCGCCCATCCCGGAGCCGCAACGCTGGCTGCCGTCGTCGAAGGTCGAGCACACCAGGCCCGAGCCGCAGTCGTCGTCGCTCGAGCAGCGGTCGCATTCGTCACCACTGCTGCCGCACGCCGGGAGGAGCGCCGCCAGCAGAAGGAGGAGAGCGAACGGGCCGCGGCTTGTCTTCATCGCGCCTCCCGGGCAACTGTGCCGTCTCGACACCGGACATTCTAGCCCAGGACGCCCCTCAGGGAGCGGAAGCCGTTTGCATTGACGGGCTTGCAAGGAGCGTGGTAGTTTGTTTGTTTGATGCTCGGGGACCCCTTCCGATCATGACCGTGTCCGACCTGCGCTCCACCCTCAACCTGCCGAGGACGGACTTCCCCATGAAGGCCAATCTGCCCCAGGCCGAGCCACGGCGGCTCGACGCGTGGAAGGCTGCGGACGTCTACGGTCAGATCCGCCGGGCCCGGCGGGGCGGGCCACGGTTCGTCCTCCACGACGGCCCTCCCTACGCGAACGGGAACATCCACCTCGGGACGAGCCTGAACAAGATCCTCAAGGACGTCATCGTCCGCAGCCGGACGATGACCGGCTTCGACGCTCCGTACCGGCCGGGCTGGGACTGCCACGGGCTCCCCATCGAGCTGAAAGTCGACCGCTCGCTCGGTGCGAAGAAGCGTCAGATGTCCCCGGTCGAGTTCCGGCGGGCCTGCCGCGAGTACGCCCAGAAGTACGTGGGGATCCAGCGGGTGGAGTTCGAGCGGCTCGGGGTGATGGGCGAATGGGACGACCCCTACCTGACGATGTCTGCCGAATACCAGGCGACTATCGTCCGGCAGCTGGCCGACTTCGTCGAGAAGGGCCTCGTCTACAAGGCGAAGAAGTCCGTCCACTGGTGCATCTCGTGCCGGACCGCCCTCGCCGAGGCCGAGGTGGAGTACGACGAGAACCACGTGAGCCCCCAGGTCGACGTCCGCTTCCCGCTCGCGGAGGGAGAGCGCGACCGGCTGGCAAGGGCGCACCCCGCGCTCGCCGGCCGCAACGTCTCGGCGGTCATCTGGACGACGACACCCTGGACGCTCCCCGCCAACCTCGCCCTCGCCTTTCACCCCGAGGCCGACTACGCCTTCTATCCCCTCGAGGGGACGTCCGACGTCGTCCTCGTGGCGAAGGTCCTGAAGGAGGCGTCCGAGGCCCGCTGGCGCACGAAAGGCAACCCCGCGGGGGCTCCTCCCGCTCTCGCCGCCCCCCTCGGCGAGGTCAAGGGGGCGGAGCTCGAGCACTTCCGCTTCCGCCATCCGTGGATCGACCGCGATTCGCCCGCCGTCCTCGCCGACTACGTGACCCTGGACACCGGCACCGGCATCGTCCACACCGCCCCCGGCCACGGCTGGGACGACTACCTGACCGGCACCCGCTACGGGCTCGACATCTACTGCCCGGTGGACGAGGCGGGCCGCTTCCTCCCCGAGGTCGACCGCTTCGCCGGCCAGCGCGTCTTCGACGCCAATCAGGGCGTCGTCGAGCTCCTCCGCTCGCGGGGAGCGCTCCTGCAGGCGGGCCAGGACAGGCACTCCTACCCCGTCTGCTGGCGCTGCAAGCACCCGATCATCTTCCGGGCGACCGAGCAGTGGTTCATCGCCCTCGACGAGGGTGAGCCCACGCTGCGCCAGAAGGCCCTCGCGGCGATCGCCGAGACGCGATGGCTGCCTGCGTGGGGCGAGGAACGCATCCGGAACATGATCGCCACCCGGCCCGACTGGTGCATCTCGCGCCAGCGCCTGTGGGGCGTCCCCATCCCCGCCTTCTACTGCCGGAGCTGCAGCGCGATCCTGCTCCGTCCCGACCTCGTCCGTCACGCCGCGGACGTCTTCGCGACCGAGACGGCGGACGCATGGTACAGCCGCGAGGCCCGCGATCTTCTGCCGGCGGGCTTCGCCTGCCCGAAGTGCGGCGGCTCGGAGTTCGACAAGGAGAAGGACATCCTCGACGTCTGGTTCGACTCCGGGTCCTCGCACGCCGTCGTCCTCGGCCACCGCGAGGATCTCCCCTGGCCGGCCGACGTCTACCTCGAGGGCAGCGACCAGCACCGCGGCTGGTTCCACTCCTCGCTCCTGATCGGTGTCGCGACGCGGGGGCGGGCCCCCTACCGCGGGGTCGTCACCCACGGGTTCACCGTGGACGCGGAGGGCAGGAAGATCTCGAAGAGCCTCGGCAACGACGTCGACACCCAGAAGCTCATCGGCGCCTACGGCGCCGAGATCCTCCGGTTGTGGACGATGATGGTCGACTACCGGGAGGACATGCGCTACTCGGACGAGATGATCAAGCGAGTGGCCGAGGCCTACCGGAAGGTCCGTAACACGTTCCGCTACCTGGCCTCCAACCTCTTCGACTTCGACCCGGCAAAGGACGCGGTCCCCGAGGCGGCGCTCGAGGAGCTCGACCGCTACGCCCTCGCCCGGCACCGGCAGGTGGTCTCGCGGGTGCTCGACGCCTACGACGCCTACGAGTTCCACCTCGTCTACCATCAGCTCGTGCAGTACTCGGCGGCGGATCTCTCCTCCTTCTACCTCGACGTCCTGAAGGACCGGCTGTATTGCGACGCGGCGGACGGCCGGAGGCGGCGCTCGGCCCAGACCGTGCTCCACCGCATCGCCCGCGATCTCTGCCTGCTCCTCGCGCCGGCCCTCCCCTTCACCGCGGACGAAGCCTTCGCGTGCCTCCCGGCCGCGGGAGGCGGCTCGGTGCACGTCGAGCTCTTTCCGGCACGAGAGCGCTCCGACGACGCTATCCTCGCCCGCTGGGCCGAGCTCCTCGACGTCCGCGCCGAGGTCTTGAAGGCGCTCGAGACCGCCCGCAGCGCGAAGGAGGTGGCGGCGAGCCTCGAGGCCAAAGTCGTCCTGCGCGCGCCGCGGAGGGCGCTCGCGCCGCTCAGCGCCCACGAGGCCGCGAGCCCCGTCTTCCCCGGCGGCCTCGCCAACCTCTTCATCGTGAGCGCGGTGCGGCTCGAGGAGGGGGAAGAGCCGCTCGCAGTCTTCGTCGAGCACGCACCGGGAAGGAAGTGCGAGCGGTGCTGGACCTGGTCGGAGAAGGTCGGGTCCCTCCCCGCCCACCCCGGCGTCTGCGAGCGCTGCACCGAGGTCCTCGCCCACCCGTGAAACGCCACCTCCCCTACCTCCTCGTGATGGCCGCGATCGTGCTCTTCGACCAGGGCACGAAGGCGCTGGTGGTCCGCTCGCTGGGCCTGCACGAGTACGTGCCGCTCGTCGACGGCCTGCTGAGCCTCAGCCACGTCCGCAACCGCGGGGCCGCGTTCGGCCTTCTCTCGAGCTGGGACGTGCCGTACCAGTCGGTCCTGCTGTCGGCTTTGAGCATGTGCGCCCTCGTCCTCATCGCCGTCTACTTCGTCCGGCTGCCGGCGGGCGCCCGGCTTCCCCGGATCGCCCTCGCGCTCGTCCTCGGCGGGGCCTTCGGCAACCTGATCGACCGGATCCGGCTCGGCTACGTGGTCGACTTCGTTCACCTCTACTGGCGTGAGCACCAGTGGCCGGACTTCAACGCGGCCGATTCCGCCATCACCGTCGGCGTGACCCTGCTCGTGCTGGACATCCTGCGCTCCCCGGGTAAGGCGACCTCCCCGGGACCCGGGATGGATCCGGCCGCGCCCCAAGCCGAGAGGATCGACTGACATGCACCCAATCCTGCTGAAGGTGCCCTTTCCCGAAGTGACCCTGGGCCCCCTTCATCTCGGGCCCACCATCACCATCCACACCTACGGCGTCCTTCTCGCCATCGCCTTCCTGGTCGGGCTGTGGGTCGTCTCGCGGCAGGCGAAGCGCGAGGGGCTCGACTCCGGGCGCATCACCGACCTGGGTGTCTGGGTCCTGATCGCGGGGCTCTTGGGGGCGAAGGCCCTCCTGGTGCTCCTGGACTGGCGGTACTTCGGGCGCAACCCGAGGGAGCTCTTCGCGATCTTTCAAAGCGGCGGCGTCTTCTACGGCGGGCTCGTGGCGGGGGTCGGCGTGGCCTGGTGGTACGTGCGCCGGCACCACCTGCCCGGATGGCGGACCGCCGACGTGCTCGCCCCGGGGGTCATCATCGGCCAGGCGATCGGCCGCCTCGGCTGCTTCGCCGCCGGCTGCTGCTGGGGCAAGCCGACCGCGGTCCCGTGGGCGGTCCGTTTCACCGACGCCTACGCCGCCCGGGCGGTGGGAACACCCCTCGACATCCCCCTGCACCCCGCCCAGCTCTACGAGTCCGCGGCGTGCTTCCTCATCTTTTTCTTCCTGCTCTGGCTCGCCCCCCGCAAGCGGTTTCACGGCCAGGTCGTCCTCGCCTACGTCGCCTCCTACTCGGTCGTCCGCTTCACCCTCGAGTTCCTGCGGGGCGACCCGGACCGCGGGACGTGGCTCCGTGGGGTTCTCTCGACCTCCCAGCTGATCGCCTTGCTTCTCGTCGTCGGCGTCGTCCTGGCCCTGCCGCGCGTCCGCCGCAGCGGAGGGGTCGCGCCGCCACCTCCGGCCTGAGGCCCGAACGCCGGAGCGAACGACCGCCGCCGTGGGCACCCGGCACGAACTGCGTGCCGACGAGGGTGCCGCGGGCGTGCGCCTCGACTTGTGGCTCGCCCGGCGGCTCCCCGAGCTGTCCCGGGCGCGTGTGCAAGCCCTGGTCGCGGAGGGCCACGTGCTCGTGGACGGTGCGCCCAGCCGTCCGTCCGCGCGGCTGCGGGCCGGTCAAGAGGTCGCGGTCCTCATCCCGGCTCCGGCCGCAGCCGTTCCGGGGCCCGAGGACATTCCACTCCATATCGTCCACCAGGACGCCCACCTCCTGATCGTGGACAAGCCAGCCGGCCTCGTGGTCCACCCGGGGGCCGGCACCCGGAGCGGAACGCTCGTCAACGCGCTCCTGCGTCACGTAGCCGACCTCTCCGGCGTCGGCGGCGTGCTGCGCCCCGGCATCGTC
>Ga0214473_10012195_pt1 | contig 10093 bp, 9 predicted proteins | sample RVTome_7_FD_203509 | JGI IMG/M metagenome (GOLD analysis project Ga0214473, IMG submission 203509) | Soil microbial communities from uranium-contaminated site in the Upper Colorado River Basin, Wyoming, United States - RVT98D197 | ecosystem: Environmental > Terrestrial > Soil > Contaminated >... | reverse complement strand
GAAGAATTAGAAGAGTCAAAAATTGCCTTAATGAGCATCTTGGAAGATGTTGAGGAGTCTAGAATGGCTCTAATGAATATGTTAGAAGATGTGGAGGAAGAAAGGAAAAAAGTTGAAGAGGAAAAGAATAAAACCGCCACGATTATTAAAAACTTGGCTGACGGACTTTTGGTCTTTGATAAAGGAAATAAGCTTTCTTTAGTAAATTCTCAAGCTGAAATCTTTTTCCAAATGAAGACCGAAGAGATGATGGGTAAATCTCTTTCACAATTAGCTCTCCTTCCAATTTTTAAACCGTTGGCAGAACTTTTATTGAAAGAAACTGCAGGAATCTTTAGAAGAGAATTACAGCTTAAAGAGAATTTAATTTTAGAGATATCTACTATTCCTTTGGCAACAGAAAAGGAAAAACTGGGCAACTCGGTTGTTTTACATGACATTACCAGAGAGAAAGCCATTGAAAGAATGAAAACAGAATTTGTCTCTTTGACGGCTCATCAATTAAGAACTCCGTTATCCGCCATTAAGTGGACATTAAGGATTCTTTTGGACGGAGATTTGGGCGAGATAACTTCCGAACAGAAAGATTTTCTTGAAAAGACATATCAATCCAATGAAAGAATGATTTCTTTGATTAACGACCTTTTAAATGTAACCAGGATTGAGGAAGGGAGATATCTTAGCAAATTAACCCTGGTTAATATTGAAGAAGTAATTAATCTTGTGGTAAATTCTTATAAAGATGAGATTGAAAGGAGAAAAATTAAATTCGAATTTAAAAAACCAAAAGAAAAAATACCTCAGATTATGGTTGATGTAGAAAAAGTGGGATTAGTGGTTCAAAACCTGCTTGATAACGCCGTCCATTATACTCAGCCTGGCGGGGAAATAATAATATCTTTAAATACCCGAGCGTTAGCGAAGAGTGAAGATGAACGAAGTTCATCGACTACCCGAGCACAGCGAAGGGGCAGAGAAGAGGATTTATCCTCTTTGACTCGCGGAGCAAAAGACATTGAGTTTTCAATAAAAGACACCGGAACAGGAATACCCGAGGAACAACAAGAAAGAATTTTTACTAAGTTTTTCCGCGGTACCAATGCGATAAAAATAAAGGCCGATGGGTCGGGTTTGGGTCTTTTTATTGCCAAAAATATTATTGAGGCTCATAACGGAAAAATCTGGTTTGAATCAAGACAAGGGGAAGGAACTACGTTTTATTTTAATATACCCATAGTCGATGAAGCCGGTACTTCATCTGCCCAAGTAAAGCGCGGGGCGAGAGATGAACGGAGTTCAGCGAACCCACTCTTCGCTTCGCTTAGGTAGTCGAAGAGGATAAATCCTCTTCTCTGCCCCTTCGCTGCGCTCGGGTATTTGACTAAGTTTTAAATATTTTGTTATAATTACCCTAAGGGTCGAAGAATTAAAATAAAGTTAAATGAAAATATATGGCAAAGAAAATTTTGATAATAGAAGATGAAGAAATAGTTCTTGGCCTTTTACAAAAGAAATTGAGTCAGGAGGGTTATGAGGTTTCGGTAGCCAGAGATGGAGAGGAAGGATTAAAAAAGATGAGGGAAATTAAACCCGATCTTATCTTACTAGACATAATTATGCCTAAGATGGGCGGATTTGAAGTGATGGAAGAGATGCAGAAAGATAGCGGATTAAAAAAGATACTGGTGATTGTTGTTTCTAATTCTGGTCAGCCTGTAGAGATTGATAAGGCCAGGGAATTGGGAGCTAAAGACTGGTTGATTAAAACCGAATTTGACCCCCAAGAAGTAATTGATAAAGTCGTAAAACAAATAGGTAAATAACCTATGGCAAAAAAAATTTTGATAGTAGAAGACGATAAATTCCTCCGTGAATTGATTGTCAAAAAACTGGTTAAAGAGGGTTATGAGATTTCTGAGGCAGTTGATGGCGAAGAAGGAGTAAAAAAGATTAAAGAAGAAAAGCCGGATTTAGTTTTGCTGGACCTTATTTTGCCGGGAATTGACGGTTTTGAGGTTTTATCAAGAACGAAAGAGGATCCGGCTTTATCTCAGATACCGGTGATTATTCTTTCTAACCTTGGCCAGAAAGAAGACGTGGAAAGAGGATTGGGATTAGGGGCAATTGATTATTTAATTAAAGCTCATTTTACCCCCGGAGAAATTATTGAAAAGATCAGGGCGATTTTGAAATAATATTGGCTAGTTGTATTGATATTAAAACATCCCCAAGGGTTGCTGAAATCTTTTGGGGATTTTTACTCTAAGAACATGATAGCGAAAGTCGAAGAGATAAATCTCTTCTTCACCCTTCATTATGATTCGGGTAAAACAAGTTAAGTCTTTCCCTCAAGCCGATTATTTAAAAATTGGTAAAGCCTCTGATTTAAGCAATTCCAAAGAAAGAGCAATTTACCGCTTTTTTGAAATTCTGCCAGGGGGTCTTTGCTGGGCCATTTTGTTTTTTGTAGTTTTCTTTTCCTGGAAAAGACCTGTTTGGGTGGCTATTTTTATCATTTTTTTTGACCTTTATTGGTTATTTAGAACAGCCTATTTTTCTTTTCATCTCCGAGGAGGTTACAAAAAAATGAAAGAATACCAAAGAATTGATTGGATAGAAAAACTTAACGAGATAGATATGTCCTCTGTCACCCGAGCGTCAGCGAAGGGTGGAGATGAACGAAGTTCGTCGAGTACACGAGCGTCAGCGAAGGGTGAAGATGAAGCGTCAGCTTCAGCGACCAGGCTAAATATTAAAAACTGGCAGGATATTTACCATTTAATAATTCTTCCAATATACAAGGAACCCTTAGAGATTGTTCGAGAGAGCTTTAAATCCCTGGAAAATAGTGATTGGCCAAAAGAGAAAATGATTGTGGTCCTGGGTGGCGAAGAGAGGGCAAAGGAAGAAGCTAAAAAGGTAGCAGAAGAGATAGAAAAAGAATTCGGAAATAAATTTTTTAAATTTCTAATTACCTGGCATCCGATGAATCTCCCGGGAGAAATTCCGGGCCATGGCTCCAACGATGCTTGGGCGACAAAACGGGTCAAAAAATTAATCATTGACCCTTTAAAGATACCTTATCAAAATATTGTTGTTTCTTTTTTTGACGCCGATACGTGTGTATTCCCAAAATATTTTAGTTGTCTCGCTTGGCATTATTTAACGGCGGAAAAACCAACCCGGACCAGCTATCAGCCAATCCCTCTTTACCTTAATAATATTTGGCAGGCACCGCCTTTTTCCCGGGTTTTCGCTTTTTCTTCAACTTTTTGGCACACGATGAATCAAGAAAGACAAGAGAAATTAATTACTTTTTCTTCCCATTCAATGAGTTTTCAGGCGTTGTTTGAAGTAGGTTTTAAACATACAAATGTGGTGTCTGACGATTCACGAATTTTCTGGCAATGTTTTTTGAAATATAACGGAGATTACAGGGTGAAGCCTCTTTACTATCCTATTTCAATGGATGCCAATACTGCCAAAAATATTTTCAAAACAGCCGTCAATATTTACAAACAACAAAGAAGATGGGCATACGGAGTGGGGGAAATACCTTATTTTCTCTTTGGTTTTTTAAAAAACAAAAAAATTAAACTTTCCAAAAAAATTTCGCTGGGATTTGAATTAATTGAAGGACACTTGTCTTGGGCAACAGCTCCGATATTAATTTTTGCTTTGGGCTGGCTGCCCTTGATTTTTGGAGGCACCGAGTTTTCTCAGACCTTGATTTCTTACAATCTCCCGAAAATTACCAGCCGGATTTTGACCATTAGTATGACAGGGTTAATTATTTCCGCCTATTTAAGCTTGCTTTTGCTGCCGCCGCGATTGCCCGCCGGTCGCCGGTTTAAATATCTGATGTTTGCTTTCAGCTGGATTTTGGTGCCGGTAGTTACTGTCTTCTTTACTGCCTTACCGGCGCTTGACGCCCAGACTAGATGGATGCTGGGAAAATATATGGGTTTTTGGCCGACCGAAAAAATAAGAAAGTGATTTTTATTCTAAATGGATTCTTTTTTGAAATTGCCCCAATCTTATTTTAAGAAAGGGATATTTTTTTAATTGGGGATCTTCCTGTAAAATTTCCTTGGCGTCGTTTCTGGCCTTGGAAACCAAAACAGCGTCTGACAAAGAAGCCATTGCCAAATCAGGAATTCCCCACTGCCGCTGTCCCACAAAATCTCCCGGGCCTCTGATTGCCAAATCTTTTTCCGCTAATTCAAAGCCGTTGTCGCAGCTTAAAAGAGCGTGCAATCTCTTGTTGTAGAGTATTCCTGTAGTTTCGGTGAACAAGAAGCAATAAGATTGAAAATTCGACCGGCCCACTCTGCCTCTAAATTGATGGAGCTGTGAAAGCCCAAATTTTTCCGAACCTTCTATTATCATGGCTGTCGCATTCGGGACGTCTACCCCTACCTCCACAACGGAAGTTGAGACCAAAATATCAATCTTTTTATCTTTGAAATCCTGCATTCTTTTTTCTTTTTCTTGGCTTTTCATTTTACCGTGGAGCATCCCTATTTTTAAATCAGGGAAAATTTCTTCCGACAGTTTTTTATATTCATCCTTTACGGCTTTTACGTCCATCCAAGAAAGAGCTCTTTCGTCTAATAAATAGGTTTTTTTGCCAAAAACTTTGCCTGGCGAAATTTTAGCAGGTTCAATTCTCGGACATATGACAAAAGCTTGTCCTCCTTCTTTTATTTGTTGCCTTATAAATTCGTAAGTGGCTTTTTTATCTTTTGGCTGGATTATTTTTGTGATTATTTTTTTTCTACCTTTGGGCAATTCGTCAATAAGGGATAAATCAAGGTCTCCATAAATAGTCAAAGACAGAGTGCGGGGGATAGGAGTGGCGGTCATTGACAGCAAGTGGGGAATAAAATCTTTTTGTCGGCAAAGTTTGGCTCTTTGTTCCACTCCAAAACGATGCTGTTCGTCAATAATGACCAAGGCCAGATTATTGAATTGGACAGGAGTTTTTTTTAAGGTTTTGGGTGTTGTGTCCTGAATTATGGCGTGCGTGCCAATCAAAATGTCGATTTTGTTATTTCTAATTTTTTCCAGCAGCTTTGTTCTTTTTATTTTTTTACCATCTGAATAGCTCTCTTTGCCGGTGATCAGGCCAACCTTCAGTTTGAATTTTTTTAGAACCTCATTTATGGTTTTAAAATGCTGTTTGGCTAAAATTTCAGTCGGCGCCAGAAAAGCTGACTGATGCCCGGCTTTGGCCACATTCAAAGCCGCCATGGCCGCCACCACTGTCTTGCCAGAACCCACGTCTCCCTCCAAAAGCCGGTTCATCGGTCTCGGTTTTTCCAAATCTTTTAAAATCTGCCAGCCGGCCTTTTTTTGGGCGTCGGTTAGTTTGTATGGCAAGGTCTTTATAAATTCTTTCATCAATTCCAGGTCAATAAAGATAGCGACTGCTTTCTCTTTTGCCAATTTAAACCTTTCTCTTTGGACAAAGAGGGAAAGTTCAAATAATTCCTCAAAGCCGAATCTTTTTTTAGCTTCCTCTGCTGATTTCAAAGAATCGGGAAAATGGATTTGCCAAATCGCGATTGCTAGAGGCAGAAAATCGTATTTCCTGCTTATTTTTGGCGGCAGAGAATCCGGAATCTGGTTTTTCAGCTTTGCCAAAAGGGGTTTTATGATAAATCTCAGCCATTTTGACGACAATCCTTCGGTTTCAGGATAAACAGGAATTAATCTGCCTGTGTGGCTCAATTCAAAATCAATCTCGCGGAAATTGTCAGGGAGTTTTTCGTAGGCAGGATTTGATAAATATATTGATTTTCCTTTGCCGGAAATCTTTCCTGCCAAACAAACGAAAGTTCCTTTTTTGAGAGTGTTTGCGAGATAGGGCTGATTAAACCACATTACTTTCAGTTTTCCTGTCGGGTCTTGGAGAGCGGCTTGGGTCAGCATCATTCTTTTTCTGAACGTTCTGATGTTTTTAATATCTGTAATTTGTCCCTGGAAGCAAAAAGGGCCGCCGATTTTGACTTGCGATATCGGAATCAAATTTGAAAAATCCTCATAGCGAAAAGGAAAATGAAAAAATAATTCGCCGATGGTCTTGATTCCCAGCCGTTTTAACCTTTTCTGATACTGGGGACCTACCCGGGGAATTTCCTCAATAGGAGTTAAGAGATTCATAATGAAGTTTATTGTGCCCTCGAGAGGAGTCGAACCCCTATTTGAAGATCCGCAATCTTCCGTTCTATCCATTGAACTACGAGGGCATTATGTCTTAAAATTATCACAGAATTAATTATCTTTCAACTTGATTTATTAAAATTTATTGTTAAAATAAGGTTATCAGGAGGAGTCGCATAATGGTTATTGCAAGAGATTGCTAATCTCTAACGGCTTAAAAACCCGTTTGTGGGTTCGAGTCCCACCTCCTCCGCAGTTAAAATTTGGAGGGTTGCGAGAACGGCTATTCGGCTGGTCTTGAAAACCAGTGAGCGTAAGCTCTTGCAGGTTCGAGTCCTGCACCCTCCGCCAGTTGGGCGATGAAGTTTACCCTCTTCGGGGTTTGCCTTCATCTTCATTTTCGCTTTCGTATTACGAAAGCTTGATATATGAATATACGTTTTTATTTTCAGGAAATTAATAAGGCCGGGCAGGAAGAGCTGAAAAAGCATTTAGGCGAGAAAAAATTGGACCGCTTGACCCGTCTGTTTCAGCACGGCAATTTGGAGTTGGCAAAATTCGTGTTGAACGCCAAATACCACCGGCATCACAATATCTTTGTGGTGCGGCTGGGGATGGAGATTGCCAAGAATAATTTAGAAGCGGAAGAAGTAAGCCAGAATTTAATTGAGGCGTTTGATTTGGCGTTTAATAAATTAGCTTATCAATTATCAAGCTTCCGTAGGAAGCGAAGATGAAGAAGAGAATGTAGTTCTCTTCGCCCGCGGAAAGCTGAAAAATTAAGGCGCGATAGATAATTTTTATTCTCGGGCCGCTGCTATCCCCCAGACTTCTTTGGCTCCGGAGTCTTTCAAAACTCGGGCGCATTCTTCCATAGTGGAGCCGGTGGTGAAAACGTCGTCTACCAAAAGAATTTTTTTCTCCTTTATTAAATTTTTGTTCTGGCAAACAAAAGCGCTTTTTACGTTGTCTGTTCTTTCTTTTTTCGAGAGTTGCGCCTGATGTAAAGTCTGTTTTGTTTTTAATAAACAATCCGAGATTAAAGGCATTTTAAAGAACAGAGAAAGCTGGAGAGCAATTTCTTCTGCCTGATTAAATCCCCGCATTTTCAGCCTTTTTTTATGTAGAGGAACCGGCATTAGAACGAAGCCGGCTCTGTCTTTAAAAAATGGCGGCGGATAGTCAAGCGCTTGAAAGTGCTGTATAATTAAAACAGCCAGAGGTTTTGCCAGTTCTTTAATATAAGGTTCGTATTTGAATTGCGAGATCAATTTTTTTATTATAAAATTTTGATAAGAGGCAGCGCAAAAAAGACCGGTAAGTTTTTTACTTTTCCTGCAAGAATAACAAGTCTTGCCGTCAAAAACAATTTTTGCAGGATTGCAAAAAGGACAATATTGATTGTTTTGAATATCAATCAAAGAAAAACAATCTTGACAGAGATAATCTTTCTCTCCCTGACAATTAATACAATAGAGAGGGAAAAGGAGATTCAACAAAAACTCTTTTATTCTCATACACGAGTGAAGCGAAGTGTGAAGATGAAGGCGAGAGCCTTCATCGCCCTAAGAACATTTTAACCGGAATTTCTTGGTTTTTCCACATCTTCTTTCTGGACAATACTTTTAATGATATAATATAGATAATGATTCGGTTCCCATTTAAGATTAAAAAAACTCCTAAGAATTTTTTAGGAATTGATATTGGCACTTCATCAATAAGAGCTGTAGAGCTGGGCCGCAAGGGACAGGTTCGGGAACTTAAAAATTACGGAGAAATCAAAATCCAGTCTTTGCAAAAGTCAGCTTTTCGGACAATTGAAGAAGATACGCTTTTACTTTCCGATCGCGAGATAGCCAGAGCTATTTCTGCTATCATGAGAGAAACAGGCATTCAGACAAGAGAAGTTAATTTTTCTATTCCTGATTTTGCCAGTTTTTTCACTAATTTTGAATTACCGCCAATGAGCGAAAAAGAACTTCCTCAGGCTGTCAGATACGAAGCCAGGTCTCATATTCCCCTTCCTCTTTCAGAAATAACTCTTGACTGGTCAGTAGTTCAGGGGGACGTGTCTAACAAAGCAAAGACCCCCCTGAAAATTTTGGTTGTGGCGATTCCTAATGAAATAATTAACCAATACCAGAAGATTGCTTCTTTTTCCGGTCTTGAAATGAAAGCTTTGGAGGCGGAAGCATTTGCCTTAGCCAGATCTTCAATTAAAAACGAAAAAAGAGTGATATCCGTTATTGACATAGGAGCAAGAAGCACTACTTGTAATATTCTGGAAAAAGGAATTCTAAAAATAAGCCATAGCTTTAATCTTTCAGGAAACGAACTAACAGAAGTTTTGAGTAGATCTCTTAGGGTTAACTATGAGACAGCCGAGGAATTGAAAGGAAGCATAGGATTGATAACTGTGGAAGAACCTGAGAGAAATGTCCGAGAAATTCTGTTGCCCTTGGTTGATTCTATCATATCTGAGATTAAAAAAATTTTTCAAGGTTTTTATCAACAAGAAGGAAAAGGGGTAGAAAAAGTTATCTTGGCGGGAGCAACAGCATTGTTGCCGGGTTTAAAGGAATATTTTGCTGAAGAATTAAAAAAAGAAGTAGAGGTTTCCAGTCCTTTTTGGAGCATGGCTTACCCTCCTATTTTGGAAGAAACATTAAAAGAAATGGGGCCCACCTATACCGTCGCTGTTGGTTTGGCCTTAAAAGGATTAGAATAAAATTATGGCGATAGAAATTATTCCAAAAACAAAAACTAAAAAAGTATCTTTTCTTGGCATTCTTTTCTATTTCAGCCTGTTATTATTTTTAGCTTTGTTGATTAGTTATTTTGTTTTGAATATCTATCAGAAAAGAATGGAACAGGAAATTACCAAGATAGAAAAAGACTTGGAAAAAACTCCTGACCAAATCGCGCTGGAAGAAGAAATTTTTGGTTCTGAAAAAAAGATTGGCTATCAGCAAAAGATTAAAGATTTTAACGCATTATTCAACGCTCACAAGCTACCTGTAAACTTTTTTAATTTCTTGGAAGAAAATACGCATCCAAAAGTCTGGTTTTCTAAATTTAATTTAGATTTAGAGAAAAATTTACTGGATATGTCTGGTGAGGCCGATAATTTTGAAGTATTAGGTCAGCAGGCCTTGATTTTTAAAAGACAAGATTTTATTAAAAATATAAATTTATCTATGGTTTCATTAACTAAGGATGGTAAGGTCAATTTCGACCTCCAACTTACTATTGACCCCAAAATTTTCAAATAATGCAAAAAGTTATTATCAACATTTTTATCATTTTTTTATGTCTTATTTTAGGAGTGATATTTTTTGGGTGGCCTGAATATAAAAATTTCAATAATTTAAAATTAAAGATTGAAGGAAGAAAAGTGGAACTTGCAAACAAAAAGAAATATTTTTCTGAATTGGATAGTATTTCCTTAAAATTAAAAGAATACGGTTCAGAGATTTCAAAAATTGATTCTGCTTTGCCCGCCACCCCTATAGCGCCTGACCTGATTAATTTTTTGGCCGAAAGGAGCTCTCAAAATGGTCTGATTCTGGAAAAAGTCAGATTGGATAAAATTTCTCCTTTAGAACAAGGCTCTAAAATTAAGAAGATTTCTTTGAGCCTGTCTCTTTCCGGTTTTTACCCTGCTTTGAGAAGCTTTGTTTACAGTTTGCAAAAGAGCGCCAAATTGATTGAGGTAGATTCTATTATGTTTTCTCAGCCACAGCTAGGAGGAATTTTCTCCTTTAACTTGAAAATAAAAACTTATTCATATTAACTAATTGCTATGGCCATTACTTTTGTTGAAGAAAGAAAAAAACAAAAAAAATTACTTATAATATTTGGATTTTTGATTGCAATAACAGTTGTGATTCTGGCTCAGTGGTTGCTGAAAAGAATTCCGCTCTCATTT
>Ga0214473_10012193_pt1 | contig 10094 bp, 2 predicted proteins | sample RVTome_7_FD_203509 | JGI IMG/M metagenome (GOLD analysis project Ga0214473, IMG submission 203509) | Soil microbial communities from uranium-contaminated site in the Upper Colorado River Basin, Wyoming, United States - RVT98D197 | ecosystem: Environmental > Terrestrial > Soil > Contaminated >... | reverse complement strand
CGGCACGGTCGATACCCGATGGCGAAGGACGGAGCTCGTCGTGGCCCGCGTCGAGGGCGTCGCGGAGAAGGAGAAATTCGTTCTTATCGGCGGGCACATCGATTCCTGGCACGAAGGAGTCACCGACAACGCGACCGGGAACGCGGCGATGCTGGAGGCCGCGCGCCTTCTCTATAGGAATCGCGATCGCCTCCTTCGGAGCGTACGCATCGCGTGGTGGCCGGGACACTCACCCGGCCGTTACGCGGGCTCCGCCTGGTACGCCGACCATCTCTTCTCGGAGCTCCGGCGGAACGCCGTGGCTCATATCAACATCGACTCGATTGGAACTCGGAGCGCAACCCGGTACTCCGCGACCCATATGGCGGAGCTCGAGAGATTCAACCTCGACCTCATCAAGGCGAAGACCGGGCAGGAGCCAAAAGGCTCGAGGCCGGGGAAGGTCGCCGACGAGTCCTTCGTGGGACTCGGAATTCCCAGCGTGCGGTTCTCCAAGTCGATTCCCGAGGGCTCCCCCGATCGAGGGGTCGCCGATGGAAGCGGCGGCTCCTGGTGGTGGCACTCCCGCGAAGACAGCCGTGACAAGGTGGACCTCGACCTTCTCGTCGAAGAGACGGATCTCCTCGTCGCGATGACGGAGGGCCTGGCGGCGCCTCCCCTCATCCCCTATGACTTTCGCGCGACGGCGAAGGAGATGAAGGAGAAGCTCGAGGCCATCGAGCACTACGATACGCGGAACCTCGTCACTCAGGTGGAGCGATTCGCCGAGCGTGCCAATACTCTCGCTTCGCTCTCGGAGACAACGGTCGCGGACCCGCGGGCTTTCAACGACGGGCTTCTCCGCATCAGCCGCGCGCTCAACTCCGTCTACTACAGCCGGAGCGGTCCCTTCGATCAGGACACGAACGAGCTCATTCCCCGCTTTCCCGGGCTCGCGATCGCCTCCGAGCTCGCACATCTCGACCGCGAAAGCGACGAAGCCCGGTTCCTCGAGGTCCGCCTGAAGCGGGAGGAGAACCGCATCGAGGAGGCTCTTCGGGAAGCGACCGAGGTGGCCGACGCTCTTATAACCGCGCGATGAATCGGACCTCGAAACCCCGCCCGGGTGCGTCCAGGCCCCAGCTGATGCCACGATAGTTCTCGTCGTTGATGTTATCGACGATCGCGAGGAGCTCGTGCGGCCCGAAGCGGATGCCGCCGCGAATCCCAAAGGTGGCGTAGCTGGGCACCGCCGGAAAGAGCACCGACGAGTTGACCCCGGGTCCGAGAACGCGGTCCTGGATTTGCGCGACCGTTTCCCCCGTCGCAGTGAGCACGTCGTTGGGGTTCCCAGAGCACCGTCGGACCCCGGGGAAACCCATCCCCTCGCGGTCGCGCCGTTGACGAAGAAGTTGCGGATCTGGGTGCGACTCCGTCCTTCGATCGCCCTGGTCGAGCGACGACAGGTGCGATTGCTCGGCGGCGGCATGCAAGTAGGGCTCTACCCACCATCGTTTGCCCGGCGGGGAGTACATCACCGTGACCCAACCTTCGGGCGCCGGGGTCCCCCCTTCGATGTTGGGCGAAAGCCCGGTGGTCGTGTCCTCGGCTCTCAGGTAGGTGAAGATCGTCCCGACGCGCCAGCTCTGGGTGATGGCGTACTGCCCGCTATGCTCGATGCCCCAGACCCGAGCGTTGTCGAAGTTGGCGCGAACGAGGACGGGATTCGAGGAGAGCGCGACGAGCACCGTGCCGGTCGCGCTCTGGGAGATGATGGGCTGTCCGCCGATGACCGTACCTACCGCTCCGGGAGGCAGGATGAGCGCCTGCTTCTGGATGTTGTCGTAGATGTGATTCACGAAGAAGCCGACCTCGGCGCGAACCCTCCTGGGTGCCGTAACGCGCGCTCGCGTCGAAGTTCAGGCTCGTTTCGGACGTGACCTGCTGTACCGGATCCCCGGTCGAGACCGCGTTCGCCGCCGCGGAGTCGCCGACGAAGCCATTCAGGCCGGCGACGTCCGGCGCCGCGACTTCGAAGCCGGATCCGGTGAGACCGAGCGTTCCCAGATCGGTCATATGGGGCGCACGGTAACCGCGTGAGAAGCTCGTCTGAAACGTCCAGTCTTGCAAGGGGCTCGCGACCGCGGCCGCGCGAAACGTGACGTCGTTGGTCGAAAGCGAATCGTCGGGCCAGAGCGGCAGCCCGTTCACCACCGGCGCATCCGAGGCCTTCGCTTCATAGGACGCTCCTCCCCATCGAAGCGCACCCACCAGACGCAGCCGGTCGGGAACGAGCTGAAACTCCGTTCGCGCGAAGATCCCGCCGTTCAAGTACGAGACGCCGCTCGGGACGCGAGGTCGCCGGGGTGACTCCGCCCCGGTCGTGGGATTGACGTCGAAGGAATCCGAGCTGAGCTTCTCGAAATAGACCTCTCCTCCGAGCGAAAGCGTCTGCCGCGGCGAGAGCTGGCGCTCGAAAGAGGCGTGAACTCCGTTGGCCGTGGTTCGCTCCGGCTCGTGGCCGATGGTCGCGCGGGGGAGGCAGTTCTGCCCGAATTCGTGTTCAACGTCTCTCAAATCTGGTAACACCAAGTTCTCCGTCGGCCGCCTACTGACGGCGTTCGTCCGGGAGCGTCAACGCCACCAGATCAGAGCCTCGTGTCAGCTGAGGCCGGACGGCTTTTTGAGGGTGCTGGCCCCCGGCTTTGGCACACCGGAACGGCGCCAGCGCTTCAAAGCGGGAGGCGGTGGCGGCATCGTCGACGAGGCATCAAACGCCTCCTTCGATTGAATGAACCGCGACTCGCAAGTTACGCCGTGTCCCAGGTCAACGTGGGGTCAGGCCTCTCAGTTTCGAAGTAGGCGCGCGCTGCCCTCAGTGCGGCGTCTACATCTACGATTTGCCTTTTGGGCAAAGACACCGTCTGGCCGCCGCTCACCAAGGCCGTATGCTCCTGGGCTGTTTTCGACTGGTCGATAGCGATGAGCGATCGCTCGTCATCTGTAAAAATGGAAACGAAGTACTGACCCGCCCCTCCGCCGATGGACAGTTGCCCCGCTTTCGACAACAGGACCTCGGTATGGACTTTTCCATCGAGCCGCCGAATCGCCTCCTCAATTTGCTCCCAAGTGGGATCGCAGATCGTCTGAAGGTTTGCCTTCCGTTCGAGCTGGCTATCAAAGGTCAGTTCCATGACACGTTACTGTACCTTGATTGGAATGGGTACCGAAGGCCGACCTGCAGTGATAATGAAGGTTCCCTCTGGCGTAACCGCCAGTATGCGTTTCAGCCCCGTCGCACGTAGCAGCGAACCGACACCCCCCTTTCCCCCGCAGGATGCGCAGAAGCCTCGGTCAACCCATAGCACACCCTCCGTCTCCCCCGGGCCGCCGCGAGCAGCGAACCGTTGAAACGCCTCGCCCTCGGCGTGAAGCCTGGTATTTGCGTTCAGGGGTTTGAGGCTCACGTCTGTGCCACCTGGAACGGCACCGCTGTTCCTTCCAAGGCGCACTTGTTCCCCGACATCCAACCTTGCAAGGGTGTCCTCGGGCCCCATGCCGAGGCGTTCACTGGTGCGTTTCATCGAAGCGACGGTCCGCGTCTGCACCTCCTCGAACGGCACGGCCTTTCCACTGGCATCACGGAAAGTGTTCTTTTCGAAGTCGAAATGCGTGCGATTACTTTGAGCCGGAGGTGGCTCCTCGACGATCAACTTCGGAGATTGTGGAGCCGCAAAGTTCTTGGCGAGGGCACGAACTCCCCAGACCGACGCAACGGCCTCGGCAGCACCAAATGCGGCCTTGCCGTAGTCTCCTTCCTGGATTCCTTCCGCAACATTCACGGCGCCCTCGGTGGCGCCCACGACTCCAAATCCGATTCCCGTTCCTGTCGCGGCAGCGGCGTAGACACCGCCGGCAGCCAGACCCGCACCCAGAACCGCGCTGCCTCCCGCGGCGGCACCACCAACCTGGAACGACCTCTCGAAGTCCACGTCCCCAAGGTCCTTGTGCTCGACGAGCGTCTGGTGGCCGACGTCAAAGCCCACGCCGGCAGTCACCGCCGCCGCTGTAACCCCGACCCCAAGGGTCCCTCCTGATGCAACGATCGCTGCCGCCGCTCCCCCGGTCTTCGCGGCCTTACCGTAGTCGACGGTCGAGAGATCCTTCCCCTCAGTGATCTCCTGATGAATGACGCTTGCTTCGGCGGCGATGATTGCGGAGAGACCCGCGTAGATGAGGAGCGGTATGAAGAAGATCTGCCCGTCCGGGTCGACGTAGCCCGTGGGATTGCCGTAGGCGTAGAGGTACTTGTGCAGGCTCGGAGGGTTCTTGAAATCGCCTTCGACCGGGTCTTCGCTCAGGAAGCGCCCGACGTCGGGATCGTAGAACCGCGCCTTGAAGTAATAGAAGCCGGTCTCATCGCGCTCGTGGCCAGTGAAGCCGAAGGGGTTGCTACTGGCTCCGATGCCGCCGCGGCTCTTGCCCCAGGCGTCGTATTTGTACGCGGCCTGGATTGCGCCGTCGGGCCGCATCAGGTCGCTGACGCTTCCGAGGCCGTCGAAAAGGTAGAACTGACGTCCTTCGGTGGCGTGGCCCATTGAGAGGAGTCGATCGGGGCCGTATTCGTACTTGGCGACGGTCGCTCCCGCGGCGTCGGTCTGTAGAAGGACGCTGTCGTCGTCGTAGACGTATCGGAGGGCCGACACCCCGGGTATTTCCTTGACGATGCGGAGCCCGCTGTAGTCGTACTGATACCGGCCGAGGATGGACCCTCCTTGGGTCAGAGTCCTGAGGGTGTCGCGAACGTCGTAGGCGAAGGCGGTCGCGACGCCGCCCTTGGTCTTAACCGTCTGGTTCCCGTTGGCGTCGTAGTCGTAGTCGACGCTCTCAGCTGCGCTCATTTGGTCGGTGATGGTGCGCAGCTGGTTCCGCTCGTCGTAGTCGAATTCGCGATCGGTAACGAGAGCTCCTCCGGTATCACGCGCCACTTCGGTGCGCCGGTTGCCGACACCGTCGTAGCCGTAGTTAGTGGTGTTCTCGGGGTAGGCGACTTCCTCCATCCGATCGTTATCGTCGTAAATGTAGGTGGTCGTCTCCGAGCTACCGCCTCTCGTCTCCACCTGGCTCGTCCGGTTTCCGTTGTCGTCGTACTGGTACTCGAACCGAGAGACCGGCGCCGAGTTCTGGAGGTTGTCGATGGTGCGGATCCGGTTGGCCAGGTCGTAGCCGTAGCGGGCCGAGCTCCCATTGGGGTAAGTCACGCTTCGCAGGAGGCTGTTCCGGAAGTAGGTGTGCTGCGTCACCCCGACGCCCGATGGAGTCACGGTCTCGGTCCGATTCAACACGTCGAAGGTGTATCGGGTGATCTTCCCATCGGGATCCTGGAGCTCCGTCCGATTTCCGTTGGCGTCGTAGGTGTACTGGAGCACCTTCCCCCACGGGTCGGTCACCGTGAGGAGCCGATCGAAGGTTTCGTAGGTGTGGGAGGTGACCCGCACTGCCGTTGGGCCGTCGTAGGTCTCGGTTATCGAAAGCGGATTGCCGTTCGGATCGTAGGTCGTGGTGAGCGACTGGATGTCGTCCCCGGTGGGCTCGGCGTGATTCTCGTAGCGGCGGACCTTCTCCCGATTCAGCTCGTCGTACTCGAACGCCATCACCTGGGACTTCGCGTCCAGGATCCGGGTGCGGTTGCGGTTCTCGTCGTACCCGTACTCCTCCCGAGCGAGATCGGCATAGACCATCGCCGAAAGCCGATCGAGCTCGTCGTACTCGAAGCCGGTGATGTGGGAGTTCGCATCCTCGACGCGCTCCCGGTTGTCGTTGAGGTCGTATCCATACTGCGTCAGGTTCGAAAGAGGATCGGTGACCGACGTCAGACGGTTGGCGCCGTCGTATCCGAAGCTCCATTCGTTCCCCTCGGGCTTCTTGAGACGTGTGCGGTTCCCGTTTCCGTCATAACCGAACTCCATCGTCTCCCCGTCGCCGTTGGTCTCGGTCTCGACCCGGCGCCGGGCGTCGAACGTCCTGAGGGTAACCCGCCCCTCGGGATCCCGTTCCTCGACCCGGTCTCCCATGTCGTCGAGCTTGTAGCGGGTGATCGCGGCGAGGACGCGGTTCTCGGCGATGAGAAGGTCGCGCTCGTCGTACTCGAAGCCGGTGATGGTTCCCCGCGCGTCGGTCTCGAAGCGGCGGTTTCCGCTCTGGTCGTACTCGTTGATTTGGAGGACGAGGCCGCTGCGGCGCAGGCTCAGCACGTGGTTCTCGGCGTCGTAGCGCGTCTCGGTCACGGTGCCCCTGCGGTCCGTCGCCCGCACCTGGTTCCCCACCGCGTCGTAGGCGAACTCCTGGACGAAGGAGAAGGGCGCCGGGTCGGTGATTTTCGTCAATCGGTTGAGGTCGTCGTACCGGAAGACGGTCGCGTTTCCCCGCCGATCCTTCTCTTCAATCTTGTTGCCGACGTCGTCGTACGTCCTTTCGACGGTGAAGCGGAACGGAGCGGTGTCCGTCGTCTTCACCAGCCGATCGAGCCGGTCGTAGACCATCTCGGTAGTGAAGCCGCGCGGGTTGGTCTCGCTCGTCCGGTTTCCGACGACGTCGTAGACGAAGCGGCGTGTCCTCGACTCAGGAAGCTCTTGCCGCTCCAGACGGTTCAGAGCGTCGTAGAAGCTCTCGGAACGGTTGCCGTTGGCGTCGACGTCGAGAGTGCGGTTGCCTCGGGCATCGTACTCGTAGCGGCCAAGCGGACCGAGGGAGTCCTCCGAGCTCAAGAGGCGATTGAGGCCGTCGTAGCTCCGTCGGACGATGTTTCCGTTCGGATGGCGCTCCTCGAGGAGGTTCCCCACCCGGTCGTAGCGGAAGCTCGTGACCACGTTTCTCCGTGGCTCCGAGACCTGGTCCAAGCGCACGGTCGCGCTCCGGCGCCGGTTCCGGGCATCGTAGGCATAGAGCCGGACGGTGACGCGCGGATCGATCTCGCGGACCAGGTTTCCTACGGCGTCGTAATCGAAATAGGTGACGGCGCGCCGCGCGTCTTCGCGCTCCTTCATGCGGTTCAGCTCGTCGTAGCGGAACCGACGGACCTGAGGCACGAGCTCGTTGATCCTTCGTTCCTCGATCCGGTTTCCGTTTCCGTCGTAGAGCGCCTGGGTGATCTTGAGTTGTCCCGGTTTCCACTCCGGCTCGCTCGCTTCGATCTGGCGATTCAAGGCATCGTATCGATAGAACACTTCCCGCCCGAGAGGATCTCGCTCGAAGACCTTGTTGCCGTTTCCATCGTACCGGATCGCAACCTCGGGCTTGCGCGGGCCCAGATTGCGCCGGATCCGGATGCGGCGGTTCAAGCCGTCGTAGTCGTACTCGTTGACGCGAGGCTCGAAGGTGGGGTCGGAGACATCGAGGAGAGTCTCCCGCTTCACGTTTGAGACGCCGTCGTAGCCGAATTCGGTGACCTTCCCCAACGGCTCGACTCTTCGCGAAAGCCGGCCGGCATCGTCGTAGGTGAACGTGGTGTCGAAACGGGGGGAGGTGGCGTCGAACCAGTTGCTCTCGAGAATCTTGTTGCCGGCGGGATCGTAGCCGCTCTCCATGGCGCCGCCCTCGGCCTTCTCGACCTTGATGACGCGCCGTTCCAGGTCGTAGAACGTCTTGGTCGTTCGTCCCTCGGCGTCGATCTGGATCTGGGTGTTGCCGCGGTCGTCGTAGACGATCCGATCTTCGGCGGAGGCCGAGTCCACCACCGGATACACCGTCCTCGTCGGTCTTCCGAGGCGGTCGTGCTCGAAGCGAGTGACGCGACCGAGGGCATCCCGGCGAAGCTTCGGGAGGCTCCTCTCGTTCCACTCGGTGACGGTTTCTCCGCCGAGCGGGTCCTTGACGCTCCTCAGGTTTCCGAAGGCGTCATACTGGAACGAGGTCGTGAAGTTCCGCGGGTCGATGTTCGCGCGCCGGTCGCCGCGAGCGTCGTACACGTGCCGGGTGACGACGGGAGAGGGGCCGGAATCGACGCTTTCGACCGCGATGCGCTCCTCGAGGAGGTTGCCCCGAGGGTCGTAGCGGTACTCCGTCGTTTTCCCGTTGCGGTCCTTGCGGAGTCGCACGCGGTCTTTGATGTGGGGAGGGTTGAAGCCGATGGGAGGCCAGTAGACGGTCTCGATCGTGTAGTCGTGGATCTGGCCGTCGAAGTCCTGGACCCGGACCCGCCCCTCGGTTGGGTTCCCGTGCTCGTCGTACTGATAGAACGTGGTGACGTTGTTGGCATCGGTGCGGCTCTCTATGAAGACATCCGTCGCCGACCAGGTCATGGAGGTGACGTTGCCTACGGGATCGACGATGCGGAGCGGGCTTCCGTATTGATTCAGGGTATAGGTCGTCGATTTTCCGCGAGGGTCGATGACGACACTCGTCATCTCCGGCGGACCGCGGCTCTCGAGCCCCGCGAGATCCACCTGGAAGGACGTTTCGCCGCCCTCGGGCTCGCGCATCCGGTTTACGTAGTAGCTCTCCATCTGGAGGCCGGGGCCGACGCCGATCGCCGCCTTCTTGAACTCGTACTCCGTCGTGGCGCCGTTCGAGGTGTTGGTGACGCGGGTGAGAAGATGCCTCTCCTCGAGAGAACGGGAGGGGCCCACGGCATACTGGTAGATCTCCTCACGCACCGCACCACCCGGGCCCGTCGGCTCCTGGGAGGCGCGAATGAGATTTCCGTAGCCGTCGTACTCGAAGACCATCAAGAGACCGTCGGGTCCTTCCACCGACACCAGCACGTCTCCCGAGGAGAACGCGAAGATGCGGTTCTCCCAGCGGAAGGCGAGCGCCCGTCCCGCCGAGTCCTTGACCGAGGAGAGGCGCGGACGGGCGGCGCTGTTGTCGTACGTGAGGTCGACGGTGTTTCCGTTGGGGTCGGACACGAAGTCGAGGCGCCACTGCGCCGCCCCGAGGTTCGCGTAGTGGTAGCGGACGCCGGACTTGCTGAAGAAGTCGAAGCTCCCGTCGTCGCGGTTCGCGACGAGAGAGCCGTGGTAGCCACGGAGAGGCCTCAGGCCTCCACTCCCGTCGTCCACGAATCGCATCCCCGAGCCTTCGCCGCCGATGACGATGACCTCACCGCAAGGGGTGATGACGATCCTCGAGTCCCAGTTGTGGTTCCAGCCCACGCCGAGTGTCCCGACCTCCATCCCGGAGTTGCTGGAATAGGTGCGGCGGAAGTCGAGGGGGAGGCCGCGGGCAGGGACGCTGAAGTCCTCTCGCATCACCGCCAGGTGCCCTTCGAAAAGATCCACCCCCTTGACGATGGCGTGTCCCACGGGAAGCGAGTCGCGCACCTTGAACTCCGAGCGGGCAAAGCCCTCGACCGCATCCTCGTGGTCGTCGATGAGCGAAATCCCTCGGAGCTCGAACTGGTAGTCGCCGGGAGTCAGGTCGGAGGGGAGGATCGCGCGAACGTGCTCGCCTCTGGGGAACACTTCGTCGTCGATGAGCTTGGTCTCCGAGTCGAAATTGGGAGAGCCGTCGGGGTTCTGGCTTCCGATCTTCTTGAAGAGAAGAGTGACTTTGGCCTCCTGCGTGGTCACGAATTTGAACTCGCTTCCCAGGGGGCAAGACCTCTGGTTCAACAGGTCCACCTCCTGCGAAACGTAGAGACCCTGGCTGTAGCTGGTGAAAATCTGCTGGCTCAGCTTCAACGGGAACTTCTCCGACTTCACCTCCGAGGTCGAGCCCCGGTTCAGAGTCACCTGGAGCTCGTACTGCCTTTCCAGCTCGAGCGCGTAACCGCGCCGGATGATCGTGCGGCCGGTTCCGTTGCGCGCCCCGATGGCGTACGCGATCCACTCTCCGTCTTCGAGGAGGTCGACTTCGGAGGACGCCGCCCAGTAGTTCGGCGGCTGGATCTGGTAGCTGGTGGTCGAGGGCACGACGGTGCGGTCGGTCGGGCCCAGCGGCAGAGGGGTGGGAGTCGTTTCCTGGAACACCGGGTCGACCCCCCAGACCAGGTTGAGCGTTGCCGTGCCTCCCAAGAGCTCTAGGCTGGGTCCACTCGCGCTGGGAATCTCGACCGGGATGTTGCGGGCGTGGATCGTCAGGAGGTTCTGCCCGGGCGTCGGGCCGGTCGTCACCAT
>Ga0214473_10012192_pt1 | contig 10094 bp, 7 predicted proteins | sample RVTome_7_FD_203509 | JGI IMG/M metagenome (GOLD analysis project Ga0214473, IMG submission 203509) | Soil microbial communities from uranium-contaminated site in the Upper Colorado River Basin, Wyoming, United States - RVT98D197 | ecosystem: Environmental > Terrestrial > Soil > Contaminated >... | reverse complement strand
CTTCACATCTTCGAAATTTCCTTTTCGATGAACCTTGAGCAAGATCGTATCTCCTGGCTTTTTCTCGCGGATATAATGGATCAATTCATCGCCGTTTTTCACCTCGCTCTGATCGGCCTTGACAATAATATCTCCTCCCGCCAGGACAACGGTATTCCCAACCTGGACCCTCTGGTTGCCTCCCTTCAGACCGGCCTTATCAGCGGGTCCGCCTTTGACCACCTCCGCAATCATAGCCCCCCGCTCCACTTTGACCTTCAGGAATTTTGCAACCTCCGGGATGAGGGTCTGAATGTTGGCCCCGATCCAGGCGTAAGAAACATACCCCTTGGCGATCAAATCCGGAATTAATTTTTTTGCCGTGTTGGCAGGAATCGAAAAACCAATCCCCACGCTTCCTCCGGAGGGACTGACAATCGCAGTATTCACTCCGATAATCTCTCCTTCCGAATTGAGAAGGGGCCCCCCGGAATTTCCCGGGTTGATCGCGGCATCGCTCTGGATAATCTCCTCCATGAGTATCCCTGATTCCGACCGGATGGACCGGCCGAGGGAACTGATAATTCCCGTAGTCAACGTCCTGTCCAGGCCGAAAGGATTCCCGATGGCCAGGACCTTCTGCCCGATTCTTAATTTCTTCGAATCCCCCATAGGAATGACCTTCAGCTTCTCTTTTGGAGCCTCGATTTTGATTACTGCCAGATCATTGTCCGGGTCAGATCCGATCAACTGCGCAGGCCACTTCGAACCGTCACCCAGGGTGACTTCCAGTTTCTGGGCATTGGCCGCAACGTGGTGGTTGGTTAGGATATGCCCTTTCGTATCGATGATCGAACCGGAGCCGGATCCCTGAGAGGGAAAGAGATTGAAGAAGAAGTCCATCTGCACCGCAGTACTGGTTACGTTGACAACCCCCTCTGCCACTTTCTCATAAACGGCGATGTTGTTCCTCTCTTCTTCCGTAAAGGCGGCGAAAGTGTGCGCCGGGATCTGGAAAGAGAGGAGAGATGTTAAGAAAATTAATGCAAAGTAGAGACGCGCTCTTTTCATCCTCGGTTCCCCCTTTTTATTTTCTTGAAAACATAAACCAAACCTTCTCTTTACATTTTGACTTGTTTCGAATCCCTTTTATTCAGCCCTGACCCTCCCAGGCTAAGTTAAGGGGTTCTATAGATGCAATGACAGTTTCTTGGGTCTCAGTTTATTTACTAATGAGTCCATAATAGAGAAGACATATTAGTACCACTCCGACAGATCCCCATCCCCCTCCTGACCTCCCCCTTGAAGGGGGAGGAATCATGCGGACCGCGTGACGATTTCCCTCCCCTTCAGGGGGAGGGGCACGGTGGGGGTGGGGTGGAGACGAAAGCCGGAATGAAGAGATGTCTATACAATTATGGACCGATTAACACATTACGGCCCGGCGGGTGGGGCTTCAGCCAGAGGCGTGCTGAGGTATCGTTCTCCTGTATCGGGGAGGACCACAACGATCAGCTTCCCCCTGTTCTCCGGCCTCTTTGAGACTTCCAAGGCCGCCCATAAAGCCGCCCCGGACGAGATCCCACACAGGATCCCTTCCTCTTTGGCTAACCTCTGGGACGTTGCGAAGGCATCTTCGTTGGCCACCTGGATGATCTCATCGATCAGCTTCGTATTGAGTACATCCGGCACAAACCCGGCCCCAATCCCCTGGATCTTATGAGGCCCCGGCTTCCCTCCCGAAAGGACCGGTGAGGCCTTCGGTTCCACGGCAATCGCCTTAAACCCCGGCTTCCTCGGCTTGATCACCTCTGCCACTCCCGTGATCGTCCCTCCTGTCCCAACTCCGCCAACAAAGATGTCCACCTTTCCATCCGTGTCTTTCCAGATCTCCTCAGCCGTCGTCTTCCGATGGATCTCCGGGTTGGCCGGGTTCTTGAACTGCTGGGGCATCCACGAACTCGGGGTCTCCTTGATCAGTGCCTCAGCCTTACGGATCGCCCCGGGCATCCCCTCCGTCCCCGGCGTCAATACGAGCTCCGCCCCGAGCATCTTTAAAAGGGTCCTCCGCTCTACCGACATCGTCTCCGGCATCGTGAGAATCAGCCGATATCCCCTGGCTGCACAGACAAAGGCAAGGGAGATCCCAGTGTTGCCCGAGGTGGGCTCGATGATCACCGTATCCTTCTTCAGAATCCTCTCTCTTTCGGCCGCTTCGATCATCGCAACACCAATCCGGTCTTTGACACTGCTCAAGGGATTGAAGGACTCCAACTTTGCTAATACCTCAGCCCCACTGTCCTTTGTCATTCGGTTGAGCCGAACCAGTGGTGTATTGCCGATCGTCTTCGTAATGTTGTCATAAATTCGTGCCATACGGGCTCCTTTCAAAGGCTGGAATAATGGAATGATGGAATATTGGAATATTGGAATATTGGGTAAAAAATCTTAACACCCAACTCCCATCTATTTCGTTTCTTCCCATCATTCCATGCCTTCCTTTTTTATTATCCTGTTTTTCTCATCATTCCATTATTCCATCATTCCAATATTCCGTGTGTAGTGGTTACATGGGTGGTTTGAATTTTCTCAGCCTCAAGGCATTGGAGACTACCGTCACTGACGAAAATGCCATCGCCCCCGCTGCAAAAATTGGATTAAGAAGGATGCCGAAAAACGGAAAGAGAATTCCAGCAGCCACGGGTATCAGAATCGTATTGTAGGCAAAGGCCCAGAAAAGATTCTGCCTGATATTCCGGATGGTCGCTTTGCTTAAAGCGATGGCGGTCACAATCCCTCTCAGATCCCCTCCGATCAAGATGATATCGGCGGACTCCATCGCCACGTCCGTTCCGGTTCCGATGGCAATGCCCACGTCAGCCTGTGCTAACGCAGGGGCATCATTAATACCGTCACCTACCATTCCAACTTTCTTTCCCTCTGCCTGAAGCCGTTTGATCTCTTCTGCCTTCATCTCGGGAAGGACCTCTGCGAGAACTCGATCCATCCCGACCTGTCGGGCGATCGCTCTTGCAGTTCGCTCATTGTCGCCCGTGATCATCATCACCTCCAATCCCATTTTATGAAGGACTTCCACAGCCTCCTTTGAATTTTCTTTCAATGTATCGGCGACAGCAATAATTCCGGCGGCCTTCCCGTCCAACCCCAGGTACATCGGGGTCTTGCCCTGGCCGGAGAGGAGCTCTGCCTTCTCTGACAATCCATTAAGAACGATTTTCCTCTCTTCCATCAACCTTAAATTTCCAAAAAGGACTCTCTGCGAGTCGATGGTTGCCTCAATCCCGTGACCTGCAATGGCCTGAAAGTCCTTTGGGTCAAAGAGGCTCAGCCCCTCTTCCTTCGCCTTTCTCACAATGGCCTCACCCAGTGGATGCTCTGACCCTTTCTCTGCCGAGGCTGCAAGGGTTAAGATCTCTTTCCGGGTGAACCCTTCGGATTCGATAATATCCGTCACCGAAGGCTCTCCCCTGGTCAAAGTCCCGGTCTTATCCAGAACGATGGCATTCAATTGGTGGGCAGTCTCCAGGGCCTCTGCCCCCCGGATTAAAATCCCGTTCTCCGCGCCTTTGCCCGTCCCCACCATAATCGATGTAGGAGTGGCCAATCCGAGAGAGCACGGACAGGCGATGATGAGAACCGCGATGAAATTGAGAAAGGCATAGGTCAGCGCTGGGTGAGGCCCTAATAAAAGCCACACGATGAATGTCACAACCGCTATTGAAATAACGACCGGGACGAAGTAGCTTGCGATCACATCGACCAAGCGGGCAATGGGCGGCTTTGAGCCCTGTGCCTCCTGAACCAACCGAATGATCTGCGCAAGGACCGTATCCTTTCCAACCTTCGTCGCTTCAAACTTAAATGTCCCCGTCTTATTGATTGTCGCACCAATGATCGTATCTCCGGCCTTTTTTTCGACGGGCAGTGATTCCCCTGTCACCATCGACTCATCGACGGAAGAATAGCCCTCCTTTACGATACCATCGACGGGAATCTTCTCCCCTGGCCGGACGACCACAAGATCGCCCGGAACAACCTCCTCAACCGGGATATCCAGTTCATTGCCGTTTCGGATCACCCTGGCTGTCTTAGGTTGAAGGCCGATCAGCTTCTTGATTGCTTCCGATGTCCTCCCCTTTGCCCTCGCCTCCAGGATTCTCCCGAGGAGGATCAGGACGATGATGGCCGCAGAGGTATCAAAATAGACATCCATCATGAGGCCCTTAACCATGATCAGGTGAGGGACGAAAGTCACGATGAGACTATAAAGATAAGCCGCGGAGGTCCCGATCGCAATCAATGTGTTCATATCACTGGTCTTATGTTTGGTCGCCTTCCAGAACCCGACATAAAACTGCCAGCCCACCCAGAATTGGACAGGGGTAGCCAACAAGAATTGGATAAAGAAATTTGTCTCCATAGAAAGACCAATCCATCTTTCCAGGAGTGAAGAGCCGTACATGAGAATGAGGATGGGAGCAAGGAGAATGGCGCCGAAAATAAACTTCTTTTTTAATCGGGAAAGTTCCGCCTCCCTGGCAACCCGCTCCTTCTCAACGACGTCCTCTTCTTTCACCTCAAGGACCTGATATCCGGCTTCCTGGACGGCTTTCTTGAGGTCGGTGATCCTTACCACATCAGGGATATACTCGACCGATGCCCTCTCGGTTGCGAAGTTGACGCTCGCCTGGATCACTCCTTTTGTTGAACGGAGGGCCTTCTCCACCCTGTTCACACAAGAGGCACAGGTCATTCCCTGGATCGGGAGAAGGACCTTTTCCGCTTTTGCCTCGTACCCCAGATCTCTTATTTTCTCGACTAAGTGAGGGACGTCTGTCCGGTCAGGATGGAAGAGGACCGTAGCCTTCTCCGCGGCAAAGTTGACCGTGGCTTTGGATACCCCCTCAACACGAGCCAGTCCTTTCTCGATCTTTGCCGCACAACTGGCACACGACATCCCGGTGATAGGAAGGTCAATCCGGGTCAGGTTTTTTTCCTGAGACTCTGCTGGCGATTCTGTTTCATGAGTGTGATCCATAACTTTCTTTTGCCCCTCGCCCCCTCTCCTATAGGAGACGGCCTCACAAGTTCGTTCATGGTTCGACAGGCTCACCACGAACGAACCACGCCACATTAAAAATCAATCACTTAGCCATTCGCCCTGAGCGTGTCGAAGGGGGAACGGCGAATTGCGACACAGTCTCATCGGAGGAGAGGGGGAAGCATTACCCCTATTTCACGTCATAGTAGATTCCGGCATTCCTTTTTTGATCCCCAACTTTGAAAAGGACCATCACCTGATATTTTCCTTTTTCGGGCATATTGAAGTAGGCATCATAACTCTTCATTTCGCCCTCATACTTCAGTGACTTTATCTGATCTTTTCCTTTGGGATCGACCACTTTCATCGTGATCTGTGCGTCGGTGAGTTCTTTCTGAGATTTTTCGTCCTTCAGGGTAACTGTAATGTTGTGGGTGGACCCTGGCTCTACCGCTTCTTTCATTTTCATATCCGCCAGCATCTTCTTGTGATCACTATTAGCCATCACCATAAAGCTTACCTTAACGCCTTCCACCACAACGTCTTTGGTTTCCATCTTCATTCCGCCCGTTGACATTCCTCCATGTCCGTGCTGGGCCAGCGAAAGGGACGAAAGAACAAACAAACTTACAACCGACACCGCCAATACCAGAACCATTCTCTTCATGACATGACCTCCTTAATTAGAAGATCGCATAGCGCATAGCGCATAGCGTAAGTACCAATAACAAGAAACAAAACCTAAACTAAAAGACATTTTCATGGTTCGAGGGTGCCCTCCGACATCCCTCGTCCACCCTGCACCACGTGGGGTGCAGGGTAGCCCTGAACTCTACGTAGTTCAGGGCATCGTCCCTCGTTCATTACTGCAGCCACTCTGGGTTTGCTTTTGCCTCCTCTGCCTCCTTAGCAAGCCTTCCTAACTTCTCGTTGGCCTCTGCGATCTGGACCTCATACTTTTTCTCCTCTTCGCGTAATCGATTCAGCTCCATCGTATCCCATTTGGTTTGAGACCTGCTTCTGCCATAAAAGTTTGTCCGGCTGATCTCCTCCGCCTTCTTGATAAAGTTCTTATGCGAGTTTTGATAGTTTTCGGTAGCTTCCCTTAGCTTCTCCTTCAATGGATGAGCCCTATCTCGCCACCAACCCTCCCCTCGCCCATAAGTATCTGTCGTTCTTTCTTCTCCCTTTTGGGATGGCTCTTGAACCCTGGGGGGAGGCCCAGCCTCTCGAAAATCTTCCACTTGTTCCTTCAGGACTCGATCACGATAAACAGGAGGAACCTTATCCAGATCGTCGGCAAAGTGTGTCACCCCTTTCTCGTCCACCCATTTATAGATGGTAGCTGCCTGAAGAGGTGAAACAAGAAAGACTGCCAATATAGCGAAAATGACTATTTTCTCCATTTTTTCGCTCCTTTTTAATTATAAAACCCCCATAGCCTTTTCTCTCAAGATTCGGAGAGAATCATCTACTGGAGAAAGAAAAGAATCCCGGCCAGGGCAAGGAAAAGTATGGCTGTCAATAGCTTGACCGTCCCTGTATGCTTTTTTGTCACAGCCGCCAACTTCTCTGAGGTCACCCCAAAAAAGGCCAATATAAAGACGCCCACCGGGGGAATAATATACATGATGTTGTAGAGAACGAGATTAAAGATGGCGTTCTTCCTCAATTCCGGGATGCTCATCACAAAACCGATCGTGGGGAGGTAAACCTGCCCGGTGCATATCACAGTACAAACTGCTATGATAAATCCGCCCCCAAAGGTAGCCAGAAGGCCTCCTTTGAAACGGGCCTGATCCCGGATGACTTCGTGAGTTTTCTTTTTCAGTCCCGCAGGGAGCTGGAGCTTCCATTTTGTCACTTGACCCCTACGAGATAAAATATAATCATACAGGCTTATGATTCCAAGGGATAAAGCAAAAAATGCGATGAACAGGTAGACCCCCCTGCTGACCAGAGGAAAAGCGGTCAATTGATGAAGGAAGGTCATCAATCCCAATCCCACGAGGAGATAAGCGATAAAGACGCCAGAAGTAAAAACGATACCATAAAGAATAATTTCCCGTCCTTTTCTCCCTGCAAAGGTCAGATAAGAGACGGTCTTAACCAGGCCTTCCAGCTCCCTTCGGATTTCCCCTTCTCCTCCCAGAATCCTGTCTCCAATGATTATGGCAGGCAGATCATTGTTCGCCTCCCTACCCCATCCCCCTCCTGACCCTTCGACTTCGCTCAGGACAGGCCTCCCCCTTGCTCGCCGCGCTGTCGCGCAAGCGCAGCGGGAAGGGGGAGGGACCCCGCGAGACGCGTGGCGATTTCCCTCCCCTTCAGAGACTGTGTCGTAATTCCTATTCTGTCACCCTGAACTCGTTTCAGGGTCTCATAAGGGTTTGATTTTATTAGATGTCCCGCCGTTGGCGGGATTCAGCATGACATTTTTCTTCATTTCCCCATTACGACACACCCTCTTCAGGGGGAGGGATAGCCCTGCACCACGCCGTGCACCACGTAGGGTGCACGATTTATCCTGAACCCTATGTGGTTCAGGATAGGGTGCAGGACAAAGCCCTGAACCTGATCCCGCCGATGGCGGGATTCAGGGGGTGGGGGTGGGATTAGGCGACCTATGTGCCTGAGTAGTACTATTTTCGTTCCTTGAACGTATTCATGTAATTGATCACATGCCATCGCTCCTCCTCTGTTAAATCCTTTTCGTAAGACGGCATGGCTCCCTTGCCTGTCTTGATTTTCCAGAAGTGCTCCCCATCGGTCATCTTTTCCCCGTGAGACTCCTTGAAACTTGTAGGTTTTGGACTGAGTCCCTTTGAAGCTGGACCTTTTCCATCTCCTTGGGCACCGTGGCAGAGGGCACACTTCTTGTCGTAGATTTCCTTTCCCTTTTGGATAGACTCTTTTGCGGCCTTCACGGGATTCTTAACCTTCTTCGCCTCTTCCGGTGCAATCCATCCTGCCTCCTCATGTGCAAAAACCAAACCCATCATTACCGTCAAACTGAGAACCAATGCCCAACAAAGGATTTGAAGTTTCATGCGATCTCCTTTCCGGCAGGGCTAAGGCCCTGCGCTACAGTTTAACACCTTCAAACAATCCCCCCATATTTCTTCCCCGCTCCCATGCGGCCTTCATCAGAATGGGTGTGAGCATTGTTAACATCACCACCACGAGAATTGCGATATTGAATTGGTAGGGAGTTACGAGGCCTCGTGAAAATAGATAGGCGGCCAACAGGATTCCCATCTCACCCTGTGGCAAAGTCCCGACCATGATCAAAGGCTTCTCACGGACCAGATCAGAGTTTTTATGCGTGGCAATCCAGGATCCCAGGAACTTTGCGCCAATAACCATTCCCAAAAGCACTGCAAAAAATAAGAGGTTCACCCCGATTGCCCTGAAATCCGCCTCCATTCCAAGAACCACAAACAGTATTCCGATGGGAAGCGAACCAAGGACAGATTGAAACCCTTCTTCGATTTTCTCTTTCAGACCGGGCGTTGACATCCCGAGCAATACGCCTCCCAGAGAAGCAACGCCAACGGCAGCAAAGCTGCCAAAATGCATCGCCGCCCATGCGTATATAGCGGCTACCAGGAGAAGGCAGCCGATGAGCATTTGCCAGGGCCTTTTTTGATTCTTTCCGGCCAGTTTCAGAAACCGGGAAATCAGAAAGTACGCGATTGCAAAAAACATGATCAGTTTTCCCAGGAACCATGAAACCGCAATCGACGCTTTGAATCCGCCGAATAACATCCCATAGTTCAAGGTGAGGCTGGCAATCATCAGAAGCATCGCCAGCAGGCTGCTCGCAACAGCAGCTCCGGGAGTAATACTTCCTGCCTGCGATCCCAAAAGCTTCAACTCACCGATGTTATAGACTGAAATCCCGAAGCTCGAAGATCCCATGATCGCACCCATCGCCAGGGCTTCTGCCCAACGATCCGTAAATCCCCGCGAGATGATCGCAACACCCACGGCAATTAAAATAAATCCCCAGGCGCCAAGGGAGAAAGAAGGTTTTCCCATTCTCTTTAGCTGGAGCCACTCCACCCGGAGCCCTGCGAGAAACATGAGTTGAATCAGTCCGATCTCCGCAAGGATTTTCAAAATAGTGTGAAGGGGATCTGGAGAAGGACTTCCCCATGTGCCCAGGACGATGGGAAATCCGGCAAGGTTGAGCAGAGACGGGCCGAGGAGGATCCCTGCCAAAATTTGAAGTGTCACAACAGGCATGCCGAATCGCCTGCTCACGACAGCAGCCAATCGTGAAAGAACAATAATGGAAATCAGGGTAATGATCCAGTGTGGAAATAGGTCCATAAGATTCCGTTTTGTCTGGTACTCACCCAGACGGGAGTGGTCCCTCCCGGGCAGTAATTTTTTTCGTAGGGTCGGCGTCCTCGCCGACCGGACATGGCAGGCGAGACGCCTGCCCTACTTCCTTTACGAAAGGGAGGTAAACAATATCCCCCTTTGTTAGCAGTTTGTCATTCCGGGCTTGACCCGGAATCCAGTATTTTTCAACTGGATTCCCGCTTTCCCGGGAATGAGGGCCCCGGGGTCAATGTAAAGAAATGTTAGACGCACTCCACTAGGAATAGTCCAATGTTATCGGGTGACCTCCTGTCTTTGCCAACTGTTTCTTCAATCCGAAGTTCCACTTCCAGATGGCGTAAATGGCGGGGTAGACACCTAGCTCCATAATGAACGACGTGAAGATGCCGCCGACCATCGGAGCCGCAATGCGCTTCATCACATCGGCACCAGCTCCCGTAGACCACATAATTGGAACTAAGCCCATGAACATCACGCCGACGGTCATCACTTTCGGTCGGAGTCGCTTCACAGCCCCTTCGACAATCGCCTCCCGCAGGTCATCCCAGTTCCTCATCCTCCCTTTAGCCTCGGCATCATGGTAGGCGATATCCAGGTAGAGAAGCATAAACATGCCCGTCTCCGCGTCCACCCCCATCAAGGCAATCAACCCGACCCACACCGCGATGCTCGTATTGTAGCCAAGAAGGTAAATAAACCAGAT
>Ga0214473_10012191_pt1 | contig 10094 bp, 9 predicted proteins | sample RVTome_7_FD_203509 | JGI IMG/M metagenome (GOLD analysis project Ga0214473, IMG submission 203509) | Soil microbial communities from uranium-contaminated site in the Upper Colorado River Basin, Wyoming, United States - RVT98D197 | ecosystem: Environmental > Terrestrial > Soil > Contaminated >... | reverse complement strand
ACGGAGAGTTGTACGCCAAAATAGTCGTTGAGAATATAGCCGGTTGCCGTGGAATAGGTTGCTGTGGTAAGCAAGATAGCGGCACAGAGCATTGGAATTGGTCTCATCAGGAGCTCCTTCAAATCTTCAAAACCTTCCCCCTAAATTAAAAACACCGGTCCATATAGAAGCAATAATAATGCCAACCCGAGTCCATCACAAGGCCGATTCTAACCTTCTAACTTACAATAGGATAGAAGGTTGCACTGCAATCGTCGGATCGGGACGGTTATTTGAATGTTCAGATTTCTGCCAACATGTGAAAATCATTGCAACTCCAAGCCTATTAATCAAGTGGCTTTCTGGAGAATCGTCCGGAGCTTTGATAAGTTATCGCGCCGGTTTGATATTGTGATTTTAGCGGCTCAGTATTATAATCCGCTTGTCTGACGGTTCTTTTGGAGAAATATCGAATTGGAGACTCAGTGGCTGTAAATGAAAATTCTGTATTGGCCCATGTCCAAAGACATCTATTCCCATATATACTCCTCTCAGTTCTGATTCTGATAAACATACCGGTTTTCAAGGAACTGATTGGCGACTGGCTTCGGGACGGTAACTATTCTCATGGTTTTCTGGTCATTCCCATCTCGATATTCCTTTTCTATCGCCGACGGAAAGACCTGGCATTTCCGACCCCAACATGCCGCTCCGGGTTAGTTCTTTTCGTATTCGGGTGCGTGGGGTTGATTTTCGGCGTGGCGGCAACAGAGTTTTTTACTACCAGGTTTTCGCTCGTGTTGGCTGTCAGTGGTCTGGGGCTTTATTATCTCGGCGCGCCCAATTTCAGAAAGGTCTGGTTTGCGTTCTTTTTCCTGCTCTTCATGATTCCTATTCCGGCCGTAATCTATTATTCTGCCACCATGCCGATGCAGCTTTTCGCCAGTAAGACGACGAGCTCCATCCTGCAGATCATAGGAGTACCGTCATATCGCGAAGGCAACATCATATATCTTCCGGCTTACACGTTGGAGGTTTCCGAAGCCTGTAGCGGGCTCCGAAGTCTGGCGACCCTCTTGGCGCTATCGGCGCTACTCGGATACGTGACTTTAACGGGCAAAGGCCGACCGCTGATCTTGTTCCTTTCCGCCGTACCGATTGCGATTGCAGTCAATATTTTCCGCCTCCTTTTTACGGCGGTTGGCGCTTACGCTATCAGCCCCCGAATTGCCGAGGATTTCCTCCATGAGCTATCCGGGATTCTTGTCTTTGTCATCGCGCTGATTTTGATGATCATTCTTTCAGGTTTGCTCAAATGGGAAAGAAATCCTTCGCAGCCATCTTAGCAGTTTTGCTCATCACGTTTCTGGCCACCGGCCTTCTGCGATACTACAGAGCGCCGGTTCAGAGAAGCGTAACACTTGACCGCATCCCGCTTTCAATAAGTGAATGGCTCGGCGTGCCTGACGAAGTGCCTCGACCCGTCCTGGATCTTCTGCGTCCCGACCAGCTTTTCTCGGCGACTTTCGGCAATGACTCGGGGACGAGAGTTCATTTATTCATCGATTACTACTCGCCACGGAATACTACTGGCGCCATTCATTCGCCCCGCAATTGCCTGCCCGGGTCCGGGTGGGTTATCTCCGGTTCCGCACCGAGAACGATTGCGCTTAACGGGCGCAGCATCTCCGCCAATCGATTCCTTCTTACTCTGGGAGAATCGCGTCAGGTTATGGATTTCTGGTATATCACCAGGTATGGTGAGACGGCCAACGATTATGTTTTGAAGCTCAATACTATGATAAGCTCGCTTACCCTCAAGCCGACCGACAAGGCTTTCGTTCGCTTCGTGACGGCGGACGACACCAAAAGCATCGCCGCAATGGAAGAGTTCGAGAAGCTAATCATATCGGAAATTTACCGCAACTTGCCATTTTAGAGATAACATATCTTCCGTGATTTTTCTCGTCTCCGTTTTTGCTTTTCAAATTCGACACAACACAGTATTATAGCTCAAATACTATGATAAATGAGTGGCTCATGAGAAAAAAGCGCTTAATCCTGGTGATCATGTTTCTTTTCTTGGCGATTGCCCCGTCTTCATCCCGGGCGATAGGGGTAGTGCAGACTTCCGATATCATTACTCCCACCGAGAAAACTCACCGAGAAGAAATAGCGCCGATCTTATTCTCGCTCGTGATTATCCTCCTTGCCGCGAAGCTTGGTGGCGACCTCGTCGAGCGAATCAAACAGCCGGCGGTTCTTGGCGAATTGGTCTTTGGAGTAATTATCGGTAATCTCAGCCTTGCAGGCTTTGAATGGTTTGAGGTATTGAAAGAGCATTCGACACTCGAGATTCTGGCCGAGATAGGCGTCATCATCCTCTTGTTTGAGGTTGGGCTCGAATCCAGACTACAGGACATGCTCTCGGTCGGCCTGACCTCGATTTTCGTCGCCACAATCGGTGTGGTGGTCCCTTTCGCCCTGGGCTGGCTCGTATCGATGCTCTTTTTCTCGGGGAATTCGATCTATGTAAATGTATTCATTGGCGCTACCCTTACAGCGACGTCAGTGGGAATCACGGCCCGGGTCTTGAAAGATATCGGCAAGATTCAGGCCCGGGAATCAAAAATCATTCTTGGCGCTGCGGTAATTGACGATATACTCGGGCTTGTGGTGCTTGCCGTCGTGGTGGGTATCATCGCCGCTCATAATGTCGGCGGGACGGTGTCCGCCCTGGCTGTCTTTTGGATCATTCTGAAGGCGTTTCTCTTTATAGCCGGAGCGCTTTTGCTCGGGACAGTTGCGGCTCCGCGCCTGTTTCGGGCCGCATCGAAACTGAGGGCGCAGAGTGTCCTCATCACATTCTCTCTAATTTTCTGCTTTCTGTTAGCGCTTCTTGCCGAGAAATTAGGCCTTGCGCCCATTGTCGGCGCTTTCACCGCCGGGATCATCCTCTCGGAAATCAACTTCAAGGACATCTTCACCAAGGAAACAAGACAGCTCGAGGAACTGTTGCGTCCCATTTCGGCCTTCCTGGTACCGGTTTTCTTCGTTTACATGGGACTCAATGTCGATCTGGCCACGTTCGGCCAGGCACATGTTCTGATATTTGCCCTGGTGTTGACTATTGCCGCCATAGTCGGCAAGCAAAGCTGTTCTCTTGTGGGCTTGTTCGCAGGTAAAATAAACGCCTGGGCGATAGGGGTCGGTATGGTGCCCAGGGGAGAGGTGGGCCTGATATTTGCCGGCATAGGCGCCACTTTGACAGTGGACGGGCATCGGGTGATAAGTTCCGATGCATATTCGGCCGTTATTATCATGGTAATCCTAACCACCATAATTACCCCTCCCATTCTGAAACTAATCCTCTCAGATCGCCGGTAGACCTTCAACTATTGCCGCCATCTGTCGATAAAAGACAGCAAGGGGTCTATTAGAGTATGGTTTTCGCGACAAAAGCGGGAAGAATCTACCCGTATCTGCACGCTTTGCTTCTGGGCGCCTGCCTCATCTATTACCTTTTGGGGCGAGCTGCGCTCAATTCAAGGTCGACAATTCTCTTCATTCTTGTGATTTATGCCATGATCGTGCTGTCTTTTGGATGGTTGAGGCGACAGAAATATCTCTGCCTGAATAATCTGTTCTTTGCCCATTCCGTATTCGATGCAGTCATCATAGCCATAATCATCAGGAATACCGGAGGGATTCGCTCGGAATTCTACCTGGCCTTTTTCCCGATCGTGGCCCTGGCGTCAGTGGTTTCAGTTGGATGGCGCAGCTATTTCGGAGCTATCTGGTATGGTCTCTGTTTCTATGCGGCCGTACATCCCATATTCGGATCCGCAATCCAGGAATTCATTCTCAGGCAAGGGTCTATCTGGTCCGTCGGGGTAGTCGCTTACGCTGTCGCGCAATCCATGCGTTCCTCTGAAGGCAAGCTGCTCAAGACTCTCGACGTACTGAATGAGCGGACCTGGGAACTCGAGAATTCACAGGCTCAGTTGAGCAACATCTACGAGACGACCCGCGCTCTTTCCGGCATCCTGGAACTCGAAAGCCTGTTGGCGGCAATTCTCGATATCGGTCACAGGATATTCAAGCTGCAGAAGTGCCAGATATACCTGACAAATGTCACCGCCGACTGCCTCTATCTCTACGCCAGCCTCAGCGATGACAACAAGCGCATTTTCGAACGCCCTCCGATGCACGTGCGCGATATGAGCCCGCTCATGGAGATAGGCGACAGAACGACCATGCTCAAGCAGCTCAATTATGGCAATCGAGAGACTGGATCGGACTTCCTGGATATACCGCTGGTATCGCGCGGCAAGGTGATGGGAATAATGCGCGTCGTAACCGAGAATGCTACCATGCCGTCGGAACGGGAACGGCATCTGCTCATGATATTCTCGACTTCGGCCGCGGGGGCTATCGATAACTCCCTCTTGCATAAGAAGACGGAAGAGCTTACCATTACAGATGCATTAACGGAGCTGTTCAATTACAGATACTTTCGAAATAAGCTCTCGGACGAATTGCGGCGGGCCGACCGCTACCGCCAAAGATTCTCGTTGCTCATGTTGGATCTGGATCATTTCAAGAAGGTCAACGACGCTCAAGGCCATCAGACAGGCAATATCGTATTGCGAGAAATCTCGGGGATCATCAAGCAGTGCATCCGCGATGTCGACATCGTTGCTCGTTACGGAGGCGAGGAATTCGTGGTCATACTTCCGCAGACGGGCGACCAGGATGCGTTATCTATTGCTGAACGAATTCGAAGCTCCGTCGAGAAGGGATATTTTTCCAACGCTCAGGGCCAGCGTGACATTCAAATCACCGTTTCGATCGGTATCGCAACCTATCCCAACGGCGTCCATACGCTCGATCAATTGCTTGAAAAGGTCGACAAAGCATTGTATAAAGCCAAATCGGAAGGACGCAACAGGGTCGAAATGGCAGATAATATCAGGGTCCCCAGGGCCAACATAGTTTTATGAGCTCCAGCTTTAACCCCGGTCAATTCCTCATATTAGGCTTTGAAGGTCTCGAGCCCGATTCGCGGTTCCTGGATTTCGTCAAGGAAACCCCCCCGGCGGGTTTTCTTCTTCTTGGTGAAAACTACCAGGACCGGAACCAGCTAAAAACACTTTCATCCCGGCTAAGGGCGGATATGGGCGACGACATCCTCATTATGGCAGACCAGGAGCCGGGCCGGGTGCAGCGATTCAAGGCTGGTTTTCCACAGTCGAAAACCCCAAGCCAATTTATCCGCCAGGGGAATCCGAAGGATTTTCAGGGCTGGTGCCAGGAAACGGCCGAGAAACTCGCAAACGCCGGTGTCAACGTCAATCTTGCCCCGATACTTGACCTCTGGCCGTTTGACAGGGACTACCCCGTGCTCAACAACAGAAGTTTGGGAGATGACGCTGGAAAAGTAATTTTGTTTTCACTCATCATGATCGAGGTTTTCCGCGGTTATCGCGTGCATACCTGCGCCAAGCACTTTCCGGGTCTTGGGGCCGCCAGAGGCGATCCTCATGAAGTGCTCGCCACATCCGACGAGAATTTGTCACGTTTCCTCGAATATCATTGGGCGCCTTTCAGAGCTGCCGTCGCGGATGGCGTGAGCTTCGTGATGACTACTCATCTCCTCTGCCACTCCATTGACTCCGAACATTGCGCCACGTTCTCCAAAAATATGATCAACCATATTCGATATACGGTGCGTCACGACGGGCCTGTCATCTCCGACGATCTCTGCATGAAGGGGGCCAGGGGCGAACGATCGATCGGAATGGCTGCAGTCGATGCGATCATCGCGGGACACGATCTTGTAATCATTTCGCGCGACCTGGATTCACAAAAGGAGGCCGTGTATGCGATATCGGAACATCTTGAACAAGACCCCGCTTTCGGCAGGATGGCCGCAGAAAGCCGGAAGCGGCTGAAGAGAATTGAAGGGATTCTCTAAGAGCTTGCTGAAACTCGGAGACAAATCCATTCTATCTGCTCTCGGAATAAATTCCGGGACAAGCGCCGACGGCCTGGATTTAGCGCTGGTACGCTTTGAAGAGAAGAAAAAGCCTGTCGTACTTAGCCAGACTGGATTTAACTATCCTCGTAGTATTTCAAAGCGGATAATCCGGGCCGCCGAGAATGATTTTGTCGACGGCGTAGAATGGCTCAGGCTCGACCGCGACCTGGGAATGATCACCGGAAGACTCGCCGAAAGGTTTGTGAGGCATGCCAGGCGGGATGGCCTGAAAATTGACATCATCGGTTCACACGGCCAGACGATTCGTCACTTACCCGACGACTCTCCGGCGCCCCTTACGCTTCAAATTGGAGATCCTGCGATAATCGCGAGGATTACGGGCCTGCCTGTGGTCGCCGATTTTCGACGTTCCGATATTGCTGCCGGCGGTGAGGGAGCTCCTCTATCCCCAGTGTTGCATGAGTATCTCTTCAGGGATCGCCGGAAATGGCGCGCAATCGTTAACATAGGAGGAATTGCCAATATCACAATTGTTCCTCCCTCCAAATCGAACCGTCTTCCGTTGGCGGGTGATTGCGGACCCGGTAATATGCTGATTGATTCCACCATGAGGCAACTGTTCGGGGTTCAGCTCGATAAGGACGGAAAGACCGCATCGATGGGCGAATCCGTTTCTGCAGTTGTCAACGAGGTCCTCGCCAATCCATTTTTTGCCAGGAGGCCGCCTAAATCCACAGGAAGAGAGCTATTCGGTCGCAGCTTCCTGGAACATATTCTGCGCCTGCTTAAAGGACGCTCGAAATACGATATCGTGACTACTGTCACCGAAATTACGGCGGCGGCCATAATCGATTTTATCCGAAGATTCGGCCATAATGTGGAAGAGGTCTATCTTTGCGGCGGCGGCTCGAAAAACATGTATATCGTAAAACGCCTGCGATCTCTCTCAAAAACCAGGATTATCGAAACAACTGCCACCCTTGGTTACGACCCTGATTATCTCGAAGCCTTGCTCTGGGCGTATCTGGCTTGTTTGTTCGTCAGGGAGAAGCCGATAGAAATGAGGCATTTCACGGGTGCGCGCGCATCATACATCCCGGGGAAACTATGCCAGCCATGAGAAGAATACTTGTGCTCATTGGTTTTATCCTGATAGGTACCGCTTCAGCCGATGATCCCTTTAGTTCGCTGGCCAAGAGATTTAATCGCGAAATAACGGTGCAGCTATTCGAGGGGCTTGAGGGAACAATAGGAGTTCGCGGCTATGGTGTCATCGAATGCTATCGCGGCACTAAAATTGCCGAGACTTTTTACATCACCGGCAATGTTAAATTTCGCCACCGCCAGAATGGAATTGAAATTGATGACGCAAACGGTAATCTGGCCATCGGCCTTGCCGGATTCAAATGTACCCCGAGATACGATTCATCTTTTGTAACCTGCAACGGCCGGGCCTATCGAGGTTACCTGAAATGCAGATTCCTCGATCTGCCTATGGGCGTCCAGGTCCTCAACATGGTTGATATGGAGGACTACCTCAAAGGAGTTCTTCCCGCGGAGATCGGCGATCGTATCCCGGAGGAATATGAAGCAGTCAAGGCGCAGGCGGTGGCCGCCAGAACCTACGCCGTTTGGAAATTGACGGACAAGACGACAACGGGGCTTCTTTCGCCGACAGTTGCCGATCAGGTTTATTCAGGGCTCGACAGCGAAAAGGAATTTCTCTCGATGGGCGTCGATGAAACTTGCGGCGAATTGATGATTTATAAAGGCTCGCCGATCGCAGCCTACTATCATGCAGTCTGCGGTGGGAGAACTGCGCCCGTGGAAAATATCTGGCCGGAAAAACAGAACCAGCCCTACCTTGAAGCTGCCGATGATCGCGATTTCTGCTCCTGGGCCAAAACCTACTCATGGACGGAAGTACTTTCTATCGACTGGCTTAAAGCTGCCTTCGAGAAATACTATGTCGCCAAAAACCTTGCCGGCCCCGGCACATTCAACCAGATATTGGATATCAAGTTTATGGCAGATAATAAGATCGGCCGGATCAAGACAATGATAATCAAGACACCGCATGGTGATATCAGTGAATCAAGCGACAGAATCCGCTGGGCTCTCGGACGCCCATCATCGCCGGGTGCCATATTGCCATCGACAAAATTCAACGCCTTCAAAGAAATGCAGAATGGCCGGATTTACTCTCTTAGAATAGTGGGGCTTGGCAACGGGCACGGTGTCGGGATGTGCCAGTGCGGGGCGATCGGACGGTCGCGCGCCGGAAAAAAATACGACGAAATCCTCAAGTATTATTATAAGCGAATCAAGCTGGCAAAGCTCTACTGACCGAGTTCTCGCGCTTGAAACACCTTAGGATTGCTCTCTTGCAGGATGAACCGGGAAGCGACATCGGCCCCGAGTATCTATCCGTTATCCAGAAGACTCGGCCCGATATCTTATCATTTCCGGAATACTACTTCGTAAGGCCGGAGCTGGAAAACGTCGTCGCCTCCATTTCAAATCGAGACGTCATCCTTTCTAGGATAATGAACTGGTCAATCAAATTCGATTGCGTCATCGTTGGCGGTACCATAGTCGACCGGGAAGGGGACCAGTTCCGCAATCGCTGTTACCTGGTCAATCGCGGAAGAATTATCGGCCATTATGATAAAATCCATCTTTTCAAAAACGAGGGTGGCGGATTGATTTCGCCGGGAAAGGAATATGCAGTTTTCGATATCGGCGGCCTGAAAATCGGAATCCTGATCTGCGCCGACGTGCTTTTCTCCGAATCATTTCAAGGCGTCGGCAATTTGAATCCCGATTTGATAATTGTCCCCACGACATCGCCTTTCAAAGCGGGCGAAACTGCAGATGAAAAATTCGCCAGAGACGAAACGATATTCGCCCGGGGAGCCGAAGTATCGGATTCTCTGATTTTCAAAGTCAGCGCCTGTGGCAGCATTATCGGCCATAAGTTGCAGGGGAGGAGCCTGATAGCCGGCCAGGGAAAAGTACTCTGGCGCATCCTACCCGAGGAAGAACAGCTCCCTGCATTAATCATAGCCGATTTGCGAGGCGATAAGGCGAACCCTTCTATTGACATATCCGTCCACCGCAAGTAATATGCCCCTATGAGTTCATTCAAGCCCTCCGACATAAGGATCCTGGCAGTCCTTGCGGCTCTGGCGATTCTGGGATCGGCGATTTCTCTCTTGCAAAGAAACGATAAACTTTCTCGTTTCAACCTCGGCGCATTTACGGACAAAGGAGGTTATAAATACTCCTATCCGGCGGCCTATAACGATGTTTCCGAAACGAGTGAATCCGTCAGTGATAATTTGAGGGATGTTGCGGCTCTTCGATTAGATTCGTCCGAGCGAATCGATCTCAACAGCTGCGGGTATTTTGATCTCGAGGCTTTGCCGGGAATCGGCCCGGTTCTTGCTGAATGTATCATCGCCTTCCGGGATAGCGTTGGCCGATTTCAAGAGGTGGACGATCTGCTGGAGGTAAAAGGCATTGGACCTGCCAAACTGGCAATGATAAGAGATAAGGTCGCTGCCAAATGATCCTGGGAGTTTCCATTCTCGACAACCGTCTGCTCCTGGCTTTGCATCATGGACACTCGAAGGACCCCGAGTTTCTGAGTTTTCACATCGATATTGAACTGGACCTCAATTCTGCTCCGGGGGAATCGGTTTGGAAAGCTGCGGGGCCGGAAGCGCTCGAATGCTATAAGGGAGCCGAAAAAATCATATACGCAATCCCTTCCTCCCTCTGCTTTCTCAAATGCCTCGATCTGGATTCCAGGATGATAAATGACAACCCGGCCTATTCGGCCTGGCTGGCCGGAACCTTGCTTCCGGGGGAATTACCATTTTACAAATATGATTTCCTGCCCGTGCGCGAGAGTTTTGACGGCTCAAGAATGGAGATGATCTTCTATGCCGCCCCGGCAAAGCACGTGGACCATATCATTCAGGCGCTGAAGGTGGAGGATGACTCTCGGGAAATCATCTTGATTCCTGAGCAGCTGGGGCTGGTTAAAGTGGTGGACAAATCGTTGGCCAAGGGGGATATCACGCAGGCCGGCATAATCAACTTTGAGAGC